>Ga0126311_10001879_pt1 | contig 10337 bp, 11 predicted proteins | sample Plot61_FD_92539 | JGI IMG/M metagenome (GOLD analysis project Ga0126311, IMG submission 92539) | Serpentine soil microbial communities from UC McLaughlin Reserve, CA, USA - Plot61 | ecosystem: Environmental > Terrestrial > Soil > Grasslands | place: USA: UC McLaughlin Reserve, Lake County... | reverse complement strand
TGAGGGGAGTAAGGCCATCATAGCCAGATTACCAACGCCGACATTCTCAGTGAACGCTAGAATGTGATCGCGAGCCTACTTCGTTCATGAGGCCGAGAGAGAGGAGATAGCTGTGCCGAACGGGCTGCTCGTGCGGAAGAAGGTTGAGGCCTTGTCAGGTCCGGAACTCGCTACGCTTCGCAACGCCTACACGCGGATGCAGGGGATCATGGATAACCGGGGATACAACTACTGGGCGGGGGTTCACGGGGTTCCCCAGTGGTATTGCTGGCACCATAGCGGCTCTCTCAAGGATGGGCGGCGGCTGAACCTCTTTCTGCCTTGGCACCGTGCCTACATTAAGTATTTCGAACTTGCCATGCGCCAGCAGGACACCGACGCCGTGCTTCCGTGGTGGCGCTGGTACGGGGGCATTCCTTCGGCGTTTTCCGAGGAGAACGTGAACGGTGACTCCAACCCGTTATACAAAGCGCACATCTCCAGGCCCAACGCACAGCCACCTATCGATCGGGATACCCGACGGTTCTCCGGCCAGGGGGTACCGTCGACCGTCCGCCTGCCAACCTCGGGGCAGGTCGCGGCTCTTTACAACATAACGGATTTCCAGCAATTCTCGGACCGACTTGAGCGTATCCACGACAATATCCATGGTTGGACCGGCGGGATCTCGCAGGGCGTCGGCGGCGACATGGGAACAGTAGCAACGGCGGCCTACGACCCCATATTCTGGGTGCATCACTGCATGATAGATCGCGTCTGGTACCTGTGGCAGCTCAAGAACGGTATCAACAATATCCCTGCCGAATACATGGACGTGATACTGGCGCCGTTCAGGTACACGGTCAGGGACGTACTGAACATCAACGCGCTCGGCTACACGTACGCGGTCGCTACGAGCCCGACTTAGCAGGCGACGGGTAGCGCTATAATATCAGCTCTAGCTTGACTAGGAGGTCTCTCTGCAATGCAAGGAAACACTTACACGTCGGAGCCGATCAGCATCGCCACCATACCCCTCGAGGAAGTTTCCAGGGTGGACATAGAGTTCGAGCAGGTCGATCATTCTGGCGCCTCGTTCGAGGGGCGCGTATTCCTCAATAATCCCGAAGCTGACGAGAACACCGAGCCTAGTCCGGAGAACGGCTACGCTGGCTCTTTCTTTATCTTCGGGCATGGTGGGTGCTTCGGCGACGAAGGACACTGCGAGGTGGACGTCGAGTTGCAGCAGTTTGATCCATATGACCCGCGAAGGTCTCACCCCCTACTGCCGGTGCAGATGTCGGTGGAGGCCACCGAAGCTGTGAGGCGCACCGCTTCCGAAGGCGGAGACATCACGGTTACCGTTGTGCCGGTGATCACGGGCCTTACGGACCAGACCGACCTGGAGAACGTGTTCGTATTCGACCGTCATCCTCGAATAATCGCTTATGAGACGGAGGTCGAGACCGCGTAGCGGAACGCGCACGATCGGGGACCTTGTATTGCAGGCGTCGCGGTATCGTTCTTCGAACGGTGTCTAGTCGTAGCTCGGAGCCGCTTTGCCAACGTTCTTCTCATAGCAGGAGCATGCTCCTGCTATGAGAAGATCACATTGACATCGTCCAGGTTATCTAGTGGGCCATGTCCGGGCAAGGATAGGATCATCTCCTTCGGACCGAGGCCTTTAGGAGCCTCGGCCCTCACCCTTGCCCCTGTTTACCCGAGCGCCTGAGAGGAACGTTGCTCATCTGCAAGCTCGACGGACACTGTAAGCATGAGCAACGAGAGGACAACATGGGTACCGCGCCGCTCAAGACAGAGATGCGCAGAGAGTGTAGTGGCTGGCTAGGTGCATCGTGGTATTGCCCCGGCAGAAGGTTACGCATATAGCGATGATAGGCAAGTAGGTGAAGCTTGTGAAGAACACCGACCGCATCGACCGCGAGACTCAGAAGGAGCATAGAACAGCCGCTAAACAGCGAATTTCCGTGCGGTCGATAAGCGGACGGTATTTATGGGAGCGGTCGGTAACCATCTCATGGCGGTCGATCACCCACAGTAATACCGCCCGCAAGAAAGTCCTGCAAATGCCCATATTAACGACGATGCGGACGATGCGGGCGGTATGCTGCGGGGTCTTCTAAGGACAGCGTCCTGATCTCGCTTCTTAGCTACTCAAGCGTCTCCCCACGCGCGATAGCCTTGGCAGGAGGGGAATCAATCAAGCCGAGTATCCGATTGCAGTTCTCTTCTATCCAGAATGGCAAGGCTTCTTTGCCAAAGGCATAATCGTTTTCATCTTCGGCCTCGTAGCCAAGCGGCGCCTGGAAGCCTGCCCCCCCAAGCGTGCTAGCCACAGTATCCAGTGAACCGGTCTTGCTGTAGACTCCCGCCGCCGCCGCCGTGAGCAAGGCGTACTCGTAGTACGTTTCCAAACGGTCGATCAGCTCATCGTGCTCGCCGAAGTGGGCGTAGAAATGCCCTTCGGGGGTTTTGTCCCCATGCAAGCTAATCTCCTCATGCTCGATCTTCTCGGTCGCCGGGATCTCGACTACCGTGTCCTTGACCCGCTCGAAGAAGCGCTCCCCCTCTTCAGATAACTTACCAGCGGTTCGCAGCCTCTTGACAGCCTCCCTTAGGGTCATGGCATTGTTGACGGGCTTGCCTTCCTTACGATCGAGGTCTTGAGCGCGCTGCATGAGCGCCGCAGCCTGGCGCATTTGTTCTTCCCTACGCCTGGCTTGCTCCCCCTGGTGCTCAACGTCTGTCATTTGGGGCTTCGAGAATCTTCATAAGGTCGGTGCGCTCAGAGAGAGTAAGTCCATCGAGCAAGGCAGCGGCCTGTTCACCTACCTCCTCGGGGCTCGTGCCTTCCCGGGAGGGGCGCTCTACCGGCGTCTCGATCTGGTCGTAGACCTCTCGCGCCCTGGGACTCAGTCGCCGGAGCAGGACCTCGATCTCGTCGTTATTCATGCTTGACTCCTCCTTCCTGTCAACCACCCTTTCACTTGAAGGCAGGGTTTCCCCTTCTTTTGGCGATAGTCCCCTCCTGAGCCCGCGTCTTCCCTGTGCGAGAGCCCGTTCTGACCCTCACTCGCTTGCTGATCTGGGCTTCTTCTGACCTCATCAGGATCTCACGCCCTCCACCCCCTTCCAACAACCTAAAAAGGCTGATACCTAAGGGCTGGTTCCTCAGATGCCACATCCTCGGCCTGTACTCCTGCATGCTCCCAGAGCAGGAGCGCATTGCCATCGGGATCACGAAACATCGCTTGCGGTCCCCTGGGCGTCTCCGTAGGTGGTAACTCGAAGTCGATGCCCTTGTCAAGGAGCTCATCGTGTGTCGCTTGGATATCCTCAGTGGCTAGGACGATGACCCTGTACATGCTGGGAAGCATGCAGGCCGACCAAGTCACCAGCATCAGCGAGGTAGCGGAGTTGTGGGGGGCCACCTCTGACCAACGCATGCCCTCTCTCCACGTATTGTCAACCAGCAGATCGAAGCCCAGGGTGTCCACGTAGAACTCCTTGGCTTGCTCCTGATCACTTACCGGTACCGACACCGACTCGACTTGCACGCTCTCGATCATCTTTCCTCCCTATCCGATTCCACGCTTTTGCAACGAGCCATGCTGGGTCAGTGGTTGGCTCTGAGCATGAAGAAGGCTCCACCTATCACCGTAAGACATCCTCACCAGTGTCTCCTCGGCCCCATGAAACGTATGTGCTGTCAGGTAGGTCATACGGGCAGTCTAGGCAACGACCGTTATTTGGGCGTTATCTGAGGGCCTCAGAACATAGTCAGAATTGAGTATTTATGGTTCGCACAAGGACATGATTAGTTTGCGGCAGGTAGATTCGGGTCAGAATACCGACCGCACCGACTGCAGGAGGTGGGAAGAGGGTAAAAGTCCTGCAAAACGCTCCATTATGGGCGATGCGGGCGGTATTTTGCGAGGTTCTTCCGGCAAGGAGAACACCGTTGCCTTCTCCGCAGTTCAGCCGCATCGACTAGAGGTCCTCGTAGCAGCCTCAGACGTCCTTTGTAGCCGAGGAGCAGACCCTCGCGGCCAATGGGCCTAGCGGGGTGGTGGAGTCCTCAAAACCGCTTGTATGCCCATCGAGGCCAGGCCAATCGGGTCTCTCTGAAACGACCGGGGGCCTAAACTCCTGCCTACCCCTCTTCGGCTAGTTTCTTTCCGCCGCTCCTAAGGGAGGGGTTGCGGCGGAATGAAGCCGGGCGCGTGTGGGTGGCAACGATGGGCCCGCAGTCTTCCTCACTCTGGAAGTCACTTGGGAGCATCTTATCGACGATGAAGGTTACACTGTGCTGGTCGCCGATCGTGAGCCACACGCACGGGGGTGTGCATGTCCTTAGAGGTGATAGGAGCGGGTTTCGGACGGACAGGGACGATGTCCCTGAAGGTGGCGCTCGAGACCTTGGGCTTCGGACCTTGCTACCACATGACCGAGGTTTTCGCCCATCCTGAGCACGTGGAGCCGTGGAGGGCGGCCGCGCGAGGCAAGCCGCTCGCCTGGGAGCAAATCTTCGATGGCTACCGAGCCACGGTGGACTGGCCGGGGTGCGCGTTCTACGCGGAGCTTATGGAGAGCAACCCGGACGCAAAGGTGATACTCACGGTTCGCGACCCCGACGAATGGTACGAGAGCGCCCACAACACGATCTACAGGATATCAGGGGCTGCCTCCTCGCCGGTCTTCTACCTGGCTAGCTTGGTCGTGCCGGCCGCCAAGCGCATGAAGCACGCTCACCGGATGATCATCGAGGTCGTCTGGCAGAGGGATCTTGGCGGAAGGTTCGAGGACCGAGGCTACGCCATCGAGACATTCGAGCGGCACAATGAGGAGGTCAAGCGGCACGTCCCGGCCGAGAAGCTACTGGTGTACGAGGTCGGGGAAGGATGGGGGCCCTTGTGCGAGTTCTTGGGGGTCGAAGTGCCAGACGAACCGTTCCCACACCTCAACGACAGCGAGGTCTTTAGGGGAAGGATCAGGCGCATCCGCGTACTCACCTCCGTTGCGCTCACCCTCGGCGTCTCGCTAGCGGGGCTGGTGCTACTGCGCTTGGGTTGGCGTCGAGGACACCGAGGCCCGCCCGGAGCACTGGAATCCTTACTTGGCCCCGCGGATCCCGAAGATCCTCCAAAGGCTCCTTAAACCCCCTCCGAGCCGAGGCCTCGCCCGCCGCAACCTGTAGCAAGTCTCCTCGCACGTGCGCTGGTTCCTACGACTGTTTCCGCCGCTCCTAAGGGAGGGGTTGCGGCGGAAACAATCGATGCCCGTCAAGTTGTGCGTAGTGCTTTGGCACGTCGCGACGGCTCCAACTCCATCTGGGCCACCTCGATAAACTGCTTCTTCCGACGGCCAATCTTGCCTACGTCCTGATCCTCGTGGAGGTTTCCGCTGCCGATCAGCCAGAACGGCTTGTGGAGGCACCGGTTCGGCCACCCTCTTCGTAGACGAAGTATGTGTGTCGCGGGTGCAGGTCGAGCCGTCCGCGGCGACTTCGTGGGTCTACAACCACTTGGCCCGTTTGAAGGCTACGTATAGACCCGCGCAGATCGCCGCCATCAGGATGAGCGCGTAAGGGTAGCCGAACCGCCAGTACAATTCGGGCATGTGCTGGTAGTTCATCCCGTAGATGCCTGTGACTATCGTCGGGACGATGAGGATGGCCGCCCAGGCCGATATCTTCCTGACCTGGTTGTTCTGGCGTACGGTCACCATCGTCAGGTTCACGTTGAGGATGTTGGCAAGCGAACCCTGGAAGCCCTCCACCTGCTCGGTCACGCGCTCCACGTGGTCGTAAACGTCGCGCAGGTACCTTCGTACCTCAGGGTCGATGCTCTCCCGCTCGTCCCCTCCGAGCAGGCGCTCCAGCGCGCTGCCAAGCGGCTTGGTCGCCCGCAGAAACCCACTCACCTCTCCCGAGAGCCCGTAGATCCTGCGCGAGACGTCCGCGTTGCCCCCGAAGACCTCCGCTTCTACCTCCTCGATGTCCTCGCCGAGGCCTTCTACCACCGGACCGTAGTCGTCTACGACCTCGTCCATGATGGCGTGCAGGACTGCCCCAGGGCCCCGGCTCAACAGGCCGGGCTCATCCTCCAAGCGGTCGCGCACCGCCGAGAAGGCCGGGACCTCCCCGTGGCGCACCGTCACCACGAAGTTCTCCCCCACGAAGACGTGCGCCTCGCTGAACTCTACCTCGTTCGTTTCGTCGAGGTAGCGGGCGGGCTTGAGCGCGATGAAAAGCGTCCCATCGTAGCGCTCGAGCTTGGGCCGCTGGTGGGCCTTCACGGAGTCCTCGACGGCCAGCTCGTGCAGTCCGAACTCTTCGGCTACCGCGGCGAACTCCTCTTCGGTCGGTCTGTCGAGTCCGATCCAGGCCAACGCCGCTTGGCGCGCTCGGCAAGCCTGGTAGGCCTCGCGCAGAGAATGGGGGTCATCGGCCCGCTTGCCGTCCACGTAGAGGGCGTTATCCACTATCATGTACGGATTGTACCCAGAACGGCGGTATCTGTGCGCGGGCGGTGCCCCTGCCCGCCCGTAGCCAGCCATCTCCAACGAGCGAGCGCGAGATCTTACCCCTGATCTTTGCGACCCTTGAAACCCATCCTTGCTTCCCTAGAGGGAAGTAGAGTGCATCGCCCTTGTCGGATTTACGGGACCGCGCGATTCATTCCGCCGCTCTAAGGGATGGGGTTGCGGCGGAATGGTTCTGGATCAACACAGGTAAAACGCCGCTGTAGCTATGGAGCGTGTCATCGATTACTTAGCCTGGGTAGGTTAGCTAACGATCTCGGCAAGACGATCCACCTGATCTAGCTCCGCAACCGTAGGCCAACACACCACTTCGTCTGCGCCGACGTCACCAAAGCCCTGGATGAGCCCCTTGATTGCTTCCGGAGCGGACGGGATGGATCTTGCCATGTCGTCAGCACCTGGCCCAAAGTAGCTGTAGTAGTCGCGGATGTAATCTCCCCCACGCTCAGCGTTCGGACCGAGAGCATAGTAAAGAGAAGCGACGAGGCGCGGTTTGCCTTCTCTTCCTTCATCTCTCCAGGATTGCTCAGCAAGGTCGAACAGCTGGCGCACCTGCTCAGGGTCACGCACGCCCCCGCTTATGAACCCATCTCCCCAGCGACCTACCCGCCGTATCGATACAGGTGTGTAGCCACCTATCAGTAGTTCGGGACCCCCAGCTTGTGCCGGGGGTGGTCCTACCGCTCCAACCTCCTCGCTTACCGGTTGTCCAGACCAGACGCGTCTCATGAGTTCGAGTTGTTCCTCGAACCTGCGGCCTCTGTCATGGAAGGAAGCAGGAGCAAATTGGAAGTCGTCTTCTCTTGCCCCAACACCAACCCCCAGAGTCAGGCGGCCTCCTGATAACGCATCGATTGTTGCCGCTTGCTTGGCCAGCACCCCCGCACGCCGGAGCGGAGCGATGAGCACTGTGGTCATCAGGCGTACACGCTCTGTAACCGCCGCAGCGGCAGCCAGCGTGATTAGGGGCTCATAGTTTGGGTAGACCAGCCGGTCGAGGATGCCGAGGCTGGAGAAGGGTCTGGAGTCTGCACGCTTGGCCCACTCCAAGATGAGCGGACTATTCGTCCAAGGAATCGTTGCTGGCAATCCCATTCCTATATCCATAACCCTTCCCTGCCACTGAAGTAGATGCCTGCCTAGAGCGGTCGCCCATTATCTCATGATCGGGCACACCTTGATGTCTATCTCAAGTGCTCAAGGAGCCTGGTCGATTACGACCCTCAGGACGCGGATATGGTCAAAAGGGTAACACTCCGCTGCGCAGGATATCACTGTATCCTGGATCTACATTAGGTGAGTCTAGCTTGCCATCAACCACCTACAGGCAGATGATCCATTCCGCCACGCTCAAGGGAGGGGGTTGCGGCGGAAAGAAACAACGCTGAGTTCACCAGGCGCCTTCAGGCCTGTCGGGACAGTTTGATCGACATTCAAGCCGAAGCGTCGCCGTTTGCCTCCCCCTCCTCCACATCCGCCGGTCCCTACACCTGAAAATCGACCCTTACGCGTGTTTGGGGAGAAACGGTTGCGGTGCGGTAAAGTGCCTCATTCAACCCCACGCGGGAGTATTAGAATAAGCATCAACCGGCGGATAGGATAATGGACGAAGAGCAGCGGCGGTTCTGGGATGACCTCCTAACCTACTACCGTCAAGAGCTAAGAGAGCGGCAAAGCCCCGCGATGGTCTCGATGCTGGGCTTCTTCCACGGAGAGGCGCAGGCCCTCCAAGACAAGCGCCTGGCCGAGGAGGGCCACGTATATCTGCTGAAGGGCGGCAGGCTGCTTACCAAACGCATCGACCAGCTTAACCCTTCGGATGCGCCGTGTCTGATGGCGGAGTTGGAGGCCAACGAGGCGATGGTCGAAGAGCATTCGGTGGCAGAGGGCGACGTAACAATGACGGAGGTGCCAGGAAAGGGCACCTTCACCCATCCACACTACGAGGACGCCACCCACCATCTCAGGGAGCGCTGGCGCGAGTTGAAGGGGACGTGGCAAGCCCGGTGATTCACACCGATGCCACAACAGCAAAGTCTTCCACAAGATGGTTTCTTGGTAATTTACTGCTAAGGACCTCCCAGCTTAACAGCGGCGGGATTGATAGAGGAAAGTGATCCAGAAGGACAGGTGATCTCGACCCACCCTTGACAACACCATCGAAAATTCCCTGACTCCTCTGCCGACCCCGACTGCCGATGTTCCAGAGCTGCTCAAAGCCATCTCGAACGTCTCTGTAGCTGACTAACCGTCGACGGCCTCATGACCCAACATGTGAGATGAGCCCTAGAAACGGCTTGTAGGCACACCCATATCAGGACAGCCGGGTCTAGTTATCGGCCCAGGGTGACGAACTCCCGTTACCCTTTCCCCGGCTGGTTTCTTTCCGCCGCAACTCCCTCCCTTAGCAGCGGTGGAAAGAAATCCCTTACCAGTAATAGGCTCTTTAGGTCCTCAGAGAGTTCTTGACACACCCTGTTTGGACAGTATCCGCCTGACTCGTCATTACGTTGCTTTCACTCGTCTACGACTCTAAGGACCACCTTTCCGCGCCCGTGTCCAGAGTCCAACCGCTCGTGGGCCTTGCCTACCTCTTCCAGCGGAAGTACTTCGTCGACGAGGGGGCGTACCTGGCCGTGCTCGATAAGCGTGCCCATCTCCTCCAGGCGTGCTCGCTCTCGAGTGAGAAACACGCCATAGAGGGTCTGGTTCTTCTGGTAGAGCGGCGTGAGATCGCCCTGCGCACCGAGGATGGTTGCCAGGCGCCCGAAGGGCTTCGTGGCGGGGAGGCTCTCAACAACAGTCCCGCCGCCCACCGTGTCTACGACGGCGTCCACCCCCTCCCCACCGGTATCGTCGAGAGCGACCTCCTTCATATTCTGCCTCTTGTAATCTAGCGTCACATCAGCGCCGAGCTCCTTCAAGATCTCCTGGTTGTCGGAACTCGCCGTGGCAAGGATTCGCGCACCGGCTGCCTTGGCGATCTGGACGGCGAAAGAGCCTACTCCACCAGCCCCACCGTGGATCAGGATCGTCTCCCCAACCCGTACGGCGAGCCTCCTCACTATTGCCTCGTAAGCCGTCCCTCCGGCGAGCGGCACGGCCGCGGCTTCCTCATGCGAGATCGTTGCGGGCTTCTTCGCCACGATGTCGGCCTTCGCGACGTGGTACTCGGCGTAGCTACCGTTCGAGAGCGGACCGAAGACTTCAGGCGTATAGAAAACCTCCTCACCCGGAGCGAGGTCTGTGACCCCAGGTCCGACCTCCTCCACGACGCCCGAGATATCTGCACCGAGGACTATCGGTGCTTCGAGCCCGGCGGAGCGACCGTTAGCCCTAAGCTTGGCATCCACAGGGTTGGTTCCCGCAGCAACCACCTTAACCAGGACCTCACCGGCTCCAGGGCGTGGTCTTTCGATGTCCCGTTCCTCGAAGAGGTCCGCTCCTCCGAACTGCGGTGTGACCATAGCTCGCACGATCTTTGTGCTCCTTTTCTCCTAATAATCTTAGGTTGGGTTATCTTATCCTACGCTCCAGCCAGCACTCTTACAGATGGGAGATCCTCACGGGATTCCCAAACAGATCTCCTGGACTTGTAGGCGTAGACATTGCCGGAGATGCTTTCTGCCGCTCCTAAGGAAGAGAGTTGCGGCGGGATGCAATCGCCACCCTTCATCGGCGCTCCCCCGCCTTCGCTCGCAAGGCGCTCAGGGTCACTGCAGCCCCTGCTGCCCCGATGCTCCACTTCCATGACGGGTGGGTGTCTAGCCACGTGAGCGGGCTCCTCTCTAGTG
>Ga0126311_10001878_pt1 | contig 10338 bp, 6 predicted proteins | sample Plot61_FD_92539 | JGI IMG/M metagenome (GOLD analysis project Ga0126311, IMG submission 92539) | Serpentine soil microbial communities from UC McLaughlin Reserve, CA, USA - Plot61 | ecosystem: Environmental > Terrestrial > Soil > Grasslands | place: USA: UC McLaughlin Reserve, Lake County... | reverse complement strand
GGCGATAAAAGCTGCATACCGATCATTGAGCAGAGATGCCAGCATTTGTCCCGACGGCCGTTTAAGTCGTTCAAGTATTGCTCGAGCCAGAGCCGGTGGTACCTTCTCTGCCGAAAAACCGTTCGCAAGCACTGGCGACCCTGCCCGGATACGGACTTCCCGCTTACTGCCATTAATGACGTAGTCGGCTGTCGCCACGGCTTGAACTCCACGCCCCCAAAACGCGACTTCTGATTGCTCGAAGTTGGCCGGAGCCTGCGTATCGAACGAACAAAATTTTCGTGCGCTTGGCGGAGCTAAGAGAAATGCGACTTTCAGAGCCGCGATGATCTCACTCTCATTTCCAACTAAAAATACATGCTGTTTCTGGTCCAGTAACTGCTGCGGATCGCGCATCAGCAGGTAAAGCTGATCTAACTGCTCGCCACTCCAATCTTGCAGAGAGTTCAGAGCTTCGTTTGCCCATTTTTTTTTGTAATCAATTGCAACCGCGGGAATGTTGCCGTCGCTCATTGCGTTCGACGCGAGAACCTGATCGAGGGAGACAAAAAATTTCGCACCCTGCAACAAGTCGAAGAACGTCTCATCGATCTGGACTCCGTCAGCGGCGTCAAAAACGAGGCTGTGAGCGAAGAAGCGTCCTGGCCGTCCAAATTCGTCTGGTTCGGCTATAGGAACGAGGCGCGAAATAACATGCCGGTTTGAGCTTAGTCTGTAAAATTGCCATTTTGCCTGGCCGTTTCCAGCAAAACTAAGCTGCGCCTGGCGTTCAATGATGCGGAGCTCGTCGGATGCGACCAGGTCACGCGTATAGAATAGTGTTTGATACCCGGCGTGGCCCGTGAGCGACTGCCTGCTCGTAAGCACTCCCGAAACGTGTTGCGCTGCACTTATCTGCATCAGCTAAACCTCGCACACAATCTAAATCCCAGATTCTTCAAGCGGCCCAGTGGACGTACCGGATCACCGGCGTTGCGTAGCAACTTCGACGAAGCCGGTTCTCCGACACCGCAGTACCGGCCTGGTCGTTCGACAACCCATTCAAGTATTCCCCGGTTCATTAGCGACAAATCCTGCAGCGTCGGATGTCCATACAGCCACTGCGTTTCTACGAGGTCCCAAATCGCCGCGGCATCCGGCGACAGACATTTTCTAAGGTCATCCGGCAATGAGACCACGTCCTGAACTGCGAACCAGTTCGAACAAATGGCCCAGTCATCTGCGGTCAAGAAGCGATAGTTCCGTCCCAACCACCGGCTGAAATCAAATGCTTCGTTTATCGTCACTCCCGTCATGAATAGACCATCAGGTGACGAGATGTCCGCGCTCCGATATGAAACCCGCGGATTCAGTTCAAGCAGTTCCGTGTACCACTCGTCGCCGAAGCCGGGCTTGCGACCCGAGACGATAAATTTTTCAAACTGCGGTTTGGTAATCGGAAAGAGATGGACGTAGGCATTGAGCGGTTCAACAAGGATGAGGGGGTAGCCGGACTCATCGACTTGCCATTGATACTTACTAGTGCCATTAGAGTTGAAATTTGGTTTGGCTGGTTGCTGGGTAGAGCGGCTGAAATAGCTCAGTAGAGTGTCGATGTCATCCCAGGGGAGCTGGTCCAACTTGACTTCGGCAACTCTACCAAACGATGCCTGCAGCGATTCGTCACCGGTACCTATAAGCAGCCAGCCATCGATTTGCGGGTTATCGGTCCAGTCATCCAGATCGAAGATTTCACCATTCCCAATTATGATTACGGAGTGCTTTACCTCTTCCTCCACTAAGGTCCCCATAATTGGCGCAATCAAACTGCACGGTTGAGTCTGGGGATTGACACCAGGCGGCAGGACTTGCTTCAAACTCGTCTGCGAGATCGGGGTCGAACTGCCGAGCATGAAGAGTTTGAGCTGATCCGATCCGATCATGAAACAAATCCGCTGTGCCGCTTGCCGCGCTTCCATGAGCGCAGCAGAGGCGCTGTGGCTGTTGTCGATAATTACTGCAATTGACTCACTCTCGAATGGGGGCGTTTGCGACATTCGTTCCTACCTCCGCCTTCGTCTTTTGGTTCGAGTATCTTCTTGCACTAGCGTTGAATGACTCCGCAGTTAACCCTCGGGTTGCGCACACTACAGATCGGAAAGAATTCGTTCCACCACATCTTTCCTGCCACAGTCGCGCAGGCAGAGAGTCAACTTGCCACGCATCCTGCCACTTGTGTCAGCGGCGATAATGTTTCGCAACAGGTTCTGCAAGCGCTTTTCATGTGAGTGAGAATCGCTGTTCAAAGCTTTGATCCAACTGACCCACCGGCACAATAAATCCTTGGCCTCGATAATCGTGTTTCCGTTGCTCATTAATAGATTGAATAGCTGTAGTAACTCTGCCTGGTACGCTGATTGATCGAGTGACTCATCCATCAGTTCGAACAAGACCGGCGGGCTATCAGCGCCTTCACTCTCGAAAGGGTTGACGACTATCCGGCCCAGCGTTGAAAACATAAATATGCCAAGTCCTGGATCCCCTTTATCAGCAGTCATCCAGGCTCTCAGTCCGGCGAGTATGCCTGTAAAGATGCGACGCTTTTCTTCGATTGGACGTTGAGCAGCTTCAACGAAAAATCGCATCATCGCATCCATCAAACTCATGTACATCGGGTTTTTGAGTAGCAGAATCTTGTCTTCGGAGACCTCAACATACACACCCATCAATTCCGAGGAGGCGATGTCTTGCCAGCGCGCGATCACTTCACTGGTCGAGAGGTACGCGCCGACATAAATGTAAGCGCGCACGGCTGCCCAGCGTTCATCTAATTCAGTTGACTTGGACCACTTCGACAACAGATCCTGCACTTCCGAGGCCCAGTTTTCTTCTCGAACCAGCACGCCAAGCGCCATGCCCACTGCTGACCGATACTCCGCGTCATTTTGTTTCACCCAAACAGCCAGCAAGTTATCGCGAACGTAACGGTAATCATCAACCGCCAGTCTGCCGGCAGCTACTGCCACGCGAGTGCGCACGCCTACGGAATACCCGGAAGCGTATTTCGTAAGCCAGTCGATCACTTTTTGGCGCCACTTCTGCTCCCGGTATAGTTGCCAGAAGTAACTGATAGCCCTGCTTGCACCCTCCGGTTTATTCAACTCAATGACCTTGCGCCAGTCTGGTGCTTTACCGGGCTTTTCGATTGCGCCAGCCATCTCTATTCGGCGCATCAGAGGTACGTGATTGCCAGGAGGTGGCACTTCTCCCGAAGGTTGTGGCGGAACAAGTTCCTGTAGCCGCTCGAGTAAATCGTTCTTAGCTCGCTCGATCAGTTCGAAGGTTGTACCGTGGAATACAGCTAGCGTGATTCGTAGGGCTAACTCATCTAAATTGCTGCTTGCTTCATCTATCCATTGTTTCGCTAAATCATGCTCGCCCGGAGTCTCGCTTGAGCCTGAAACTTCAACCAGATCCTCGTAGTCTTTGGGCTGTTCCGCCTGCTCCGCGTCAATGAGTGCATTCAGCACCCGGTCTTTTAAATCCTTAAACTCTTTGCCCTGCCAATGCTCCTGATATCGGCCTGCAAGAGCATCCAGAAGATCAATTAATGCCGGCCTCTGCTGCGATTGTCCCTTTGTGAGGAGCTTGGCCATAAGGTCGTCATCGTCAAGCTTTTCAGCAGGCGATACACATTCCTCACCGATCCACGCGATACCAGTAACGACGGTAAAATTTCTGAGGCTACGCGGAAACTGGAACTCATCACACTGATGAAACAGCCTGACGCATTCCTGACAGAGCGTGGGCGGGACTTTAAGACCGATGGAAACTAATATGCTCACTCTTGTTACCGTCTGAGATCAGCGTTCGTTTCGGAAGCAGGTGCTATCTCTCAAGATTTACTTATCGGGTGACTGCTGGAGGTCTTTCCAACAGCAGCTTAAGACTGCTCCCTAGTTGCTCGCACAGCGGCCCCCGGTAATCATCCCGATACCGCGAGGCGAGCCGAGAAAGAAGGTCCACCAATGCCTGCCCGCGGTAATCACGGCCCGAGCGGTATAGGCAATCCAGCAACTGGTCGAATTCAAGACGTGCGGCCAGGCTCATACAATTCTGGCCAGTCCTCAGTCCACTCACATAGAAAAAGGCACGAAGACTTTCCGGGTTACGAAACTCTTCGAAGGACGCAAATAACTCCTGACAGCGCCGGAGTAGTTCAGTCGGTGAATCCGAGACAGGCTGCGGCGGGTCGGGAATTGAAGGGCCACCTTCGAGGACGGCCTGCAGAAATGCCTGGCCCATCTGGTGTGCGTGCGTGTAACGGTCGGCCGGGTCGTAGCTGAGTGCTTTGCGGATCACCGACTGTGCGGCTTTCGACAACTCGCGACACGAAGTCCTCGACTCGATGAACGACACGGCCTGCGGCTCATCCTTCAGCATGATCACTTCGTCCCTCGAGAAGGGCCTTCGCCCGGTCACTAGCTCGTAAGCGACGACCCCCAGAGCCCACACGTCGCTTGCTGGGACGGGATGACCTCGCAGTTGCTCCGGCGCCATGTAAAAAGGTGTTCCCGCCCAGGTCTCCTGTTCGGATTGCTCCGCGTGCGAAACTGGAATCGTGGCAATGCCGAAATCGATCAGGATGGCTAATTCGTCACCGGAAGAAATGTGGAGCATGACGTTCTCAGGCTTGAGGTCACGATGGACCACGCCCGCTTTATGCACCGCACTCAGCGCGGAGCCGAGTTGACTGATAATTCGTGCGACGCGCTCCGGTTCCATCGCCCGCCCATTCATCGCCGCACGCAGAGTCATGCCTTCGACGTACTGCATAACAATGAAAGGTTTGCTTTCCGGCGTCCATCCGTATTCGTAGATATGGACCACGTAGGGATGATTGATTCCGGCGAGAGCCTTGACCTCTCGTTCGAACATCATCCTGAATGTAGACTCGGTAGCATTGTCGAAGGTTTGTCTTCCTGCTTCGACCGGAGTCTTGATAACCACATGACGCGAGCAGACGTGTCTGTCGCGCGCAAGGTAGGCGACGCCAAACGCTCCTTGACCCAGCTCTCTTTCGAACTCGTAACGTTCGTTGAGTTTCCTGATAATCATTTTCTCGTCGCGATTCTGGCGGTAGACGCCTTCGATACCTTTAAGCGTTGCTCAAGCATTTTCCCGAAGTGCCTCGTTGAAGAGAGCAAGGCGAACGGAGTCGCCGCTGAGTCGCGATCGAGCATCCGTGATGATGCTGTTGATGCGAACCCCTTCGTTCGAGATCCATTTGACCTTTGCCCACATGCGCAGTTCCTCGTCGTAACGGATCTGTTGTTGCGAATCCCATTCGTCGCCGTTTCGGAGTCGATAGACTTTCGGTCGCACCTCTTCCGGCACTCCGCTATGGTGGAGTGCGACGAGCTGCCACTGGTCGTTGAAGACTGGCGAGCCAGACGAGCCCGGCTGCGTATCCGCCTCGTAATGGATGAAATGGTCCAGAGACTTAATTACCTTGTTGTCGCGCAACGCGACCTGCTGCGGCTCGCCGCCAGGGTGCTGGATGATGTTGGCCCACTCCGACACCGTCAGATCCCCGAGGGTTGAAACCAGCGGGATGGATCCACGTCCAGTGAGTTTTTTACCCTGCGAGTTGATGGGTTCGACCGCAACGATCGTGTAGTCAAGGTTAAGATCGTCCTGCGTGACGGAGGTGAGGAAGAACTCATCAGGAAGCAAGCGGAAGAGTTGCGTGGGGCCGAATCCCTTATCGAAGCAACGGACGTAGTCAAACTCGATCCGGCTTTGCGTGGCGCGATTGTCATCCTGAATGACGTGGTTGTTCGTCATCAACAGGCGCGAGGAGATGAGAAATCCTGTGCCGACGCCGTTGCCGATCTTCGTTACGATGCGCCCGACAGCACGAGCACGTTCGGCCCCCAGTGGTAGGAAAAAGCTGCTCATGAGCTGGTTCTTACCGATGATGCGTTCGAGCGGGTCGAAGCCGATTGCGCCGTTGCCGCTGGATAGGCTTTGGGCCAGCTTAAATGCATCCTCTTTCATCCCTAGTTGTTCCATGCGTCGCAACACACGCTCCGGCTGCTCGATGTTGCGCCAGTCAGTAGTGGCCTGCTCGAAGGCCTTTAAGTTGTGCTGCGGGGTAAGGCCACCGCCTGCCCGCCGTTTTGTCTGTTGCACTGCGTCCAGAATGTTCATCGTCGCCTTTCTCAGGAAGACTGCTGTCTCTCGAATCGTTCCGGGGGCGGAGCCAAAACCAACTGTGGTGGGGTCGTTGGTTTTGGCGCGCCTCTGGGGTGAGAACTCCCCGGCCGAGCGGCGGACAAAACTGCTAGTAACGATCGATGTCTGTTGCACGCGACGCGTGGGGGACATAAAATGCACACCCGTCGGACTGTGCGCCAAGGTGACTCTGTTTGTTGAGTTTCATTAAGTGACATCCGTCGAGCGTTTCTCGGCTCGTGCTGCGGTTTCCCGCTCACTTCAAATCGCGCTGAAACAGGCAGGTGACTATCACCCTCAATCAAAATTTTTCTTGTCGACTAAGCTGGAGATTTAGTCCGCACGTGCGTACGCGACTCCGCCTACTCGTCACTCACTCCCACTTATAGGGGCTCGAATCGTTACCGATGCATACCGAGAGCGTGACCGATCTCCTCATCGCCTGGAACGACGGCGACCATTCGGCCCTTGACCGGCTGATCCCGCTTGTCGAAATCGAATTGCGCCGTCGCGCCAAGTACGAAAGGCGGCGTGAAGGTCCTGGGCACACGCTCCAAACCACGGCACTCGTCAATGAGGTCTACCTGAAGCTGGTCGATCAGACTCACGCTCACTGGCACAACCGCGCACACTTCTTCTCCATTGCCTCCACGATCATGCGCCGCATCCTTATCGACTACGCGCGACGCAACCTGCGCGGCAAGAGGGGTGGTGGTGCGACCGATCTGCCGCTCGATGAAACCGCCGTCCTAACGCCTGAGAAGTCAGCCGAGTTGCTGGCTCTCAACGAAGCTCTCGACCAGTTGGCAGTGATCGATCCATTGAAGGCCCGCATTGTTGAGTTGCGGCATTTCGGTGGGCTGAGCGTCAAAGAGACGGCCGAGGTCCTGAAAATTGCCGAGATCACAGTGATGAGGCACTGGGGTCTGGCGAAGTCCTGGCTCCGTAGGCAAGTGCGCGGAAGTTAGGCCACTGATAGTTTTTAACTAGATCTGTCGCGATCTGGATAAGGGGTCGCTCTATTTATGAGTCAACCCCTACGCTTCTGACGTCATTCGCGGCCCCTTCACTCTTCGCTCATGGATTCTGAGCAATGGAAACAAGTAGAGGCGCTTTACAATGCAGCCCTCGAAATCGATGCCGGGGAGCGCGAGAACTTCCTCGCTGCCGCCTGCGCCGGCGACGAAGAGTTGCGGCGCGAGGTAGTTTCACTCCTCTCATCTGCGGATCGCACCGACAGTTTCATGGAAACGTCGTTGGTGAGTGTAGGGATGATGCTGATAGACACGGAGCACGAGTCTCTAAAGGGCCAGACCATCGGCCCCTATCATCTCCTCGACCTACTCGGCCGCGGCGGCATGGGCGAGGTGTACCTTGCTCACGACCCGCGCCTGAACCGCCGCGTGGCGCTGAAGCTTCTGCCTGCCGCTATCGTCGACGACATGGAGCGTGTCCGTCGCTTCGAGCAGGAGGCTCGGGCCGCGTCGGCCATCTCACATCCTAACGTTGCACACATCTATGAGATCGGTGAGGCGCAAGGACGACACTACATTGCGATGGAGTACGTCCGAGGGAGAACTCTGCGACAGGGATTACGTGGCGGGCCGTTCGAAATCAGTGAAGCGCTTGATATCACCATCCAGATTGCACTCGCACTCGTGGCCGCACACGAAGCTGGGGTCCTCCACCGTGATATTAAACCTGAGAATGTCGTGCTTCATGGCGATGGATACGTGAAAGTCCTGGACTTCGGTCTCGCCAAACTCGTCGAGGACAGGCTCTACGCTGGTACTCCGGAAGCCGCGCCACTTCCCTCCGTGCACACCGAGCCCGAACTATTGATGGGCACGTCGGATTACATGTCGCCCGAACAAGTGCGGCGCCAGCCCACAGACCAGCGCACAGACTTGTGGAGTCTTGGCGTGGTGCTTTACGAAATGCTCGCCGGCCGGCGCCCATTCCCAGGGCGCGAATATCGTGAAGTTATTGTTTCAATCCTCGAGTGTGACCCCGAGGCCATCGGGTGCGTGAGAGAAGGATTGTCCCGAGCACTCCAGGAAGTTGTGGCGAAGGCGCTCCACAAGCGTCGGGAAGAAAGATTTCAATCCGCTCGCGAAATGGTTGACGAATTGCGCCGCGTCCGCCGCCAGGTTGGAGATGGACCAGGCTCACCCGGCACTCCCTACAACGGAGGATCGTCGTACCCGCCCCGCGACGGAACTGATCCGTCCAAGCCACAAGCCGCGACCAGCGTCGACTCCGATCGCCCTTATGGTGCGTTGAGATGGATGACGGGTTTTAAGCCGAGCTCGCTCATCAGCGAACGTGCTTCGCAGTTAACCCACAAGTGGCGTCCAGTCTACTGGTTGGTCCTACTCTCTCTGCTGGCCGCCGGCAGCTACTTTTACTTGAGCTTCGCTCGACAAAGCCACCTGCCTCTTCTCGGTAGGACACTCAACTTAAAATTTCAGCGCTTTAACTTATCGGGAGATATCAGCGATATCACCGTCTCGCCTGACGGAAAGTACATCGCCCGAGTTGTCGCCGAAGAAGGTAAAAACACGATCCGCATCACAGAGATTGCTACTGCGAGCGACCTGCGCGTCGTGCAGCCCTCGGCAGCCGATTACAGCGGGCTCTCTTTTTCGCCCGACGGAACTTACCTTTATTACCTCGAGAATCAAGCCGAAACCGGCGCTCTTTATCGCGTCTCGAAGCTGGGCGGCGGCCGGCGCAAGATTCTCGACGACGTTAATACCGGAGTTACCTTCTCACCTGACGGCGCGTGGTTGGCATTTGTCCGAACCAATCGCACTCTGGATACTCCCGAACTGATCGTCACCCAGAATAACGGGACGTCGGAACGCATTGTTGCGCGGCGCACTCGTGCCGACGCTGACACCTTTATGTCTGACATGAAGCGGGCCGGCCCCGTGTGGTCGCCTGACGGAAAGGTGCTGGTATGTCCGACTCTTAAGTTGTCTCCAGAACAAGAGATGAATCTTGAAGTGATCGACGTCGAGACGGGTATCGGCCGTCGCCTCAACGCCAAACCATGGTATGACATCTCGCGCGTGGCTTGGCTGGCTGACGGGAGCGGGCTTGTGGTGTCAGCCGCCGTAGCAGCGGGAACACCCTGGCAGCTCTATTTACTCGCCTATCCTGGCGGAGACGTTCGGAAGGTTACGAACGACCCGCACAACTACACACTCATCAGCGGAGCGCGCGACTCGAGTCTCTTTCTCACACTGAATATCGAAGACGACTCCAGTGTTTGGCGAGTTTCCGCAACCGGCGGAGCGCGGCCCGAAGTGACGAGAGTGATCCAACGGAAAGGCGTTTCGGAAATTCTTTGGGACGGGTCGGAAAAATTTCTTTACACCGTTAGCGACGGCACTCATACGAATCTGTGGGTGCAAGACCCAGGTGCGTCGCTGAGGCAGTTGACTTTTGACGCAGACAATTTCAAGCCTGTGCTGTCGGCCGACGGACGCCACGTTGTATTTGTTTCCACACGCTCCGGCGCGATGAACATCTGGCGCATGAATGTAGACGGCACGCAGTTGAAACAACTCACCAGTGGTTCATATGAGGATGTGCCGTCAGTAACGCCGGACGGCAAGTGGGTGATTTACCGTACTGGAAGCAGCATCAGGAAGGTCTCAATTGAGGGAGGAGATGGGATCAAGTTATTCGATAAGAGCGCGCTCTGCCCCACGCTTTCCCCTGATGGGCAACGGCTCGCATTCTTCACCACCGATCAGCCTGAGAGTCAAAAGTGGCACATCGAAGTGTATGACGTCGGCTCGCTCGCAATGGTCAAACGTTTCGAACTCCCCGCATCGACCACGCCCTTCAATGGCATCCGCCTTACTCCTGACAACCGGTTGCACTGGACCACAGACGGCTCGGGACTCGCCTACGTCAGCCGCGCCGATGGTGCGTCAAACGTCTGGTTGCAACCGACCGAAGGTTCAGCACCGCAACAACTCACATATTTCAAGGACGCCAACATGCTTTCCTTCGCGTGGTCGCCCGATGGGAAACAGCTCGCTTGCGTACGTATGACCAAAGCATACGTGCCGGTGCTCGTTAAGCTCTTCGATTAATTCCTTGCGCTAT
>Ga0126311_10001877_pt1 | contig 10340 bp, 6 predicted proteins | sample Plot61_FD_92539 | JGI IMG/M metagenome (GOLD analysis project Ga0126311, IMG submission 92539) | Serpentine soil microbial communities from UC McLaughlin Reserve, CA, USA - Plot61 | ecosystem: Environmental > Terrestrial > Soil > Grasslands | place: USA: UC McLaughlin Reserve, Lake County... | reverse complement strand
GCTTACTTCGCCAACGGCGACGGCCTCCACATGATGTTCAACTTCTGGGCCAACCAGCACGTGTTCTACGCGCTCGCCTCGGGCGACGCGCGTCCGCTGGCGAGGGCGCTAAAGGTGACCAAGCAACGCGACGGCAGCGCGCAGTGGGCGCACTTCCTCCGCAACCATGACGAGCTCGACCTTGGGCGCCTCAGCGACGAGCAGCGCAAGACGGTGTTCGAGCGCTTCGGGCCGGAACCGTCGATGCAGCTCTACGGCCGTGGCATCCGGCGGCGTCTGGCGCCGATGCTCGGCGACGCTCGCCTCATCGGGCTGGCGCACAGCCTCATGCTGTCGCTACCCGGCACGACCGTCCTCCGCTACGGCGAGGAAATCGGAATGGGCGACAACTTGGCGCTTCGCGAGCGCAACTCGGTGCGGACGCCGATGCAGTGGTCGGCAGAACGAAACGCCGGCTTCTCGAGTGCCGACAAGCTCGTACGGCCAGTCGTCGATCGAGGCGTCTACGCCTACGAGGAGGTCAACGTCACCAAGCAGCAGCGCGACCCCGAATCACCCTGGCGCTCGCTCGCTCGGATGATCCGCCTGCGCGCGGAGTGTCCCGAAATCGGCTGGGGCGACTGGCGCCATCTACCACTTCGGGTACCGCATGTGCTCGCGCTCGAGTACACCTGGCGGGGAAGCACACTCGTCTGCGTCCACAATCTCGACGAGCAGCCAACGGAGGTCCGGCTTCGCCCTACTGACAGCGCAGACCGTCTCACGAACCTGATCACCGACGAGGACAGTCACGCGGAGGCTGACGGCTCGCATCTGCTCTCGCTCGAGCCTTGCGGCTATCGCTGGTATCGCTCCGCGACGCCCTCTGGTAAAGCGCGCCAGACCCGTTCGTAGCGCGGACGCTGGACCTGCGGGCTCGATCGACCGTCAGTCGTCGCGCCTGCGCTGCGACGCGATCGCTTCGAGCGCCGCTCGATCGATCGCGTCGGCCGGCACGACTGCGACTCGGCAGCGCGTCCGCGCTCTGAGCGTCGCGGTCCGGCTGCCGTCTTCGAGCACCGCTCTCTCGCCGAGGACTGCGCCTGGACCGACCTCCGCCACCTCCTCGCCGTTCACCTCGGCTACGAGCACGCCGTCCAGCAGGAGGAAGAGCTCGTCTCCGCGGTCTCCCTGCTCTACGAGGGTGTCGCCGGCGTCCACGCTACGGCGCTGCGGAGCCGCTCGCTCGGTCATGAGCTCGCGCGCGACCTGCCGTTCGAGCGCGCTCTCGGCTTGCGTGACGAAGACGTCGGACTCCTCGTCGCCCCAGGGAGTGTGCTCGCCGTGCGACTGGCGGTACCAGCTCTTGAAGTCGACCGTCCCGGCCTTCTGGACGAGCTCGCCGTCGCGGTCGTAGACCCAGTGCCGTGGGAATGAGCTCGCCCCCACGAGCTCGTGCTCCGACGAGCCGTCGGCACGAATTGTCAAGGCAAGCGTCGTCCAGGCCGTGGCCGAGCTGATCCGGAAGAAAGGCTTGCCGCTGACTCGCCTAGGCGCGGGGAACCCAGCACGCCCGCCGACCGTCTGGACGAAGCGGACCTGCTCGCCTCCAACCTCGGGTTCCGGCTGCAGCGTCGGGAAAGGAACACCGGGAACGACGATACCCTTCGGCCCGAGCCGGAAGGTGGTCGAGCCAACGAAGCCACCGCCGTCGTGGCCGTAGCCGACGATGCGACCGTCCTCGACGTCTATCCATGCCTTCAGATGGTTCGCCTCGCGGAACCGGTCTCCGTCGCGAAGCCGTTCGAGATCGCCGTAGGTCACCCGGTCAGGCGGCGGCTCGTCGTAATGCCCGATCCCGAGCTCGAACGGAAGCTTCGGCATCCCCTCGATCGCTTCGGAGGGGATCCAGGAGATGGCGGTGACAGATGAATCGATTCGCATGCGCGCGCTCGCTCGCTGTTCAGGAACGGTCGCCCAGGTTACAGGCTCCCGTCCGTGGTCAGACCCTCCGTCGCCACGAGAGGTTGAACAGCACGTGCGCAGCGACGCCTGTCACGAGCGCCGTTACGACAACCCCGAGCGTACTGAGCAGTGCGGCCGGCGCAGCGACCTCGCGTAGCCGTCGCCACGACGTTTGGAGCCCGCCCTCGTACAGGATGAGGCCGAGCCCGATAGTTCCGACCCGACGAGCTAGGTCTGCATCGTCGAAATCAATTCCTCCTGGCCCGTCGAGCCGAGGAGCATGCCCAGCCAGAAACGCGACCAGCACGGGCAGGCCCGTACGAGCCGCGGCGAAGGCGAGGACCACGCTCGCTGCGAGAATCGCTCCGACGAGCAACAGAATCGGTCCTTCGTCCACGGATCCATCTTCGCGGTTCATTGTCCGGTCACGCTTCGCACCACCCGACCACGCGACCGGCAGCGGCGACAGCTGATCGCCGTCTGTGCGAGGGGGATGATTCGTATTACCGTTCCTGAATCCCTCCGTCGGACAAACGCGCTGTCGCGAAACTCTCCGTATGGTCTCTTCCGACGGCAGCTGCCAAGTGGGCTGAGCGGTCCCGAGAATGAATGGCGGCGCGATCGAGCCGATTCGAGAACAGGAGCACCCTGACGAGCTCCTGAAGCCGTACGTCCCGCGCGTGCTGATCCAGTGGCTGCGCGACGGAGCGACGACTCCGCACCGCGCCAACGCGGGGTCGCTGGCATTCGTCGACATCTCGGGCTTCACGGAGCTGACCGAGCGGCTCGCACGGCGCGGCAGGATCGGGGCCGAGTTGCTGCACGACACCCTGGACGGAGTGTTCAGGCCGCTGCTCGACGAGGCGTACGAGTGGGGCGCGGGGCTCGTGAAGTGGGGCGGCGACGCTCTCCTGCTCGTGTTCGACGGTTTTGGCCACGAGAGCCGTGCGGCCCGAGCCGCCTGGGAGATGCAGCGCACGATCGAACGTGTTGGTCGACTTCGCGTCGGCGGGAAGGCCGTCACGCTGCAGATGTCGGTGGGAATTGCGACGGGCACGATCGACTTCTTCTTCGTCGGGAGCCTGCACCGCGAGCTGCTGATTGCGGGGACGACCGCGACCGAGACCGTCCAGATGGAGGCGATGGCAGACGCCGGCGAGATTGGGATCAGCGCAACCGTAGCCGCGGCGCTCGATCCGTCCTGTGTCGGGCCGGGCAAGGAGCAGGGGTTCCTTCTCGTCGGACGACCAGACGCCGCACGAGACCGCGCTCCGGATGTCGGCTCGGTGCGCGCTCTCGACGTTGCGTCGTGCATTCCGATCGCGTCCCGCGCCCACGTGCTACTCGAGCGCAGCGAGCCGGAGCATCGGACTATCGCTGCAGCGTTCATCGACCTGATGCACACGGATGTGCTGCTCGCTCGACTCGGGCCTGCCGCCGTCGCGGACGCTCTGGGCGGGCGGATCAGCTCGATTCAGAAGGCCGCGGACCGCCACGACGTGCCCTTCGCCCTCACCGACATCTCGAACGGGAGCATCAAGGTCCTGTTGACCGCAGGCGCGCCGTCCACCACCGGCCACGACGAAGAGCAGATCCTCCGCACGCTGCGCGAGGTGATGGATCAACCTGGCGTGATTCCGATGAGGGCGGGCGTCGACGTCGGTGGAGTGTTCACCGGCGACTTCGGGCCGCCGTACCGCCGCACCTACGGCGTTTTCGGCGACGCGGTCAACACGGCGGCGCGGCTCATGAGCCGCGCCGAGCCCGGCCAGATCCTGTCGACCCAGAGCGTATTGGAGCGCTCGCGCACGACCTTCTCTACGACGCCGATCGACCCTTTTCGCACCAAGGGAAAGGCCGAGGAGGTCACGGCGTCGATCGTCGGCTCGATCACGGGCAGGCGCCGCGAGCGCGACGCCGAGACGCCGCTCGTCGGCCGCGACGCAGAGCTCGCGGCACTCCACGCGGCGCTCGACGAGCTCAGGTCCGGCAGCGGGTCGGTCGTCGAGGTCAGCGGCCCCGCGGGCATCGGCAAGTCGCGCCTCGTTTCGCAGCTTGTCGAGAGCGCGCCGGACGTCCGGGTGTTGCACGCGGTCTGCGAGGAGTACGAGGCCTCGACGCCGTACTTCGCTCTCCGGGCGCCGATGCGCTCGATTTTGGAGCTCGAGCCGGGTGCGGACGACCTCGAAACGGGGGCACGGCTACGCGACGTTGCCGCAAACGCCGATCCCGAGCTGGCGGCGTGGGCGCCACTGCTCGGGATCCTGCTCGGTCTCGACCTGCCGCCGACGGAGGCGACCAGCCAGCTCGACGCGCGCTTTCTCCGCGACGTGCTCGCCGAAGTGACGGCGCGCTTCCTGTCGGCGGTGCGGGGCGACGACCCGTTGCTGTTCATCGTCGAGGACGTTCACTTCTTGGACGAGGCGAGCGCCGACCTCCTGCGCCGGCTGGCCGCCTCGGGGCTCGCTCCGCCGCATGTGCTGCTCGTAACCCACACGGATCCAGCCGCGACGTGGGCTACACCGTCCGACGACGTCCCCTCACTCGCCTTCAGTCTGTTGCCGCTCTCGGTCGAGCGGGCCGCGGAGATCGTCACGATCGCGACCGACCGGCAACCGCTCCGGCCACACGAAATCGAGGAAATCGCCCGGCGGTCCGGCGGCAGTCCGCTGTTCCTGTTCGAGTTGCTCGACGTCGCCCGCGCGACCGGAACAACCGACTCGCTGCCGGACTCGCTCGAAGCCGTGATTGCCGCCGAGATCGACCTGCTCCGTCCGTCCGACCGAACAGTGCTGCGGTATGCCTCGGTCCTCGGCATCCACTTCGAGCGAGCGTTGCTCGCGGCCGCGCTCCCTGATTGGCTCGACGTCGACGAGGCGGTCTGGGCGCGGTTGGCCGAGCTCATCGGGCCTGACCCCGACGGCGGCCTGCGCTTTCGCAACGCGCTCGCCCGGGAAGCAGCGTATGAGGGTCTTTCGTATCGGCGCCGGCGGGAGCTGCATGCGCGTGTGGCAGAGACGATCGAAGCAGTGGCGTCGCCCGAGGAAGAGGCGCCGGCGCTCGCGCTGCACTTTTTCGAGGCGCACCGTCGTGACAAGGCCTGGCATTACTGCAGGCTCGCCGGCGACCGTGCCCGGGCGGTCGCCGCGAACGTCGAGGCAGCGAAGTTCTACGAGCGCGCTCTCATCGCGGAGCATCGCTTCCCTGACGTCGGCGACCGCGAACGGGCGGCGGTCTGGGTCGCGCTGGGCGGCGTTCGCGAAGCGACGGGCCTGTTCGAGTCGTCGTTCGATGCGCTCCGCCGCGCGACGCGGCTGCTGCGGGGCGACCCGGTCGAACAGGCGCGAGTGTATGCCTTGCGCACGCGGGCTCGAGTCCGTACGGGGTCGTACACCAATGCGCTCCGCGAGACGCGCGTGGGTCTCCGTCTCGTCGAGGGTCTGGAATCGATCGAGGCAATCGGAGCGCGCGCGACGCTGCGCGCGATGCGAAGCGAGATCCTCATGTTCCAGGGGCGCCCGCGCGAGGCGATCGCGCTCGCGCAGGCGGCGGTCGACGAGGGCCGGCGCGCCGACGAATCCGAGGCGCTCACGCACGCCTACACGGCGCTGGACGGCTCGTACCAGATGCTCGGGCAGCCCGAGCAGGCCGTCCACGAGTGGATGTCGCTCGATATCTACACACGGCTCGGACACACGCGGCTGCGGGGAATCACGGAGCTGAACCTCGGAGTCCAGGCATATGCCGACGGGAGATGGACCGAGGCCGCCGACCTGTACACGCGCGCCGAAGAGAACTGTCTCGCCGCCGGTGATCGCCCGAACGCGGCGATCGCCAAGACCAACCTCGGCGAGTTGCTGGTGAGTCGAGGGCGCCTCGACGAGGCAGAACGACTGCTCCGCGAGGCGCGGCGGGTGCTCAGGTCGACGAGCTATGTCCCGTTTGCGCTGTTCGCGGAGACGCAGCTCGCGCGAATAGCGCTGGCACGGGGCGACGCCGAAGGAGCGCTCGAATCGTTGACGCGCATCGTCGACGAGGCAGAGGGCAACGCGTACGCGGCCTCCGCGCTTGAAAGCGCGCTGTACTTCGCGCAGGCCGCGACGGCGGCGGGGCGGCCGGAGGAGGGCCTTGTCGTTCTCGATGACGCGGCGCGGCGCGCCGGTAGCGATGCTGTTCTCTACTCCGTGCCGGTCGACCGAGTGCGCGGCGGTGCGTTCGCGGCGCTGGAACGATTCGAGGAGGCGACGGCGAGCCTCGACCAAGCGCTCGCCGGCGCTCGACGGCAGTCGCTCCTTTACGAGCAGCTGCTCGCGCTGCGGGCAAAGTTCGACTTGATGCAGGGAGCCGATTCGGAGCCGAGCACCGAGGATCTCGACGAGGCGGCCCGCCTCGCGGAGATCCTCGGTGCCCCGGTTTGACCTAGCCCGACGTCCGGAGCCCGTCGATGGCCGAGTACACGTACGCGACGAACGTCGCGTTCGCGGACTCGGTCGCGGAGATCAGGCAGGAAGTCTCGGTGCCTGGAAGGATGCTGCCCTTGCTCGCGCTCGTCTGGTACTGCGCTTGCAGGGTGAACTCCGACCCATCCCGCGGATCGAGCTTGCAGTACTCCATCGTCTTCAGGTCACTCAGGTCGAACGGGAAGACGTCGGTGTAGAGCACCGCAAACTGGTTCTGGCCCTTGCTCGCGTCGTACGGCCACGTGATCCGCTCGACCAGCGGTTCCTCGGTGGTGTTCGTCTGGTCGCCGCCCCAGACGCTCACGAACGGCTTTCCAGCGGGGGTCGTGCCCGAGTTGAAGACGTACGACTGGTTCGCCTTGCACGCCGCGAACTGGATCTGATACCCCGGCTCGCCGAACGGCTCGGATCCGCAGGGGAGGCTCGCGGCGTTGCCAAAGTCGTTCCCGGCGACCTGCTGCGTGGGGCTCGTCGCCGTGAACCGGTAGCCCTTCAACAGCTCACCTGCATTCGAGCAGACATTGGTGCTCGACGGCGACGGCTGAGTCTGGGCCCAGCTCCCGGACGGCGGCACCTCGCAGATGGTGTACTGCGAGCCCGTAGCAAGAGTCACGCCAAACGAATAGGAGCCGCCAGACCCAGAGGTGGTGGTCTTCACGAGCGTGGCCCCCTGATACAGCTTGAGGCCCCACCCCGACTGCGGCGAGCTGTCGTCGTTGGTCCCGTTCTGGTTCAGGTCCTGGTACACGGTCCCCGAGACGGAGCCGAGCGTGTCGAAGCAGAACGTCATGTTGCTGATGCTGAACAGCGTGGTCGGGGTTCCATCGGAAAGGGTCGCTTGGGCAGGCGCGTGCAGCGCACCGTCGGCGGTGGTGTAGCCGAGCGGCTGCCCCGAGTAGCGGTAATCGGTCTCGTCGGTGCCGCCCTTGATGCCGATGTCCACGATCGCCGCGCCGGTCGAGCTGACGTCCACGTACTTCTGATTCGCGTAGGCCGGGAAACTCGTCGCGCTGTCCGGGTTCAGCTTGAGCGTGAATGTGACGGGCGCACCGTTCACGGTTGTCGAATAGGTCTTGCTCTTCGGGTTGCTGATGCGAAACTGATTTGCCGCAGTCGAGCTGAAGACGGCGCAATCATCCGGCTGGCCGCCGGTGTTGAAGTCGATCGGGGTGACTCCACTGGTCGACGGCGGAGGGACGGGCTGACCCGGAGTCGAAGCCGCGAGGGCCGGCAAGACGACGAACATCATCAGGCCCGCCAGGACGCTCGCCGCGGCGAGGCCTCCGCCGATCCGCGTTCTTGAACCACGCCACGAACTGCTCATTGTTGAAATCCTCTCTGCTCGGAAACGCGCTAATACGCCCGGACACGAGCGTGACGCGGGCCTGCGCCTCCGCTAAAAGTACACGGCAATCCGATCAGTGCCTAGTGCCAGAGAGCAGCGAGTCGCTGCTAGTCGCCGTTGCTGCTCACTGCTGCCCGGAGAACGGGTTCACGGCGTTTCGCGGACGCTCCTCAGCATCGGCAGCCGCCTCGAACCGCTTGACCGCCTGCCGCAGGCGCGCACTGGCAGCTGCCTTTGGCTCGAACCCGTCTTGAAGCCGGCGGATCACCCCGAGGATGGCAGCTTCCATTCGATGGTCTTCGTCGGGCACATCAGCGGCTCTACCCTCGTTCGCGCGTTGCTAATCATGCGCCAGCGCAAGCACTTTCCAAAGCACCTACGTCCAGCGAACGACGAGCTCTCCCTGAATCCCGGCCAGCGGCAACGACTGCGCTTCGGCCTCGACGGCAGCCCGCTCGCCACTCGAGAGGGCGCGCCAGGTCTGGAGGTCCAGCTTCTTCGCGGCACGTCGCCACGTGCCGACGATCTCTCCGTCGACGAGAAGGGCGCCCGGCCACACCCGCGGCGTCCAGAGCTCGTCACGACGGTCGACGTTCGGCACCATCAGCTCGCGGTCGGCCCCATGGAGCAGCCAGTAAGCGTCCCCGCTCGGTAGAAGGCGTGCCGGGGCGGGCGACGTCGGGGCGGAGCGGAAAGTCGCTTCGCCGGCCGTCAAAGTCCAGCGATCGCCGATCGGAGTTCTGACGGGCGTCAGCTCTGCCTCGAGGCGGTCGAACGCTGCCCGCCCCTCCCGCCGGCCGATGCCCGCCCACTTCGCGAAGACATCGGATGTGGCCGGACCGAAGATATGCAGGTACCGGCGGGCGAGCTCCAAACGAGCCTCGAACGGATCAACCTCCGGAGCCGGCACGGTCCAGATGGTGGGCGCGCGCGCACCCTCCCACCGGATCACGACGCGCCCGGTAGGCGCCGCGTACCGGATGGCGTTACCGACGCCGAGACCTCGTGCGGCCTCACGGTCGGTCAACTTCGAGCCACCGAGGAACGCCTCGAGACGGTCGGCAAGGTCATGGCCTTGACGGCGCGAGCTGCTGCTGTCGGTCAACCGGCCGAGCGAAAATACGGCGAGATCCTGCGCCGCCACCACGTACACCTGAAAGCGCGGGCCCCACAGCTGGAGGAGCGAAGGGTCTTCCCAAGTGGTCGGCTGAGTCGCGGCCACGCGGGCATGGATCGATAGGACCGCGGCGCGCGGCATGCTGTCCTGCAACCCCGCCCAGGCGGCCTGCTGCAGCGAGACGGCTCCCGATGGGAGCCTCTCGTTGAGCGCGCCGACGTGCCGCCGGTGCGCCAGAATCTGCTCGCGGGTGAGAACAAGTGGGGCTGGGCTCACGGCCCTACCGTATTCATCGGCGCGTGACGGCCACCCGTCATTTGGCCGATTCGTGAGGCCGGATAGGCTCGTATGTGATGCGGCTCTGGCGGCTCACCCTGACGGGGCAGACCGCCCTCGACGGTGCGGGGACGTCGAAGCACGGCGGTCGCTACTCACCGCGGGGCGCACCGGTGGTGAACTTCGCGTCGGAGGCGGGGCTGGCGGTGCTAGTAGCCCTGCGATACCTGCAGGGCCATCCGGCCGATGCGCCAGATGACTTTGTGCTCGGCTGGACCGAGGTCGACGCGATTCCCGAGCGCGTCCCCGACACCAGGCCTGACGGCGAGGATGCGATCCGCGCCTGGGTGACGTGCTGGCTCGACGAGCGCCGCAGCTTGCTGGCGGCGGTGCGCTCGCAGGTGCTCCCGGAGGCGGACGTCGTGTTGATGAACCCGCTCCATCCTGATGCCGCCCGCGTCCCGCCGCTCGTCACCCGGCCGTTCAGCTTCGGCGAGTGCCTCCACGCTCCGCCGATGCTGGGGTACTACTCCGGTGAGGGCGTGGCTTCGACGTAACCCGTCGCCCGTGAAACAATCGAGAGGTGCTCCCGGATTACTGGGTCGAGCGACCCTCGCTGAGTGTGAGTCCTTCCACGGAAGCCGCAGTCGAGGACCTTCTCTCGATCGTGGGCGATGCGCCGAACCCTCCGGTCGACGTCAACGCGGTTCTCGGACGCTACGGCGATATCGAACCCTGGAAGTTCCTGTGCGGAGTCGCCGACCGCCGCAGGATCGCCTTCCACGGGACAGGCGATGCCGGCATCGAGTCCTTCGAGCCTCGCCGGCCAATCGATTTTGCGCCGTTCGGCGAGCAGAACGCCGTCTTTGCCACGACCGACCCAATCTGGGCGATGTTCTACGCCGTCGTTGACCGTGATCGTCACGAGACGACGCTCAACAACGGCTGCATCATCGTTCTCGACTCGAACGGCCGTCCCGGCACACCGCACTACTACTTCTCGATCGGCCGTCGGGCGTTGCAGGAACGACCTTGGCGAAGTGGCTATGTCTACCTCATGCCGGCGGAGACCTTTCTCGAGCAGCCGCCGGGCGAGTACGGCGGGAACCCCGCCCGCGTTCCCCAGCTGGCGAGCCCGGTGGCGGTCGCCCCCTTCGCACGTCTTCGAGTCTCTCCGAACGACTTTCCCTTCCTCGCG
>Ga0126311_10001876_pt1 | contig 10341 bp, 5 predicted proteins | sample Plot61_FD_92539 | JGI IMG/M metagenome (GOLD analysis project Ga0126311, IMG submission 92539) | Serpentine soil microbial communities from UC McLaughlin Reserve, CA, USA - Plot61 | ecosystem: Environmental > Terrestrial > Soil > Grasslands | place: USA: UC McLaughlin Reserve, Lake County... | reverse complement strand
TATCGGTGTCTGCGAGATCGCGGCCGCCCGGCGCGTTCTCACCGGCCATCTGGATCGTACGAGTCGCCGGATCGAAATTGCCCTGGCGGTCGAAGCGCTCAGTCGGTGCTGTAAAAATGTCGTAACGCAGACCGAGGTTCAGAGTTAAATTGGGGTTGACCTTCCAGTCGTCCTGCACGAAGAATGCCATCTCCTTGCTCGACTGGTAGTATGGACCACCCGGATCGCCTCGGCCGACGAAGCCAGGCTGGTAACCAAGCAGGAAGTTGGCGAGCGACGAGCCGGTGTCGTTTGGTCCGATGCCATTGTAGTTACCGGAAACGAAGCCGCTGCCCGTCGTGCCGTATTGATAGTTACCCTTGGTGCCGTTGTTGCGACCGCCGTCATACTGGCTGTTCTGCCTGATGCGATAGTCACCACCAACTTTGAACGTCGAGCTTCCTTTCACTACCGTGACAGCATCCGCGACGTGGAAGTTATTCGAGAGGAAATAGAACGGACCGCCGTCCCCGGTGAACTCAGTGGCACGGTCAGTTCCTGTCAGCTCATCGACGATTCCCACTAGCACGATGCCGCTGCTGTTTGGACCAAGGTTGATGTTAGGAGCACCGAGGTTTGCAGAGACAGTCGGACTAAAGCCGCCGGTGCCGTTCACTCCTGTGTTGAAGATTCCGATTTGCACTCTGGTGTAACCAAAGCGCGCATCGTTCACGACGGTCGGCGAGAACACATGCGTATCGCCGAGAGCAAAACCTTTTGAGTCACCAAACTCATCGCCTGCCGATGGGCCAGCAGGCAGATCGTTACCGTTTGGCGAGCTGCCGAGCGGAAAGAAGTTGTCGCGCGCCCGCGCGGTATCGGATTTACTGTAACGACCAAAAAGCGAGTTGGCGCCGGTGATGCGATGGTCTAGGCGAATGTCGTAGCTGTCGACAACCGCGTGCTCCTTGCGATTAGTCACGAAGTTTCGTCCCGGGCCACCAAGGTTCGGAAGCGGGAAAGCATTGATGTAATTGCGCGCAAATGTGGAAAAGGGACCGCAGCTCGGACAATTGCGTAGGTCGTTACCCGGAACGGGAGTGCCGTTTGGCGCGAAGATCGTGCCCTGCGGAGCCACAACAGTACCGCCACCCGCAAGCTGGTACGTGCGCGACGTTCCCGGCTGTAACAGCTCGCCGAAATCACCGACGCGCATGCGCGCGGTTGGTACGGGTACTGCTTGCGGATCACCTGTGCCGCCAAATATCGGCGTGCTGTTTCTCTGACCGTTGAATGAGAAGAAAAAGAACGAGCGGTTGCGGCCGTTATATAAAGCCGACCCACCTTCACCGGGACGGGGCAGGAAGATTGGGCCGCCAATCGTGCCGTAGTAATGGTGCGTCACGTAGTTTGGCACTGGCGGCGAAGTCGGATCATCAAACTTGCTTGCGGCTGCGCTGAGAAAGCGGCCCTGATAGATTTCACCGGCTGTACCGTGAAAGTGGTTGCCACCTGACTTGAAGGTGGTAGAGATGATGCCACCGCCCGCGCGGCCAGACTCAGCCGAAGGAACGCTTGACTCGACCTTGAATTCCGCAATCGCATCCGGATTCGGATAGATCGCGATCTGTCCAAACTGGGATTCGTTGTTGTCAACACCATCGAGCGTGAAATTGTTGTTGGTCGCACGCGCGCCGTTAATAACGAGAATTGAACCGCCCGATTCGCGAAAGCGCGTCGCTTCAGTGTTGTTCTGACCACCACCACCGGCGACGAAGTTGCCACCGCCCCCGAGCAGACCGAGGTTCGGGCGCGTTACGCCCGGCGACAACCCTGCCAGCAAAGTAAAGTTCCTCTGCGGAATCGGAAGATCGGTTACTTGCCTGCCCGTGATGAGATCGCCACGTACGCTCGTCTCACTCTCGACGAGTGGGGCCGACTCCGCAGTGATCGTTACTGAAGCACTACTCGTCGCGATACTCGCGAACTTCACGTCGAGCGGCAAGCGCGAGTTGGTCTCCACTTGCACAGCTTCAAACCTGATGGCCTGAAAGCCCGGAGCCTCAACCGTGACGGTGTACGTGCCCGGCTCAAGATTCGTGACGGTGTAGGTCCCGTCATCGCTCGTGTCAGTAGTACGCACCTCGCCCGTCTTCGGGCTGGTGACCTTGACCTGGGCCTTGGCGACGAGCGCGTCGTTAGGGTCTTTGACGGTGCCGACAATCGCGCCTTTGTTGTTCTGGGCAACGGCGGAAATGGCGAAAGTTACGATTAGCAGTGCGAGCAGAAATAGCTGGGCAGAAGCAGCGGCTGGCTTTCTCATTTTTTCTTCGGTCCTCTAAAGCTGAAAAGCGGATATAACGGCGTGTAGGGTTGCAGTCCCTATGCTGAACCAAGTTTGTTGTCTCAGCGAACGAAGTTTTTATTATAGATTTCCGAGCCTGTCAACTGTTTTTTCAGAACTGTTTTTCAGAACCGAGCGCGGTAGCGCCCGGTCAAGTTTGATATCACGCCGATTGATTAAGTTGACCCGGCGCTACTGCGCTCGGTTCTGTGCCTGCTCGGCATTTATTGTGAACAGAGGTCAGGCCGCGAAGGCGGCGGCGAATTTACTCGCCAGGACGAGGCTCAGGGCTCCGTGTAAGGTGGGTTTTTCGCCCAGAGTAGAGGGCAAAATGCGGGCGGAAGGAAGACCACGGCGGACGCTATTGGCGATTGTTTCGGTCAAAGCACCCTCGATCAGATCCCAGGCGCGCGCGATCTCGCCGCCCACCACGACCGCCTCCGGACTGAAACCAATGATCAGGTTCGAAATGCCGACGCCGAGTTGCCGCGCAGTCTCGACGAGAGCGGCCTTCGCATTCGCTTCGCCAGCTAACGCGCGATCGACGACCTCAATGAACGTCGTGTTCGCAGGTGCTCCTGACAGCTTCAGGTAACGGGCTATGGCCGCACGCTCCGATGAGAAAGCTTCCCAGCAATCGACACCGCCACACGAACACGGGACCGGCGCACCGCTGCCGATGACCATGTGTCCAAACTCACCTGCCGCACCACGCTGACCGCGATACACCTGACCGTCGAAGATGATTCCGGTGCCGACGCCTTCCGCGACGAGCACGAGTATGAAGTCTCGAGCGTCGTTGACTTCAGGTCGACCAAACCACAGCTCAGCGAGTGCAACTGCATTCGCGTCGTTGTCGATCACGACCGGCACACCGGCGACGTTTGAGATCATTTCCGAGATCGGAAGATCGCGCCAGAGGAAGTAAGGAATGTAGAGCGCCGTGCCGGTTGATGGATCGACGAGGCCGGGAAGACTCACGCCGACGCCTTCGATCGATCCTTTGTAGCGTTCGGTGAATTCGTGCACGACCTCGATCACCTGGCCGAGTGTCTTATCGGCGTCGGTGAGAAACTCTTCCTGATCGATCACGCGGCCGGCGAGATCGCTCGTGGCGATCGTGGTGCAAGTCGGAGTGATCGAGACGCCGAGTGCGATTGGACCAGCCGCGCGCAGTTTTAGCATTGTGGGACGGCGGCCGCCGGTCGACTCACCTTCCCCGACTTCCTCGACGAGTCCTTCCGTCTTGAGGTCTTCGACGATGGCCGAGATGGTAGAGCGCTGTAGGTCTGTTTCGCGAGCTATCTCCGCGCGGGAGATGGGCTCGCGCTCGCGCACGTAGTTCAAGACGATCTGGCGATTGATGTCGCGGATCGTGTTGAGTCGCGCTGCCTGCGCCTTTCTTAGATCGAGTCGTCGCATTATGACTAAAACATTTAGTTATCCACAGATTACGCTGATTGTTTATTTCTGTGTAATCTGTGGATGGCCTTGAGTGATCGTGATTACCTTATCGACGGTGGGAACGTCAAACGATTCAACGCTTCCATCCGGCCACTTGACTTCGAGTTTATCGATCTTCGTCGCCGCACCCAAACCGAAGTGCAGCGTCATGTCGTTCTGTGAACAAAATACGGCGCCACTCACAACATCCTGTCGCTGCCGCACCGCGCCTGTCGTCACAAAAACTGTGCTTCCGATCGCGTCGCTCGGGCTTTTCTTCGTCACGTCGCCAAACAACCGCAATCCTAACCAGTGCCCACTCGTCGCGGTGACATTCCGCAAAACGGCGGGCTTCGCATCGAGATTATTGATCACCACATCAACTCGTCCATCGCCATCGAGATCACCAACCGCGAGACCACGACCGGGCCACGCATTCGCTAGCGCGCTCCCCGGCGGCGCCCCAACACGCTCAAACTTTCCCTTCACATTACGAAAGAGCAGCGCCTGTTGCGCGAAACTCGTTCCCCACTGGTGCGCATCCGCCCCCGGATAAACATGACCATTCACCACAAACAGGTCCAACCAGCCGTCGTTATCAAAGTCGAGAAAACTCGTTCCCCAGCCCAGAAACGGAATCGACATTTCACCAAGTCCGGCTTGAAACGTCAGATCGGTGAAGTTGTCGTCGCCGTCGTTGTGATAAAGCGTGTTCGAGTCGTCTGAAAAGTTAGTGATGTGAAAATCGACGCGCCCATCGTTATCATAATCGCCAACAGCTAGGCCCATCCCGGCTTGTTCGCGTCCATTCTCGTTCAGCGCGATGCCTGACGGGTAACCAATCTCCTCAAACGTGCCATTGCCCTTGTTGATGTAAAGCTGCTTCGGCGTCGAATCGTTTACAACTATCAGATCGAGGAGCTTGTCGTCGTTGACATGAACGAACGCGGAGCTGAAGCCAAAAAACTTCTCCGGATCGTTCACACCTGCCTTGACGCTCACGTCTTCAAACGTGCCATCCGGCTTCTGGTGATAGAGCGTGTCGCCTTCACCGGGTAGACCACGCGGACCACACATCACCGGCACGCCGCGAAACTGGCAGTAGTTCTGCCCAACACCGCCGGGCTTGTTAACTTCACTCGGATTCGGCGGCAGGTTCGCGAGATCGATCTGCACATAACCGGGAACGAACAGGTCGAGTCGGCCATCGCCGTCGTAATCACCCCAGCTCGCGCCCGTGCTCCAACCCTTGCGCGCGACGCCAACCTTCTCCGCGACATCGGTGAACGTGCCGTCGCCGTTGTTGCGATAGAGACGCGAGACACCAAAGTTGCCGACAAACATGTCCGGCCAGCCATCGTTGTTGTAATCACCGACCGCGATACTGAATCCCCAGCGCTCGTTTGCGACTCCGGCTTTCGCGGTGACGTCTTCAAACTTCCAATTGCCGAGATTTCGATAGAGCGCGGCGCGTGGAGCTTTTTCTTTGCCACGCATCGCAGCGATTGTCGATCCGTTCACGACGTAAATGTCAGGACGCTTATCACCGTCGTAGTCAAAGATCGCAACGCCGCCTGACGGAGTTTCAAAGATGTAATCTTTAGCCGCATCCCCCGAGCGATGGCGAAAACTTGCCAGGGCCGTTTTGTCAGTTACGTCTTCAAAGACCACGGGCGCGTTTGGATCCGTGATGCCAATCGTGCGACGCGAAGTGTAGGTGGTGGGCGCTCCGGTTGAAGCGCCGCCCATCGGTTGCTGAGACTCCGGTTTCTTTGGCGGTGTCTGCGCGAGTAGCGCAAACGAAACCAGTAAAGTAAGGCAAACTAACGAAACAATCTTTTGGCGCATCGCTTATTACTGCGCAGCGATGACGACGTAGTTTTTACCGTTATAGAGCCGCACGCCGCCGCCGTCGGCTGTCATCATCAACGGGCGCGGTCGTCGCAGGTCCTTGTCGTTGGCGATCGAGACGGACATTAGATCTTTTCCGGAAAGATCCATCACCGTCAGTTTTCCTTCAGTCGCAAAACCAAAACCGTAAGCGCCGGGTTGAAGCGACTCGCCGTTGAGCGTGATCGGAGAATCAGTGATCAGGAAACCGACATACTTCGCGCGCACGTCGGCCGAGTAACCCGATGTATCAACGAGACCGGAGATCACGTAACGGTCTTTACCGAAGCGTGCGGCTGCGGAGTTGCGCATCTGAGTCGGCGCGCTGAGACCCTGGAAGTAGAAACCGGTCGGGACGACGCGTGTTAACTCAGGGCCGGTCAGAACGGTTGCGCGCTCCTGGGCCACTACCGAGCCAGCGGCCAGGAGCAGTGCGGCAATCAAGGCCAAATGTTTCAAAGAATGTTTCATCGAATTCACCTCGCGGCAAACAATACTCTCGGAAACGCGCGCGAGGCAAATCCGTGAAATCGCTTATGAATCGCTGGCGCACATTTATTTCTTTGCGAAATGGCGTAGTGCGATCTCGATGCGCTCGGATTTCTCGCCCTTCTTGTCGGTCCAGACTTGCCGTCCAGTGTCGGCAGTCAGCCAGATCTGCGAGAGTGCATATTGCTCGCCATACCTTACGAACACGAGTCGCTCGACTGCGTTCGGATTGCTCGATGTATCGGTGACGGGTGCGTTCAGGATCACACTCGACTTGCCGTCTTCGCTGCGCAGTGTCACGTTGTTGCCTGACATTCGCTTGATGGTGTACATGCCGGGCTGCAACGTAGTCTTGCCGGCCGAGAACTCGAATGGAATGTTTACTTCCACCTTGCTCGGCGCCTGCGCGCGCACGCTCACGACCGCGAGTCCTAAGAAAATGCCTAAAATGGCTACTAATCTGTATGTTTGGTTTTTCATAACTATCTCCTTCACTTACTAACGCGACAGTTCCTGAAAAACGGGCTCAAAAACATTTCTCCCGCCACGGCGCAACGGAAACCTGAAGAATCGAACAGGTCAGTAAGGGCGGCTTGCCCACGCTCTACCAACAGCGGGGGCAAGCCCCTCTTCCTGACTGGTTTCTTTCCCCTGTACTTTGGGTCTTCTCTGCGCCTTTGTGCTTTTTGCGGCAATCATCTTTTGGGGCTATGCTCAACGTGTGACGGAAAACATCACAGCGCTGCTCGTTGGCTACGAGCGCGGCGACAAGGAAGCACTGGATAAACTGATGCCCATCGTCTACGACGAACTTCGTCGCCAGGCCGCGCGTTATCTACGTCGAGAACTAGCAGGCCACACGCTGCAAACGACGGCGTTGATTCACGAGGCTTACGTGCGGCTGGTGGATCAGCGCAACGTGCAGTGGCAAAATCGCGCACACTTCTTCGGCATCGCGGCCCAGATGATGCGACGCATACTCGTCGATCATGCGCGTGCGAAGAAGCGCGCGAAACGGGGTGGTTCCGATGTGAAAGTTTCGCTTGCCGACGCGACAGTTGCCGTGAAGGGTCAGGACCTGGACGTCGTCGCGTTGGATGAAGCATTGACCCGACTCGCGGAGATGGACGAGCAACAGAGTAGAGTTGTCGAGCTCCGTTTCTTCAGTGGATTAACAGTTGAAGAGACCGCGGAAGTGATGGGAATCTCCGCTGCGACGGTTAAACGCGACTGGAGCATGGCGAAGGCTTGGCTGCACCGTGAACTGAGTGGAGAAATTTAAAATCCATCCACCGATTACACAGATGCTTATTAAACTCTGCGTAATCTGTGGATAACAATCTGTCGTAATGAGCGATTCGCAACGCTGGCAACGTGTGAAGGAAATCTTCGAGGGCGCACTCGAACGTCACGACGCCGAACGAGAGGAGTTTCTCGATCGCGCCTGTGATGGCGACGATGGCGTCCGCGAAGAAGTCGAATCGTTGCTACGCTCGTACGAACTCGCGGGCAGCTTCATGGAAGCACCCGCCGTCGCACAAGCGGCGGACGATCTCGCCACCGGACAAAAACTAACGCCCGGCCAACGCGTCAAGCACTACCAGATCGTAAATCTCATCGGCGAAGGTGGCATGGGCGAAGTCTATCTCGCGGCCGACACGATCCTCGGTCGTCGCGTCGCTCTGAAAGTGCTGCCCGCGTTCGTGAGCAAAGATCCGGAACGCCTGCGTCGCTTCACACAGGAAGCACGCGCAGCATCGAGACTGAGCCATCCGAACGTCTGCGTGGTTCACGAGATCGGCGAGACAGACGATGGACGCCCGTTCATCGCGATGGAATACGTCGAAGGCATGACGCTGCGCGAGCGCATGCGTAACCAGGCGATGAAGCTCGGTGACGTCCTCGACATCGCTATTCAAGTTGCCGACGGCCTGACTGCCGCCCACGAAGCAGGCATCGTGCATCGCGACATCAAGCCTGAGAACATCATCATTCGTTCCGAAGGCTACGTGAAGATCCTCGACTTCGGACTCGCCAAACTCACTGAACGACACCAGAGCGCGACGACCACAACGATGCCGACGCTCTTGTTTCACTCCACACCGGGCGTCGTGATCGGCACTGCGGCATACATGTCACCCGAACAGGCGCGCGGTGTCGCCGTCGATGAACGAACCGACATCTGGGGACTCGGCGTCGTGCTTTACGAGATGGCATCCGGCCGTGCGCCGTTCGCGGGTGAGACTGCGACGGATGTGGTCGTGGCGATTGTCGAGCGAGACCAGCCGCCGCTGTCTCAACACGTCGAAGGCACGCCGCCCGAGTTGGAACGTATCGTGAAGAAGGCATTGCGCAAAGACAGGAACGAGCGCTACCAGATCGTAAAGGAGATGGCGATCGATCTGCGCAGCCTGCGCAGGGAGTTGGAAGTGAACTCGATGCTCGAGCGCTCGATCGTGCCGGGAACGGAATCGAGCGGAAGCGAGTATGCGCGCGCTTCAACGGGTCGCGATCGCAAGGTTGATACGAATGAGTTAAAGCAGGCGCGCACGACGATTTACAAGCCAGAAGGCAAAAGCAAAGGGACGTGGATCGCGTTGGCTGCGTGCGCAGCGATCGTTCTTGCACTCGCGGGTTACAGTTTTTACAAGATGCGCGCGCGCACTGAAACGAAGCTGCGTGTTCCATTTGAAAGAGTGGAAGTCACAAAGCTCACCACGAACGGTAATGCTTTGATGGGCGCGATATCGCCCGACGGCAAGTACGTCGCTTACGTAACAGGCGAGAGTGGAAAAGAAAGCTTGTGGCTGCGTCAGGTCGACATCAATAGCAATGCGCAGCTAGTTGCACCGCGCACGGGCCGGTATCTAGGCATCGCTTTCTCGCCTGACGGGAACTACGTCTATTTTGGTTACGCAGAATCTGCCCGCAACGATGCGGGACAAATCTATCGTCTGCCTGTACTCGGAATCGGTGCGTCGGCAATGCGAGTAGAGTTGCAGGAAGGTCTGCCCACACTGTCGCGCGATCGCAAGCGAATTGCTTTCATTCGTTTCGATCGCCAGGCTCAAACCGACTCGATCATCGTCGCCAACGCTGACGGCAGTGGCGAGCAGGTTATCGCCACACGCAAATGGCCGCAGCGCTTTGGGTGGGATCCGCTGTCGCGACCTGAATGGAGCTCAGACGATCGGATGCTGATGTTACCAATCATCAGCTCGGATCCTTCTTACACCGGCGACACTTCTGCCAACTACTCAGTAACACTCTACGAACGAGATCTGGCCACCGGAGCAGAGCGCACGATTCCTCTCGCACCACAGAGATTTGACGAGCTTGGCCGTGTGAATGTGCATCCAGATGCGAGTGGCGTCATCCTGCTGGGAAAAGCTCATGGCGCTGCGTTCGTGCAAATCTGGCAGCTCTTTCGAGACGGATCGCAGCGCACCGTCACCAGCGATCTCAGTGATTACCGTGAGCTGAGTTTGCGTGCGGACGGAAGTGCGCTCGTTACGGTTCAAACACAAACTCTCTCGCGACTCTGGCTGCTACGCAAAAACGAATCAAAACCTGCTCCCATCGGTTCCGGCACAAGCCGTTACTATGATCTTTCGGTAGCACCTGACGACAAGATTCTCTACGCCTCGGATGCAAGCGGTGTCGCTGACATCTTCGAGATCGCTGCAACGGGTAGCGATGAAAAGCAATTAACATCGGCGGGCGGTCGAAACTACGCGCCCGTTGTCTCGCCCGATAATCGTTACGTTGTCTTTCATTCCAATCGCACTGGTGTTTTTCAGCTCTGGAGAGTCAATCGCGACGGCAGCAGTCCGAAGCAGTTGACGTTCGCAACGACTGAGAGCACGTGGCCCGCTTTCTCTCCCGACGGTAAGTGGATCTTTTTCCAGCATGCCGATCCGGAGAGTCCATACACACTCTGGCGTGTGTCGATCGACGGCGGCAAACCTGAACGAGTCACTGAAAGCATCGCCATCAGGCCGAGAGTGTCACCGGACGGAAAGCTGATTGGCTTCTGGTACAACGACGAGCAGCAGAGCTCGCGCTGGCGGTTGAAGGTGATCAACTTCGAAGGTGGTGCGACATTCAACATATTTGACGTTGCGCCGGCTGTGCAGATTCAATGGGACACACCGCTGCACTGGAGCCCTGACGGAAATTATCTCGTGTATGTGGAC
>Ga0126311_10001875_pt1 | contig 10348 bp, 13 predicted proteins | sample Plot61_FD_92539 | JGI IMG/M metagenome (GOLD analysis project Ga0126311, IMG submission 92539) | Serpentine soil microbial communities from UC McLaughlin Reserve, CA, USA - Plot61 | ecosystem: Environmental > Terrestrial > Soil > Grasslands | place: USA: UC McLaughlin Reserve, Lake County... | reverse complement strand
GGAAGATTCACACAGACGGCCTGCGCGTCGTGAAGGCGTGGGGGCCACTCATGTTGGAAGCGAAGATCTCCTCGCCGCGCACGATGGCGAAAGCCATACGTAGGTTGGAAGAATGGGGCCTGGTTTATCGGGATAACAGGGACAGAAAACGCGATAAGTCAGGGGCATTCGTGCTCACCTGCAGACCCCGCGCAAGTGTAAAGTACAAGGGAGGGAGACACGCCGCCGCCGACAACGCTGCGACAAAGAAAGAAACAACATACGAAGAAGCTTTTGGCGCCGGTGCTATACACTTGCGCGGTACACCGCGGGTGCCTCGCCTTATGTGGCCTAGGCCGAAGTGGAAGCCTGCCGCCGAGATGCGTCGTAAGTACCGGATGGGCGAGATGTCTCGCCTACCAGAGACCCGAGACCGTATCGAGCGGTTGGGCAAGATACGCGGTGCCATCGTCGACGCCCTCGCGGTCGCTGGTGGGTCCCTTACCCTGCAGGATCTCGGCGATCTCCTGCAGCGCAAGCGTCTCCGTGATATCCGCAGGCGCAACCTTCCCATGCTCGAAGAGGCTGGCATTATCACGGTAGATGGCGACCTTGTCTCTCTTACCGAAGATTGGCTGGATTGTCTAGAAGGTGAGCGAGCTGTCGGTCGCGAGATCGAGGCCGAGGTGGTCGCCCACCGCCGCTATAAGCTGAAGACCCAGGCCTACCACGGTTGGTTTAGCCAACCAACCTCAGAAGTGAGCGAAGCTAGTGAAGAGAACATTGCCCGCAGTCGCGAAGCGCGGGAGGCCGCTATGGCCAATTTCACGCCTGGCCGTGAAAACACTTCGAAGGCAGAGAAGCGCATATGCCAGCTGATCAGGGAAGGCATGGCTGAGAAGTTCGCCCGCGCGGAGGTTTTGGGGGATCCAGATCCCTTGGCGGGCCTCGGTCCTCCTCGGCGAAAGTCTCCTACGTCTGTGCCGCTTGTAGGCGGCATCTACCGGCACGGCCAAGAGTGTGGCTGTATGTGGTGTGAGGACGATCCGGCATGCTGAGGCCCATAGACACGGTGTACAACGGCTACCGTTTTCGCAGTCGCTTAGAGGCCCGGTGGGCCGTGTTCTTCGATGTGCTTGGGGTTCCCTACGATTACGAACCCGAAGGCTATGACCTTGGCCGGGTCGGGTGGTACCTGCCGGACTTCTGGCTGCCAGAACAGCGCTGTTGGGTTGAAATAAAGCCGGCCGACAATTGGACGTTCCACCCTAAGATAGCCGCCTTGGCCTCCGGGAGTGGTTTCCAGGGACTCTATGTCTGCGGGAATCCGTGGTTCGGGGACTATGGCATCCGCCACCATTTGGGTGATGAGGATTGGTCGTTTTGCGAGCATCCGCACCGCTTTGCGCTCGGACGTAGGGATGAGCAGGAGCTGTGGGTGGTGCACGAGGACTGCTGTTGGCACTGCTTGAACCCGCGAACCGACGACGCCCGCTACCCACTTCAGGAAGCACCTAGGATTATGGAAGCCTACGAAGCGGCAAGAGGTGCACGCTTCGAGCATGGCGAACGCGGCCCGAAGGTTTAACCATGCCTTCAGCCTCACCAACACTGGTGATTTCCGTAGAGTTAGTGAAAAGAGTGACGGCGGGTGGCAAAATAGCGGCATGCGAACTGATGTTTGCAGAGACGAAGCACATGAATGGCCATCTATTTGAGATGGGGCGAGAGTCCCGTAGCGGCGACGCCGGGTGGGCCTTTCTTTCTGTCGCGCCCGAACGCTCTCGTCTTTCGATGGGGGGCGCAGCTCATCACTGCGAACGGCATACGAGCGGTTTCTTTTTCCTTTCTGGCTCCAGACCGTCCCCCCACCGTTTCCCGTCGGCTGAGAGAGGAGCACTAAGTGGACGTAGATAACCCAGCGAAGCTAGGTCGGGCGCTAAGCCGCGACATCGCCAAGGGTGAGAACGTCGAGGCCGAGCTAGACGCCTTCATCTCCAGGCGATCTCGAATGCGTGAGACCCTAGAGGGCGAGCGAGCTGAAGAAGCCGCATGGGTCGAGAGCACCAGGATCCACAACGAGAAGCGCCGCCAGCAAGCCCGCGTAGAGTGGCACTTGCATCACACCTCTCAGGCAGAGAGGCTCAGGAACACCCTCGAAGCCCTGATCGCAGATCATGAGCAGCGGGCCGAAGAGTTAGCGAAGCTGGGTGGGGGAGATGCAGCATAGACATACGGAGCGGTCGGGTTCGTTGTCCTGGCCGAGGGCGTGTGGGGCGGGCTCTTGGTGCCTGCCCCGCCCGAAAGCGAAAGCTGGCAGAGAGAAAGGGCATAGCCATGAATGAAGAAGAACGTAACGCTAAGCGTAGGGAACTTGAGGATAAGCGGCAGAAAGCACTGGAGGCCGAGAGCCAGGCTTTCTGGGATACCGCCGAGCGTGTCGAGGCCCGTCGTCGTGTGGTCCGCGAAGCCGAGGACGGCCTTGCCAGGCTGGATATCGAAGAGCGCTACCCGGAACTCTCTGAGGAGAAGGTTACATTGGTAGCGCCGTCGCCGCTCAATATCACGGACGGCGCACTCGGTGTCGAGTGGGTCGATGGCCGCTGCCAGTTGCCACGTTCTGTCGCCGAGAGACTCGCTGCAGAGTTCCCGTACTACGAGGTGGAGGAGGTTTAGGATGGCGACCAACCGTGACGCTAAACTGCTGAAGCTTGAGCAAGAGCACCGTGAGTACAGGGCGAAGATACAGGGCGATGATCGCTACAGCGAAAGCTACAAGGCACGGCTCTTGCACGAAGCCCACCAGAACTACATGAAGGAGCGTGCTGCCGAAGAGGAGAGGGTCCGTAAGGAGATGCGCTCCGAAGCTGGGCGGAATTACACCTACATCCACAAAAGAGAACGTGGCGATAGCGGAGCTTGGGCGGCAGAGGAGTTGAGAGAGGCCAACATCCGCGAAGAGCTTATGGTCGAGCTTAATGCCGGGCAGAGTCCCATCCGGCTCTACGAGGAGGCGGCAAAGGTAGGCGATGATACGAGGCTTAGGCTGCTGCCTATCGTCGGCCCTGGATTCATCGAGGACGTTGGTGCGCGTATACGCTTTCAGGACATGGTGCGTGGGCGGGAGCCTGCCGACGTCAAGCGTGCAAGGCAGCGGCTGGAAGATAACGAACGCCAGACGATGGTCTTCGATACCGCGTCCTCTATCCGCAAGTCTCTAAACGACCGCCGTGCACGTCGGTTGGCTAGCTCCGCTCCGGCTTCGCCTGAGTCCGACCTAGCCGGATAATCAGATGAGTGGCTTCACACGCAACCGTCTGGAGCGCTTAGAGAGGCACCCGGGTAGGCCGTGTCCGGAGTGTGGGGCTGGCAACGAAGCTCCCGTAACCTACGAAGTTATCTTCGTCGAGGATGATAGCGAAGCTGGCGAAAAGGAGGAGGAATTCTGCAGCGTGTGTGGAAAGCAGACCCTCGTCACCATCACGTGGGGGGATGAACAAACCCCGGGGGGTGGGGGTAGGACCTATTGGCCAATTGTCCGGCTATAACGGCCGAAGGGAATCCTTGTAGAGGGGTACCTGTTCACGGCGGGCCGTGGTGCTACTCACACCATCCGGATCACGTGGCCGAGCGCAAGCGCTACGGCTCGAGGGGTGGCAAGCGTGGAGGGGGCGGCAGGCCAACGTCCGAGCTGAAGAGGCTCGGGGCACGCTTCGAAGAGCTAGCTCAACAGGTCCTCGACGGCGAAGTCGAGCGCGGCGTCGGCGCGGTCGTAGGCCAACTATTGAATGGCGCGAGAGCGTGTGTCCGCGACAGTCTTACAGCCCGCGAGCAAGAAGAGTTGATCTCACGCTTAGAAGCCCTTGAGGCAGCCTTAGAAGCCAGAAATGAAAGGAGCGGCCGTACATGGCCCGCTTAGACCGGCGTACGCTTGGGAGGTTGGAGTCCAAGTACCCGAAAGTGAACCCAGGGAAGTACTCCGTCCCAGACGAACTCCTCGAGCGGTACTTCCAGCTTCTGGAGAACTACAAGGCCGAGTTGGAGGGGAGGCCGCCACCGTACCCTGATCATCCGCTAGAAGACTAGAGCACCTTCTCAGAGGCGCGAGGATGGCTCCTACGCCGTTGCGCGTGGTCTTCTGCTGTCCCACTATGGGGGCGTGGGAGAGGACCGTACAGGGCGAAATACTAGCGAAGCTCAGCGTTACACGGTGCGCGATGCCGCTGACATACTCGGCATTTCACCAGGGGCCGTGCGCAACCGCCTCTCACGTGGAACTTTGCCGAGGGTAAAGGAAAGCGGGACGGTCTATGTCCTATTACCCGCCGACATATCACGGGCTACCACCGACATACCCGGTAGTGTGTCGCCTTCTGATAGTGATGTACTCACATCCGAACTACGTGATAGGCTGCACTACGTCGAAGGCCAGTTAGAAGCGGAACGCCAGGCCCACTCCGAAGCTCGTAGGTTGCTGGCCGCAGCCCTTGAGCGCATCCCGGCCATAGAGGCCTCAGAATCCCCCGAGAGCCCCGGCCCTACCGATGCCCCCACCGAGGACCCCGGAGAGTCGCAGGAGGGCGTACAGAGGCCCTGGTGGAGGAGAGTGTTCGGGGGATGAGCCTTACCGATTCCAGAGTGACGGCGGGACTAACCGCCGGGTTGGGTTTTCTCGCTTTCGTGCTAGGCCAGCTCGCCCTTAAGCTGGTTGTGGAACCAATGCAGGAACAGTGGCGTGCTGTGGGGAACGTAGCGCACGCACTCATCTACTATCGCAATGTGGGTCCTGACAAACCTACCGGACCGGACGCAGAGAGGGCCGCCGAGGCACGGCGGGTATACAGAGATCTCGCGGCTGAGTTTCGTAGGAACCTGCGAGTGGTGCCATGCTACGAGGTTTTCGCCCGTCTGGGGTTCGTCCTCCCCAGGGGACAAGTGCGGCAGGCCGCAAGCGCCCTTATAGGCCTCGCCAACACAGTTCAGAAAGGCCCAGCTGCCGAAGACGTGAATCGATATCGCTTCGAGGTGGAAAAGAACCTCAGGATAGATCGATAAGGACGGCTATCCACCACGGCGAAGATTCATCAAGAAGAGTTCCTAAATTCCGAAACGTTTCGGAATTCCTACGTGTAGGAAAATTGTCGGATCGGTCCGACAACTAGGAACGCTTCCTAAAATTTCCCGACGTCGGGAAATTCTCTGGTAGTTCGGGTGTTGCGAGTCGCAACCACTTGCCACAAATCCTCGCCACAAATATGGTCAGCGCTGGCCGTTTTGGGGGCAGAAACCCTGTAGCCCCGTCCCGATGCTTGAAGGCCCCGCCCGGGTAGGGAGCTTGCTACCGCGAACTTCCGAGAATGCTTCTTATGAATGCTTCCTCGGCGGAACTTCGGCTAATCGGCCTTCTCAGAAGTTTGCTGTTAGGGGTGCTTCGATCCGTCGGGCATGGTGGCACCCTTGAGAGACGCGCAGGTAGCTAACTGCTCTTCCGTGACATAGGCCTTGGTAAGGTCGGCCTCTCTAAGGTCGGCACCCTCCAGGTAGGCACCGGTTAGGCCGGCCCCACTCAGGTCGGTACCGCGCAGGTTGGCATCGCGCAGGTCGGCATCGCGCAGGTCGGCATCGCGCAGGTCGGCATCTCGAAGTTTGGTGTTACGAAGGATGGCATATCTTAGCCTAGCGCTGCTGAGGTTGGTGCTGGCAAAGAAGGCAGTGCTAAGGTCGGCGCTATTGAGGTTAGCCATGGAAAGCCTAACGACTGTTTTGTTTCTGTATATGAGTCCCGCCCCACGCAAGAAGCGAAGCAATAGTCCTTTGCGGCCCGCATCTAGTCTTCTCAATACCGTGAGGGTGTGTGCCCGCGCCAGCAAGCGTAATGGGTCGTCGTCACGCTCTGTCTCCATCAGCTTGTGTTGGGTCAGCAGATGGCCCATTTGTTGGAAGTAGGCTTGCAGCGCGTCGTCTTGGCCCCGTTGGTCCTCGAGTTCGCGCTGCTGTTCAAGGTTTCGCCGCGAAATGTAAAGGTTGGCTAACCCAACAACTGCCCCTATAGCGCTGACTACCCCGGCCACTATAAAAGCAAAGACTTGGACTAGGTCCTTTCTCCCCGTAGGATTTTTGGGGCCGACGAAGTCGAATAACACCCCCCAGAACCAGACGCCACCGACCACGAAACCGATGACTAGAAGAATCGCCGCTATTACGTATTTTTGTTGCACGAACATCATTATGGTGTGTAAAGCGCCTGCCAAGCTAGAGTAGTCGTTTTAGGCATTCACGTCACCGCATACTTATTCGCACCCCCAACATCTAGTGGTCGCCTTCCGGTACTCGACCGGGGCTATCGGGGATTTTCTGGCCCTATAGGACTGAGGTTATGCAGCATCGTGAATATGAACTTCCGAGAATTCTTCTTCCACGCACTCTGGTGAATAGGTTTGCCAGGGAGCAGTTCTGAAGAATTCATCGCCGATTCATCGGTGGTCGGCTATGCTGGTGCCCGGAACGTGAGGGATGAGGAGCGCTCTGTGGGACGCAAGAAGTCTAACCGCGAGCAGACCGAGGAGACGAAGCAGTCTCGGTGGGGCTTCCGTGGAATGACGGTGCGGGAGTGGCTGGAGTTGCTCATAGTCCCGGTCATGCTCGCGCTCATAACGGTGGTGTTCACTTGGCAGCAGAATGAGCGCCAGCAGGATCTCGAAACCAAGCGCACCAACCACGCGCAGAAGATCGAGGACCAACGCGCCGATGCCGAGCGAAAGCTTGCGGTGCAGCGGGCACAGGATGAGGCGCTACAAGCCTACCTCAATCAGATGGGTAGCCTTCTCCTTGAGAAGGATCTGCGTAACTCTGAAGAGGACAGCGAGGAGCGCACATTAGCGCGAGCACGGACGCTAACAGTGCTGGGAAGGTTAGATACAAGCCGCAGGACAGCGGTTATGCAATTCTTGGAAGAAGCCAGGTTGGTAAAGGAGGTAGATGGAAGGGAACCTGTCATTGCGCTCACTGGTGCCAACCTGAGTGGTGCCAACGTGAGCAGTGCCGACGAGATCTCACTGGGGTGCGGGCTCACTTGCTACTATCCGGGTCAAGTGGTCAGCTTAAGGGGGGCCGATCTGGCATTTGCCAACCTGACGAATGCCCAGCTGTACAGAGCCGACCTGAGAGATGCCAACCTGCGCGGCGCCAACCTGGGAGATGCCGATCTGCGCGGTGCCTTCCTAGAGGGTGCCAACCTGGGAGATGCCAACCTGCTCGGTACCAACCTGAGCGGCGCTAGTCTCAAGGACGCTAACCTGCTCGGTGCCAACCTGCGCGGTGCCGACCTGCACGGTGCTGACTCGAGCGATCCCCATCCTTGGACCGTGGCTAATTTGCGCAGTGCCGACTTGAGCGAAACCGAATTTTTAAGTTTTGGGAGCGAGGCTAATCTGAGCGGGGCTGATCTGAGCGATCTTAATCTGAGCGATGCTTATCTGAGCGGGGCTGATCTGAGCGATGCTAACCTGAGCGATGCTAATCTGAGCGACGCCTTCCTGCCCGATGCCTTCCTGCGCGAGGCTAATCTGAGCAATGCTGATCTGGACGATGCCGGCCTGAAAGATGCGAACCTGAGGGGGGCCAACCTGAGCGGTGCCGGCCTGAAAGATGCGAACCTGAGGGGGGCCAACCTGAGCGGTGCCGACTTGAGTGGTGCCGACTTGAGCAGTGCCAACCTGAGCTATGCCGACCTGAGCCATGCAAAGGGAATGAGCAACGAGGAGTTAGAACAAGAGACCTCCTCCCTAGGAAGTGCCACCATGCCCGACGGACAACGTCACAAGTCCGTTACGACCGAGTTCGAACCCTCGCTATCGTACTTCATCAGCGAAAGTTGGGGGGCCCGCGAAGCACCCGGCGAGCTATATTTCTCGTTCTTCCGGGGGCCGGAAGAAGGTCAACTCGTCTTCACCAGTCCCAGCCATGTTTTCGACCCGAGTAGCCCAAGCAAGGCGAAAAAAGGTTCCGCGCCCGAAAATGCCAAGGAGTGGCTATCGTGGTTCCAGAGACACCCCAATCTAGAGACCTCCAAGCCGGTCCCGGTGAGCGTGGGAGGCGCATCCGGGATGCAAATAGACGTGACGGCTTCTTCTACGCTGGAGGACTACCCTGAGAAGGTCTGCTACGGAGAGCCTTGTGTTCCACTCTATCCGAGCAGCGGGTCCCCAATTCTTGCCTATCCTCCTGAGGCTGATGCGGAGAAGAACCGGTACATCATCGTGGACGTCAGAGGCGAGACGGCAGTCATTAACATCACCGCTCCGACAGACAAGTTCGACGAGTTTCTCCCGAAGGCGCAGAAGGTGCTGCACGCTGTAGAGTGGAAAAGCGAGTAGTCGCTACCATGCCCAACGGCCAGAAGTACGAGGACTGGCTAAAAGACAAGGAGAGCCACGGGGAGGATGAATAGCGCATCGCCCCACCCCAATAGGGCCAGGACCGCCGACGGGGTAGTCATATTCCGATGGGTATTATGTTTCTTATGTACAGAGTAGCAGGCTTGCGGCCGTGGTGTACATAAGAACCATCCTGCGCCATAGGACCGGGGCAAAGCAAAGACCGCGCCAAAGTAGGCGCCCCAGTAGGCGCCCCAGCGCGGCCAAGAGCATTATAAGAGCCTAGGTCCCGAAGGACACCGGCCCTGTTTACCTACAAGCTAGCTTCTTCGGCGCAACGCCGACAGGGCAACGCCTCGACCCGCTCGACCTCTTCGCCCGTCTCCTCATCAAAGGCGGTGTAGCCGAGGCAGACATACCCATCCCAGCAAGCATGGGGGTGGCTCGGGGACTATGACCCCTCAGGCGAGAGCATCTTCAGCGATGGCCTGGTCGAGGATGTCTACGCCTTCCTTCAGAGGGACGTGCGGCACAAGGAGCCCCAGGAGGTTGCCACCTTCGAGCGGGTGGTGCTGAAGGCCGAGCATATCGAGCGGTTCAACCTGCCCACAGCCCCGCCAAAGAGCACCGACTCTCGGACCAAGAACTGGCAGGGCGAGGCGACGTGTCAGCTAGAGGCCCTGCCGCCGGACGTGCTGGCCGGCCTTCTGGATGCCACCGTGAAGACCTACATCAACCTGGCGACCCTAAAGCAGGACCGCAAAGAGGAAGAGGAGGAGCGTCGGCGCATCACAAAGGCACTACCAGCGCCAGCCGGCGACTAACTTTTCCCTTGCTACTCGAAGAGATAACGTGCGACCATACGTAACAGATATAGTAGGCAGCCCGGTAAGGCTTTGAACCTTTTAGCCTTTCTTAACTGATACCGGGCGTCTCTCCTGGGGTTCCCAGGCCCCGGAGAGCAAACGAGCCATTGCTTTGAAAGGACTGGCCCGCAGTGGAAGAGTATCACAGAAGTGAACAGAATGAACCCCCCGACCACCACCTCAGCGAAAAACACGCCCACCAGCTCTTCGACGAATCCGGCATAGATCCTGGGGTCGCTCGCGAACGCGGGTACCGCACGGTCGAGCGCAGAGCCGAGCTTACGGAGTTCCCCGAGTGGCAGCGTAGGCTCGGCCTCTACGTCCCGACATACTCGCCGGATGGTGAGACTGCGGGGTGTTTACTGCGCCCGGATAAGCTGCGTAAGAGTGGCCCAAAGTATGAGGCGCCGCAGGGATCTGGCGTGTCGCTCGACGTTCACCCCCGCGCACGCCGCGCGGCCAACGCGGACGCCCAAGACCTCTTCGTAGTCGAGGGCATAAAGAAGGCCGACGCCCTCCTCAGCCGGGGTGTACCAACCGTGGCACTCACAAGCGTGTGGATGGCCCACGTGCCGAAGTCGAAGCCGAAGAGACTGCTGCCCTGCTGGGATCACGTCCGCCTCTCGGGTCGGAGCGTGTTTATCGTCTTCGACTCAGACTGGAAGCGCAACGACACCGTGCATGCCGCCCTAGAGTGGTTGGTCGGGGCACTGGAGGACCGCGGCGCTGACGTGCGCGTTGCCTACCTGGATGATAAGCCCGACGGCTCGAAGGTCGGCGCTGATGACTACCTGAGTGCTGGCGGGACGGTTGCAGAGCTGAAGGCCTTGTGTCGTAAGTTCGAGCCCCAAGACGTGGGCCGCATTCGGATCTCGAAGGATGAGAAGCTCAGGGCCTTAGCCACCGACCTGGAGCACCGCTTCTGGAACGAGGAGTGGAAGGGCATGGGCGCTCACTCATCCCGCGACGTGTACCTGAAGTTAATCGAGGCTGCCGTGCGGCGCGGGAAGATTCACACAGACGGCCTGCGCGTCGTGAAGGCGTGGGGGCCACTCATGTTGGAAGCGAAGATCTCCTCGCCGCGCACGATGGCGAAAGCCATACGTAGGTTGGAAGAATGGGGCCTGG
>Ga0126311_10001874_pt1 | contig 10350 bp, 6 predicted proteins | sample Plot61_FD_92539 | JGI IMG/M metagenome (GOLD analysis project Ga0126311, IMG submission 92539) | Serpentine soil microbial communities from UC McLaughlin Reserve, CA, USA - Plot61 | ecosystem: Environmental > Terrestrial > Soil > Grasslands | place: USA: UC McLaughlin Reserve, Lake County... | reverse complement strand
TCAACCCTCGCCCGAAGCGCTCGATACTTTTTATGACCTTCTTCGGCGAGGAGTTGGGACTCGTCGGCTCGCGCTACTACGGCCGACACCCGCTCGTGCCGCTGGCGAAGACCGTCGCGCAGGTGAACATGGAGCAGATAGGCCGCACCGACGACAGCGAGGGGCCGCAGGTCGGCACGCTCGCCGTCACCGGCTTCGACTTCTCCGAAGTCGGCACGACCTTGCAGCGCGCGGGCGAGGCCGTGGGCGTGAAAGTCTACAAGCACCCGACCAACTCGGACGCGTACTTCGCGCGCAGCGACAACCAGTCGCTCGCCGACGCCGGAGTCCCCGCGCACACGGCGGGCGTCGCCTTCGAGTTCCCCGACTATCACGCGGTCGGCGACGAGTGGCCGAAGGTTGACTTCGCGAACATGGCGCGCGTCGTGCGCGCCGTCGGCCTCGCCGCGCTCCTCCTCGCCGACGACGCGCGCGAGCCGCGCTGGAACGAACAGAACCCCAAGACCGCGCCTTACGTCGAGGCGTGGAAGAAACTGCACGCCACGCCGTAAAGGCAAAAACAGTACCCGGTCGCTACCGCCCCCGGTACTGTTTTCGCCCCTCGCCTCGGCCCGTTCGTCATTGGAATCGGTCGTCTCGTCACAAAGTCGGCGCTCGTTTGAAACAGTCCCGCTCGCGCGCCCGTAAACCGTGCGCGCCGGACGCGTGTGAACTCCTCGCGCCGCGGCCTCCGTAAACACGAAACAGTCGGGGGAGGGAAGCTATGTCGAAGGGACGTGTCGGTGCGTCTGCGTGCGCCGCGCATCGACACCGAGACGAACAAGGTCAAGGAGACTTTCAGGGCGGGCGGCGTGCCCATCCGCATCAAGTTCACGCGCGACGGCAAGTACGTTCTGATTTCGAGCCCGAGCACGGGCGAGCTGGCCGTCTTCGACGCGGCGACGCGCAGGGAGTTGAAGCGCTTCGCGGTGGGCGAGGCGGCCGTCGGCGTCGCCGTCTCGGCGGACTCGCGCCTCGCCTTCGTCGCGTCGATGGCGACGGGCAAGGTCACGGCCGTTGACCTCAAGAGCATGACGCTCGCGGGGAGCGTCGAGACGGGCCGCGCGCCGGACGGGCTCGCGTGGGTCGGCGAGTGAGGGCCGGGCGGTTTGAGACGCCGCCGGGGCCGCTCGCGACGCGGGCCCGAGTCGTGCGAGAATAGGGTTTCGCTTCCGTATCGGCGCGCGCCCGAAGTCTCCCTCAATTCACGCGGGAGACGCTTGCGCCTCGGCGCGTGCCGGGGGCCGACAACCGACAATTCGACACCAGATTCAGAAGGAGTGTTTCGTTATGCGTTCTTTTAACTACAAGGTCGCGGGCGCGCTCGCCCTCGCGTGCGTGCTCGGCCTCGCCGCCGCCGCGCGGCAGGGCGGCCGCGGCTTCGACAAGTCGCGCATGGACGCGTCGGCCGCGGCCTGCAACGACTTCTACCAGTTCGCCAACGGCACGTGGCTCAAGACGACGGAGATTCCCGCGGCCTTCTCCTCCTGGGGCAGCTTCAACATACTCGCCGAGAACAACCGCAAGACGCTGCACGAGATTCTCGAAGAGTCCTCGAAGAACTCGAAGGCCAAGCCGGGCTCGGTCGAGCAGAAGATAGGCGACTACTACGCCACCTGCGTGGACGAGACCAAGCGCGAGGCCGCGGGCGCGAAGCCCTTAGCGGCCGAGCTAAAGCGCATAGACAAGATAAAGAGCGTCAACGACGTTCAGAAGGAGGTCGCGCACCTGCACTCCATCGGGACGCCGACGCTCTTCGGCTTCGGCTCGCTCCCGGACCTCAAGAACAGCTCGATGGTCATAGGCTTCGCCGGTCAGGGCGGGCTCTCGCTCCCCACGAACGAGTACTACACGAAGGACGACGACCGCTCGAAGGAGCTTCGCGCGAAGTTCGTCGAGCACATGACGAACATGTTCAAGCTCGTCGGCGACTCGCCGGAAGTCGCGGCGAAGAACGCGCAGACCGTCATGGCGATTCAGACGCGCCTCGCGCAGAACTCGCGCTCGCCCGTCCAGCTACGCGACTTCTCGACGCAGTACCACAAGATGGGGGCGGCCGACCTCGCAAAGCTCACGCCGACCTTCTCCTGGGGCGACTACTTCGCGGGGCTCGGGCTGCCGCGCAACCTCGAAATCAACGTCGCGCACCCCGAGTTCTTTCAGGCGGTGGACAAGATGCTGACGGAGATTCCCGTCGCCGACTGGAAGACGTACCTCCGCTGGCACTTAATCACGGACGCGGCCAACGCGCTCTCGTCCGCCTTCGAGACCGAGAGCTTCAACTTCTACGGCAAGACCTTGCAGGGCCGCAAGGAGCAGTACCCGCGCTGGCGTCGCTGCGTCTCTTCGGCCGACGCCGCACTCGGCGAAGCGCTCGGGCAGGTCTACGTCGGGCGCGCGTTCACGCCCGAGGCGAAGGCGCGCATGCAGACGATGGTCAACAACCTCATCGAGGCGTTCCGCGCGCGCGTGCAGTCGAACGACTGGATGAGCGAGGAGACGCGCAAGGCCGCGCTCGCGAAGCTCGCCGCCTTCAAGCAGAAGATAGGCTACCCCGAGAAGTGGATCGACTACACGACGCTCGACGTGCGCCGCGACTCGTACGTCGAGAACGCCCTGCGCGCCGCGGCCTTCTCCGTGCGCCGCGACCTTAACAAGATAGGCAAGCCGATTGACCGCGGCGAGTGGGGCATGACGCCTCCCACCGTGAACGCCTACAACAACTGGTTGCAGAACGAGATCGTCTTCCCCGCGGGCATCCTACAGCCGCCCTTCTTCAACGCCGAGGCCGACGACGCCATCAACTACGGCGCCATCGGCGCGGTCATCGGCCACGAGATAACGCACGGCTTCGACGACCAGGGCGCGAAGTTCGACCTCGAAGGGAACCTGAAGGACTGGTGGACTCCGGCCGACCTCAAGAACTTCGAGTCGCGCTCCGAGTGCGTCGTCAACCAGTTCTCCGCGTTCGAAGTCGAGCCCGGTCTGAACATGACCGGCAAGCTCGTCTCGGGCGAGTCAATCGCAGACCTCGGCGGGCTCACGGTGGCCTACGCGGCGTTCAAGAAGTCTATGGAAGGCAAGCCCCGGCCCGCAGACATCGACGGCTTCACGCCCGAGCAGCGCTTCTTCCTCGGCTGGGCTCAGGTCTGGGCGCAGAAGTACACGCCCGAGTCGGCTCGCTTGCAGGCGCAGAGCGACCCGCACCCGCTCTCGCGCTTCCGCGTCAACGGGCCGCTCTCGAACATGCCCGAGTTCGCGGAAGCCTTCCAGTGCAAGGTGGGCGACACGATGGTTCGCCCCACGGAGCAGCGCTGCCAGGTTTGGTAGCGCCCCCGCACGACTCTTAACTTAAGAGTCCGCGCGAGAGAGGGTTGACGAAGCACGGCGTGTGCTTCGTCAACCCTCTCTCTTTTTGCGGAGGCCGACGCTTCGGCCTCGGGCGGTTCGACGCGGAACGGAAAGCGGAAGTGAACAGAAGTACACACGCGCGCCCCGCCCCGTCCTCTCCTGTAAACACCCCGCCCCGCGCGCACGAATAAAGGCCGCTTTCCGGCCCGGAAAGACCGGCCGGGCACGGCCGCGCGGCTGGCACGGGCCTTGTTGCTCAAACGAGCACGACCCCTCGCCCCCTGCTAATGAGCACCTCTCTTATTAGCTTCACCCTGACCTCGGCACTCACATAAGCGCCCGAAGCTAAGACAACTAATCTCCACCGCGGGCGGTGCGTGCGTGTCTGAAAGGAGTCCTCCGTGCACGGAAAACGTCGCCTCATATCGCCCACACTCGCAAAGACTCTCCACCCGAAAAGACGGCTTAGCCCTTCGAGGCTCTTGCTGCTCGGCTGCCTCAGCCTGTCCGCCCTGCTGCTGGCGCTCGCCGCCAGGAGTGACGCGCCTTCAGCACTCGCACAGCAGCAGCGGCTCGCACCCGTCCTCAACGCCGACGCGAAGAACGTCATCCCCGACAAGTACATGATCATCTTCGAGCAGGGCACGGCGCGCGAAGTGGTGCGCTCCGCGCAGAACACCGTCAGGCAACTCGGCGGCAGCGTCGAGTTCACCTACACGTCTTCGGTCGTCGGGTTCAGCGCGCGCATACCGCCCGCGGCGCTCGACGCCGTGCGCGCCATCCCGCGCGTGGCCTACATCGAGTCCGACCAGAGGGTGACGGGCCACACCGTCCAGAACAACCCGCCCATAGGACTCGACCGCACGAGCGAGCGCCTCGGACTCGACGCCAAGTACACCTACAGCGAGACCGGCTCGGGCGTTCACGTCTACGTGCTCGACTCGGGCATACGCGCCTCGCACAACGACTTCGGCGGGCGCGTCTCGGGCGGCATAGACGAGGTCGGTGACGGCAACGGCACCGGCGGCTGCCACCCGCACGGCACGCACGTGGCGGGCACCATCGGCGGGACGACCTACGGCATCGCGAAGCAGGTCTCGCTCCACCCCGTCCGCGTCCTCGACTGCAACAACAACGGGACGCTCGCGGGCGTCACGGCGGGCGTTGACTGGGTGACGGCGAACCACGTAAACCCCTCGGTCGCCAACATGAGCCTCGGCGGCATAGGCACTTTCCCGACCATCGAAACCGCCGTCACCAACTCCATCGCGGCGGGAATCACCTACGTCATCTCCGCGGGCAACGACAACATCGACGCTTGCGGCGCTTCGCCCGCCCGCGTGCCCGCGGCGATAACCGTGGGCGCGGTCGCGGTCACCGCGACCACCGACACGCGCGCGGGCTTCTCGAACTTCGGCCCGTGCCTAGACCTCTTCGCGCCCGGCGTCGGCATCCTCTCCGTCGGCTACACGAGCGACACGGCGACCAGCACGATGCAGGGCACCTCGATGGCCGCGCCGCACGTCTCGGGCGTCGCCGCGCGCTACTTGCAGACCCACCCCGCGGCGACCCCCGCGCAGGTGTGGGCCGCGATTCACAACGCGGACGACGTGACGGGGACGCCTGCGACGTGGGGCGGCGTCGTCAGCGCGGGCGCGGGCTCGCCGAACGAGCTACTCCACTGGGGCTCGCTCAACGACGGCTACAACGACGGCGACCCGCACATCCTGACCGTTGACGGCACACACTACGACTTTCAGGCCGCGGGCGAGTTCGTTTCGCTGCGCGACGGCGGCACTGAAATTCAGACGCGCCAGACGGCCGTCTCGACGGCCACCACCATCGGCCCGAACGGTCACACCGGACTCACGTCCTGCGTGAGCATCAACACGGCACTCGCCGCGCGCGTGAACAACCGCCGCGTCACGTACGAGCCGAACCTGAGCGGCGTGCCCGACCCGAGTGGGCTACAGCTACGCATCGACAGAGTGTTGACGACGCTCGGGTCGGGCGGGGTGGACTTGGGTGACGGCGGCCGCGTCCTGAGAACGTCCCAACCGGGCGGCATCCAGATAGACTTCCCGGACGGCACCTCTTTGTTCGCGGTGGCGAGCTGGTGGGACGAGCAGAGCAAGTGGTACATCAACCTGCACGTCGCGCACACGCCTGCGGCGGCGGGCATCATGGGCGCGCTCGCGCCCGGCAGTTGGCTGCCCGCGCTCCCGGACGGCTCGTCGCTCGGGCCGAGGCCGGCCGCGCTCGCCGACCGCTACGCGGCCCTCTACCAGCAGTTCGGCGAGGCGTGGCGCGTGACCGACGCGACGAGCCTCTTCGACTACGCGAACGGCACTTCCACGGACACGTTCACACTCCGCAGTTGGCCGTCGCAGCAGACGCCCTGCACGGTGCCCGCGTCGCCGACGGCGCAGCCGGCCACGCGCGCCGTGGCTGAGAACGCGTGCCGCCTCGTCAGGGGGAACGACAGGCGCGCCGACTGCATCTTCGACGTGATGGTCACGGGCTTCCCCGGCTTCGCGAACACCTACGTGGCCGAGGAGAAGGTCGTCGAGGAGCACAACGAGGGCCGTAATAACACGAACCCGAACCCCAACCCGAATCCGAACCCCAACCCCAACCCGCTGCTCAAAGACAGGTGGGCGCTCTTCCTCGACTTCGGCGCGAACTTCCCGCACGGGACTGTGTCGAACTTCTTAGACACGGGCTTCAGCTTCAACGCGGGGCTGGAGTACATGGTCAACCCGTACTTCTCCGCGGAGGGAATCTTCGGCTACCACCGCTTCTCGGGCGCGGGCGGCGGCCACGCGAACCTCTACCAGCTCTCGGGCAACGCCAAGGTCTACCTCAACGACCCGTCGAACAGGCTTCGGCCCTTCGTCAACGGGGGCGTCGGCGCTTACGTGTTCGACTCGGGCACGACGCGGTTCGGCGGCAACGTCGGGGCTGGGCTGTTGTACGAGGCGACGCCGCGGTTCGGCCTTCAAGGTTCGTACAACTTCCACATGGTCAACACGCCGGGAACTTCGTTGAGGTACTCGACGCTTCAGGGGGGAGTGCGTTTCAGGTTCTAAAAACGGTCGCGGCCACAGTCCCGAAGAGTCGGGGCGAGTGGGCCGCGGCGCGCGAAAGGGGAAAGGCCACGGTCTTCGAAGACCGTGGCCTTTCTTTACGCGCGCGAAAGTAGACAGTCCCGCCGCGAAGGAAGGGGAGTGCTCCCGCGTCGAACGTCCGGGGGGTTATTTGTCTCTGTTGCTTAGTGGCCCGCGACGGCCCCGGCGGCGACGCGCGCGCGCGCGGGACGGCGGTCGTGGCGAGCGCAGGCGCGTCCGAGCGCCTCTTCGACGCGCGGCTCGACGCTGCACTCGGGCTGGCGGCAGACTGCGGCGAGTTCGGAGACCACGAGGTAGCGCGCGCGCTCAAGCATGCGCTGCTCGCGGAACGATAGCGGCTTGATGTGGCTCAGGTAGGTCAGGTTCTTCAGCACGTCCGCGACCTCGAACACGTCGCCCGTGCGCATCTTGTCGGAGAAGTCCTTGAAGCGATCCTTCCAGTCACCGGCGGCCCCGCGGAAGTCGTCCGCGAGGTGGCGCACGAGCATCTCGCACTCCGCGTTCGTTATGGGGGAGCGGAGTCCGACTTCGACTGCGTTGGCGACGGGGACGAGGACGACCGTGTTGGTCTGCGCGAGGCGGAGCGTGTAGAAGGGAAGGACTGTAGCTCCGATCTGTTTCTGCTCTATCTGCTCTATCGTGCCGATGCCGTGATTGGGGTAAACGACTTTCTGGCCCACTTTGAAACCCACCACACACCTCCTGCTGTTACAAAAAAACGAAGCCGCGTCGCGAGTCGGGTCTTGGGGTTGCCCTTGAGGGGTCTTTTCTGCGGCGCGGCGGCGGCGCTTCTGAATTCTAACGAAAGTGTAACAAGCGGTCAGCGCGAGCGTCAAGGTTCAGGCTTAGCGGGCAAAGTCGGGAAAATTTTCTTGTCGAAATTGTCAAGCTCCCGTCCTCGTCAGCTTCAATCGGACGCGGGCGCTTTAGTCACAGAGGTCGCGGCCCCGCCCGTGCGACCGAGTCTTCCGTGATGGTCGGCGGCCGTTTTAACCCCGCCCACTACCGCTTCGCCACAATTAAGTATCTCGGCCCGAGAACTTCATTTAGAACGTGTGATGCTTGCCGGTGCCGGCTCGTGCCATAACCTTCTAACGTGAACAGATAGACGAGGTGCGCATCATGAATTTTCAACGTCGAGAGTTTTTACAGCGTTCAGGCACGGGGCTGGCCGCGGCCGGGGTCGCCGGACTGGTCTTGCGCGCCGACGCGCCCCCCACCCCCGCCTCGGCCGCGGACGAGGAAGCGGGTCGCTTCCTGATACAGATGGGGCCGCGCCCGAAAGAGGTGGCGAAGGCTTCGGGCGAGTTGAAAAAGATTACGCCAATTGTTTACGGGCCGTTCTACAGGTCGGGCGCTCCGTTCCGCGGGAAGCTCTCTGCGCCGGGCGAGCCCGGAACGACTTTCGTGCTCTCGGGCCGCGTCTGGGCGTTAGACACCAAGCGCCCGCTGCCGGGCGCGGTGCTCGACATCTGGCACGTGGACATGCAGATGCAATACTCGGACGGCGTCACGGATTTAAGGAACCGCGGCCGGCTGGTGTCGTCCGAGACCGGCGCCTACGAGGTCGAAAGCATCCGCCCCATCCCTTACCGCCCGAACCCGTCGGGGTCACCCGACTTCTGGCGCTGCGCGCACTTTCATCTGCTCGTCGTCCGCCCCGGCTATAAGCCTCTGGTGACGGAGATCCATTTCAAAGACGACCCACATAAAAACGACCCGATGTACCGCCCCGAGAACGCAATCGCCGCCGAGCGGCACGCGGCGAACGGCAGGAACTTCGAGTCGGGTGTCTTCGACATCGTGCTTGAGCGTGACGCGGACTCGAAATGACCGCGGGCTGAGCCGGGCAGTCTCGGAGGAGAGGAAGATTACATGAACCGCCTGATTACCGGCATCGCCCTGCTCGCGCTGGCCGCGACTTCGCCCTCCTGCGCGAACCCCGCCGCGGACGCGGCGAAGGCCGTGACTTCAGAGGCGGCCGCCCGACCGAAACCGCCGGCCGACAGTGCGGCGGCGGAGACGCTCCGCGTCACGGGCGATAATTCCCGCATCGAGTTCGTCGGCTCTAAAGTGACCGGCAGTGAGGGCGGGCGGTTCGAGAAATTCTCGGGCACGGTCTATCTCGTCGAAGCCGCGCCCGAAAAGAGCCGCGTCGAAATCGCGATAGACATGAACTCCGTCGCCACCGACTCCGGCGGCCTCGCGGAGCACTTAAAGACCGCCGACTTCTTCGACGCGCCGAAGTTCCCCGAGGCCACCTTCGTCACCACAGACATCAGGCCGGGCGGGGAGAAGGGCGCGACCCACACCGTAACGGGCAACCTCGACCTGCACGGCGTCAAGAAGGCCGTCACCTTCCCGGCCACGATCAAGGTCGATACGGCCGCCGCCACGCTCGACGCCGAGTTCGCGATCAGCCGCAAAGACTTCGGGATAATGTACGCGGGCCGAGCCAACGACCTGATCCGCGACGAAGTGTTGATTAAGCTGCACGTCCGCGCGCCGCGGGCCGACCGTTCGTCCCGGTCGTGAGCAGCGTACAGGTATCCGGCATCACGCCTTAGCTCTCCCGCCGCCCCCACATCCCCGCCATCGCGAAAGGCTCGCCGTCCCTCACGCGGAAGTAGAAGGGGCGCCGCCCGACTCCCCGTCGCGACCACTCGAAGAGGCCGTCGGCGGGAACTCCGAAGGAAGCTCTATAGTGAAGGTCGAGCCGCGGCCGGGCTCCGAGCGCGCGGTGGCCTCGCCGCCGTGCGCTCGCGCGAGGTGCTTGACGATTGCGAGCCCGAGCCCCGTGCCGCCCATCTCGCGCGAGCGCGCGCGGTCTACGCGGTAGAAGCGCTCGAAGATGCGCGGCAGGTGTTCGGCCGCGATGCCCTCGCCCGCGTCCGTGACGTGTACGCGGTCGCGCGCGCCCCCGCGCTCGTGCGAGACGCGAACCTCGCCGCCCGCGCTCGTGTACTTGATCGCGTTATCGACGAGGTTCGTGAGCATCTGTTCGAGGCGGCGCGCGTCGGCGCGCACGGACGCGTCGGGCCTCACGTCGTTTACGAGTCTAACCCCTCGCGCGTCGGCGCGCGGGGCGAGCGCCGTGAAGCACTCGCCGACGAGAGACGAGAGTCGAACCCGCGCGGGCTCGACGGCGACCGTGCCCGCCTCTATCGCGGACAGCTCCAGTATGTCGTTGATGAGCGCTTTCATGCGCTCCGCGTTGCGGCGTATGACGGGGAGGAAGCGCAGCGCCGTCTCGCGCTCGTCCGCGCCCACGTCTTCGAGCGTCTCGACGGAGGTGATGATTGACGTGAGCGGCGTGCGCAGCTCGTGCGAGACGTTTGAAAGGAACTCCTGACGGACTCGCTCCAAACGTTCGAGCCGCGTGATGTCGAAGAAGACGCCGACCGCGCCGCGCACGTCGCTCCCGTAGACCGCCTCACGCTGCCGGAGCGGCGCGACGCGCAGGTCGTAGACGCCGCGCGCCTCGCCGCTATCGATGCCGCGCAATATCTCGACCTTGACCTCCGCGCGCTCGCCGCGCGCGACCGCCGCCGCGAAGGCCGAGTAGATCGAAGGGTTGCGCGTCAGGTCGCTCAGACGCCGGGGGCTGAGGGCCGAGTCGCCCCCGCCGCCCGCGCGGAAGACGCCGCGCGCGGAGTTGTTCAGAGCCACGACGCGCATCGTACTGTCTATGATGACGACGGCCTCGCGCATGCTGTCCATCGTCACTTCGAGGAGCGCCGCCGCGTGCACCTCGCCGGCCGCCACGGCCCCGGCCACGTTCGGCGTCGCGCCCGAGCTGAACCCCTGTCCCCCGTCCGTCGTGTGCAGCGCC
>Ga0126311_10001872_pt1 | contig 10353 bp, 13 predicted proteins | sample Plot61_FD_92539 | JGI IMG/M metagenome (GOLD analysis project Ga0126311, IMG submission 92539) | Serpentine soil microbial communities from UC McLaughlin Reserve, CA, USA - Plot61 | ecosystem: Environmental > Terrestrial > Soil > Grasslands | place: USA: UC McLaughlin Reserve, Lake County... | reverse complement strand
GTGGTCGGGACGGGCGCCGCGCTCGACCAACACCGCGGCGCCATCGCGGCGCTCGAGGCGCTCGTCGGTCTGGCGCTCCTGTACCTGGCGGTCCGCCAGTGGAACAGCCGACCTCGCATCGGCCGCGAGGCTGTCGTCCCCGGGTGGCTGATGATGGCGGATCGGTGTACCCCCTGGGGCGCGTTGGGCATGGGAGCCGTTCTGGTCGTGGGGAATCCCAAGAACCTCGCGCTCACAGTCGCCGCAGCGGGCGCCGTGGCCCGCGCGAGCCCAGCGCCCGCCGACGCGCTGCGGGCGCTGTTGCTGTTTGCGGCCGTGGGTTCGGCCGGCGTCGCTGTGCCGCTCGTGCTCCGCATCGCGCTGGGGACCCGCGCCGTCGGCACGCTCAGCACGTGGCGGCGGTGGTTGGCCGCGCACGGGACCCCGGGCGCGTGCGCTCTGCTCGCAGTGGTCGGCGGCCTGTTCGTGGTCCGTGCGGTGACGGGCTGACTCAGCGGTAGTTGGTGAACTGCAGCGCGACGTCGAGGTCGGCGCTCTTCAGCATCGCCTGCACTGCCTGCAGGTCGTCGCGGGACTTGCTGGTGACCCGCAGCTCGTCGCCCTGGATCTGCGCCTTCACCGACTTCGGGCCCTCGTCCCGGATGATCTTGGACACCTTCTTGGCGTTCTCCTGGCTCAGCCCCTCCTTGAGGGAGGCCTCGATCCGGTACTCCTTGCCGGACGCCTTCGGCTCGCCGGCGTCCAGCGCCTTGAGCGACACCCCGCGCTTGACCAGCTTGGTCTGCAGGACGTCGAGCACCGCCTTGGCGCGCTCCTCGCTGGACGCCTTCATCACGATCGAGTCGCCGCTCCACGCCACGGACGCATCGGTGCCCTTGAAGTCGTAGCGCTGCGCGATCTCCTTCGCCGCCTGGTTCAGGGCGTTGTCGACCTCCTGGCGGTCGACCTTGCTGACGACGTCGAACGAGGAGTCGGCCACGGGAGGGTCCTCCGGGTTGGGTCAGGGGCCGGCTTCGGCACCGGGTGTGCCGAGCCGTGGTCGGTCCTTGCTATCCTTCCATCCGCCGGAACGGGGGTCACCCCGACCCGGCACGGCACGGCAGGTTGCCCGAGCGGCCAATGGGAGCGGACTGTAAATCCGTCGCGAAAGCTTCGAAGGTTCGAATCCTTCACCTGCCACTGGCTGGCCTTCGGCCGGGCACCGGACCCCCACCTCGTGTAGGGGTCCGGTGTTTCTGCCGGGGGTTTTCTCCGGTCAACCCGGGTCAGCCGGCGCCATCGGCGGAGGGTTCCGGACCCGGTACAGGGCGGCCTCGACGACGACGCTGAGCGCGAGGATGTCGTACGCGATCCAGACCAGGTTCACGCCCACTCCGAGCGCTGGCGCCTGCCCGGTCGCCAGCCGGACCACGCCGACGACGGCCGCGAACAGCAGGAGGCCGATCGCGGCCAGCTGCGGGCGGATGAGGTTCCAGGCGGGGCCGCCCTCCTGCCGGGTCTTCGGCGTCACGACGAACCCGAGGCTGCTCCCGAAGAATACGTTGCTGACCGCCGTCGCACACGCGCGGATCCACAACGGGAACAGGGCGAGGCTGTACTGCTGACCACGCCAGGTCTTGATGCCGTGAGCGACCACGAGGAACAGCAGCTGGTTGGCGACCAGGAACGGGATGAGGTGGGCGAAGAAGTCGCCGCCGAAGCTCTTGACCGGCTGGATCCCAGGCAGTGGTAAAGCACCGGAGCGACGATGTAGACGACCGCGGCGAAGCCGGACAGGTAGCTCCACATCGTCGCGAAGTACATCAAGCGCTGCGCCGGGCTCAGCCCGGGGAACCGCAGTGGGTTCTCCCGAAGCATCACCTGCAGCGTGCCCTGCGCCCACCGCAGTCGCTGCTGGAGCATGGTCCGCAGGTCGTCGGGGGCGAGCCCGCGCGCCAGCACCTCGTGGTGGTAGACCGTCCGCCAGCCGCCGGCATGCAGGCGCATCGCAGTCGCCATGTCCTCGGTGACCGATACGGTCGACATGGGCATGACCGGCTGAGCCTCATCGCCTCGGTCCACGTCGACGGCGCGGACGATGGCCTGGACCGACTCCAGCGCCCCCAGGGGCGTCCAGTCACGTTGGGCGAGGCGGGTCAGGCCCGCCTCGTCGACCACGGGGACGCCGAGCTCGCGGTCCATCTCGACCGGGAGTTCCGCAATGGCCGCCAGGTCTGCGCGCATGGCCTCGACGTCCGCGGACACCAGGCTGCCGCTGGCGTCGTCAACGCGCTGCTGGAACCGGTAGGTGACCTCGGAGATCGGCTGGCGTGCCTTGAGCTCCGCGCGTGCCTGGCTGACCGCGGCCGCGACCGTGTCGAGCGCGTCCACCGCGGCGGGCCCGTAGTTGCGCGCCTCCTTGCGCGCGGTGGACACGACCGAGGCCGCGGCCCGAAGGGCCTCGTGGACCGCTCGTTCGACGTCACGGACGTATCCGACGACGCCGATCGGCATCAGGGCGTCGCGACGGAGAACCGCGTTGGAGCCGCAGAAGAAGGCGGCGTTCCAGCCGTCCTTGCCCTGCTGGATCGGGCCGTAGAACAGCGGAGCCTGACTGCCGAGCGGGTCGGCGTCCGGGACGTTCCAGAACCGCTGCGGCGTCTGCACCAGCGCGACGCGCTGGACATCTTCCCGCCCCTCCCGGGCACCGAAGTCCCGGCCTACCGATTCCGATCGCTGCCCGCAGCTCCCCCGCGCGAGCGGCGCTCAGTGTGCCGGACGTCCTGCCGAGTCGCATGTTGAGCATGCAACCAGCGCCTAGCAGGGCCTCGACCGGTCAGGAGCGCAGCCCGCTCAACCCGGCGGCGAAGGCGCTGGCGGCGGAGTCGGAGCTGTCGATCCGCCAGTCGGCCTCCTTGGCCTGGTCGAACCAGATGAACGCGCGGACATCGCCCTGGGCCCGAAGCCAGGTGAACAAGTCGGTGACCCAGGCTGCCTTCGACCCGCCCTGCTCGGCCGATGCGACCTCCGCCAGCATGATCGTCTTGCCGGGGGCAAGCGTCCGCAGCTGCCGGACCGTCGGGTCGAACAGCTCGCCGGGGCTGGTCCAGGTGCTCCAGGAGGCGGCCGTTCCCCAGTTGTAGCCGTCGACCGCCACGACATCGACCGACGAGGAGCCCGGGTACAGCCCGGGAAGGTCCAACGAACCCGGGTACGTCACGTTCGGGCTCCACACCCAGCGGACGTTGGTGACCTTCTGGGCCTCGAAGACGGCGCGCACGTGGCGCCAGGCGGCCACGTAGTCCCCTGCCCGGTTCCCGTTGACGCGCTCGGACCAGGGGTACCAGTCCCCGTTCATCTCATGCGCGAACCGGAGGTAGACGGGCTTGCCCCAGGACCGCAGCCCCCTCGCCCACGTGCGGACGTAGCCATCGAAGGACCCCGACGTGATCTTCGCGAGGGAGTACGCCGGCTGGTTCACGCCGCCACCCCAGACCCACGGCTCCCACGTGATCATCGGGGTGGCCCCTCGGGCGGCCACGGCATCCAGGCCCGCCACGTCCAGCGGGTGCGCGAAGTCGCTGTAGGCCATGACGATCGACGGAGCGGCACCGGCCACCCGGGTGACCTGATCGAGCTGCCCCGTAGCCCTGAGTCCGCCCGGCGTCGTCACGCCGAACTCGGTCACCGGTGAGGCGCTGGCCGCCAGGGACGCCGTGGCCGCGGTCGAGGGGGCGGCCGTCGCCGACCCCGCGGGCACCAGGCAACCGGCGAGGGCCAGAAGGACGATCGCGACCTGCGCTCGGACTCTGTTTCGCACACGCAGACATCGCGCACTTGGGCCGTGAACTGCAGCGGCCATCCGGGTGACACGCGTGTGCCGCAGTGGGGGAGGGTCACGCCCGCCGCAGTCCAGGCGCGTGCACGGTCTGGACAGGCAGCGCCTCGAGGGCGTTGCCTCACCCGCGTGCAGGCCGCTGAGACGGCAGGGGCGGAGAACCCAGCCGCCCGGGCACGGCAGCGGCCCGGCGGAACGCCGCGGCCGAGCGCGGGGAGCTGTCCACGCGCCAGTCCGCCTCCTTCTGGTACTGGAACCAGATCAGCACCCGAACGCGGTGTTCCACCGCCAGCCGGAACAGCTGGTCCACCCAGGCTGCCTTGTCCCCTCCCTGCTCGGAGGACCCCACCTCGGTGATCGCCAGCGGCCGGTCAGACAACGCGTGCAGGTCCTCCAGCGAAGGCCCGAAGACTTGTTGGGGGCTTCGCCAGCCGCCCCACGGCAGGGTGGTGCCGCCGTTGTAGCCGTCGACGGCGACCCAATCGACGGCTTCGTCGCCGGGGTAAACCTCGCCGTAGGGGGTCGTGCCGGGCGCGTGCACGTTGACGCACCAGACCCACACCACGTTGCGCACGCCCTCGCGGTCGAAGATCGCGCGGACGTGCTTCCAGGCCGCGATGGCGTCCGAGGCGGTGTTGCCGTTGACCCCCACGCTCCACGGGTAGTTCGGTGCGTTGAGCTCGTGCAGGAAGCGCACGGCCACCCGGCCGCCCCAGTCGCGAACCTGGCGGGCGAAGCCGGTGACGTACCCGTCGTGGCTGCCGTCCACTATCCGGTCCAGGCTGTACGCCGGCTGCTGCACGCCCGCACCCGGTGCCCATGGCTCCCACGTCAGGACGGGCAGCGCCCCCCGCGCGGCCGCAGCCCCGGCCCGGGTCGCGTCGAACGGCGCCGCCGAGCCCCACGCCTGGTACCACTCGTACGCCCCGACCGGCGCGGCCACGGTCCTCGCGAAGAAGTCGACCGCCTCCACGTTCTCGGCGGCTACACCTAGCGTCAGCGGCTGCGGGGACGCGCACCCCGCCACCAGGAGCAGCAACGGCAGCACGGTCGGCGCCGCTCGGCTGATGCTGGGCACGCCCTTTGCTACCACGAGCCCAGGCGCCCCACCGCCCGAGGCGGCGATTGGCCCGTTTGGCATGCCGGCGACAGAAGATCAGGGACAATGGCGGCTTGTGGCTGCCAACGGACCCGTCATCGACCTTCGCGACCGCGGCACGGACGCTGACGACGCGAGGGTCCGGGCACTGGAGGACCTCGGCGTCCTGGACACCGGGCCGGAGGAGCGCTTCGACCGGGTCACCCGTCTGGCCCAGCACCTGTTCGGTGTGGCCTCGGCCTCGGTCAACCTGCTGGACAAGGATCGGCAGTACATCAAGTCCAGTCACGGAGTGAGACTGCTGGATGGCCCCCGTGCCGAAGCGATCTGCGACCACACCATCCGAAGCCCGGACACGCTGGTCATCGAGGACGTCGCGGCCGACGAGCGGTTCGCCACCCAGCCGTTCCTGACCGGCCAGCCGCGGATCCGCTTCTACGCCGGGCACCCGCTGGAAGCGCCGGGCGGTCACCGAATCGGCACCCTGTGCCTGACCGACGACCAGCCACGACGATTTGGCCCTCGCGAGCAGGCGATGCTGCGCGAGCTGGCCGGGTGGGTCCAGAACGAGCTGACCCGTTCCGCGGAGCTCGAGCAGGCCGCTGAGGTGCAGCGCCGGCTGCTCCCTCGGCGAAGTCCCGAGATACCTGGCTACGACGTGGCCGGCGCGTGCCTGCCCTCACGCGGTGTCGGAGGCGACTTCCTGGACTGGTACTGCACCCCGGACGACCAGCTGACCGTGACCCTGGGCGATGTCATGGGCAAGGGGATGGCGGCCGCGATCATCATGGCGACGGTTCGCGCGGCCCTGCGCTCGACCGCGCGGTCACCCGGGCCCGCCGCGGCGGTCGCCGACGCTGCCGCGACCCTGCAGAACGACCTGGAGGAGACGGGCACCCTGGTCACGCTGTGCCACGCACGGTTGTCGCCACGTGACGGTTTGCTGCGGTACACCGACGCCGGTCATGGCCTGGTGCTGCTGGTTCGCGCCGACGGTTCCGTCCGCAGGCCCACCGGTGGTGGCTTTCCATTGGGCGTGTCCGCCGACGAACGGTGGCCCGAGGGTCGGGTGCTGATGCGAGCCGGCGACGTCGTCGTGGCCTTCAGCGACGGGCTCCTCGACCTCCACGACGGCACGCTTGCGGCGTTGGACCGGATCGTCGAGGTCGTTCGGACGTGCCGCAGCGCGCAGGACGTCGTCGACCGTCTCACCGACATGACCCGTGGGGTTGGTCTGCTCGACGACGACGTGACCGTCCTGGCCATCCGCAGGTCCGCATGAGCGCCCGGGGCGTCAGCAGAAGCATGCGGGCGGCGGTGGCCGGTCGGCCCTACGCTTCGGTCGGCTGGGCTGGATCCGCATGGGTCCGCGGAGAGGAAAGGTACTGACGCGATGATTCGCGTGGACACCTATGTGGAGGACGGCGTCGCGGTCCTCAAGCCGCAGGGGCGGCTGACGATGGTGACCGCCCCGGCGCTGCGAGAGCTCGTCGCCGAGATGATCACGTCCGGGCAGGTCAAGATCGTGGTGGACCTGAGCGGGACCGAGTTCATGGACTCATCCGGCCTGGGAGCTCTTATCTCCGGGCTCAAGACCGCGCGCCGGGCCGGCGGCGAGCTCCGCATCGCCTGCCTTGGACCGCAGGTGTCCACCGTGCTGCGGCTGACGAACCTCGACCGGGTGCTCCGTCCGTACGAGAGCGTCGCCGAGGCCGTCGGTGCCCGCTGAGTGCGGCGGCACCCTTGTGGCGCCGGCCGAGCCGGCCGCGCTCGACCAGGTCCACGACCTGCTCCAGGCGCTCTGGGAAGACGCCGGAGACGTCACGCTCGAGGACCGCATCTGCTTCGAGACAGCGGTCACCGAGATCGCCGGGAACATCGTGCTGCACGCGCCCGACGGCAGCCCCCTGGACTTCACCGTCGAGGTCAGCGTCCACCCCGACCGGATAGAGGCCCGGTTCCGGGACGCCGGTCGTCGTGCCCACGTCGACCTCACGACCGCGCGGCTGCCAGAGGATCTCGCCGAGTCCGGGCGCGGGTTGGCCCTCGCTCTCGCCGGGGTCGACGAGCTGGAGTACCGGCGCGACGGCACCATCAACCGCTGGCGAGTCACCCGCCGACGGACCGGCTGACCCGCCGCGCTCGCACGTCGCTCGTGGCCCGCAGCGTCTGGCTCAGCCGGGACGCAGCCGCAGCGCCATCCGCGGGCACTCCCGTACCGCTTGGACCGCGTAGTCGCGCGACGACGGTGGGACGGCGGGTGCGGCCTCGCCGGTACGAGCCAGGGGGTAGCCCCAGTCGTCGGCCTCCAGCAGCTCCGGCAGCAGGTCCAGGCAGGTCCCTCGCGCGTCGCAGGCCGTCCAGTCCACGTGCAGCCGTTCGCTCACGCGATCGCCTCCTCGGTTTCAGACGGCACGACGAGTGCGCCATGCCGCGCGGTGCAGCGGCCGGCCAGGTGGTGCGCGACCTCCGCCGAGAAGGTGCGCAGGGTGCTCCGGACCAGCCGCACGGTGCCGTCCGGGTGGTGGCAGGCGCCGCGGTGCTCGACCAGCCGCGAGACGCGCTGCACCTCGGCGACCAGCAGCGGGCTCGGCCGCCCGTCCGCGAGCGCACGCAGCGTGCCGGCGAGGGCGGGCAGGCCGTTTCGGCAGGGGCCGCACTGGCGGGCGCCCTGCCCGGCGAGGTACGCGGCGACGTCGGCGCCCGCGCGCAGCCCGCAGGAGGAGTCGGCCAGCGCCAGCACAACTCCGGCTCCGGGGGCAGCGCCGTAGGGAGCAAGGCCGTCGCGGCTCAGGGCGATGTCCGCGACGGCCTCCGCGGGCACCCAGGCGCCGTGGTAGCCGCCGACGAGCACGGCGCCGAGCGGCTCGGTGGGACCGCCGGCCAGGGCGAGCGCGTCGGCCAGCAGGGTGCCGCCTGCGACCTCGAGCACGTCTGGCGCGGCGACCGCGCCCGACACCGTGAGCAGCCTGGTACCCGGCTCGGCCGACGTCCCGACGCCGCGGAACCAGGCCGCGCCGAACCGGGTGAGCAGCGCCAGGTGAGCGAGCGTCTCCACGTTCTGGACCAGCGTGGCCCGGCCGTGAACGCCCCGCTCGAAGACCCGGGGCGGCGTCGACGTCGGCACCGCGCGACCGCCTTGCACGGCCTGCACGACCGCCGACTCCTCGCCGGACAGGAACGCGCCCGGGCTGGCGACCGTCGTCACCGGCACGTCGTCCCGCCGCTCCCGCAGGGCCGGTTCCAGGCGGGTCCGCAGCAGGTCGGCGGGCGCGTACAGGTACGCCGTACGGCTTCCCACGGCGCGGGCGGCCAGCTGCAGCCCGTCGAGCACCAGGTGCGGCGCCGTGGCGAGCAGGCGCCGGTCCTTCGAGCTCGCCGGCTCGCCCTCGGCGCCGTTGCCCACGACGACCGGGTCGGACGCCGCGGCCACCGAGGCAAGCTTCCGGCCGGTGCTGAAGGCGGCCCCGCCGCGGCCGGTGAGGCTGGACTCTGCAGCGGCCCGCAGGATCCCGGCGCCGTCCACGCCCGGCAGCGGCCCGAGCAGCCGGGAGTGGTCGGCCAGCGTGGCTGCGGCCGCGCCGAGCAAACGCTGCGGGGCGTTCATCGCAGACCGGCCAGGTACGCGGGCGGAACGGGCGCGGGGACTGACTGAGTTTCGGTCTCGGACGTCCGTGCCGCCCTCAGCCGCAGGGTCAGCGCGCCGCCGACCGCGGCCACGCAGCCGCCGACGAGGGCCAGCATCCAGGTGCTGGTCCCGTCCGTCCCGTTGCCGACGGCGTGCACGAGCGCGGCCGGCCAGCACAGGTAGGCGGCCCAGTGCAGGGCGCGCCAGGTCCGCCGTCCGAGCCGGTCCCGCAGCAGGCTGCTCAGGACGAGCAGGACGACGAGGTCGAGGGCCAGCGTTCCGAGCCCCTGCCAGAACGGCCGGTAGGCACCCAGGAACGGCACGACCAGGTCGACCAGCCGCAGCTGGGCGTAGGGGTCGAGCAGGAGGGTCACCACGTGCACGGCGAGCAGGCCGAGCGCGGTCAGGCTCGTGGTTCGGTGGACCGCCGAGACGACGAACCGGGGCAGGGCGGGCGACGACCAGCCCGAGCGGACCAGCAGACCCAGCACGACGACGAGGGTGAACAGCGTCAGCGCGCTGACGCCGGTGCCGCGACCGAAGTACCACAGGGCGTCGGCGCTCATGTCGCCGGCCATCCGTTGACCGTGGTGACCGACCCGTCGCGTGCCACCAGCCGCGCGGCCACGCCTCGCTCGCGCAGCATCGTGGGCGCCTCCTTACGGCGGACGAGCGCGGACGTCGTCAGCGTGTTGGCCTGAACGCACGTCGTTGCGGCGACCGACGCGGTCCGCCAGACCGGGTCGACCGGCAGCGTCGTGATCGGGTCGATGACGTGGTGCAGGTCGCGGCCGCCACGCCGCCAGGTGCGGCTGCGCGTGGACGACGTCGCGACAGCTCGTGCGCCGTGCAGCCGGATCGTCGAGGCCGGCTGGCCCTGACCGTCCTGAACCAGGACGGTCCAGCCGTCGTCGGGGTCAGGCCCGGCGACGCGGAGGTCACCGCCGAGGCTGACCAGGACGCCGCAACCGAGCTGCTCCGCGACATCCACGGCACAGCGGTCGGCCGCCCACGCCTTGGCGGTCGCGCCGAGGTCGAGCAGGACCCCGGCCGGGACGACGAGGATCGCGTCGCCGTCCGGCTCCTGCTGGAGGGTGAGGTCGCGCCACTGGGCCTGCCGCCGGATGCTCACCAGCGGGGGCCGGGACGCCTGCGGGTGGGCGTCCAGCAGCGAGATGTCGCGGTCGTAGCCGAGCGCCGACAGCTGCGTGCCGAGTGTGGGGTCGACATCACCGTCGGTCGCGGTGGCGGCGTCCAGCGCCACCTGCACCAGCTCGGCCAGCAGCGCGCTGACCCGAACCGCCCGGCCGTGCGCGGCCTCCAGGCCGCGCACCTCGGAGTCCGGCCGGAACCTGCTCGCCGCGAGGTCGACCGCGGCGAGCCGCTCCTCCACCAGGCGTCGGGCGGACGTCGTGGCTCGCGGGTCGGTGGTCACGACCCGGGCGGTGGTGCTCCAGACCGGCCACTGAACGGCGGCGCGGCCGAGCGGGAGGTTGTCCAGCAGCGGCATCTCAGGACCCCCCGGACGTCGCCGCGGGCGCGTCGCTGCTGGACGACACGGAGTCCGTGCCCGACCCACTGGTCGAGCCGGTCGTCGAGCCGGCCGTCGTGGAGGTCGTCGTGGTGCCGGCCGCGGTACCAGCCCCAGTACCGGCCGCGGTCGTCGCCGACGTGGCGCCTGCGATGCCGGTGACGGTCAGGGCTCCGACCAGGCCGACGCCGGCGACCCCTGCGGTGAAAGAGCGGGCCCGGCGACGTCCGCGCCGGCGTGCCTCGCTGGAGGGCGTGAGGTCCATGGCGGTCTCCTCG
>Ga0126311_10001871_pt1 | contig 10354 bp, 7 predicted proteins | sample Plot61_FD_92539 | JGI IMG/M metagenome (GOLD analysis project Ga0126311, IMG submission 92539) | Serpentine soil microbial communities from UC McLaughlin Reserve, CA, USA - Plot61 | ecosystem: Environmental > Terrestrial > Soil > Grasslands | place: USA: UC McLaughlin Reserve, Lake County... | reverse complement strand
TGATAGCCATTCTTGATCTCGAGTTTAACCAGCGCCTCACCCGACTCACCGGCCGCGATTGTGACTGCCTGCGGACTCGCTTTTACGACGTCAACCGACTTGATCGGCGGGGGATCAGTCGTGTTCGTCGGCGGAGTTGGCGCTTTCGCACACGCGAAGATCAGGCAACATAGAACAAGTAACCATATCGTGTTTTTCATCCGTGTAATCCGCGGCTCTATTCGCCGTCCTCGTCTTCCTTGCCGTCCGGTTTTTTGATCCCGAACTTCTCCAGACGATACTGAAGCGTCCGGAATGTGAGGCCGAGGAGCTTGGCGGCCTTGGTGATGTTGTAGTCGGTCTGCTCCATTGCCTGCGTGATAAGGTTGCGCTCGACCTCTTCGAAATTGATCCCCTCGGCAGGCAACTTGAAAGCGCCATCCGATGCTGGGCCAACTTCCTGACGCACTTCCGTCGGCAGATCTTCCGCCGTGATCAGATCACCTTCGCTCAATAAGATCGCACGCTCGATCGCCGACTCCAGTTGCCTCACATTTCCAGGCCAACTGTAATCGTTCATCAACTTCTTCGTTTCCGGCGTCAGGCCACGCACGAGGCGCGATGTGTTCTTCGTGTGCTTCTTGAGGAAGTAGTCAATCAAAACCGGAATGTCTTCACGGCGTTCGCGCAACGGCGGCACGTCGATCGAGAGCACGTTGATGCGGTAATAAAGATCGTCACGGAAACGACCATCTGACACCATCGCGCGCAGGTCGCGATTAGTCGCAGCAATCACACGTACGTCGACACTGATCTCGTGTGTGCCGCCAACGCGACGAATCTTTCGTTCCTGTAACGCGCGCAACAGCTTTGCCTGAATACCAACATCGAGCTCCGCGATCTCGTCAAGAAACAACGTGCCGCGATCCGCGATCTCAAACAGCCCTTTCTTTTCCGCATGTGCGCCGGTAAACGAACCTTTTTCGTGTCCAAACAACTCCGACTCGAGCAGGTTCTCGTTAATCGCAGCGCAGTTGACTGCCTGAAACATATCCGTTGAGCGCGGCGACTGATTGTGCACCGCCCGCGCAATCAACTCCTTACCGGTGCCCGACTCGCCGCGCACGAGCACCGTCGAATTCGAACGCGCTACTTTCAGAAACATCTTCTTTACGCTCTCCATTTTCGGAGACGCCGAGATGATCTCGCTGTCAATCGCGTCAAGACGATCGAGCGCGCGGTTGATCGTTTCCAACAATGCCGCTTTGTCGTAAGGCTTTTCGAGGTAATCAAACGCGCCGCGGCGGAGTGCTTCCTTGGCCGACTCGATCGACCCGTGGGCAGTAAGCAGGATAACGATGATCGACGAGTCGTAAGCCAGCAAGTGTTGCAGCAACTCGATGCCGTCCATGCCCGTCATCTTCAGATCGGTCAAAGCGAGATCGAACCTGCGGTCCTTCGCAAACTTGAGTGCGGCTTCGCCCGAAGCTGCGGTGGTGACGTCGTAACCTTCCTCCGCCAGGATTAGCTCGAGAATTTCTCTTTGCGCTTTTTCGTCGTCAACTACCAGGATGTTCTTTCGTGGCATGTGTGTTCTCTTCAGCCGGTAGAATTATCGTGAACGTTGTACCGTTGCCTTCTTTAGATGCGACGCTGATAGTGCCGCCGTGATCGTCGATCGCCTTTTTCACAATCGCCAGGCCCAGCCCCGTGCCGGTTTCCTTCGTCGAAAAATATGGTTCGAAGATTTTTGAGATGTCATCCGCCGCAATTCCGTCTCCGCTGTCGCTTATCTCAACCTTAACAGAGTTGGCCGGACTGTTCGAAAGCGCGATCAAAACACTGCCGCCCGCGCCGTTGATTGCTTCCACCGCGTTGATGACGAGATTAGTGAATACCGAACGCAGCGCTTCACGATCGGCCACGACAGCCGGCAGTGGTCCATTCTGGACGATCTTCGTCTCGATCCCGCATTCTTCAGCTCTTGCTTCAACCAGCCGCAGCGCGTCTTCGGCTTCGGTTCGAATGTCGACGTCTTGTAGCTCGAGTTTCGATGGTCGCGAGTATTTGAGAAAGTCGGTGATGTGACGATTGATACGCCCAACTTCAGTCTTTAACTGATCGGTCAGCCGGATAAACGTCTCCCGCTTATTTGAATCACCCGGAGCAAACGATGAGCGCAGATGGTCCAACGTCAAGTTGATGTAATTGAGCGGGTTCCGAATCTCGTGCGCGATGGCGGCGGCGAGTCGACCAACGACCGCGCCCTTCTCGGCCTGGTGAAGCTGCATTTCGAGCTCACGAGCGCGACTGAGTTTCCCTGTCATCTCGTTGAACGCGGCGGCGAGCGTTCCCATCTCATCTGCTCGATCCGCGGGAACCTGTACGTCGAAGTTGCCACCCGCCACTTTCCGCGCTGCCGTTGAGAGTTCCTTAATCGGGCGAGTGAAGTGCCAAACGAAGATACCCGTGATCAACGTGGTCACAAACAAAACCGCGAGCGTGTAGAGTGCAGAGCGTGAAGACTGTCGCTCCAAAACATTTGTCAGCGTGTGCGCCGAGTCGAGCACGACGATGATGAAGCGTCGTCCGTTGGTAGTCTGCACCGGAAAGTAAAAAGCTCCGGCTTCACTGAAATCGACGTTAGTCGAAGGTGGGATCCATGAAGGAAGTTGTTCGTGCTCGTTTGTAAACTGCACCGCACTTCTGAGCGGCAGAAGCTGGATATCCTTGAACTGAACGTAGCGCGTGGTTTTGTCTTCACGTTCGCGTGGGTTGAACTCCGGAATAATGCTGTCGCGGACGTTTCCATCATCGTCCAGAACGAGGATGTTCTTGACGCGAGAATTTTTATCTTTTAGTAGCGGCTCCTGGAGTCCTCCGATTATTTCATCGAGGTACTGGTCACTCTTCAGGCTTTCCATGCCGAGAGCGATACCGGTCATGATGGCCTGCTCCTGCTCGACGATCATGCGCGCGTTGGCACGGACTGTGCGAAGGTTGAAGTAATACTGGATGCCGAGCGTGAGACCAAGCATCAGCGCCAGCAATAATAGAAGGCGAGCTCGAAAACTTTGTATCTGGGCTACAAACTTCATGCGAAAACTAAGAGGAGTGTTTCGGCATCTGACGTTGCGTCCTGGTAAACGTCGCGCATTGCGTGTTTATCCTTATTTTAACGTCTCGCAAAAAGTCACGGCTTCGGCTGCGAAATGGAACTGGCTTCCTTAGTAAGCACGTACTGTTCCAGTGAAATATGTATAATCGATTACTTTTTGATTGCCCTCAACTTACTGTTGATGTTATATTTGCGACGGTCTCAAATCAATGTCCCCAGAGACCGCCGTCAGGGAAACTCTTCCCGCCCTCAAGTTGCAGCAGAAGGTTTGATCGAAGATACGAAAAGAGGCGTTTTTTGATTATCCCTAAAAAAGAGAGGTATCAGGCCTGATGACTCTGAATTCCTATTCCCCTAAGTCACACCGGCTCGTCTTTATTCTATTCGTACTTATTTCTCTGGTTTTTTCCGGTACAGCATTCGGGAAGAAGAAACAATCCTCGGGCCGGAGCGCCCGCAGTCAAAAAAGCAGAAAAGCCTCGGCTCGGGCGACCCGCTCGTCACGCCGGGGAGGACGAGAGGTTGCTCGAGTTTCTCGCGGTCGTCGTGGTAGTTCAGCGCGGGAGGTTCGGCGTTCGCGAGCGCAGATTGCGCGGGAGCAGGCTTCATCAGTAAAAGTGCGCGAGCGAAAGTTGGGCCGGCCGCTCACCAGACGTGAACGTGCCGCGGAGTTGCGTCGTGTTGCCGGCCGGAATCGACGTGCGCTGCTCGAAGCTCGTCGTCGGGCTGAAGCTGCACGCCGTGCCGCAATCGCGCGACAGATGGCAATCGACAAAGCAATGCGCGACGAGGTTCAAGCATTTATCTCCAAAGACGATTTGACTGGTGAAGATGCGGAAGTACGTCGAGTAGCGGTGAATGCGCTGGGCCATCATGCGGGTACTGTCGTCGTGATGGATCCGATGACGGGCCGTGTTTATTCCATGGTGAACCAGGAATGGGCACTGCGTCGCGGATTCAAGCCATGCTCGACGATTAAGCTCGTAACGGGCGTGGCCGGACTTTCTGAGAGTGCGATTCCGCAAGTCGATACTGTCGGCGATGGTTATCGAATCGATTTGACCTCAGCATTGGCCCACTCCGACAATCCTTTCTTCCAAACTGTTGGCACGCGAATAGGCTCTGAGAAGATGGTTAACTACGCTCGCCAGCTTGGCCTCGGCGAGAAGACCGGAATCAACGTGCCGTTTGAGTTTGCGGGCAAGTTACCTGAAATAAGGGTTGGCGTAACTGAAAGACGAATGTTCTCTCACGCCGATGGTTTCCAGGTGACGCCGCTGCAACTGGGCACGCTCGTTTCAGCGATGGCCAACGGTGGCAAGTTGCTTATGCCGCAGATTCCACACAGCGCAAAAGAACTGAACAAGATGAGCGTGAAAGTGCGACGGCAGTTGCCCATCACTACAGATGTTTGGCAGCGCATGGTTCCCGGAATGGTCGGCGCCGTTAATTATGGTTCAGGCCGCAAAGCTTATGATCCAAGCCAGACAGTAGCCGGCAAGACTGGCACTTGTATCGGTGACGGGGGTTGGGTTGGTTTGTTTACCTCGTATGCTCCTTTAGCTAATCCGCGACTCGCTGTAGTGGTAATCACGCAGGGAACTGACGCTCGTCGTCATCTTCCCGCAGCAGTTGCCGGAGAGATTTATCGTCAACTAAATCATCGCTTCGGAACGGCGATCAACCTCCAGGTTGCATCGACGCTCGACGATGAAGAGAAAGAAGTGGCCGATCAGGAAGCCGCTGCGGACGCAGAGGCCAACGGTGCGACCACGGAAACCAATAACGCAGCAACAACGGCAACGGCGCCTCCCGTAAATACAACGCCTGTTGCTCCCGCTGCTGCTAAAACGAGCACACCGGAACCGACCAGTAAAGTGAAGCGTGTGCTCATGCCGCTTGAAAAGAAACCGGTTGAGACTCCAAAGAACTCAACCACATCATCTCAGGCTCCCGCGACGACTGCGCCTGCCGAACAACAAAGACCGAGGCGCATAACCCCTAACTAAATCCCTTATCATCCCCTTGATCAATCTGCGCCGGAGTTCTAAACTCCGGCGCAATTTTTTTCGGAACAAATACCCCATCGGTGTGTCTAATTTCAGTTCCCAACTATGGGCTGAATAAGCGAACGCCTCCCGGTGTAGTTGAAGAAGTCTGAATTTTTCTGATCTTTTTCTACTGTTCGTACCTAGCGCCTTGACACATTTAATACAGTTGCAGGAATATTGCGGAGCTTTATTTACCCAGATTCTATTAGCGCACCCGAGTGTGTCCCCTTGTATCCAAAGATCGGCAACCGGTCTTTGTGTCAATCGCATCCTAAAATTTCCCTGCGGCGACTAAAAGAGCAGAGGCCCCTGGCGCGCGACTTGCTGAATGATTGTTGGAGGTTCGGAAGACTAATGAAAAAGCTGATAACGTTTTTAAGTATTTCCACTACAGTCGCGATACTGGCTATGCCTGTCGCAGCGCAAACCACAACCGCGCAACCGAATAATGCTGTTCAGGATCAATGCAGCACCGAAGGCAAGAATGCTCTGTACAAAGTTTTCCTTGATAATCGAAAGACCGATCAGGATAAAGCTTACGAGGCTGCCAAGAAGTACCTGGCTTGTCCGGCGGCGGCTGAAGTGGATGCAGCGCAGCAGGCGATTATCGACTACTTAAAGAAATTTGTTGGTCAATACGAAGACGCTACCAAAAAGATTCGCTTCCGCACTTTGCTCTATAACGACAAGAAGTATCCCGAAGCCTACGCGCTTGGAAAAGAGATCCTGGCTGCCGAGCCTGACAATCTGAAAGTGCTGATAGACCTCGGCGCAAACGGATACCTCGTGGGACCGTTGAACAATGCGTCGTTGAGTACCGAAGGGCTCGAGTATGCGAAGAGAGCCTTACAACAACTTGAAGCAGGAAAGACCATCGACGACTGGCAGCCGCTCGCGAGCAAAGAAGTCGCCGTCGCTTATTTGAACTACACTGTCGGCGCGCTATCACTGGCCACCGATCCTTCAAATTCTCTCAAGAACCTGATCAAAGCCGCGCAGTTTGAGACGCCGTTGAAGAAGTCACCGTATACCTATGCGTATATCGCCGGTGCTTACGAAACTGGTCCATATGCGAAGCTATCAAAGGAGTACAAGGATCTCTATTCCGGTAAGGACGAAACTCCGGAAAGCAAACTGGCGCTCGCCAACATCAACCAGATAATCGATCGTATGATCGATGGTTATGCCCGCGCGGTTGCGCTCGCTGGTAGTGATGCCAGCTTCAGCCAGCCAAAGGCTGTTTGGAGCGAGAGCCTGTCCACCTGGTACAAGTATCGCAATAACAACGCCACGACCGGGATGGACCAACTGGTCGCCGGCATTCTGTCGAAGCCACTGCCACCGGAACCAACCCCGATTACTGTGCTGCCTGCTTCCACTCCGGCTTCGACGCCGGCCACTAACTCGGGAACAACAACTCAAGGCAACGGCACTGCTTCAGCCAAGACCACCGGAACGACTACAGCGCCCGCCGCGACTACAAACAAGACTACGACGACTACTCCGGCCGCAACAAAGCCGAACGGAACCAAGCCGGATCGTCCACGACGCAACCATCAGTAATCCAAAGAGCATTCGTCTCCATTCCAGCGCCGGAAGCTTTTTAGACAGCTTCCGGCGTTTTGCTTATAATTCAGTGCGTTTTGAAAAATCCCGAAACGATTCCTGATCTGGATCTCCTCGAAACGGTCCTCGCCTATAACTTCAACGATCGTGCTTTGCTTGAGCGCGCCATCACGCACCGTTCCTGGGCACATGAGAAGGTGGCTCCCGGCGATGAGCGCCAAGCCCGCAAACTCCATAACGAATCGTTGGAATTTCTGGGCGACTCTGTGCTGGGACTGGTCGTCTCAAACTATCTCTGTAGCTCTTATCCCGGGGGCACTGAAGGGGAACTGTCGCGCATGAAGCATCGTTTGGTTAGTGCGCCGACGCTGGCCAAGGCTTCGCTGGGATTGAACCTCGGCGACTTCCTGCGCTTCGGGCGCGGCGAAGAAAAGAGCGGCGGGCGGCAGAAGAACGCTTTGCTGGCCGACGTGTTTGAAGCGATAACCGGCGCGATCTTCCTCGATGGCGGTCTCGAAGCTGCGACTCGTTTTGTTTGTCACGCGCTGCGGGATGAGTTGGAGGGCGCCGACCCGCTGAGCGCAGCCAAGGCCGATTACAAGACGATGCTTCAGGAACGGCTCCAGGCTTCGCGACGCCCGGCTCCTCGATACGCAGTAATCGAAACCCTGGGTCCGCCGCATCAACGTATCTTCCACGTCGAGGTTTCCTGGGATGGCGGCAGTATTCAGGGCGAAGGCCACTCCATCAAGGCCGCCGAAGCCGCAGCCGCGAGAGCTGCACTCGAGGGAATGACGTTGGACGAATCGGAGAATGGTGATGAATCTTCTGACGATCCATGTAGTTCAACTTGACCACTGTAAGCAACGTCTCTAGGATGTTTTTGATGGCGAGCAACCGTACCACTGACAAACCGAGAACCGACGACGCGGAGACCTCAACCGAAGCAAAGCCTCTTTCTTTCTCACGGCTATTCAATCGTAACGGTCACGAAAAGAAGACGCTGCCGCCGGCCAAGCCGCAGGGACCGCCGAAGAGTGTCTGGCGCGAGTATTTTGAGTCGGCAGTGGTGACGGTGATCATGGCGCTGTTTGGCATGACCTTCATCGTGCAGGCGGTGAAAGTGCCGACGGGCTCGATGCAGAACACGATCACGATTGGCGATCACCTGCTGGTCAACAAGTTCATCTTTGCCCCGGGTAAGTCGTTGCCGTTTCTGCCGCAACGTGAGATCAAACGCGGCGACATTATCGTCTTCAAGTATCCCGGCAATCCTTTTGATCCAAAGCGCGACGACAGGCCGGACAACCGGCCTATCTTCACCAACTACGTAAAGCGCGTGATTGGCACTCCCGGCGATCACATCACCATCAAGGGCAACAACGTCATCGTCAATAATGAAGTCGTTCCCGAGCATCACATCTCAGCCAGAGAGATCAATCAGAAGGCGCCGCTGGAGATCCTGAACGATCCGCCACGTAAGCCGGGCGAGCTCTACGATGTTTACTACAAGCCGGGAACGGAAGACGACGATACGTCGTTCTACGACGCTTTCCAGGGCAAGGACGAGCTCGTCGTGCCGGCGGATAGTTACTTCGTGATGGGCGACAACCGCAATAACAGTGAAGACAGTCGTTACTGGGGATTCGTGCCTCGCGATCTCGTCATCGGTCGTGCGATGTTTGTTTACTGGTCCTACGATGAGAGTGCACCCGACACCGGATTAACCCCCATCGGCAACTTCCTGCTGAATACGCGCTGGAGCCGCACAGGCACGCTCGTTAAGTAAATTTTTGCCGCGAAATCTGCGGCAAAATAATATGCATAAGAGAATTCTCGTAGGTGTATGGATGCTGCTGATTTTGCTGCTAGTGGCAGGAGATGTCTCTGCGCAGCGGAAGACGAAAAAAAAGCCTGTGCCTAAGCAGGAGGAGCCGCAGAGTGAACTGATAAAGCTGCGCGAAGAATTCGTCAAGGCAACCAACGACTACAAAGCGAGTCTTGAGAAGCTGCTTGCGATCTACGAAGCCAACGTTAAAAAGGCGGAAGAGAAAGTTACGGTATCGAAGAGATTGCTCGCGGAAGGTCTGATCGCAAAAGCTCAGGCTGAAGAGAGCGAACATGCGCTCGCACTCGAGAAACAAAAAGTGGCCGAAACTCGTCGCCAGATGACGAACGCCGATGCGCAGATTGCAGGCGTACTCGTGGAAACAGCAGCCGATGACGAGATCGCGAAGAACCTGAAACTTGCCAAGAAGAGCCTGATTCGAACTTCTGCTTTCACGCGTTACACCGGTTCCGGCGGTTGGAACCTCAGCGACGCCTGGAAGATTCAACGATTCTTTTCCGACACGTTCAATAAGCAGCTTCCCATCGCCGTATTTGGACAAGGAGCGATTCACGAGCGCTGGCGGTTGGACCATCGCAATGCAATGGACATTCAACTTCATCCCGACGGTGTCGAAGGGCGCACCCTGCTCGTCTTTTTGCAGAAGAACGGAGTTCCGTATTCGGCGTTCCGCTCTGCGATCCCCGGCACCGCAACCGGGCCACACATTCATATCGGTAGACCATCTCACCGTTACTGAGTCATTGAAACTATGAAAGCCTTTTTCGTCTGCCTGAGCGTTCTGTTCTTAACCGTCACCAGCGAAGCTCAAATGAATCTCAGCGAGAAACAAGCATCACACTTCGCGGCGCTGGCACTGAAGTGTGTGAATCGAGAGTTTCCGAATAAACCCGAGCACGTAATCAACAACGCGAGTGAGGTTCAGGGACCGAAGGTTTTGCATCCGGCTTTCTACGGTTGTTACGACTGGCATTCATCCGTGCATGGTCACTGGATGCTGGTCCGTTTGTTGAAGACGTTTTCGGGTTTGCCTGAGTCGGCGCAGATACGTGAGGCGCTGAATGCGAATCTCACGGTTGAGAACATTCAGCAGGAAGTTGCTTACCTGAAGCAGCCTAACCGCCAATCGTTCGAGCGCACCTACGGTTGGGCGTGGGCGTTAAAGCTCGCGGAAGAGCTGCATTCGTGGAACGATGCGGATGGAAAGCGATGGGCTGAGAACCTGAAACCGCTTGCTGAGACGTTGAGTAAGTCTTACGCCGCGTTTCTTCCGAAGCAGACTTATCCGATCAGGACTGGTGTGCATCCCAACACTGCGTTTGGTCTGGCATTCGCACTCGACTACGCGAAGACGGTTGGTGACGGCGAGCTGGAGTCGTTACTGAACGAACGCAGCCGGACTTATTTTGCCGGTGATGCTGACTATCCGGGTGCGTGGGAACCTGGTGGTGAAGATTTCTTTTCCGCGGCGCTGATGGAGGCTGACTTGATGCGGCGCGTGATGAAGCCGCGTGAATTTGCGACGTGGTTCCATCGCTTCCTGCCGGGAGCTGCAAAAGGTAATCCCGCGGCGTTGTTGCAACCCGCGACTGTTACAGACCGCACGGATCCAAAGCTCGTTCATCTTGATGGTTTGAATCTCAGTCGTGCGTGGTGTATGCGGAGCATTGCTCAAGCGTTGCCTGAAACTGACGCGGCGCGTAAGGTCCTTTCCGTTTCCGCCGACAAACACGCCACCGCCGCCCTCGCTCACGTCGCCAGCGGCGACTACGCCGGCGAACACTGGCTCGC
>Ga0126311_10001869_pt1 | contig 10360 bp, 8 predicted proteins | sample Plot61_FD_92539 | JGI IMG/M metagenome (GOLD analysis project Ga0126311, IMG submission 92539) | Serpentine soil microbial communities from UC McLaughlin Reserve, CA, USA - Plot61 | ecosystem: Environmental > Terrestrial > Soil > Grasslands | place: USA: UC McLaughlin Reserve, Lake County... | reverse complement strand
GTCCAGCTTTTCCACTTCCTGATTCGCATGTAATTCAGTAATGATGGAGTTGTTTGTACCGGGGCCTGAGCGCAGGTTAAGGCCATCTGCTGTTACTCGAAATTGCGGCATGGCGAGAGTGGTTCCTTTCTATAAAGTACTTACACTTGATATGAAGGAAATCGCTTTTTTGTTTCTTGCGGGCCTTGGTGACTAAAGATTAGTTTTCCAGAAGTCGAGCATCAGGCGATAGAGATGAAGCGTGGCGGCCTCATCGGAAATGCCGTGCTTGCGCATTGGATACGCCATCATGTCGAACTTCTTTCCGGCAGCAATCAACGCATCAATAAAGGCGAGCTCGTTATAAGGATGTACGTTGTCGTCATACGAGCCGAAAACGATCAGGACGCGACCGTGCAGTTGTTTCGCGAGCGGGATTACCGATGAACGTTCATATCCTTCGGGATTCTCCTGCGGCGTACGCATTGGACCCTCGGTCCACTTTGTGTCGTAGTAGCGCCAGTCGACAACGGGTGCGACTGCAATGCCCGCTTTGAACTCCTGAGAACGAGTCATCAGGTTTAGCGTCATGTAACCGCCATTGCTCCAGCCCCACACACCCACGCGGGCCGGATCTACCCAACTCTGCTTTTTCAACCAACGCGCCGCGGCCACCAGGTCCGGCGTCTCTGCTTCGCCGACCCGATTAACGACTGTGTTTTCCAATTCCTTGCTAATGCCGGTTGCTGATCGATTATCAACCTTGACGACAACATAGCCGGCATCGAGCAACATTTGGTTCCACAAAATATCTCCCTGCCAGGCATTCGTCACCTGCGGGGCTGATGCTCCGCCATAGACCGACATCACGACTGGAAATTTTTGATCAGAGCGGAAATTTTTCGGCTTCAAAACTTCCGCAGGCATAGGAAAACCATCGTCCGCCGGAATTGTGAATAACTCAGGAAAGTGAACGTCGTACGGCTCAAGCAACTGTGGACGTGAAGCAGCGACCGCCTGCACAACTGAGCCGTCGCTTGCATGCAGCCGCAGCGACGGGAGCGTACGAACGTCTGAGTATCTATCAAGAAAATATCGCGCGTCGGGCGACATTGAGATGCGGTGCGCACCAGGCTCTTTCGAGATGCGCGTGAATCCGGATCCGTCCGGGCGAACCCGATACAGGTGTCTTTCTATCGACGACCGCTCGAGCGCGGTGAAATAGATCCAGCCATTCTTTTCATCAACGCCCACGATCGCCTGTCGCACCCAGAACGCCACTCCGCCGGCGCTCGCCAGCGCCCATCGTCCTTTAGTGACCTGGTTCTCGAGTGTGCCGTCCAGCCGATAGCGGTAGAGATGCATGTAGCCATCTCGTTCGGATGGCCAGAGCAAGTGCTGTCCGTCATTGAAGAAGTACAGGTCGTCCGTCATGTTCACCCAGCCGGCATTCGTCTCTGTAAGTACACGTGTAGCCTTACCGGTTTTGCGATCGGCGAAATACAGAGACAGCTCGGTCTGAATGCGCGGCATGGTTTCCAGGCTTAGGCGGCGGCCATCCGGCAGCCATTTCGCGCGCACGATATATTCGAACGGTTTGTCGTTGATTTGGATCCAGGTGGTGCCGTCGTGTCCCAGCTCCGTAATTCCCAATCGCACGCGAGGATTCGCACGGCCCGCCCGCGCGTACCGCTGTCGAACCACACGCGGTGAGAACGGAACAAAATCGACGAAGTAGGTGAGGTCTACTTGCGATTCGTCGGACTGGAGATATGCGAGAGCTTGTGAGTCTGGCGCCCACCAGTATCCGATGTCGCGACGGCCGAAAACTTCTTCCCAATAGACCCATGACAGCGTTCCATTCAGCAGCGTTTCGGAACCGTCGCGCGTGATCTGAGTCTCACGATTACTGTCGAGATCGTAAAAATAGAGATCGTTGGCTCGCACGTAAGCGACGCGGCGACCGTTCGGAGAAAAGCTTGCAGATGTTTCTTCTGTGGGGGTGGAGGTGAGGCGTCGAAAATGTGCACTGTTTAGATCGAGAACGAAAACATCTCCTTTAAAAATGTATAGCGCTTGACGGCCTGAGCCATCGAAAGCGAGCGGCCACGGCAAAAGGTCTACATTCATTCCCTCAACAGCACGTGTCAGATCCGCGAGTGCGCGTGCTCGATCAACGATCGACTGCCTTTGGCCGGTTGCCGGATCTAACTTTTCGAAAGTTTGCTCGGCTGGTGGGCGACGATTGTCGAGGATTAGGAGCGTTCCATCATCAAGCCACGCTGTGGTGGGAACACTTGCGACCGCCCGGCCTTCCGGTCCGAAGATCCATTCAAGCGTGAGTTCTCGTTTGCTCGTCTGGCCCAGCGCGTTTGCTGCACAGAACGCCAGTAAGAGTAGACCGGTTAATAGCAAGCGAGCGACACGCGCCGTTAGATCATCAACATTCATTTGCCAAACATAACTGAATCAGAGGCTAAGTGGGAAGATATGATCGGCTCTGACAAGACTTTCAACGCCGAAGGCGTTACTATCCTTTCCCTTTCGACGTCGGCTCCAGCTCGTAATACCCGCCGCCTTCCATCCCTGATAAGAACAGGTGTCCATCTTTCATCGCGAACTTTCGCACATCCGCACCTTCTGTCACGATCTGGTCGTGAAGCGATCCGCGACTACACTTCGCACTCGTCCTCGACCAGGATCCAAACTGAAGCTCACCCTTTGCGTTCACTTTCCACGTGCTGCTTGCCGTGTTGCAATCGACTCGCGCTGTGACCCGGCCGTTACTGCCAAACGTGATCGTGTACTTCGTCTTGTCGTCCGGCGTGACCGTCGTCTCGTCGGATCCTTGAAACTTGACTAATTGCCACGACGTGCCGCTGAGCGGGTTTCCACTGCTCGACCTTTGCGCACCTGCAAAGGTGACGGATATAGTGGTGACACTCGCCAACACCAACATGATTCGGATTGCATTCGTTCTCATGGCCTAAGTATAGATGAGCTTACCTGAATCGCACGAAGAAACTGTCGGCAGTACAGCGCTTCGCGAACAGCTCGGACATGTCTACTGGATCGGCGGCGGGAGTGGTGCAGGCAAATCGACAATCGCTCGTCGCATAGCGGCTCAGCACGGTTTACATGTTTACGCGACCGACGACATGATGGCGGATCACGCGCGCCGGAGCACAACCGAAGACTTGCCGTTGTTGCACAAGTTCATAGCCATGGACATGGACGAGCGATGGGTGAACCGGCCGCCGAAGACTTTGCTCGAGACGTTCCACTGGTTTCAGGGCGAGGGGTTCAACCTGATCGTCGAAGACCTCCTCCGCCTCCCGCGTGAACCCGGCGTGATCGTCGAAGGGTTCCGGCTGCTGCCACGCCTCGTCATGCCGCTCCTCTCGGTCCCTGTTCATGCTGTCTGGCTTCTTCCGACGTCCGCCTTCCGTCAGACGGTGATGGAGAGTCGCGGCGGATCAACTTCGGGATTTCTCGCGAGGACCAGCGATCCCGAAAGAGCCTTACGCAACCTGCTTGAGCGCGATCGAATGTTCACGGACATCCTTCGCGAGGAAACGGCGCGTCTGGAGTTACCGTCCTTTGAAATCGATACCACGATGACTGAAGACGATCTCACCAGGCGCCTGATGGACGTGTTCGGACTCTGAGCACGGACAACACGAGAAATCGGATCCTGCCTGCCGCTCACCAAAGATAAGGGAAGAAACGGTATCTCACTCTGGTCATGTATTCACTGTAGCCTGCCAGCTCGCGTTGTAATACCTGTTCCTCGCGCGCCGCTCGCCATGCGATGAACGCATTCAGGACCAGGGCTCCAAGCAGTCCATACGCTGAACCGAGCAGGAGCGCAGTCCCCAATGTGAAGAGAATGAATCCGGTGTACAGCGGATGTCGCACATGTCGATACGGACCCGTGCTTACGACTGTCTGTCCTCGATCGGTTTGAATGCGCACTGCTGGTGATAGATACGTATTCTCACGAAACGTCAAATACATGACATAGAACGAGCCCAACAAAATACCGGCGCCAATCCACTGTAGCCACTGAGGCATCTGTGACCAATGGAAGCGCACACCATCGAGCGCCATCACGACGTACCAACCAAAGAAGATCGGCAGGAGCACTGCGAGAAACACTTTGTCCCAGCGTTTCTGATCGGGCTTGCCGATGCCGCTCATCCGTTCCTCGAGTAATTCGGGATTGAAGCGCGAAAGCCAAATAGTAATCCCAATAACGAAGCCGAAAAGCAGCACCAGGTACGCCCATGCCGCAAGCCAGTCGAGCGTCCCGGCAGACAGAAAAAGCACCAGGCCAAACCCAACTGCCAACAGGATGATCCTCATTATCAATGCTGTGACGTTAACCTTCATCGTTTCATTCGGGCGGACGGTTTCGTTATCATAAGGCATTTTCGAACGTCAGAAGTGAGGAATCAAATGTTGAGAGTATTCAGGAAATCGAGCCCTCTGGAGTCCGGAACAAGTGCAGCCGGCAGAGAATGACTGTAGGGGCGGCCCTCCGTGGCCGCCCCAGTGCCGAACTCCAACGCTGGGGCGGCCACGGAGGGCCGCCCCTACAATTCGGACCATGGATACCAGGATGAGAAGATTTGTCGCGGCATTGGTCCTCATCGGCGTGCTGGCAGGTGGGCTGGGCCAGGCGTGGGCACAGTCATCCTCACGACGTGTGATTGCGGCCAACTACCTTCGCCTTAAAGGTACGCGCGATACGTTTCCACAGCTCGTAGTCGGCGCTGGACGCGCGGCGGAGGGTTTGCGCGCCGATTGGCAACGAGACCTCCGTGTCGTACACCTTGAGTGCGGGTTTCAGTATCTGCGAATGCACGGACTTCTCGAGGACGAGCTCGGCGTCTACTCTGAAGACACGCACGGACGTCCCGTTTATAACTTCCAATACGTTGACGCGATTTACGACGCCATTCTGAACACAAGCATGCGACCATTCGTTGAGTTTGGTTTTATGCCGCAACGGCTGGCGAGCGGAAATAAAACCATCTTCTGGTGGAAAGGCAATGTGACACCGCCGCGGGATTACGCGAAATGGGAGCGCCTGATCCAGGAGCTGGTAAAGCATTGGACCAACCGTTACGGTCGCGACGAAGTGCGCAAGTGGTACTTCGAAGTCTGGAACGAGCCCAACTTGAAAGATCTGTTCTGGACAGGAGATCAAGCCGAGTACTTCAAGCTTTACGACGCTACTGTCCGCGCCGTCAAAAGCGTCTCTCCTGATTATCGTGTCGGTGGTCCAGCCACGGCCGGCCGCGGCTGGGTCAGCGAGATGATCGATCACGCCGCAAAAACACGTGTTCCCCTCGACTTCATCACCACTCATGATTATGGCGTCACCAGCGGTGCGCTCGATGCCGAGGGCACTCAGCAGCTATTTCTTGATCCTTCGCTCAACGCGATCGCCGGCGGTGTGCGAGAAGTGCGGCGACAGATCAAAGTTTCTCCGATGTCGAATCTTCCGTTGCATTACACCGAGTGGAGCACGTCATATTCGCCGCGCGATCCGGTCCACGATTCATACGTCTCGGCCAGCTACATCCTTTCGCGTCTCAAAGGCTCGGAGGGTCATATCCAATCAATGTCCTACTGGACGTTCACCGACATCTTTGAAGAGAACGGCCCCGTTCCGTCGCCTTTCCACGGCGGTTTCGGGTTGATTAACTTTCAGGGTCTGCGGAAGCCGTCCTTCTACGCGTACCAGTTTATGAACCAGTTGCGCGCGGAAGAGCTCATCTCAGAAGATGCAGACAGTTGGGTCACGAGAGGCGATGGTGGTGTGCAGGTGCTCTTGTGGGATTACACGCCGCCGGCAACGAAGGAGAGTAACCAGGTTTACTTCAAACGTGACGCTCCGTCGAAAGACCTCGGTGAGGTGCGTGTTTCTCTAGCGGGTTTGAGACCCGGCAGCTACAGGTTGAGTGTTTATCGGATCGGTTATGGAATTAATGATGTATACACTGACTACCTCAAGATGGGCGCGCCGCCCAGCCTGACGCGGCAACAAGTCAAAGACCTGGCACAACGAAACGACGGACGGACGGCCTCGTCCACACGCGTTACCGTGGGCGCTCGAGGAATGTTTTCGCGTGACTTTCGGATACGTGAGAACGACGTTTTTCTCATCAAGCTAGCGCCAGGAATGTAACTGTGTGGAACTCTAACGCTGGGGCGGCCACAGAGTGCCGCCCCTACAATTCGTTCTACTCGTATCGCAATGCGACCAGTGGGTCTACTTTCGCGGCGCGGCGAGCCGGCAACCAACACGCGAGTAGAGCGACGAACATTAGCAGAAGAACAATAGCAATCAGCGTTACCGGGTCGCTGAAGCTGACGCCGTACAACTGCTGTTTCATACGTTCCCAGGTCTCGGCTGTGAAATCATGAACAGCAACCAAACGCTTGAGTGCGAAACCAAGCAATACTCCAAACGCCAGACCTAACAGAACTAACTTCATACCTTCCCAAATTATCAGCCTTAGAACATTACCAACTCGCGCACCGAAGGCCATCCGGATACCAATCTCCTTTGTGCGTCGGCTAACGGAATGTGCCAGAACGCCGAAGAGTCCGATGGCTGCAAGCAGCAACGCGACCGCTCCGAAGAAACTCAGCAGTCGCACATAGAGTCGTTCCTGAGCAAGCGTTGCTTGCGCGCGTGCCGTTTGTGTAGTGATCTTCATCACCGGAAGATTACTGTCTACATCGCGCACGAGCTCTCTCACGGCTCCGGCCAATCTCATGGGTTCGCCATCAGTACGCACCGCGAAATGCATTAGACCAATAGCATCTGCCTCCTGCTGCCAGGGCGTGTACACAAGCGGCTTGATCTCTTCCCGCTGGCTCTCATATTTCGTGTCTGCAACGACGCCGACAATCTCCACCGCACGCTTGTCAAAAGTGATGCGCTGCCCCAGTACGTTTTGCCCGGGAAAAAACTTCTGCGCGAATGTTTCGTTTACGATTGCGACGTGCGGCGCGTGAGGTCCGTCGTGCAGAGTGAACTGGCGTCCGCGCAGGAAAGGGATCTCCATGGTTGCAAAATAGTTTTCGCGCACCATCTGTCGCATCGTCTCGTGCGCACCTTCTGTCTCACCGGGCAGCAGAAAATCAGTGAACCAATTGTCGTGTGCTATAAGCTCAACCGCTCCAAATGTCGCGCTGCGGACGCCAGGCAACTGGTCCAATCGATCAAAGACTTGCTGGTAGAGCCGCATGAGATCCTCGTCCTTGTATCCCGCCGCCTGCGGCCGCAAGGTAAAGAGGAGAAGGTTGTGTTGATTAAAGCCAAGCTCGACTGTCTGAAGATTATAAAGTGTGTGAATGAACAATCCGGCGCCTAACAGTAAGAGCGTTGAAAGCGCGACTTGCGCGACGAGGAGCAATTTACTGGCCCGTGACACTACGCTCGTTGTGCGACGACTCTGCTTGAGTGCGGTGGCTAAGTCTAAGCTCGTCGTGCGCCATGCCGGAACCAGTCCAAACAACAGACCAGTCATCACCGACAGCGCCAACGTAAACAGCAGGACGCGCCAATTCAAACGCAGATCGACTCCGACCGGTAAGAGTCCCGTGTCTCTGTCAGTGAGTGACATGAGCAGATGTTTGGCCCAAAACGCGAAGAGCACTCCAACAACTCCGCCAATCGCCGACAGGAGTAGACTCTCGGTTAGCAGTTGTCGTACCACGCGCCAGCGTCCTGCCCCGAGAGCAAGTCGCACGCTGATCTCCGGACCACGCACAGCACCACGGCCCAGCAGCAAGTTGGCGAGATTGGCACAGGCAATCAGCAGCACCACCAAAACAACAATGAAGAGACCGTAAATTGTCGGTGCGTAATCTCGGCGTGTATCTGACATGCCACCGCTGCCTGCCTCAGTGATCAGTCGCGGGTAATCTTTCACGTCGATCTGCGCCGGCTCATTCTGTTTTCTTGGTGGCGGCATCACTTGCAGCGCCGCGGCTTGAAACGAGCCGTTCAAACTTTCGCGTGCTTGATCTGGCGTTGCTCCGGGCGCGAGTCGTCCCATGACATTTAGCCACCAGATCGGATCGCCAGTTTCAGTGACCTGGCAGCTCGAACTTCCCAACACCAACGGCTCGTGTGCGAGTGCAACCGTTACTGCGGGCTGAAAATCCACTTGCGAAGCACCGGTAAACGACGGTGGGTCAACGCCTATGATCGTGAACGACTGTTTGTTGAGTTTGAGCTCTCGTCCAATGACTTCAGGATTAGCGCTGAATTGTTCGCGCCACAATTTATTGCTCAACACCACGACGGGCGGCGCGCCATTTTCGTCGTCTTGATCCGTAATTGCGCGTCCGAGGATCGGTTGTATTCCAAGACCTGCGTAGTAATTGCCGGACACAGCCTGGCCGTCGATCACTTCTGCGTGTTCGGAGAACCGTGCGCTTATTTTGTTGAGTGGTCCAAAGGCAAACAAATCGCTGAGCGGGTGGCTGGGTTCAAGCAGCCTCGCGTTGTTCATCTGGGTAAAAACGTCATAGCGAAATAACGAAAAGCCTCTGTGACCCGGCGGCACAGACACATTCGACGTGCCACTCAAGCCATTAATTCTAAACGGCCGGCCGGATTGCCATTCGAACACGATCAATCGATCGGGTTCCCTGACTGGCAACGACTGCAACAGCACCGCATCGACCGCACTGAATAGAGCCGTGTTCACACCGATACCGAATGCGAGAGAGAGTATGGCGACAATCGTTGTGCCTGGACTGCGACGCAACATGCGCAGTCCGTAGGCAAGATCGCGTTGCAAGGTTTCGATCACAGGTAAACCGCGCCGGTCTCTGTAGGTTTCCTTCACCTGATCGACACCGCCAAATTTTCGCAGCGCTGCATAGCGTGCTTCATCAGCAGTCATTCCCTGACGCACGTAGTCATCGATTTGCATCTCGAGATGCGCGCGTATCTCCTCATCCAGATCCTGTTCGAGATTCTGTCTCTGAAACAGGGCACGCAGGCGGTTAACCAACACTCGTAAGCTCGTCATTGATTACTCTCCGAGGGCGCGAGAAAACGACTGACGATGGCAGAGGTTCGGTGCCATTCTTCTTCCTCCGCACGTAATTGTTTTTTACCGGCAGCAGTGAGGGAATAAAATTTGGCGCGACGATTGTTTTCGGAAACGTCCCACTTGGCGCGGATCCAACCCATTTGCTCCAGCTTCAGCAGTGCCGGATAGATAGTCCCCTGGTTGACTTCTAGAAGATCACCACTCACCTGCTCGATGCGGCGTGCAATGCCATAGCCGTGTAACGGGCCAAGCGCCGCCAGCGTTTTTAAGACGAGCAGGTTTAGCGTTCCGGGTAGAACTTCCTGTTTGTTCGGCATGACGTTGGGGGCTCCTGTTGATAATCAACAGGAGTATAGGTAGCTTCATGTTGATAGTCAACAGGAAGGCTTGTTCTGGACAGACGTTCCCGGATGATGCCAAGCTGGACTCATGAAATATTTATTTTTGCTCGTTGTGATTTTGCTGGTGCTGCCGGTCACGTCGTACGCGAAGATCTCGAACACGAATGAGATGATCGCCGCCATGCAGAAGCAGTATGGAAAATCGTGGTACAAGACCGCGACTTTCGTTCAGGAAACAACGAATTTTCAACCGGATGGAACGTCGAAGACAGAAACGTGGTACGAGGCGATGTCAGTGCCCGGCAGTTTGCGCATCGACTTCACACCAACAAAGAACGGCAACGGCATCCTGTTTACCGGGGGCAAAATTTTCGTTTTCAAGGACGGCAAGGTCGACAGTACGCGCGCCTTCGAGCACCCGCTTCTCATTCTCGGGTTCGACATCTATCGCTCACCGGCCAGCGACGTGACCGCGAAATTGCAGGCGCTGAAGTTTGATCTATCGCAATTCAGGGAAGACACATGGCAGGGACGGCCGGTCTATGTTGTTGGTGCGAAAGCGGGCGACCTGCATTCCCCGCAATTCTGGATCGACCAGGAGAATCTTTATTTCGTCAGAATGCTTCGTCCCGCGGGTAAAGATGGGACGCAAACGCAGGAGACTCAATTCAACAAGTATCAGAAACTTGGCGGCGGCTGGATCGCGCCTGAAGTGATCTTCATGATCGATGGCAAGGTTGTGACAACTGAAAAGTACACGGAGATTCGTGGCGACGTTAAGCTGGATCCGAAACTCTTCGATCCGCAGTTCTGGACCACGCTGCATTGGAAGGAAGGATGAGCATCTAAGCCTGCCAGTAATCCGGAGCTTCTTTCATATTCGCATCGGGGCGTTCCATCCAGCGTTCCGGACGATGTAGCTTGATGAAACCAAATTGCTCGTACAATCGGTGG
>Ga0126311_10001868_pt1 | contig 10361 bp, 6 predicted proteins | sample Plot61_FD_92539 | JGI IMG/M metagenome (GOLD analysis project Ga0126311, IMG submission 92539) | Serpentine soil microbial communities from UC McLaughlin Reserve, CA, USA - Plot61 | ecosystem: Environmental > Terrestrial > Soil > Grasslands | place: USA: UC McLaughlin Reserve, Lake County... | reverse complement strand
GCAGACTGTCGTTTACCTTCATCGATTGAAATCGAAACGAGACGGTAAAGTTCGGTCCACTCTCTGCCGCATTCGTTGCAGCGAACCTGATTGTCCATGCCTTCGGAGTTGAAGCTAAGACTTTCGCGCGCATAGGACTCTACGTGGGCACTCTCGCAGTCGGGCCAAGGGCATGTCGTGCCACCAGTCCATACGTATTCTTGAAAGAATCGCTCGGTGATGGCGTTAACCATCTCAGCCGCGTCATCAGTTTCGAAGATGACGTATTCAAACTTGTCGTCGTAAGAGCCGAAGCGACGCGGATCGTAGGTGTCGTCATAACGGCCGGCGTCCGCATTGGTTGGGCGGTCGTAGAAGAGCACGAACCTTTTGTAGTGGTCGCCAAACTCGCGTCGTTCGACAGCGGGGTAATCAACCCACAGGGAATACAGGGACGGTTTTAGTTCGCCACGATTAAAGAGGCGACGGGCGTCGAAGTCATTTTCGTAACCAGCGAATCGAAACGAAGCGCATGTATCATTGCCCCATGACGTGTCGTCGAGGATGCTTTGGGTGACGAGAGTGTCTATCTCGGGTGGTACGGCGACTTCAGCGGGGAACTGATTACGCCATGTGCGAGGCTGTTCCGCCTGAACCGTAGCGATGCGAAACTGTGTATCAGTGCATTCCCGTCCGTTGGTGGGGACTGGTTCGATTTGTAGTGAGTCGGTGATACCAAACGCCTTCGCATATTCGATTGTGATCTCTGCTTGGTTGAACGAGCTGTAGCTTTCAGCGAGTTGTTCGTTATCACTGAGCCACGGTTTGTTGACCATAGTCTCTGGAACATAAGTGAAGGTAAGCCATCGTTTCTGCTTTATTTCAGTGCGCTTCATGGTGTGGGTCCTTGCACTTGATAAAACACGAAGTCTTCTGACATAGGCGAAGTGCAACAACAGCAGCCGCATCTATGTCGCCAGCCGCCGCCTTTGTTGCTGTGATCCTGTTGATGGTGAGTTCGTGAAAGAGGAGAATTAGTGGAGTGAACGGTGTTCGAAAGCTGCCGGGTGGATTCGACGATACAGACAGAATGGCAGATACAAACACGGTAGAGTGAGCGAGCTATTCTCGTTCTTTGAATTTTAGTTGGGCCGTGTTGCACTCTTCGCGGGGAAGGTCTGTTCGTATCCGTTGTGCTACTGCTTGAACGACATGTCCGCTTGAACGCCTGGCGTAGAGATACCGCACGTCAAGGAGATCGTTAGTCTTTACTTGTCTTATACAGGGCCGGATTGAGACGTGACCTGCGCAGACGAGTTGTGATGCTTCATTTAGCAGTGCGATGGTTACCGAGTTTTTGCCCTTTGGTCTGACTTCGGTGACGATGAAAGTTGCTTCTGAGACAAACTTAACTTTGAACTGGTCGCGCACTCGTTCGGAGCGGTATGGTGCTGAGAGCTTTTTGAATACGATTCCTTCCTTTTGTTCTTCGAACATTTGTTTGAGAAGGGTGGTCTTGTCTGTGGTTGAGAAAAAGGTATTGGTGGGTACAAGTGCGGTGAGGCCGGGTGCGTTGCTGAGGAGGGTGGTCAGTTGGAGATTACGTTGTTCGAAGGGCAGAGGGCGAATGTCGAGCCCCTGAATCTCTAGCAGGTCGAAGATATGGAAGTTGTCGCCGATGCTCTCGCCGTCGAGCATTAGGGGAGCGTTCAAACGAAACCTTTGTAATTCATTAATGACGGCTCTGGAGGTGCCGCGAACTCCCTTTGTTCGATTGTAGGCAGTTACGGTGCCTTGTGCGTCCAGGTAGAGCAGCATTCGATCGCCGTCGAATTTTTGTTCGGCGCAATATCGAGGATCATTGAGTAAGTCGTCACAGACCTTAAGAAAGTCTTCGAGGGTACGGCAGTCATCCGATCCGGGCAGCAGGGTTAGTAATTGGCACGAAGCGTTTACGTCTTTGCAGGTTGGTGCGGTTGTAAGATCACTGACGGCAACCTGCTGATCGGCACAGAGCGAGCATTTGCCGAGTTCGTGATAACCCCGGCTGGTTTGATGGCGTTTGAGATTCTCAAGTTCGGCGGTTGCTTGGTCGAACGTTAACGGTGTTGCGTTTTTAGGTGCTTTGCCAGGTGTGAGCCTTCCTGTCCGTCGACCATTTGCGTAGAGTATGTTGTAAGTGTTTGCTTCCTCGGTGTGGACAATCGTTAGTTGGTAGAGCTTGTCACTGCCGCTTACGGTCGAGTGCAGGGTGGTTGTGGGCAGACTGGTGGTGTCGTGAATCATTGGTTTTGATCGATTCGAGAATGATGATTTCGAGAAGCGTCTTATCTTTGCGCTTGCGGCAAAGAGACGGCATGCCGCCCGGATAACCGGGGTGTGGGGCAGTGGATAATCGTCGTGGCTGTGAAGGTGGTATTTAGAAAGGCAAACGCATCGGCATTACGATGTACTTGTAATCGTAGTCACTGTTTTCAGACGGCTGTAACTGCGCCTGGGAATTACCGTCTTTGAATTCAAACGTGAATGTTGCGTCGCCGACCACGTTTAGAAAATCCTGGAGGTATTGAGCATTGAATCCGATGTCCGTTGTTTCACTGGCGTATTCTGTCTGGATAGTCTCATTTGCTTCACCGTCTTCAGGACTTTGAGAGCTGATCACTAACTGATTCGGCTCGAGATGGAAACGAATTCCGTGGGATTTTTCATCTGCCATCAAAGCGACTCGCCTGATCGCCAGGTTCAGTAAATTGCTATTGAACTCGACCGACTTGTCGTTGTTTTTAGGCATGACCATTTCATAATGAGGGAATTGGCCGTAGAGCATGCGTGAAATTAGAAGGCGTGGCCCAAGTTGGAAGTAGATGTGATTCTCATCCATTCCCAGACTGATCTCATCATCGAAGTCGGTAGTTAACTTGTTTAATTCAGCAAGCGTCTTTCGTGGAATCAGCGTGTCGATGGTTTGCTCTTTACCCGTGGTCGAAACGTGTTTATTTTCGATAAATGCGAGGCGATGCCCATCAGTCGTAACCATCTTTGCGCCAGAAGCATCAAGAACAAACTTGGCACCCGAGAGCGTATAGCGTGATTCCTCTTGTGTGATGGCGAAGATGGTCCGATCGATAAACGTCTTGATTAGGCCGGCAGGCACTTGTGTCGGTGCCGCTTTGAATGCCGGAACTTCCGGAAACGAGTCTCGTGAAATGCCAACCATCTTGTAGCGAGCCCGATCGCATTTGACGGTGACCCATTCATTATCTTCCTTTTTGAAATTTACTGGCGCATCCGGAAGTAGGCGCGCAATCTCAAAAAGCTTTCGTGCCTGAACACACATTGAGCCGGGTGTCGTGATCTCTTCAGCGTGCATCTCGGAACGAATAGTGACGTCGAGATCCGTGGCGGTGATTCTGATCGTGCTCTCACCAACCGATTCGATCAGTATGTTTGAAAGCACTGGAATGGTGTTTTTCTTCTCGACAACTCCCTGAACGAAGCCGAGTTCTTTTTGAAGGTTTTGTTTACTCACTACAAATTGCATCTGTATCGCTCCTCGGAAGAATGCGGGTGGTCGTGATGGACCATCTGGTGAATAGTCAGCAAGGTGTGTGCCAGTAAAGTGGTATCGTTAAATCTCTGTTAGTTGTTCACAGCTCGCTACTCTCTCAGCGTTGATAAGCAAAGAGTGCTGATTGGGCTGATTCGGTCATGAGTGATCGGGATTGAAATTTCGATTTGTGAGTCGTTGATGCTGGTGATCGACGTGTTTGATGAAGTAATTGTGTTTGTCGTTGTGAAAGTAGTTGAGCGTAACGATCGTACACAGCCTCGGCGGTGGTATAGAGGATTTCAGTGTCGGCGCTACTTCGGATTTCAGATCCCATTAGTGCGGCAATATCGCGACGGACGGCGGCGATAATTTCGCATTGTTCAAGAGTAGGTTGAAAAGACGGCCAGCCGCGTCTACCGCCATGGTTAGTGAAAAGCATTTCCCTGGGAATGCGAGCTTCAATGATTTTGCGCTTGGCGGCTTTGTCTTTGCTCGTCTGTACTTGAGCCTGGAGATCACTTGAGAGTATTTGTGGCTGAATGTCAGACAGCCAGTCATGTTGGCGGTAAGAGAAAGTTGAGAGTATTTCGAGTTCTGCAATGTGGCGATATGAATTATGGTTGGTGGGTACAGCGGCGCCTTTTTCCCAATCGTTTTTGCTGGCTAAAAAACAATAAGCACAGGAGATCCGTTCATTGCCTCGATCGTATTGTGGATGCCGTGGGAAGTTTGCATTGTGATGGGTAAGCCAAACTGTTTCGATGGTGGTGTGAAGGATGGGGAACCAGTCTCGACCATGGGTGCCGTCTGCTCTGGACAGCTTATCATTGGGTTTAGAGACCGGGTTTTTGGCTCTTTTAGCTGACTCTTCGGCTCGTAATCCGATTACATTTAGGATAAGCGCCTTCGGGAACAACCTTGCGGCGGCTTGTGTAATAGGTGCTACTTTGGTTTCAGAACGACAAAATGGTGAGCTGGCTTGAGGCCAGGGTGAGATTAGATTTACGCATTCAAGATTAGCCCACCTTCGGCAGTTGTCTTGCCATCGTTGCGTGTAACGTTCTAGAAGTCCACCCTTTTCTCTTTGAACAATCTTTAGGGTCCATCCCACAAAGCTTGCGAGGCGTCGGACTTCGTCAATGGATTCGACGTGCTCGATCTCACCAAGGTCAGCATGGCAGATGAGTCTCTCGCCAGTGTAGCCAATTGCGGTCAGGAATTTGGCGAGGAGAATTATCATGCAAGCGCTGTCTTTCCCGCCCGACGCACCTGCCACTATTGGAGATTGATTTAGCAACGCCTCAAGAATGTGCTGGTCGAGACTGATACCGAGCTTCTTGGCGTGGTATTCGATCAGAACCGTGTACGTCGCGCGAGCGAGGGCAACGATGATTAGAGGTAAGTGCATTGTGGGTGGCATCGGGCTGTGCCGTGGATGGCTGAAAGTGGTTCGGAGTAGGACTTTTAACCCTGTGTAGGGTTTAGGGAGATAGGGTGAAAAACCCTGATTGCTCAGTTGATTTGTGTTTGGTGAATCTCGAGGAATCTTACAAAGTCGCGATTAAGAATTTCGTGGTCTTCATATTGGAGGGTGCCAGTTCGGGTGAGATTTTGTGCTTCGTCTTCAGTTTCGGCTTCGACGGAGTAGGTGACGAGTGTCTGCCACTGTTCTCGTTGTTCGATGGAAAAGATGGGCATGGCTTTCAGGGGCTCGTTTGCTTGTGATCAGGGGTTGTACGGCACGATTGATGCAGTGAAAGTGTTCTGTAGCCGTGTGTTGCTCCCCGGCTCCTGATCTCAACTCGCTGTTAGAGGATTCTCAATGTCTACCCATCCATCAGCTTTATCAGACTTGTCCGGTGTTTCTCGGTTTCATGTTAGTCAAGCTGTTAGTTCGGCCAGGATGGTGGAAACAATGGTGAAAGACGAACTGCGCCGTGGTGAGTTTGGCCAGACGCAGAGTCGTGTAGTACGTATCGAAGTGTTGGTGAATGAGCATCTGTTGGAGCCGGAGCAAGAAAGACGTTTGTTGCTGTTGGCTGCTGAACTGTTAGAGGGGTCAGGTGAAACGCGTAAGGCTTATCAACTGACGGGAAGATTGATTGCTGATAAAGAGCGTTTGGGCCATGACTTTCTGAGTTCGCTTCGGAGATTTAGAGCCCGCTTGGCATTGAATGCCGGCGATGTAGGGAGCGCGCGATGTGAAGTGAGTGTGACTGAGCGGACCGTGATGGAGACATTGCGGGGTTTTGGTGAAATCGAGCAGACCGTCGATCAGGAAGATTTGTCGAAAGTCAGCGCGGCGACTTGGTTGTTATCGGCTGAAATTTCGTTGGCAGAGAGAGAGTATGAACGGTCTTTGCAGGATCTTGCGGATGCGCGGAGCTGTATGTCGAGAGGGGTTGCCAAGCAGATCGATGAGTCGGCGATGTTTGAATTGCTATCGGCGTTGGTTCTTGTGGGCATCGGCGACGGGATGGGACCGCCGGCGCTTGCGCACCTTTACGAGATGCATGTTGCTTTGCGTGACGAGTCTTCGGTTTCGGCTTCGGTGAGAGCCAGAATCGCGGCAGCGGCTGGTGACATGGGAAACATAATTGGGTTGAGTGCGAGTGAGGTTGCTCGCTGGCGGACCTATGGGCCTGAACCCGAGGTTGTGCAGCATTATCTTTTGGAGGGTGTTTCTGCCCCCGGCTTATCTGACGCCTTGTCTCGTTTGCCGCCGCCATCGGAATTGCTGGCCGCAGTTGATGAAACTCTGGCGATGGTTCAAGCCACCCGACAACCTGTTGCCGTGCCAGAGACCGTGAAGCCTGTTCTATTGCCGATGTCGTTCCTCTTTGAGTTTTTCAGCCTCGAAGAGGTTACATCGATGTTTGATTACAACCTCAAGACAGGCCATTTGGTGGTTGATTGGAGCGATTGTGACGATGAAATGTTGAGTACCGCGGTCGCGGCGGGAGCGATCTCGGAATTGGCGTTGCGTTGTAACAGCGCAACTATCTATTTGAACAGGGGTTTGTATGTAGATGCTGTTTTTGATTCGAAAGATCCTGACTTAATGGCGATGTCGGTACAGGACGTGATCTTCGAGATTTTTAGGATCAGTACCGCAGGACTTTCGGGTGCTGGGGCACGTCAATTTAATGGGGGCTCTGAATTAGTGAGGATTCCTGAGAGGGTGAGCCTACGGCCAAACCAGTTCAATTTGGATTTGACGAAGCGCTTGGATCATCTGCGATCCGGCCACCGTGAAGATCAAGTGGTGGATGACGAGGTTGATATCGACCTCGCTTTTGCGAATTGGGAAACGGCTGCCACAGCAGGTCAGACAGTTTCTAATAACATTGTGAGTAGGAGAGTAGAGTTTCCTGTGTCACGCAGCATGAAGCTGTTGCTAGGAATCTTCGAGGCAGCGGACGTTGTTTCATTGCAGTTGAGAGTTATAGAGTGCCTGGGGGCTTTGGGGCTAAGCGGAGTCAGGATCGAGATTGAGTTAGCGAATTGTGGTGACAAGTTTCGCGAGTGTGGGCTGAGCGCGGAGCTTTGTGATGTGTGGGCGACCTACACGGCTGGTCCATTGGTAATGAAAGTTAGCTTTAGAAAGGGTGAGGAGGTAAGTTGTGGAGAAGAGATCGATGTCGTAATGAAGGCCGCGATCGAACGGTTGCGATCGTTGCCCGCTCAGAGAAGTGACGGCGTGGTTGAGAGTCCTGGTTTTATTGCGGCGGATCCTGTAACTCAGACATTACTTTCGACGCTAAGGAATTTAGCACCGCTCGATGGGGTGTCGGGTGGTTCGAAGCAAACGTTTAAGCACCTCCTGCTCGAGGGCGAGAGGGGAACGGGCAAGGAGTTATTGGCCCGCTTGATTCATGGTTGGTCGGCTCGCGCTGAAGAGAAGTTCAGTGTCGCAAATCTGGGGGCGATAGCGAAGGAACTCGCTGCTGCAGAAATCTTTGGGTATAAAAAGGGTGCGTTTACAGGGGCTGAAAATGATGATGTGGGCTATGTTGGTCGCGCGGGAAGAGGGACTTTGTTTTTGGATGAGTTGGATGAAGCAGACGAGCGTATGCAGGCATTACTAAAGCGGGTTGTTGAGTATAGAACATATAACGTTGTCGGAAGCGCGGAAGAACTGACGTGTGATGTTCGTTTCGTGGCTGCTACCAATCGGGTTGGGGCGGGAGAGGATTTCATCAAGGCGGATTTGCGAGATCGATTCACTAGGGTAAGAGTGCCTGCTTTACGTGAGCGCCGAGGAGATATTGGTCCATTGGCGCAGTTTTTTGCTGGATCTTATAAGCTTCCCCAAACGGTGTTAGGGTATTTTGAGGGGTTTGAATGGCCTGGAAATGTTAGGCAGTTACAGGCGGTGGTTGAGAGGGTGTGTTTGCTTGCAAAGTCTGAAGAGGACATAACCCTATCTGCGTTTGAAGCGTCGATACGCGAAACCGGTCCGAATCCCGCTGTTGTGAGGGTTGACGAGGGAGGTTTCGATCCGTTGGCGGTAGGGGAAACATATAAGGATAGGATGAATAAGACAAGTCGACAGCTAATCAAATATTATTTGGATTTTACTGGTTGGAATAAAACGAACACGGCGAGCTTGTTGGGTATGACTCGGCAAAATTTGAGTGATCTTATTAGAAGCCGAGGAATCGTTCAGGGGAAGAGTTAGGCCGCCAAGTCCCAGAGTGTTTGTTGAGGCGAATTCGGTGCATAGAAGACTTCACGAGGCTGGCTATCTGTTTCGTTGGGCTGTGACGTTAATACGGGTGAGTGGATCTTATTTGAGTGAACCAGTTGAGTGACCACTTTTGTATCGGTTTGAACTGGCTGCGCGAGTTGAGGAATCGTTGTTGCAGGCGTTTCGAGTAAATCGAAGATGTTTGTGGACTGAGCGCTTGCCAAAGCCCTGAATTCAGTCGTAGGAAGCGGTATTTCTTGAGGGTTTGAAACCTCATCAGGCGTCACGATAGGATAACATTTGAGTAGTTGCCTGAGTATCTCAATAGCCCGGTCCGGGTTATCCGCTGGAAGGAAGAAACGCTGGCGGAACTCGATTGACATATTGATTAAACCCATTTCGCGCAATTGAGCAAACTTGTGAGAAGTTACGCCGCACAACTCCACGTATTGTGTTCCGTGAATCTTCGAACGGGAGAGTGACAGACCTTCCACCAAAGCTATCTGGTCGTCATTGTTAATAATCGCATCAATGATTTCTGCGGGATCTGTGATGGTAGACGCGATACCGAGGGCTCGTAGAATCTGTTGCACGCGGTTCGCGGGAATCATGACGCCCACGATTCGCTGGTTATCCTCGGTCACCACACGAACGACTTTTAATTGAGCATCCTGCGTGGTCTTTAATCTTTGCCAGAGAGGAAGTACGGCTCCTGCGATCAGGTGCAGTTCCTTGGTGGTTGTTTCGGGCACAGTCTGGCAGTAAAGCGTCCACCAAGCTATTGCGGAATCGGGTTGGACCTTCTGGTATTTGGCAAGTTCTTTATCGTTGATGTAATAAGCGCGGGCTTCTTCTGGTTTCGTAACTGCATAAGTTTCGTAGGTGTTGCCCGATTCATGGTCCGTATGGTTTCCGGATTTAGTTGCGAGGACGATGTTTCCGTTTGTCAGACGATAGAATCCTCCAACGCTGCTTTCGAGGAGCAGAGTGGCTTCTTCCGGGGTTACGCGTGTCGACCGTGTTTCTACAGACAGGGTGTGATGAAGCGTCTCTGCCTTGGTGGTGTCGTCGACATACACGAGTTCTGGTTCTCGTGCGATAGTGATTGAGAGAGCTCTGATGTCTTGTACGCCTTCGTCGAACGTTCCGGAAGCCTTAGCGTGAGCAACGCATTGATCGAAGAGATTTGCGTAGTAGGCAAACAGTGCGTTTTGTCGATCGCAGTCCAGACTGAGGAGACGATTTAGGAAGCGTGGAACGTGGTAGCGATCGCGGTCGTTGATTTCTCCGTCCTGGTTCAACAGCCCCATGTCGTGTAAAGCGTCCAGCGGCTTTGTGAGATCTGGAACTTCTGAGCCATCGAAGATCCGGCGATAAAGAAGAGAGAGTGTTCCTCGGCCAAGGGCACTCTCAAATGTATAGCGCGATAGCTGGGTGCCGCCGTCTGCCGCTTTACGATCTCCCTTGCACAATGCACCGAGAGACGCGAGGCGGCGAGCGATCGTTGCGGAAAATCTTCTTTCGCCTCCGAGGTTAGTGGAGAGGATGATGTATTTGGGTGGATACTTCTGAAAACTACGGTGCGTTCTGCCAAAACTCTGCATTTGTAAGACGGCTGACCATGCAAGCTCCAATACAATTTGGCAACGTCTTTGCTGATTGATTGCACTCAGTGAAGAGTGTAAGGAAATGCCGGTCGATCCTGCTGCGCTAATGATCGCAATGCGCTTCGTGCCGTTTTGAAATTGTTCGTTTTCGTGAACATTGATTTTGTTCATCGGCACGCCTTTGGGAGCACGCGAAACGTAACGAACGTGGTTTGTCCTCGGATCGCGGATTAGGCGTTTCCGACGTCCGGAGATTTCAGCGACCCGATCGGGTCCGAAATAGTTGACTATCTGATCGAGTGGGTTTTCGGGTAGGACCAAGTCCGAGAGTCTTTCTAATAGCTCGGAGCGGAGTCGAAGGGCTTCTTTGCTTTGAACGGGTTTACCGTCTTTGATTACCGGTACTCGGATCTTTTGTTTGCTAACCGGGTCTTCCTTTTCTTGGTAGAGATCTACGGGAAAGGCTCTTTCGACCAGGGAACACAGAGTTGCGCGTGGTGAGAAATCCAGATCTTCGAGTCGACCGCCTTCGGCT
>Ga0126311_10001867_pt1 | contig 10362 bp, 6 predicted proteins | sample Plot61_FD_92539 | JGI IMG/M metagenome (GOLD analysis project Ga0126311, IMG submission 92539) | Serpentine soil microbial communities from UC McLaughlin Reserve, CA, USA - Plot61 | ecosystem: Environmental > Terrestrial > Soil > Grasslands | place: USA: UC McLaughlin Reserve, Lake County... | reverse complement strand
ATGCGATCGCAGAGCGCCTGAAACTTCTGCACGTAGTCAGGGAAGAAATCTTCGGACTCCAGCTTTCCCATCACTTTGAAAAGATCGCCTTTGGATAATGAGTCGAGCACAGCGTTTCCAAACAGCGTCTTGCGGCCGATGTTCTTGAACTGATCCAATACCTTGTTTTTGAAAACGTCGGCGGCGGTCTCCCGGACGTTGATCTTCATCCCCAGAAACCTTTTGACGGTATTTAAAATCGCCGTTAAGCGGGGGTTCGGCGGCGCGGCTTCGACTTCCGCCGTGGGCATGCCGACCACCTGTTCATAAAGATCTTTCAGCGAGCCTTCGATCTGGCGCGACTTCAGTTTCAATAGTTTTTTCAGCAGCGTTTGAATCGCCTGCACGAGCAAACTGAGGACCAGCAAAACAATGACAAGGGCGATTACCGTGTTTAGGATACCGAGATCCATTAGCACTCCTTTGGGGGTAAGGGTAAGGGCAATCTAAGCTGAAGGCGCCCGCTTTTGTAACGCCGAAGCCGTTACTGGGCTCACATTAGCGAACGCCTTCGGCTTACTACAACCATCTTTGCAGCCGACAACAAAGCACAAAACAGGCTCAACGATCAATATGAATTTAGTTATGCTTTTTGTACCTCGTTGTGGCAAACTGAAACGCTTCAGCACTCCTGCACCATTTATTACGAAGGCGCTACTCTTTCCAAACCGGCTCTGATCGCTTCACCGTTAAGCGGAGGTTCTCGATGACTGCTTCCCCGCAGACTGAATACACCCAGGAAGTTCGGTTCGCCATAGTCATGTACGGCGGCGTGTCGCTGGCTATCTACATCAACGGCATCGCGCAGGAGCTGCTGCGCCTGGTTCGTTCAACGTCGCGCCCGGTCGACGAGTTGAAAAACACTGAAAGAGTATATCGACGTTTGAGCTGTCTGCTCTCGGATCCGGAGCTACTCAGACAATTCCGTGAGGCACTCGATGATCCAAATCCACCCGCCAGACCGGACATAGTCGATGAGCGCATGGCCGAAGAAACGGTGAACACGCGCTTTGTGATCGATATTCTCTCAGGAAGTTCAGCGGGCGGTATTAATGCCATCTACCTCGCCAAAGCCCTCGCCAACGATCAAGATCTGGACGAGCTGAAGACCCTCTGGGTGACTGAGGGTGATATCGGTGTACTCATCAACGACAAGAAGTCGGTCGCCGGTTTGCACCTCATCAATCAGCAACCGCCACAGTCGTTACTAAACAGCCGGCGCATGTACTTCAAGCTGCTCAAAGCCTTGCAGGACATGGAGAAACAACGCACGAGCACGAAGGATTTTGTCTCACCCTACGTCGAGGAGCTGGACCTGTTTATTACCGCCACCGATCTCGAGGGCACCCTCTTGCCCCTGCGGCTGTCCGACACTGTCGTTTTCGAACGCCGGCACCGCAATATCTTTCACTTCAAGTATGCGGTTCCCGAAGCGACCGGAATTCAACGTAACGACTTTCTGGCGAAGAACGATCCGTTCCTCGCGTTTGCCGCTCGCTGCACATCGTCGTTCCCTTTCGCATTTGAGCCGATGCGACTGTGTGACATCGATGAAGTACTCGATCGCTTTCCCGAATATGACGACAAAGACGCGCGCCAGACGCTCATTGACGAGTGGAAATCGTTTTTCAAGGAGAACGCAAATCCGCTGACCGGCAGGAAGATTGAGTTCGGCAAACGCTCGTACGGCGATGGGGGAATTCTCGACAACAAGCCATTCAGTTTCGCCACCGAGACACTCCTGCGTCGCGACGCGCCGGTCGTAGTTGATCGCAAGCTGATCTACATCGAGCCCTCACCCGAGCACCCCGAAGATGAGCCGCCGCGAACCGAAAAATATCAAGCTCTCGAAAATGTAAAGGCCGCACTCCTGGATCTTCCGACCTACGAAACGGTTCGCGAAGACCTGCAGCGAGTGATGGACCGCAACGAGATGATCAAGCGGGTCAATCGCATCACGTATGCTATTGAGCGCGATCTCGATCGCTCCAGCTGGTCGCGACCTCAATTGGAGCCCGGTGAGTGGGAGCGGCTTGACCTTGCGGGATTAATCGGTAAGTTCGGCATCTACTACATTCCGTATCGCCGCTTGCGCATCTCCTCAACCACCGATGAGTTGGCAAAACTGGTAGCTGGCTTTCTCGATCTGAATTTACAGTCGTCACAGTACATTGCAGTCAGGCATTTGATCCACGCGTGGCGAGAGCAAAGATATCCCGATTACCACCGGCGCCCGCAAGACGCAATCCTGCCGAAACCAGGCCAGAAAAAACCACCCCCGGAAATCTCAAACCGGTTTCTGGTCAACTTTGATTTTAAATACTGGGTCCGTCGTCTCACCTTTCTTCGTGGCAAGATCGATCAGCTGTACGGACTGATCCGTCTTCCCGCCAGAGATGACGGCACCGGTGTTGACGAAAACAAGATCTCCCCGGCTCACAAGGCGATGCTCGAACGATTAAGACGTCTAAAGTATCACCCGCTTGATTACAGCACTATCTCCGCCGAAAGAAAGCAGAAGATTCACAACGCGATTTTATATTTCAAGTGTGAGCTGAGTGAGATGTACAAGGCCCTGCGAACGGGGGGTCGTACGATCCAGTCGAAACCACACGAGCAGTCATCGCCGGCGCATACGAAATTCGCACAGACAATCGCTCAGATCAAACTTTCTGCGGACGATATAGAGCACCTGCTCGGACTTCCGAAACGCGAGCCGCAAGCGTCGCCCGCTAATGGACAGGGAGGCGTGACACAGCAGGAATTCTCACGACTCGACGATTATGAAATAACCAAACGGGCTAAACGTCTTCTCTTCAAACCGTTGTTCATCAAGACCTCACCACTCGCGTCTGCGCCGGATGGAGCGTGGTCATTGAAGATGCCCAGCCAGGACCCTGAGCTGCTCCGCACGGAGTTGGGCAGGAAATTCGATGCCGCCGGCGATGCTTTGAGTGATCTGTTCCGCGAACAGGTTACCAACCGGGTGTGGAAACGTGGCTGGGATTTGTTCCGGCCGTTAGAGCCGCTGCCGGAGCCCTCAGCACGCTGCCGGCGTTTAAGGTTCCCGGAAGACGCCACCGACGAAGACATCCAGGCGGTCCGGGAATACCTCTGGCGCTACTTCAGCCAGTTTGATGATTTCGATCAGGTGAGTTTTCCGATCCTGTTTGGAACTGAAGTCGGCGAAGCGGATGTGGTGGAGATCCTGCGCATCAGCCCTGAAGATGCCACCAGCTTGATCGACGAACGGGCTGAGCGACAAAAAGCAACCGGGCGACAGAAACTTGCCGGCTCAGCGCTGCATCACTTCGGCGCTTTTCTCGATCAGGTTTGGCGGCAAAACGACATTTTGTGGGGACGACTTGATGGCGCCGAACGACTCATCACTGCGCTGCTGCCTGACCCGGAAAACAAGAAGGTGCGAGCCCAACTGATCCACGAGGCACATGACGCTATTCTCATTGAAGAGCTACAGGAAAAAAGCACGGCAGCGATGCAGCTCGTGATCACTGAAACGCTCGTCAAAGTCAGCTCAGGCATGACGGCGAAGGCGGCACTAGCGCAAATCTTTCCCCGGCTCAGAGACGGACAATTGCGCGCGCGACTCGGCTCTGCGGTCCAGGCGGGTCTGGAAAATACCGCGCTGCTGAACTTCATCAAGTCGTCGTACGAGGTGAATCGCGATCTCGATCCGAAGATCCTGCTGCGCTCGATCGCGCGATCGACTCAGGTGATTGGCAAGATGTTCGAAGATATGGCCAATCAAAACCAGATGGAAGGAAAGCGACTCGCGTGGATTGCGCGGCTCGGGCAGTTCTTCTGGGGCCTGGTGGAAGTAGCAGTGCCGGGCAGTTTGCTGAACCTCGTCTTCTTTCACTGGCTGAAGATCATTTACGCGTTCGAGATATTCCTCATTGTCGCTTCAATTCTGCTGGGACAGAAAGACGTTACGAGGTTTGGCTGGACCGCGCTTGCATTGATGGCGGCGCTGAACGTCATTGTGCTCCTTCTCGGCGATTACATCCGGGGCAGCGGAAAATGGTGGCGCCTGTTGTTGCTGCTGCTCGGTATGGGGATGTTGTTCTTCGCTACGATTGGGTTTGCTGAGATATTCGGATGGGGATGGAAGGCGAAGTTGTTTTCATTTGTGGCCGGCATATTTCAGTAAGGCTTTTCGAGACGACGCGGGAGGAATCGCATGAGGATGATTCGCATCGTTGGGGTGCTCGCTTTGCTCGTTATTGGGGTGGCGATCTGGATGGTGATCGTGCAAGGCAGGTTCGAAGATGTTCCGAAAACTCAGTCACTGCCGGGTGGCTTCAAGAGCCGTTTACTGGCGATGGAGTTTGTCTCAAACACATCTGATGTCGACACTATCCTCGGGCCAAACGTTCCACACAACCGTGAGATCATGCAGAGGGTATTAATGATCGATTTTATATGGATCGTCTGCTACGGTCTGCTGTTCGCGTCAATCAGTGCGCTGCTGATGAGACGCCGTTGTCCTTGGGCCAGGTATCTGGGATTTGTAGCCTTAATCGCAGGTGTGGCTGCGGCTGTGTTCGACTTCCGTGAGAATCGCAGAATTCTTGAAGTCATGAGTCAGGTCCCCTACGAACAGAACGTCGTTAACCGTCTCAACGATGCGGCGCTGCTGAAATGGACGTTCAGTTTTGTGGCTATCGCGTTACTGGCGATCGCGTTTCAGGATCTTGCGAACAGGTTCGCCAAGTGGATCTCGATCAGCTTCATCCTCACTGCCCTGATCGGTTTCGCAGGCCTTTGGCATTACCCGCTGCTGCGTTTTATAGCGTTGCCGTTATTGAGCGGCCTCCTCTTACTTACGCTGACTGCCTTCTTCTGGCCCGAAAAGCTAAAAGAAAACGCCTGTTGAGTCCGGCGAGCAAATTCTTCTCTGTGCAATCTCTGTGTTCTCTGTGTCTCTGTGGTGATTGGCCAGCACAGAGATTGCACAGAGAAATCCAATTGTTTTACTTTCTACCTAAACATCCATGCCAAACTACAGCTTTCTCCAACTCGACGTGTTCACCGATCGCGCGTTTTGCGGCAACCCACTCGCTGTCTTTCCCGAGGCGGAAGGTATTAGCGATGACCTGATGGCGAAGATCGCGCGTGAAATGAATCTCTCTGAAACCGTCTTCGTGCTCAAGGCAGACTCAGAAAAGGTGCTGCGACGACTGCGCATCTTTACGCCCAGGCGTGAGATTCCGTTTGCCGGCCATCCGATTGTCGGCACCTGGGCTGCGCTGGCGGGCCAGGCTGTGGTCCCGCTTCCTGACGGCGGCAATGGCTGGCAACGAATCTTTCACGAAGTCGGAATCGGAGTCTTGCCGGTTGATATTGAATTTAAAGATGGACAGGCAGTGCAGGTCGTCATGACTCAAGGCGCCTTCAAGGTCCTGACCGAGATCGACAACGCACACGAACAAGCAGAGATCGCGCGCGCGCTGGGACTGGCTCGCGAGGATCTCGACGAGGATCTGCCGATACAAGTGATCACGACCGGTCTGTCGTGTCTCGCTGTTCCCGTACGCTCGCTCGCAGACTTGCGTGATATTCGTGTCAATAGCGAGTTGCTTACCGAGATCTACACTCGTCATGGTGGAACCGGTTGTCATGCGTTCACACGTGAGACGATCGAAGTCGGCGCGTCTCGTGCGCACGCGCGCTTCTTCGCGCCGGCCGACAACATTCCGGAAGATCCGGCGACGGGCAGTGCGTGTGGAGCGTTGGGCGCTTACCTGATCCATCACGGTGCTTTAACGGTCGAGCCCGACAATGGCAGATATCGATTCGTGATCGAACAGGGTGATTTCATCGACCGCCCAAGCCGCATCTATCTCAGCGTGAAAGGCGAGGCGGGACGCGTTGAGGAAGTTAAGGTTGGGGGTGCAGCCGTGCTCGTGGCGCGCGGCGAAATGATTCTCTGAGATGCTCGATCTAATGATCATTGGGGCTGGTCCGGCCGGGTTGTCGGCCGCGGAAGCGGCGGTGCAGCAGGGTCTTGATTACGTCGTCATCGAGAAAGGCACGATTGCAAACACCATCCGCCAGTATCCAGTCGGCCGCACAATGTTCTCCACGCCGAACGAAGTGGAGATGCATCCGGGCGCACTGAAACACGTGCGCGAAAAGCCTTCGCGCGAAGAGACACTGTCTCACTACATCCACTTCGTGCTCGATCTCGATCTCAAAATCAACACTGACGAAAGAGTTGTTTCAGTGACGGGGAACATCGACGAGGGGTTTGATCTCAAAACGGATCGAAGCGAGTACCAGGCCCGGCGGGTGCTGTTTGCGATCGGAGCGATGGAGCACCCGCGCCGGCTGAATGTACCCGGTGAAGAGCTGCCGAAGGTGCATCATCTCTTCGTCGAGCCTTATGCATACGTGCGACGAGACGCGCTGGTCGTTGGTGGTGGCAACAGCGCAGCCGAGGCGGCTCTGTTTCTTTCTGAAGAAGGCGCTCGCACAACGCTCGCCATCTGGCGTGAAGACTGGGAGAACCGGGATCCGAAGGCCGGGGCAATGAAACACTGGGTGCGGACGCCGCTCGAAGCAGAGATTAAAGCGGGCCGGCTCAGAGTGGTGTTCTATAAACACATCGACGAGATTCGGGAAAACGAAGTAAGGTTGACGAGAGAGACCGGCGAGTCGATGACGCTTCCGAACGACGTCGTGTTCGTGCTCGTCGGCAGTGATGCGGATCTGACCTTGTTGAAGCAGCTCGGCGTGCAGACTGACGCGGGGACACTTGCTGAAGTTCCGCTCTATGATCCGGAAACGTTTGAGACTAACGTGCGTGGAATTTACGTCGCCGGGCACTTCACGCATGCTCGTCATATCAAGGCCGCGATCGATGTGCCGCGTCGCATAGTTCCACTCATCGCGCAAGATTTAAGGCGCAGCCGTTAACAGGACAAACACCTGCTATGTGCTTTTTGTGCCTCTTTGCGGCGATTCATTTTCGCGGCGCGCGACGCCGGTTTGATGCGCGGCGGTCTCAACCTCGCGTGCGACTGCTTCAGCTACTCGCTTATCAAAAACTGACGGCACAATGTACTCCGGATGGAGCTCGCTATCGCTGATGATCCCCGCGATCGCATTCGCCGCCGCAAGCTTCATCTCCTCGTTGATGCGCGCGGCGCGACAGGCCAGCGCGCCGCGAAAGATTCCCGGAAAGCTCAGTACGTTATTGATCTGATTTGGATAATCCGAGCGACCAGTCGCCATCACTGCGACGTAAGGCGCCGCATCTTCAGGCATGATCTCCGGCACCGGATTCGCCATCGCAAAAACGATCGGCTTCTCCGCCATCCGTTTCACGTCTTCTTCATCGATCACACCCGGCACTGACAAGCCGAGAAAAACGTCAGCGCCTTTGATGACTTCGTGAACAGTTCCCTGCTCTTCATTCAGGTTCGTGTTCTGCGCATACCAGTCCTTCACCCAGTTCATGTTTTCCCTGCGCCCGCGATAGAGCGCACCCATCTGATCGCAGCCGACGATGTTTCGCACGCCCGCGGCCATGATGATCTTCGTACACGCAACACCAGCCGCGCCGACTCCATTCACCACGACTTTGATCTCGCCCATCTGCTTGCCGACTATCTTGAGTGCGTTGATCAGCGCCGCGAGCACGACGACTGCGGTGCCGTGCTGATCATCGTGCATTACCGGAATGTCGAGCTCTTCCTTGAGTCGCTCTTCGATCAGGAAACAACGCGGCGCCGAAATATCTTCGAGGTTAATGCCGCCGAATGCAGTGGATATTGCTTTCACCGTGCGCACGATCTCGTCCGGATCTTTCGTGTTGAGACAGATCGGAAACGCATCGATCCCCGCGAATTCTTTGAACAGCATCGCCTTGCCTTCCATCACGGGCAGGGCCGCTGCCGGACCAATGTCGCCGAGACCGAGCACTGCTGTTCCATCTGTGACGACTGCGACTGTGTTCTTTTTGATCGTGAGAGTGAAAGCTTTATCCGGGTCCCTGGCAATCGCGTCACAGATGCGAGCGACGCCGGGAGTGTAGGCCATCGAGAGGTCGGCGCGAGTCTTCAAGGGCACTTTCGAAACGACTTCTATCTTGCCGCCCAGGTGCATCAGGAAAGTCGGGTCGGAGACTTGAAGCAATTCGACGCCATCGACGTTTTTAACAGTTTCGACAATCTGTTCGCCGTGTGTACTTGAGACTGAGCTGACGGTGATATCGCGAATGATGTAGTCGTTACCGACTGTAACGATGTCGATTGCGCCGATGTCGCCGCCGGAGCGGCCGATTGCCGTCGTCAATTCACCAAGCGATCCGGCACGTGAAGAAAGCCTGACGCGCAAGGTCAAACTGTAACTTGCGCTGGGTGTTGGTTGCATAAAATCCGTGGCCACAGATTACACTGATTTTAAAATCCGGGTTATCTGTGGTTGCTCTTTCGTAAGTTTCAATGACCGCTGGCCCAGGAGACGATAGAGTTCAAGGGCCTCGGGCAGCTTCTTTAACGCGGCCACGTGACGCTTTACTGTTTCCACATCGCCGCGTGAAAAAGTACCAGTCAGTGCCTGTGCTGGATCTTTACTTTCGAGATGCCGGACAGTGCTCGCAATCAACGGGGCCAGGATACTCCGCGCGGTCTTCCGATTAAGCCCGCACTCGCCCAGCATCTCGAGTGCTACATCAAATAAAGCGACGACATTCCCGGAAGCCATTACGGCCGCTGCGTGGTAAAGCGGCTTGTCCCCGGATCGGATCGAAAAGCTCGTTCCGCCCAGGTCGCGAACTATCGCCTTCCCCAAACGCAACGCTCCTTTGTCGCCTTCAACACTCCAGAACGCACCTCGCAAAGCGGCGTCCCCGTCCTGCGTTCCACTGACCGACATCAACGGGTGAATCGAACCCGTGGACCATCCTGTTTCCCGCAACGGCGCCAAAACCTCACTAGAGAGTGCTCCGCTGGTATGAAGCGCTGTCATCTCCTTCCGATCCGCGTCAATCTCTCTCAATTCACGCGCCACCCAGGCGATCTGATCGTCCGGAACTGTGATCAGGAAAAGATCCGCGTCGATCAGCGTCCGCAGTTGTTTTGCCGTCAATACCTGCACATCTGCGTCTAAGAAACTCGCCGCCTTGCGCGCGCTTTGCAGCCGGCGCGCGACGAGCGACCGGATTGAGTAGCCCTTGCCGGCAAGTGCCACGGCCAGAGTCGTCCCGAGGCGTCCGGTGCCGATGATTGAGACCTCCGACTTTTCCTTTCTTTTCGAGTCCGGCATAGGTATATTGAATGCGTTAACGGCGCGAAGAACCTAATCCTCCTGGCCACGGAAGTTATGCTCGGCGACACAACCAAGTCACCGAACCTGTGCATCATAGACTCGCGTCAGGATTTAGCGAAATAACGTCAGCGACCCCTTCCCTCAGGTCATCGATTATTTTTGGAGGTTTTTTGAGATGAACAACTTCTCCCGCGCCACGAGTGCTTTTGTTTTAACCGCGTCACTACTGATGAGCTCAGTGGCTGCCGTTGCGCAAACGCCCGCCACTAAACCGGCCGAGGAGGCTCAAAAGACCAGCCCAAGCAAGTCTGAGCAGAAGACTCCCGCGGATCAAAAGCAAGCGGATCAGAAGAAGACCACGGCTACGACTACTACCAGGTCGAGCAAACCGCTTTCAACCAACGAAGATCCGAACCAGATCGGCAAACGCAACATCAACAGCGGCATCATCGCCAAGATGAGCGGCTCCACCGAAAAGGAAGTTCGACTTGGACGGGAGCTCGCCGCAGAAGTTGATCGGCAGGCGAAATTTGTCGACGATCCGACGATCACTGAGTATGTGAATCGCGTTGGTCAAAACATCGTCCTGCATTCCGACTCGAAGGTTCCTTTTACAATCAAAGTCATCGATTCCGACGAAGTCAACGCATTCGCCCTCCCAGGCGGGTTCTTCTACGTGAACAAGGGATTGATTCTGGCAGCCGACAATGAAGCAGAACTCGCGGGCGTGATGGCTCACGAGATCGCGCACGTGGCAGCCCGGCACGCGGTGGAGAACCAAACCAAGGCGAGCCTGCTCGAGTACACAGCTATTGCGGGCTCGATATTCCTCGGCGGCATTCCGGGAATGATTTATCAGAATACGGCCGGAATCGGACTGCTCGGAATCTTCATGAAGTTTAGCCGCGGCGCTGAAGAGGAAGCCGACAAGCTGGGCGTGCAATACATGTACGCGGCTGGTTATGACCCGGGCGCAATGGCCACGATGTTTGAGAAGCTCGAAGCCAAGAACAAAAAGAAACCCGGCTT
>Ga0126311_10001866_pt1 | contig 10368 bp, 5 predicted proteins | sample Plot61_FD_92539 | JGI IMG/M metagenome (GOLD analysis project Ga0126311, IMG submission 92539) | Serpentine soil microbial communities from UC McLaughlin Reserve, CA, USA - Plot61 | ecosystem: Environmental > Terrestrial > Soil > Grasslands | place: USA: UC McLaughlin Reserve, Lake County... | reverse complement strand
TCTCGGACGAAGAGCTCATGACCTTCCGTACGTTCCACAGCCGCCTCCAGGGCCACCCGACACCCGAGATCCCGTGGGTCGATGTGGCGACGGGCTCTCTCGGCCAGGGACTCCCGATCGGCGTCGGGGTGGCGCTGGCCGGCAAGTACCTGGATAAGCTCCCCTACCGGGTCTGGGTGCTCTGCGGTGACTCCGAGATGGCTGAGGGCTCGATGTGGGAGGCCTTACAGCACGCCTCTTACTACAAGCTCGACAACCTCATAGCCATCCTTGACATGAACCGCCTCGGCCAGACCAGGGAGACGATGGACGGCTGGCACGGCGACCACTACGTCGCCCGCGCCGAGGCCTTCGGCTGGAACGCGATCCAGGTCGACGGCCACGACCCCGAGCAGATCGACCGGGCCTACGCGGAGGCCCTCCAACAGACCGGCGCTCCGACCATGATCGTCGCGAAGACCAAGAAGGGCCGCGGGGTCTCCTTCCTCGAAGACGTGGACGGCTTGCACGGCAAGCCTGTTGCGGAGGACCAGGAGCAGGCGGCGCTGGACGAACTCGGGAGCGCCGACGACCTGATCGTCGAGGTGCGCAAGCCCGACCCAGGCTCGGGCGAGAACTTCACCGCGGGCCTGACGGGTAGACTGGATCTGCCGACCTGGGAGGTCGGGGCCGAGGAGGCGACCCGTGGGGCCTACGGCGCTGCCCTCAAGGCTCTCGGTGGCGCCAGGGAAGACGTCGTCGCCCTCGACGGCGAGGTCAGCAACTCCACCCATTCACAGGAGTTCGCCAAGGAATATCCCGGGCGCTACTTCGAGATGTTTATCGCCGAGCAGCAGATGGTCTCGGCTGCCGTCGGGATGAGCGTGCGCCACAGGGTCCCGTTCGCCTCGAGCTTCGCCGCTTTCTTCACCCGCGCCTACGACTTTATCAGGATGGCCGCGATCTCCAGGGCCAACATCCGTCTCTCCGGTTCGCACGCGGGCGTCTCCATCGGGGAGGACGGGCCATCACAGATGGCCCTCGAGGACCTGGCGATGATGCGGGCCGTGCACGGCTCGACCGTACTCCAACCCTGCGACGCCAACCAGACCGCAAAGCTCGTCGCCGAGATGGCCGATACAGGCGGCATCGTCTTCCTGAGGACACTGCGCCCGAAGACGCCCGTGATCTACGACCCATCAGAAGAGTTCCCTATCGGCGGCAGCAAGGTCGTGCGCTCCTCCGAGGAGGACGCGGTGACCGTGGTAGCGTCGGGCATCACGGTCCACGAAGCACTAACGGCCGCTGACGAGTTGCAACAGAACGGCACGGCCGTCCGCGTCATAGACGCCTACTCCATCAAACCCATAGACGGCGAGGCGCTGCGCGCCGCCTCACGGGCGACAGGGGGCAAGGTCGTCGCGGTCGAGGACCACTGGCCGGAAGGCGGCCTGGGCGAAGCCGTCCTCTCCGCACTCTCCGAGGAGGCCGATCCTACCCACTTCGAGCACCTCGCCGTGGGGAGCATGCCAGGCTCGGGTAAGTCCGAAGAACTGATGGACGCGGCAGGCATAAGCGCGAACCATATAGTCGACGCCGTACGCAAGCTCGGCAACGCCTAGAAAGGCATCTCTCCCAAAAAGGGCGCCGGGCCATCGCGTCCGGCGCCCCTCTCATTCCACCAAAATGTAGGGGCGGGTTTCAAACCCGCCCCTTTGGGTTCGCGAACCGCCCTCGAATATCCCCGACCAAACGTTACGAACCTCTCCGGCATACGAAAACCGTTGCGATGTCGTGATAGCCGCGGCATAATATCGTCGTCGCAGCGTACTAGGAGATTGGGTCGTGTTTCGAACGACGATATTGTTGCTCGGTGCGCCGCGCATCGAGCATGATGGTGTGCCTGTCGAGGTCGACACGCGCAAAGCCATAGCCCTCGTCGCCCACCTGGCCGTCACGAAACAAAGTCATACCCGAGACACGCTCGCCGGATTGCTCTGGCCTGAATACAGCCAGAGTCGCGCCCGCGCCGCCCTTCGCCGAACCCTCTCGTCGCTCGGGAAGGCCCGTGCGGAAGGTTGGTTGCACGCCGACAGGGAGAACGTGGAACTCGCCAACGACACTATCTGGGTCGACGTAACCCGCTTTCATGACCTCCTTGCGGAGTGCAAAGAGCACGGGCACGTTGAATCGGGGGTGTGCGCCGAGTGCCTGGTTCCGCTTACCGAGGCCGTGGCGCTGTACCGCGACGATTTCATGGCCGGTTTCGGCCTGCGCGACAGCGTCGCCTTCGACGATTGGCAGTTCTTCCAGTCCGAGACCCTGCGCAGGGAGTTGGCTGGTGCGCTGGAGAGGCTCGCGCGCGGCCGCGGAGCGCTTGGCGAGTGGGAGACGGCGGTCGCCCACGCCAGGCGCTGGCTGGCCATGGACATCCTGCATGAGCCTGCCCACAGGCTGCTCATGGCACTCTACGCATGGTCCGACCAGCGCGCCGCCGCCCTGCGCCAGTACAGGGAGTGCGTCAGGGTCCTCGACCAGGAGCTGGGCGTAGCCCCGCTCGAAGAGACGACCCTTCTCTACAGGGCCATTCAGGAGAACGATCTACCACCACGACCGACCCTCTCCGAACATCGGTCGCCTGACGGGCGAGCGCCTGAAGCTTCTACGAGGCCACTCGTCGAGATGTCGCGCGACGTATCACGCTCGCCCGAGGAGAACCCCATGGTGGGACGGGAATCGGAGTGGGAGGCGCTGCTCGAATCTTACAGATCGGTCGGTGAGGGGGGCCACGTCGTCGTCATCGAAGGGGAGGCTGGTATCGGAAAGACCAGGCTCGCCGAGGAGTTCGTGGCTAACGTCCGCGCCGCAGGAGCAACCGTCGTCACCGCGCGCTGCTACGCGGGCGAGAAGAACCTGGCCTACGGGCCTTTCGTCGAAGGCCTCTCCGCCGCCCTCGGCCGGGAGGCTACGGACCGCCTGAAGGGCTTACCTGCCGTATCGGTGCAAGAGGCGGCCCGCCTGTTGCCTGACTTGGCGGACCTCTCCCCGGACTCGCCGCCGGCCCCGCCACTCGACACTCCGGGCGCCCGGAGTCGCTTCTTCGGGGAAGTCGTCAGGGTCTTGCTCACGGTCCTCGATGGTCCTCCCCCCGGCGTCCTCTTTCTCGACGATTTGCACTGGGCCGACGACGCCTCTCTGAGCCTGCTGACCTACCTGGTGCGGCGGCTGGACGACAAGCCGATCTATGTGCTCCTCACCTGGCGCGCCGAGGAGATCCATGAAGGGCATCGTTTGCGGGAACTGCTGGCGGAGGCAAGGAGGACGGGGAGGGCGACGACCCTGACCCTGCAGAGGTTGGGTCCAGCCTCCGTCGAGGATCTGGTCGGGCACGTCGTGCCCGGCGCAGAGATACTGGGTTCGCGGCTCAGTGATGAGACCGAGGGTCTGCCACTCTTTCTGACGGAGTATCTGACGGCCGTCGAGAAGGGCGAGTTGGACGTAGGGGACGAAGCCTGGACGCTACCGGGAGGGGTGCAGGACCTCCTCAGAACCCGTCTCCTTACGGTCGGTGAGACGGCGGGGCAGGTGCTCGCCGCCGCCGCCGTGGTCGGGCGGTCGTTCGACTTCGACACGGTAAGGGAGGCCAGCGGCAGGAGCGAAGAAGAGACGTTGAGTGCCCTCGAAGAGCTGACGTCGCGGGGCCTGATCCGGGAGGTAGGTAGCGCCCTCGGAGGGGCTCCTGCCTACGACTTCGACCACGACAAGCTTAGGACCCTGGTCTACGAGGAGACCAGCCTGGCCCGCAAGCGCCTCCTGCACCGGCGCGCCGCCGTCGCGCTATCCGGGCAGGCTCGCGGGCGCGAAGCAGACTCCCTCGCAGGCCAGATAGCCCGCCACTACAGGCTGGCAGGCCAGGACCAGGAGGCTGCGAGATATCATCGGCTGGCAGGAGACTACGCGCGGAGCTTGCACGCCAACAGCGACGCCCTCACCCACTACGAGGAGGCGCTCGCGCTCGGGCATCCCGACGCCACGGCGCTGCACGAGGCGATAGGAGATCTACAGACCCGCGCAGGTGAGTACGGCGCGGCGCTCTCGAGCTATGAGGCCGCGGCTTCCTCAGCAGGCCGGGGTGAACTCTCCGTACTCGAACACAAGATCGGCAACGTCCACGCCCGCAGGGGGGAGCGCGATCTCGCCAGGAGCCATTACGAATCTGCCCTGGAGGCGCTAGGAGAGCCGGAAGGCGAGGCCGCGGGTAGGCTCGCTCACCTCTACGCCGACTGGAGCCTTCTCTCCCACGGCCAGGATGAGAGTGATGAGGCTGCCGGGTTCGCCCGCAGGGCGCTGGAACTGGCCGAAGGTACGGGCGACGCGCGGTCCCTGGCCCAGGCCCACAACATGCTAGGCATCCTGGCCGGCAGAGCCGGCGACCAGGGAGCGGCGCTCCGTCACCTCGAGGAGAGCCTGGATCTCGCGGAGGCGCTCGGAGACTCCGACGTGAAGGTGGCCGCCCTCAACAACCTGGCCCTGGCCCACGACCACGGCGGGGAGTCGGATGAAGCCCTGAGGCTCGCCGAGGCTGCACTGGCGCTGTGCGTTGCTTCGGGGGACAGGCACAGGGAGGCCGCGCTTCACAACAACCTGGCCGACTTGCTTCACGCGGCAGGCCGCGAGCAAGAGTCGATGGCGCACCTAAAGCGGGCCGTGGAACTCTTCGCCGAGATAGGCGAGAGAGACGAGTTGCAGCCGGAGATCTGGAAACTCGTGGAGTGGTAGGTGTTAGCACTTCAGCTTGTCAGCGCTTCAGCATTTCAGCTTGGTTGCGGAGCGGCTGACGTTCGTTCTGCTCTGCGGTAGATAAGGCCGCGCATAGTTTCCCACGGAGTCTAACGCGCGTGGGAGCCTCGCTGGTACTTGCTGAAATGCTGATCTGCAGGGATTGAGGAAGGGTTGACCCTTCCTCAATCCCTATCACTGTGTTCCCATTCCGCCCCTAACGTACGTTCAGGTATGCCCCAGCGTGGTGAGACGGCCACCAGGCCGAGTTCGCGGAGGATCCGGCGGGCCGCAATCCCCACTATGGCCGTGAAAGTGGGGTAGGCGAACTCTACATCCGCCAGCTGTTCGATGGGCATCCCGGCCCGCATAGCCGTCGCCACGATCTGAACCACCTCGACGGCCTGTTCCCCCACGATGTGCGCGCCAAGGATGCGCCGCGAAGGGCCGTCCACTATAACCTTGCAGAAGCCCTCTGTGTGTCCGTCGACTACGCCGCGATCCAGTTCCGCGTAAGGTACCACGGCCGCGGCGTAGTCGCGCCCTTCGTCGCGAACCCGACTTTCGGTTAGGCCCACGCTGGCGTACTCGGGGTCGGTGAAGCCACCGTGCGGTACGATGGTGTGCTGGTAACCGTGTTCCCCGCCGAGCACGGTTTGTTCGGCGGCGAGATTCCCCTCGAAAGTCGCGCTCTGCACCAGCATCATGCGCCCCGTTATGTCCCCGGCGGCGAAGATGTGCGGAGCGCTAGTCCTCAGGGAGTCGTCCACTTGCACGTAGCCGCCACGCCTCGTCTCCACGCCCACGGCCTCCAGGCTCAACCCCTCCACGTTTCCAGGCCAGCCGACCGCGAACATGACGGTCTCCGCGGCGAGCGTGCGTGCTTCATCGTTCTCGTCATAGAACAGACGTAGGCGCCCGTTCTCTCTCTCGACCTTTTCGACCCCTCCGATGCCGGTAACGATCTCGATCCCCCGGCGCCCGAACGCCTCGGCCACTCCTTGCGACACCGCCTCATCCTCGGCCGCCAGGATCCGCGGCGCGACCTCAAGCAACCGCACCCGCGAGCCGAACGCCGCAAACACCGAGGCCAGCTGGCATCCCGTCGCGGCGCCGCCTACCACCACGACTGACTCTGGTAGCCCCTTCATCGTCCAGACGTCGCTGTGGGTCAGGGCATGTTCGCTTCCGGGCAAGGGGATCCTACGCGCGTGGCCTCCCACGCAGAGTATGAACTTCTCGCCTTGCACGCTCCTTCCGTCGCCGAGCGCGAGGGTGTGACTGTCGAGAAAGCGGGCCTCGCCAGCCCCGTCGAACACGCGCACTTCCGCGGCTTCGAGTTGGGCCCGCAGCTGCTTCTTCTGGTGGACCGTGCGTACGACATTCTCCGTATGGTTCAACAGCCGAACGAAGTTCACCGCGGGCGGTTCACCCTCGAGCCCGTAGTCGGCGAACTGCTCCGCATCGCGCACCAGACGCGCGGCCCTGGCGAGCACGCGGGTCGGTACGCAGCCATCGTTCGTAGAGACGCCGCCCATGTGCTCGCTCTCGATGAGCGCGACGGTGGCGCCAAGCTCGCGGGCGCGCAGGGCAGCAGTAACCCCGGCTGGCCCGCCGCCGATCACAGCGACCTCAAACATCTTCTACCTCGCTTTCATGTCGTTCTCGCCTACCCGGCGACGGCCTCAACCACAGCGAGGCGTGCCGCGGTTGCATAGTCTCCCTAACCACCGAGACCAGCTCTCCACCCAGCCGGTCGAGATCAGTCTCCTCGCGTAGTCTAGAGGAGAACGTTCTTAGCGTCCTGGCCGCGTCGTACTTATGTCTGTAGAAGCGGCGGTCTATGAAGGACTGGATACGCCGACGCAGAGGGCTAAAAAGCACCGCTATCACGAGCGTGGAGGCTACCACGGCCAGCGAGGACTCCTGGCCGATCAAGGCCCTCAGCGTCGCCTGCGCGAGCACGATGCCGCCGAAGTAGATCAGGGCTAGGGATATCGTCAGGACACCGTAGACGAGGGTACGGTTGATGATGATATCTATGTCGTAGAGCCTGTAGCGCAGGATCGCGATTCCGGCGGCGATCGGAACGGCGGCGATGACGAGGGAGTCCATCACAGCGAACAGGTTGGGGAACGCATCCTGTACCGGGCGGTTGACGAGGAACCAGAGGGGTATAAACGCGGCGGCATAGGTGAACCACTTGAGCTGCTGTCGTTCCTCGCCCACCGAACGACGGAAGCGAATCACAAGGCTTGCCGCCGCGGCGAGGATAAGCGACATGTACCACGCGAAGAAGAAGGGACGGAAGGACTCCATAAACGGTCGCAATGCTTCGACCCCCAACGGATTCTGGATACCCGACCCGTCGACCGCCTCGCCCGGGGCGATGGCGAAGAGGACCGTAAATAGGAGCAGGCTGCCAACGGAGAACCACGCAACGAAGCGCCACCGCCTCGATACGAGCCTGCCATCGGGGAAGTAGAGCGGTATCAGGATGAAGGCTATTACGGGCCCTATCGCGAAGGTCGTGCTCGAGAGCCACGCCATGGCATGCGGCAGGGGCACAGCACCGGGGTCGGTTACGATCCCGTAAACGGCATAACCTCCTGCCAGTGCCCTGACTGCGGGTGCCAGTGCACCGCCGAGGAAGAGCCAGCCTACCCGGTTGGCAGGGCGGCGGGCGGCCACCACACCGCCGACGATAGCGCTCGAGACCCCGACTATGGCGAAATTCACATCGTATAGGTCGCCGCCGTTGAGGTTGTTAACGACGATGGTGCCGGCGATCAGGATCAACGTCAGCACGCATGTTCCTACCGCGAGACGCCTGGCCGCAGGGCGCGTCACCGCCTTGCCCCGCGATCCTGCCGTCGCAGCCATAACGAGACGTGCTCTGGCTGAACCGTCTTCTCAACGACCGAGATCAGGGTTCCGCTCAACCGCGCCAGGGAGAAGACCCACGCCGAAACGGCGAGCCACCGAGAGGCGTGGATGCTCATCGGTTCAGGGCCGTGTCCTGGGTCTGCGTCGGCACCTCCCGTCCCGTTACTCGAGGTGGTGTAAGGCTACGCGGGCCGCCAGGTAGCCGCACATGCCGTGGACACCTCCACCCGGTGGCGTCGACGAGGAGCAGATGTAGAGGCCGCCGGCCGGAGTCGAGTACGGGTTCACCCGGGGCATGGGCCTGGTGAAGAGCTGTCTCAGGTCCATGTACCCGCCGTTGATGTCGCCGCCGACGAGGTTGGGGTTCCACCGTTCGAGGTCGGCCGATCCTGCGGCGTGCTTCGCCAAAACGAGGTCCCCGAAACCGGGGGCGAAGCGTTCTATCTGCGCTTCGATCCTCTCTGTCATGTCGACCTCTGAACCGTTTGGGACGTGGCAGTAGGCCCACACTGTATGCTTGCCCTCGGGCGCGCGCGTCTGGTCGAAGAGACTCTGCTGGGCGAGCAAGACGAATGGCCTCTCGGGATGCTCCCCGCGCGAAACGGCGCTCTCGCCCGCCGAGACTTCATCGAGCGTGCCGCCGAGGTGGACGGTTCCGGCCCGCTCGCAACCCTCGGCCTCCCACGGGACCGGCGCGTCTAGCGCGAAGTCCACCTTGAAGATACCGGGGCCGTAGCGGTAGCGCTTGAGGGCCTTCCTGTAACATTCTGTAAAGTGCTCCCCGGCGATATCTAGAAGCTGGCGCGGGGTCACGTCGAAGAGTACCGCGCGGGTCCGCGGCACGTCGCCGACCGAACGTACCACCGCGCCCGTGTAGACCTCGCCCCCGAGAGACGTGAGGTAGGAAGCAAGAGCGTCTGCGATCGCCTGCGAACCCCCCCTGGGGAAAGGCCAGCCGAAAGCATGGCCAAGCGTCCCGAGCAGCAACCCGAACATGGCGCTCGGCCGCTGATCCAGCGGCAAGAAGGAGTGCGCCGCGTTGCCGGCGAAGAGGCCTTTGGCCCTCTCGCCCTCGAAGAGGCTCTCGGCCAGAGTGTAGGCGTCACGCAAGGATCTCAAACCAGACGACGCCAGCGCCAGGGGATGCCGGAGAAGGCTCGGCCTGCCGACGAAGAAATCCGCTATTCTGCTCGCATCAGCGGAGATAGGCTCCATCAGCCGGCGATAGGCCGTGGCGTCGGGGCCGAGGGTGGCGGCCGTCGTCTCGATCGAACGCTCCAGTACCGCCGCCGTCCCGTCGTCGAAGGGGTGGGCGAGCGGGGCAGGCGGGTGGACCCATTCCAGGCCGTGATCTTCGAGCGGCAGCGGGCGGAAGAACGGCGAGGCGTAACCCAGAGGGTGTATCGCGGAGCCGAGATCGTGGACGAAGCCTGGAAGCGTGATCTCCGCCGACCTCGTACCCCCGCCGATGGTGCTTCGGCCTTCGAGCACGGCGACACGCCGACCATTCTTGGCTAGCTCTATCGCCGCCGCGAGCCCGTTGGGGCCCGAGCCGACGACAACGGCGTCGTATGTCTTCGGTCCGAGTGTCAGCGCGCTGGCTTGTTACGACGCCAGCGGAGAGGGGCTGTAATCGTGTAGAGCATCGAACGGGCACCCGCGTTCTGCCAGACGTTCATCACCTGCGACCACTGGAGCTTCGGATCTACGCACGCTTTCTCCAGGGTCACCGGTTCGTTTACACCGAAGTGGGCGGCCAGAGATTTCAGAACGTGGGTCCAGATCCTCTCCTGCTGTGTAGAGCCGACTATCCGGAAGCCCATCTCGTAGATCGGGTCGTTAGCGCGCGCCAGCGACTGAATCTGGGCCACCGTTGTGCCGTCGTCGTCCTGAAATGCGCTGAAGGTGTTCCAACCGGACTCCGGGTGCCCTTCTGGCGTCATGACGGTAAAAGACTCGTCGTCGGCGTAGATCACGCGTACGCCCGTGTGCACCGGCATACCCCCCACTGAGGCGCTGATGAATAGTACCTCCCCGGGCGCGACGCCCGCCATCGAAGGGTAGAACCGACTATTGGGCGGCTGGAACTCGGGGAAGTGCTCCTTCCAGACCCGCACGACCTCTTCCGGCGTCGTCTCGATCCCGGCCAGACGAACCCGGTAGGTCTTCTGCCAGAGCTGCCCGAACCCCTGCAGCGCGCCAACCTCGCGACGCCCTTGCACGTTGACGTTGGCGGCCCCCTCGGGCACGTCGGAGACCTCCAACCTCTCTATCCTCTGCGCCCAGTAGGCGGCGTCGCGGGGTTCGGGCCTCTGTTTCTCCTCCTCTCTCGCTTCGTCTTGCGGAGTCTGCTCCGTCATCGTGTGCCTCCTTACGTGGGCCTCAACCTGAGACGCGTCTTACGCCGCGTTCGCGGCCCTCACGGCTTCCTCTTCGGAGTCGTGGATGGCGATGGCGTCATCGAGGCGCGTGATCTGGAAGATGCTCTTGTAGTGATCGCTGAGGCCGTAGGTAAGGAGTTGTTGCTTCTCGCGATTGATGCGGATAAGCAGCGTGACCAGGAGCCCGATGCCGCTACTGTTCATGTACTCGAGGTCCTCGAAGTTCAGGATGATCGCGCGCGCCTGCCCATCGCTGGCCTGGTTGTAGGCGTCCATCAGCACGCCCTCGGCGAAGGCGGTGAGCTCACCGTGCACATCTATGATACTCGCCTTCTCGCCGGCG
>Ga0126311_10001865_pt1 | contig 10371 bp, 8 predicted proteins | sample Plot61_FD_92539 | JGI IMG/M metagenome (GOLD analysis project Ga0126311, IMG submission 92539) | Serpentine soil microbial communities from UC McLaughlin Reserve, CA, USA - Plot61 | ecosystem: Environmental > Terrestrial > Soil > Grasslands | place: USA: UC McLaughlin Reserve, Lake County... | reverse complement strand
GGGTTAGATCTGTTGCGCTGGCTCGTGAACAGGATGCAATCACGTGAATTGTTCAGAATGGATCTGCCACGCTTTGCAACACGAGAAACTATTCAGGCGCACCTGTTGCAAATGCGAGGTGAATTGTTAGCAGAATGGAATGACGATATTCTGAATCGATATTTTGCTGATCTCGATTCGTCAGCTATTTCACGTCCGCGGCTGAGCCTTCCCGGCGCGCCTATCGCCGGCACGTTGCCGTCAGGGGCTATGCTCGTCAAACTACTTGCCCCGCGTCCACTCGATCTGAAGGTTGAATCAGGAGTCGTTCGCTTTTCCTCTCAGAGAAAGGACTGGCGCCTCGCGCTTGAGACACTGCCTATACTTCGCCACCTGGACAAAAACCGAGTTTGTTCTGTCTCCGAATTGTTCGAAGTTGCGAAAAGCGAAGTTGATGAGCGACGAGTCAGGATATTTTTGAAAGAATTACTGATTAATGGATTAGTCGCGATCGTGGAGCGTAATGTCTGAGCAGCTACCCGGTTTCTGTTCTGTACGATCTAAGGAAGCCGCTGAGAAAACTTTTGGTACCGCATCGATGGGAGACGCATGGCTCCTGCTTGAATACGCGCGACCCTGGGGCACTAAGGCATTCAGTGAGAGTGCACTTCCAAACGCGGTGAAAAATCACATCGCCGGTGTGCTGAAGAGCGTACCTCGTTCCCGCGTGCTGTTGATCAAACAGACGAGAAAACTTAAAGGACCACTTACTCTCTTTGTGGCTCGGTCGCGCGAGTCGTCGCCATCGATTCTTAAGTACGAGTTCTTTGACTATGAACAATTGCTGGAGCTCGACTTAGCTTCGGCATTAGCCGGCGGCTCACCTGCTGGTACAACATTATGGGAAGGTCCTCTCTTTCTGGTGTGCACACATGGGAAGCGCGACAAGTGCTGCGCAAAATTCGGCATTCCTATTTACAAGACTATTAGGACGCTGGCTGGGCAATCAGCGGTTTGGGAGTGTTCTCATGTCGGTGGCGATAGATTTGCAGCCAATGTAGTTTGCTTTCCGGATGGCATTTTCTACGGTCACGTTACGGAACAAACTGCGAAACTTATCGTCGAAGAGTATCACGAGCGCAGGATCGTATTAACAAACTTTCGCGGACGCTCCTGCTACTCCTTTCCTGTTCAGGCGGCGGAATTTTTCGCTCGTCGTGAAACCGGATTGCGCGGGATCGGCGATCTGAAGTTCTTAACGTACGATCCGTTGAAGCCGAACGAGTGGCGAGTCAGATTCTTTTCGGAAGTAGAGGCGAAGATCCACCAGGTTTCGGTTACGAGTCACCTGTCTGAATTTCAAAATAGACTTACCTGTCATTCGAGTGACCCCCGGAGTGTTGTGCAATACTCTTTGATTGACTATGAGATGTTGTGAGTGGGAATTTCAGCCCGCGAAGCGGGCGACAGACGTTTTTGATTCGAGCTGCCGCCCGCTTCGCGGGCTGAATTATCTTTTTGATTGCTGATCCTGGGGCTTGCGCCCCAGGCTTTATGCTGCCGCCCGCTACGCGGGCTGAACCGCCCTTTATGCGTTCGCCCGCTCTGAGAGCTGAAGGGCCGAGGCCGTCTTCTCAAAAAACACCGTACTCGAAACTACCTGAGACAAACGATAACCTTGTGATCCCATCTCGTTCAGAAGTTTCAATCTTGCCGCACTCGTAGTCGGCCATGGCCTTGCGTCATATGCGTACTTCTCAGCAGTTGTTGGAGGTGTCGTAGGCTTCGGCTCCGTTGGCTTGGGCTCCGTTGGCTTGGGCTCCGGTATTTCTATAGGACCAGTTGTCGTTCCCGCCTGCGCAGCCGACAACGCATCCACATCTACACCCAGATCCTTTCCATTCGAGCCCTTACCCTTGAACGGGCTCGTACTCAAAAGCCGGCCATCTGAACCTAAGCCTATCTCCGCATCTGTTTTGGGGTAGAAATTTCCGCTTGGATAGCTATTCGCATCTCGTCCGGCAAAGACGTTTTCCTGAATCACCGCATCCGGCAGATACTTCGCGATTGCCGTCTTGCCTTCGCCGAGCCCGTCTCCAAAAATTCCAAAGCCATTTACTCCGTTGCCAACGATGTTTTGCTTGAGGATACACCCAGCGCTGGACGCGCTGTAGGCGGTCATGATGTTTCCGCCGATTAGAATCGTGTTGCGATCGATCACCACTGTGTCTGTGGCGTTGATCGTGAACGCATTGTGCTTGAACTGCAGGAAGTTATTCACGAGCGAAATGTTTGACGTTTTCCCGCTCGGCTTCTCATTGTCTGTGCCCAGGAAATTGATACCTCGCTCGCAGTTCTTCACTGTGCAGTTAGACAGCGTGATGTCTTTTACCGTGGAGTAGACAGCCGTGCCTTCCTGATTTCTGACAGTGAAGAGGATCGAGTGCCCATCCTGGCCTTCGCCCTCCCAGTTGTTTTCAAACACGCAGCCGTTGACTAACACGCGTTGCGCGTTTTTAAACTCCAGCAAGTTCTTAATGACCCAGCCCTGCCCCTTCCACGATAGCGGCTTGAAGAACGCGCAGCGGGAGATCTCGATGTCGGATGGAATCAATTCCACCGACGCTGGATCCGCACCGCCAAACATTACATTCTCACCCGCCGCTTCGAGATAACAATCGATGATCTTGTTTCGCCCGGGAGTGTTCCAGCTCGCGATCGCCTGCGCATCCATCCCGCGGCCCTTAATGTCAGAAATGTAACAGCGAGTCACTTGTGAGTCAGAGCTGTTGAGCGATACGCCACGCTGCATGCTCAACGCAGGAAGACCGTGAACGTAGCAGCGATCGAGAATCAGATGATGTGGTACGGCTGATAATGAATTTTGCTCAGAGCGACCATCGCCGAAGCGGACGAGATCATAAATCTCGGTCGCGGCGGTGTCGGGCAGGAACTCGATCCCGTCGAGCTTATAGTTGTTAGCTCCCGGTTTTGTTCGAATCGCCTGATCAGCATGTGTCGCTACAATCTTCGGCATTAAGCCGGAATGAGAAGGGTTGACCCTGCCTTGAGGCAGTTCATCAATGCGAGACGACTGGATCGTAATCGGCGCAGAGCCGGACTTATTCGGGAGCTCGATGGGTCCACGAAAGGTAGCTCCGGCTTCAAGTGAAATTACGTCACCCGGTTGTGCGTTGTTAATTGCGTTCTGAAGATTACCACCTGCATTTAGAGGTATGAGTCCCATGAGGTTATTGCTCCCTTGAAGTGCCTTTCGGCGCCCTTTTTATTTCTTGTTGCGGTTGTGTCCTACACTTGGTAACGCGCAAAAAAATGCGGGAGTGGTTCAGTGAAGTCAAGCGAATTTCGCGCGCTGGTAAGCACGGGTATAGTGAATTAAAACTATGGATGCTGCGATCAACAGCGGTGAAGAATACACACCAGATACAAACGCGCGCATGTAGAGTGAGACAGCGAGGTGGAGTAATCCGTTTGTCAGCATGAAGACTGCGAACACATGCGATATGGGACGCGTCGCCCATCGTCCCTTCCAAACGAAATACGAAGTGGCGGTCAAACTTACGACGGCGAAGACTAGTAGTGACAGCCAGATCTCAAACGTGAAGGTTGGCAGTGGTATTAGTGGATACTTCTCGCGTAATTCGAGAACAGTCGGGTTGTACAGATCCAGAAACCGCGTCAAAGCCTCATCAGTAATATGGACTGCCAGGGCAGCACAGAGAGCCATCCAGGCCAGCCAGTGCTGACGCCTGAGCCGACTTCGGCGAGAAATGTTCTTTGCGCTCATACTCACCATCTTAGCGTCAGCATCCGCGACCTGCCATAATTGGCATTTCGAGCGTACGATGAAAATGGTGAAGGCAAAATTGTCTGTCGACGATCAGGTCAATGCAGCGCTGGTATGGTTGAAAAAACGCAGCACGCGGGCCGCGCGCGACGGCATGGCTCGCTATGCCATCCCATCAGACAACGCTTATGGCGTTGCGATGAGAGACATAAAGGCGTTGGGAAAGGAACTTGGTCCCAGTAATCACCTGGCGATTCCGCTCTGGGATACGGGCGTCTACGAGGCGCGCATGCTCGTTTCGTTTGTTGCTGACCCAACGCAGCTCACGTCCAGGCAGATGGACCGCTGGTGCAAGGATTTCGACAACTGGGCGATTTGCGACGCGATGTGTTTCAACTTGTTCGACCGCTCTCCCCACGCATGGTCCAAGGTCAAACAGTGGAGTGCAACCAGTAAGGAGTTCGAGAAGCGCACTGCTTTTGCTTTGTTATGGAGTCTCTCAGTTCACGACAAGAACGCCACTGATGCGCAATTTATCCACGGCCTCGCGCTGATTGAGCGTGCGGCTACCGACCCGCGCAACTTTGTCAAAAAGGCCGTGAACATGGCCCTGCGCGCAGTTGGCAAACGCAATCGTGAATTGAACTCTGCTGCCTTGATCTCGGCGCGTCGTCTTTCGGACTCAAACGACGCGACAGCGCGATGGGTAGGAAGAGATGCGCTGCGAGAACTCACGAGTGCTTCAGTAAAACGCCGGCTCAAGTTGCTTTAACAATTTTCTATGTGACGTTTTCTCCGTTGGGCTTAACCTCTTCGGCGTTAATACGCGAACGATTGGTAGCGCTCAACGTCGGGCACGTCGTCCAATGATTCGATGATCGGATTGAAGCGCAACAGATGGCGAGCACGGGTTGAGAGCGTCTCCCACATGTGGCGCGGAATGTTGATGGAAACCTCAGGACGCAATAGCCAGCGCCGCGAATAACCGATCACAGCCATCGGCCTCGGCTCGTTTGTACGATTCGGAGTGCCACGATGGAGTCCGCGAACATCCCGAATCATGACATCACCTAACTCCATCGTAATTGGTTCCAGCATCAGCTCGCCGCGTTCGAGACGACGAAGACCCTCCTCCTTCGACATCATGTGCGTCCGCCGGGCGACTTCGAATGGCCCATTCTCAATCCTTACGTCTACAAGCGGAAAGTTTACAGCGAGCTGAAATGGCGGAGTCTCCTGTCCAGTTTCAGGAAACAGTGGTAGCGCATCCCGGTGAATGTCCTGAGTGGTTGACCCAAGCAGCGGCGTGTCAGTAGCGAGCTGGCACATGATGGCATCTGTCCCGACTAGCTGCTCGACAATCGCCAGAACGTCGTCGTCCTCGTATATACACGGATCGGCGAAAGGCCCGATAAAGGGAAGTGTCACGTAATATCGCGATGGTCCACGGTTTTTGAGGTGTCCCTCACGTGAGATGTGTTGCTCGAGTAGAGGAGAAAAGCTTTGACGCCACTGATCGAGTTTCTCTCGTGAAAAATGTTTAGGCAGAATACAGAACCCATCCGTGATAACCAACTCTGCAAATTGTTTAATCTGAGTGCAATCGTATCGAGTAGGCATAAAGTACGTTATTTTTGCACGTAGCGATGATCCACCATGATGCAGCGATCCTGGACGACTTTGATCCCGGCTTTGGCGAGTGTTTCGGCCACGGCATCGTTGTGAATTCCGGACTGCAGCCAAACCGCCTTAGGCATCTTCGCCAGGATATCTTCAACGTGAGGAGGAACATCTTCAGATCGTCGAAAGACGTTCACGAGATCGACATCGATCGGAATATCAACGAGGCGGCGAAAGACCTGTTGCCCGAGTATGTGTGTCGCTTTCGGGTAATAGACCGGCACGGGAATGATCTGAAAGCCGGCGTGCTGCAGGTAACTGGGGACATAGAAGGCTGGTTGGTTTGCCTGGGCCTCGGTCTTGATACCGAGCACCGCGATGGTCCGTGTTTCGTGCAGCAGCGTCCGAATGTCGGCACTGTTCTTAATTATGTTGGCTTGCGAATTCATGAGCAGTGAACCCCAGTAACCCTTAGTCTACGATCTACTGAACCGGCCCGCATACGGCGGCTATCCGATCGGCCGCTTACTACTTGCAAACTGAAAACCGACCCGCAACGAAAGTCACAGGCCGGTTTCGCTACGTGGTCTATTGAGTAACCAGGAATACATCCCAGGCCCAGCGACTTAATTGAGCACCAAATGCATCTTTGACTTTTGCTCGGTAAGCAAAGGCATTTCCGTGTTCGTCTGTTCGCTTCGACAGTTTGTAGTCAAGGTCAATAGTTAGAATTCCGACTCCGGTTAAGGTGTGTAATTCCGACGGCTCTGAAACACCGTTGTGATTCACGTCTTGCCACAAACGCAACTGCGCGAAAATCAAATCACTCACGCTAATGCTGCCGTCGTTATTTCCGCCATTCTCAGGTTTATCGAATTCAGCAAGAGCAAGAAATCCGTTTGGCCCTACACCGGCTGGCGGAGGAGGTTGAGGACTGAAGTTACCAAATAGCTCCTGTCCATTATCTATGCGACCGTTGTCATTGCGATCCAATGCAAGGAAGGCATCGTCTGAAGCAGCTGCGGTCCAACTGAGTTGCTCTGCAACGCCATTCGCATCCAGGTCGAAGTGCACTCCACCCGCAAAGTCCGTCAGATTGAAGCCGTTTCCTGTAACGTCAACAGCAATAGGCGAGGCGATGCAAACCCTGCCATCAGGCGAAGGCTCGTCGCATCCAGAGTAGTCCCACTGTTCACAGAATGTGTATTGTTGATAACAGCCGGCAATCAACTGCTGCGATACACAACAGCCGGTACCATTGTTTTTGATGTAGCCCGATGGGCACATACCATACCCGTTTGGCTCCCTCCCACACTTTTCGCAAGAGTGAGGACAAATCAGCGACTGGATCTCTGACTTATGAGTGCCGTTTGCATCCACCCACGAATAGGTAATCTGTGGCGGAGGACCGGCACTGTAAGCTATCGGGTTAACGATCTGGCGTCCGGGTACTTCACACAAGTCTACCTGGCTCAGACCCGCTGTTATCTGCTGGCCATCGCACCTTAGGTAGTTTGTGTACGAGTCAGGATTAGGGTTGCAGATAATCCTTCCACAATGATTGTTCTGCAAGTCATTATACATTTCGTTAGAGACTGTGCCGACGTTTCTGGTAATTAATCCACTAGTCTGTGCGAGTACCGAATAGGTAACGCAAAACGAGAGGATGAAGAACGATGTGGCGATGATTACTGGTGACGGAGTTCTCATGGTTCCTGCCTTCCGTCTACAGAATCAAATCCTTGCTTCAATACTTTCTCGGCGCCTTCTCGACCCCCTTTTTGTTTGGCGGTCGTAAGCCGCAACTTTGTTACATTCACCCCGGTTCGAAATCCATTCAACCACGCGTCTGACTTTGTCTTGTCCGGAGGTTCTATCAAGGATGCCGATTCCAGCGACGCTGAAAGACCTTCTATTCCTTTGCTTGCCAGGATCTCGCCAAATTTCTTGATCGCTAGCTGCCCTCCTTGACGTTTACCGTCTAACATTTCGCCAGTCTTACTATTGTCGGCGCCCGATCTTGTTCTATCGGCGAATTCAACAAAATCGATGGAGAGTGTTATGGACGTCGGGGGCAGCTGAAAAGACACGTAACCAAGTTCATCTTGTCGATTTTGATTCGGTGTAATGAGACTCTTCACTGCGGGAAAGTCGACCACGTGATAACCAACGTTTGTTCCGCCGTCACTGAGGACAGCTTTTCGTTGGATCGTGTAAGCGGTGATCTTCTTATCGCTCTTATTCGTTAGTGAGTATCCATAACGCGGAACAAGCGGGTTGGAATCGTCTACGAATGTTGGCAGCAGCAAAACTGGAGAATTCTGTTGTTCGGCCACCAGGACTTTCAGCGTTGCAGGCTTCGGAGCGGTTTGGGGGTAGAGACTGAATAAGGCGCCGGCCGACAAAGCGCCGACGATGAGACCTTTCAGAGAATTGTTTAAGACAGCTTTTAGCATCTTTACTCCTTGAACAGAGGGGTGAGAAAGAAGGGGGAATTCGGAGCCCATATATAATCGCCGTACATGGATTTAGTCAATGGTAGTTTGCTCGTCCAAAAATGAAATACGGCCACCACAGTGCCGGAGGCAAGCGCGTGATGCTATATTAGAACCGCGGCGTATCGCCTCGAGCTCCCATTGCTAACTCCTTCGATTGCGATACGTTCTCTAAACCAACCAACCGATAAGATGAATCACTAGTACGAATCCTTTTCGATATGCGAACATTCGACCATGCAAGAATAGTTGTCGCAGCCATTCTGGTTTTTGGCATGTGTGGCGGCTTCCGTGAGGTAAACGCGTCCTGTAGCTCTCCCGGGTTCTCAGCGCCGCAAGCATTTAACATCCGTGCCCGCAGAGTTGCTGTGGCTGACTTCAACGGAGATGGTAAGCCCGACGTCGTAGCGGCAGCCGACTTCTCGACCTCCGTTTACCTGATGATTAATAACGGCGCTCAGGGTTTTCTCCCGCCTGTTACTTTCAGCACTGGAGGGTCGACAGGAGATCTCGCTACCGGTGATTTCAATAATGATCAGAAGGCGGATGTTGTCACTGCCAACTTCAGCCCTGCAAGTGTCTCAATTCTCATTGGGAACGGAGCCGGTAGTTTTGCTGCGCCTATAAATATTGCTGTGGGGGATAGCAGCTCGTCTGCGATCGCGGTCGGCTATTTCAATAACGATCAAAATCAGGATCTGGCAGTTGCGAATTCCGGAGGGACGGTTGCAATCCTGCTCGGCACTGGAACTGGTACTTTTACAGGCCCAGTCTCTCTTGCGGTTGTCGACCGTGTTAGATCGATAGCTGTTTCCGATTTCAACATTGATGGTAACAGCGATTTGGCGATTGTTGGCCAGTTCTCAAATCAGGTATTCATCTTGTTCGGAAATGGTTCCGGCGCGTTTAGTACGCCGGCAACGTCGAACGCAGGATCGGAGCCGTCCTCGATTGTGACGCGGGATTTCAACAATGATGGGAAGCCGGATTTGGCGATAGCGTTGATTGTCAACATGGTTGTGCTCATCAACAACGGGGACGGAACGTTTGGCGCTCCAACGATTCTTCCCGTAGGTGGTAACAGTCCGGCAACGATAGTTACAGCCGATTTCAACAATGACGGAGAATACGATTTGGCTGTGGGCCACAACACAGGCGTTTCGGTGAGGTTCGGCAATGGAGACGGCACGTTTGATAATCTCGCAAACCTATCGGTTGGATTGGGTCCGACCTTTCTCGCCGCGGAAGATTTGAACGGTGATGGGTCGGCTGATTTGGCTGTTTCCAGTTACAGCGGCAGCGCCGTGGCCATTCTGTTCAACGATGGAAGCGGAAGTTTCAAGATCGCCCCCAGGTTTTCCAGTAACTCCGATGCCCGCTCAGTCGTTGCGAAGGATTTCAACAACGACGGCAAGACCGATCTCGCGGTTGCAAACGCAAACGGGAATAGCGTGTCCATTCATCTGGGTGATGGTTTCGGAGGTTTTGGTACTGCTCGCGTTGTTAGTGTCGGCGCTCCTCCAAGTACAAATATTTCCAACAATCCATCCTCACTTGCAGCGGCCGATCTTAACAATGACAACAAACTGGATTTGATTACGGCAAATTTAACTGGTGGGGACGTGTCAATTTTGACGGGTGATGGGACTGGAAATTTCGTGTCTCAGAAGATCGCTGTAGCGGGTGGCGGTAGTCCACAATTCGTAGCAACTGGTGATTTCAATCTTGACGGAAAAGCAGACGTGGCGCTCACGCGAAGCGGACACTTTTCCAGCGTAACGATCCTGTTTGGCAATGGAAGCGGCGGCTTTAGCGGCCAAACTGATTTCCCGACGTCCGTTGGCAACTCCCAGGCGCTCACCGTTGGGGATCTAAACGCCGATGGGAAACCAGACCTGGTGGTGGGTTCTAATCCCGGCAGCGCGTTTTCAGTTTTATTAAATGACGGGGCAGGTGGCTTTAGCGCACCAACGCTTTACACACTGAACAACAATACGGGCTGGAGCTCAGTCGCGACGATTGGCGACTTTACCGGAGATGGCAAAGTAGATCTGGTAGTTGCTAACCATGTGCGTGATACGTTGGCGCTAATTCCTGGAAATGGCGCGGGCGTGTTTGCTGGTCCAACCTTCATCAGCGTGGGCCAAGGACCAAGTAGCCTGGTAACGGGTGATTTTAATGGCGACGGCTTATTAGACGTTGCCACCGCGTATGTTGATTCGGCCGCGATTTCAGTTCTGTTAAATAATGGATCGGGTGGGTTGAGCGCGCCGAAGAATTTCCTCGGAGGAGGCCCACACGAATCGTTGGCGGTGGCCGATTTCAACGGCGATAGCTTGCCTGATTTAGCCACAGAGGGAATTAGTATATTTCTCAACTCTTGTTCCAGCGTAACAGCACCGCCCCTTCCCAACCTGACAATCACCGATGTCTCGATTGGAGAAAACCAGGTCAACGCCGTATTTCAGG
>Ga0126311_10001864_pt1 | contig 10372 bp, 10 predicted proteins | sample Plot61_FD_92539 | JGI IMG/M metagenome (GOLD analysis project Ga0126311, IMG submission 92539) | Serpentine soil microbial communities from UC McLaughlin Reserve, CA, USA - Plot61 | ecosystem: Environmental > Terrestrial > Soil > Grasslands | place: USA: UC McLaughlin Reserve, Lake County... | reverse complement strand
CGTACGCGACGACTCGCATCCCGAGCCCGAGCGCGCGCCGCGCGACCTGCTGGCCGATCCGTCCGAAGCCGAGCACGCCGAGCGTCTTGCCGTCGAGCTCGACCCCGCTCCACGCAGAGCGCTCCCAGCGGCCCTGCTTGAGGGCCGCATGCGCCTGCGGAATGTTGCGCGCGAGCGCGACGAGCAGCCCGACCGTATGCTCGGCCGCGGAGGTAACGGTCGACTCCGGGGCGTTCGCCACGACGATCCCGCGGCGCGTCGCCGCGTCGACGTCGACGTTGTCCACCCCCACGCCGGCGCGGCCGATCACCTTCAGCCGGTCGGCGCGCTCGATCAGGTCTGCCGTCAGCTTCGTCGCAGAGCGGATCACGATCGCGTCGTAGTCGCCGATCCTCGCCGCGAGGTCGCCGTTGCCGTCGACGTCCACGTCGAAGCGCTCACGCAAAAGCTCGACTCCGGCGTCGGCGATCGGCTCCCTGACGAGGACGCGCGCCCGGCTCAAACCGGTGTCTGCTCGAACGCCTCGAGTGCGCGCGTGACGGCGACGCCGCGCTCGATCTCGGCGCCCAGCTCGACGAGCGCGAGCTCGACCGAGGCGAGGGCAGTCGTGATGTCGAAGACGTCGTAGTAGCCGATGTGGCCGATGCGGAAGATCTTGCCCTTGAGCTCTCCCTGTCCCGGCGCGAGCGTGACGCCGTGGCGATCGCGCAGCAGCAGCACGAGCTCGTCGGAGTCGATGCCCTCCGGCGCGCGCGCAGCGGTGACGATCGCGGAGCTGTCGTCGTCGGGAGAGGAGAGCTCGAGGCCCATCGCCTTCAGCCCCTGGCGACACGCGCGGCCCAGGCGCCGGTGGCGCTCGAACGCGGCCTCCAGTCCCTCCTCGAGCAGCAGCCCGAGCGCGACGTTCAGCCCGGCCACGAGCGAGACCGGCGGCGTGACGGGCGCGTCGAGCGTCGCCTGCCCCTTCCGCGTCCGCTCCCAGTCCCAGTAGAAGCGCGGCGACGTACCGGCGGCGCTGCGCTCCCATGCCGCGGCCGAGGCGGTGACCAGCGCGAGACCCGGCGGCGTCATCAGGGCCTTCTGGGCGCCGGAGGCGACGACGTCGATCCCCCACGCGTCGGTCTCGAGCGGCACCGCCCCGAGACTCGATACCGCATCGATGACGCTCAACGCACCGGCCTCACGGGCGGCGGCGGCGACCGGCTGCGGGTCGACGACCACGCCGGTCGACGTCTCCGAGTGGGTGAAGAAGACGGCCCGGGCCTCGCGCTCGCGTAGACGCGCGACGAGGTCGTCGACCGTCGGGATCTCCCCCCAGGCGTAGCGAAGGTGGTCGACCTCGGCGCGGTACTCCTTCGCGATCGCAGCCCAGCGCTCGCCGAAGTAGCCGGCCGAGACCACCAGGACCGGGTCGCCGGGCGAGCAGAGGTTCGCGACGGCGGATTCCATCGCGCCACTGCCCGAGCCGCCGAAGAGCAGCACCTCCTGCTCGGTGCGGAAGACCTCGCGCAGGCGCGCGAGGGATTCGGCGTACAGCCGGCGGTAGTCCGGCCCGCGGTGGTGGATGACGGGCTGCGCGATCGCCTGCAGCACCTCGGGCGGCGCGGGCGTCGGCCCGGGCGTCATCAGGTAGCGCTTCTCGGCCACGACCCGAGGGTAGCGCTAGCGGGGAACGTCGGTCGCGAAGGTCATCGGAGACGAGCCTAGAGCGTCGGCCTTACGGCAATGCCCTGAGCGGGTCCACCGCGGCGCCCCGCAGGCGCACCTCGAAGTGGAGATGCGCGCCCGTGGCGTCGCCCGTGGCGCCGACCGCGCCGAGGCGGGCGCCGGTGCCGACTCGCTCGCCGACGCGGACGGCGACCGAGGAGAGGTGCGCGTACATCGTGCGGACTCCGCTGCCGTTCGCGACGACGACGAGGTTCCCCCAGCCGCCGGCGAGCCAACCTGCGTACGCGACCCGGCCGGACGCCGCCGCGGCAACGGGCTGCCCCGCGGACGCGACGAGGTCGATGCCTGCGTGGAAGCGGTTCCCGCGCGCACCGAACCGGTCGCCGACCTGCGCCGCGACCGGCCACGCCAGTGAGAGCGGACACTCCGCGGGAGCGCGGCGGAGCGCGGCGAACGTCGTGGCGCCAGCAACGCCGTCGGGTTGTATCCCGGCCCAGCGCTGGAATCGGCGCACGGCGCGCTCCGTATGCATGCCGAGGCCCCCGTCGATCGTGGCGGACGGGAAGCCGTGCCAGGCGAGCAGGAACTGCAGGGCGGCGACGTCCCAGCCCGCCGCGCCGCGCCTGAGCGGTCGGCTGCCGAGGATGTGGTTGCCGTAGTGGCCGAGCGCGCGGCGCGTCTGCGGGCCGGCGACGCCATCGGCCGTGAGGCCTGCGCGGCGCTGGAAACGGATGATCGCACGCGTCGTCCCGGGGCCTTTGACGCCGTCGATGCTGCCGCCGTAGAGCCCACGGGCCTGCAGCGCTACCTGGAGAGCTGCGAGCCCGGCGTCGCGACCGGCCGAGGCGGGCGGCGCGAGCAGCAGCGCGGCGAGCGCGAGCGGCAGCACGGTGAGCCTGAGGCGGCAGAAGCTCATACCGCTCCTAATCTCGGACGGACAGGCTGGAAGCTTGAATGTCTACCGCAAGAGCGCCCAGAGCACCATCGCGACCACGAGGATCGCCGCGACGAGGGCGCCGACGGCGGCCATCACCCCGAAATGCAGCGCAACGGGCGCCGACTCCTCGCGCCCGCGACCGACGACGCGCGAGAGGCGGTCCTTGCGGCTACCACGACGCTCCTCCACGAAGAAGGCCGTTCCCGCGCGCGCGGCACCCTAACCTCTTCGGGAGGGGCAGAAGACACACATTCGGCACGGAGCCGTGCCACTCGCGTTCGCCCGCCACGGCTACCGTAGGCACTCCCCTTGGTGGAGGGGGGTTGGGATGGGTCCCGCCCCGGAGGAAGGGCTCAGCCGCGCAGCTTCTCGCGCAGGCGGTGGTTCACGACCTTCGGGTTCGCCTTGCCGCCCGTGTCCTTCATCACCTGTCCGACAAAGAAGCCGAGCAGCCCCTCCTTGCCGCCGCGGTAATCCGCGACCTGTTGCTCGTTCGCGCCGAGGATCCGGTCGATTACGGGGTCGAGCTCGTCCACGTCCGCGATCGCCGCCTCCGCCAGATAGCGCTCGGCCGAGAAGCCGGGCGACGCGCTCGCCGCCAGCGCCTCGTCGAACGCCGCGCGCGGAATCTCGCCGCGCCGCTCGATCACCTTTCCGAGCTCGTCGGCGTTCACGGCCTGGGGGTCGAGCGCGAGCGCGGCCAGCTCGTTCATCACGACGTTCGCGACGGCGGCCCGCTCGCCCGGAATCCGTGAGGAGAGCTCATCGCGCCCGCTCGTCACGAGCCCCTCCGCGAGCGAGAAGCCGACCTCCGCCTCGAGCCGCCGGATCCGCGCGGCGGGGGACTCCGGCAACTCGCCTCGCAGGCGCTCGACGACCTCGCGCTCCGGCTCGAGCGGGACGAGGTCGGGCTCGGGGAAGTAGCGGTAGTCCTGCGCCTCCTCCTTCGTCCGCAACGGCGGCGCCGACTCGTTGCCGGGATCAAAGTGCAGCGTCTCCTGCACGACTTCGCCGCTCGACTCCCAGATCTCGACCTGGCGCCGCACCTCGCGCTCGATCCCCTTGGCCGCGAAGTTGAACGAGTTCATGTTCTTCAGCTCGCTGCGCGTGCGCAGCTCGTCGGAGCCCGCCGGCCGCACCGAGACGTTGACGTCGAAGCGCAACGAGCCCTTCTCCATCTCGGCGTCCGAGATCCCGAGCTCGACCACGGTCTGCCGCAGCAGCTGCAGGAACCGCTTGGCGTCCTCGGGTGAGCGAATGTCCGGCTTGGTGACGATCTCGACGAGCGGCGTGCCGGCGCGATTGAAGTCGACGAGCGAGCGATCGGCGCCGTGGATCCGGCCCTCGGCCCCGCCGACGTGGATCGTCTTCGCGGCGTCCTCTTCGAGGTGCGCGCGCTCGATCCCGACGACCGTGTCGCCGTCCGGCCGCGGGACGGTGACGGCGCCCTCGACGCAGAGCGGCTCGTCGTACTGGGAGATCTGGTACCCCTTCGGATTGTCGGGGTAGAAGTAGTTCTTGCGATGGAAGATCGCTCGCTCGCGAATGCTGCAGCCGAGCGCGTGACCGAGCAGGATCGTCCACTCGATCGCCTGGCGGTTCGGGACCGGGAGCGCCCCCGGATACGCGAGGCAGACCGGGCACGTGTGCGTATTCGGCGGGTCGAAGTACGCAACCTCGCAGCGGCAGAACATCTTCGTCCGGGTCTTCAGGTGGACGTGGATCTCGAGCCCGATGACCGGCTCCCAGCTCACTTCAGGCGCTCCGGCACGTAGTCGAAGGCGAGCGCGCGCTCCAGAGCGTTGCCGGCGCGGAAGAGCACGTTCTCCGAGAACTGACGGCCGATCAGCTGGAAGCCGACCGGCAAGCCGTCGCTGAGACCGCACGGCATCGAGAGCCCGGGGAGACCGGCCATGTTCGACGGGATCGTCAGCAGGTCGGCCGCGTACATCGCGAGCGGGTTAGCGGTGCGCGCGCCCAACTCGAAGGCCACGGTCGGCGAGGTCGGGCTGACGAGGACGTCGAACTGCTCGAACGCCGCGTCGTGCTCCTCGCGGATCACCGTCCGCACCTTCTGCGCCTGGCCGTAATACGCCTCGTAGTAGCCCGCTGAGAGGGCATAGCTGCCGAGCATGATCCGGCGCTTCGGCTCGTCGCCGAACCCCTCGCGCCGCGTCCGGTCGTACATCAGCCGGACGTCACCGTCTCCCCCGGCGCGGTGGCCGAAGCGGACGCCGTCATAGCGCGCCAGGTTGGAGGAGGCCTCCGAGGGGGCGATCAGGTAGTAGCAGGGCAGACCGAACTCGACCGATCGCGGCAGCCGGCACTCCCCCACGTCGGCGCCGAGCGCGCGCGCCAGCTCGATCGTCCGGTTGACGGCATCGCTCACGCCGGGCTCGATGCCCTCGGCCTCGTTCAGCTCCTTCGGAACACCGATGCGCAGGCCTTTCAGGTCTTCCGCCTCCGGGAGCTCGATCGGTTCCGGCAGCTCGACCGTGGTCGAGTCGCGGGGGTCGCGGCCCGCGATGATCCGGTGGAGGAGCGCGCAGTCGCGGACGTTCTTCGCGATCGGGCCGACCTGGTCGAGGCTCGAGGCGAAGGCGACGATGCCGTAGCGCGAGACCGTGCCGTAGGTCGGGCGCAGGCCGACCACGCCGCAGAGCGCGGCCGGCTGCTTGATCGAGCCGCCGGTGTCGGAGCCGAGCGCCCACGGCGCGAGGCCGGCCGCAACCGCCGCGGTCGAGCCGCCGGACGAGCCGCCGGGGACACGCGTCGGGTCCCAAGGGTTCAGCGTCGGCCCGTAGGCGGAGTTCTCGGTCGAGGAGCCCATCGCGAACTCGTCCAGGTTCGTCTTCCCGAGCAGCGGCAGCCCCGCGTCCTTGCAGCGGGCGGCGACCGTCGCGTCGAACACAGGCCTGTAGCCGGACAGGATCTTCGAGGCCGCGGTCGTCTCGACGCCGCGGGTCGAGATCACGTCCTTGAGGGCGATGGGGACACCCTCCCCGTCGGGCTCGTCGACCGTGCAGAGGTACGCGTGCAGCTCGGGGTCGCGCTCGGCGATCACGTCGAGGTACGCGCGGTGCAGCTCGGCACCCGTGACCTCGCCGCGCGAGACCAGGCCCGCCGCCTCCTCCGCCGTCAGCCGCAGGGTGTCGATCATGCGACCTGCCCCCGAACCGCCCCCAAGGGATCCCCGGGACCCCTGCAGGAACGGTAGCCGGCGCGGGCACGCGGGTCTGTGACGGGCGCGTGACGGAAGTGGAACATCGTCCTTGAGGGCATTCGGCGGCGGCTCACCCGGCGGGGACGCGGAAGGCGTCGTCCTCCCGATCGGGCGCATTCGCGAGCGCATCCTCGACCGCTAGCGACGGCCGCGGCTCGTCCTCTGCCCACACGTTCGAAAGCGCGAGTGGGTGCAACGTCGGCTCGACCTCCGACAGGTCGAGCTCCGACACCTTCCCGACCGCCTCGAGGATGGCGTCGAGCTGACCCGCGAACCGGCCGAGCTCCTCCTCGGACAGCTCCAGCCGCGCCAGCCGCGCCACGTGCTCCACTTCCTCCCGCGAGATCGCCATCGAGTCCATCCTTCCAAAGAAACGGGGCCCCTTCCGGAGCCCCGTCAACTATTCGGTTCCGAAAAAGGGTCTAGCCAGGCTGGACGTTCGCCGCCTGCAGGCCTTTGTCACCCTGCACGACGTCGAATTCGACCTGCTGACCCTCGGTCAGCGACTTGTAGCCTTCCCCTGCGATCGCCGAGAAGTGGACGAAGACGTCTTCGCCGCCTTCGCGCTCGATGAAGCCGTAGCCCTTCTCGTTCGAGAACCACTTGACGGTGCCCTTGGGCAAGAAACCTTCTCCCTTCGTGCCAAATACAACGACGGCCCGGGCACCGAGCCGCCGACCTACTGTGAAGCGGCGCGAACCTTAGCGCTGGATTTCCGGGAACGCAAGGTGGCTCCGGCGGTACCTGGCGGCCTGGATCGTGTTCTGCAGCAGCATGGCGATCGTCATGGGCCCGACGCCCCCGGGGACCGGCGTCAGGAACGCTGCGCGGCTCGCGACGTCGGGATCGACGTCTCCGAGGATCCCCTCCTCTGTGCGGTTGATGCCGACGTCGACGACGGCCGCGCCGGACTTGACCATGTCGGCCGAGATCACCTCGGCGACGCCGGCTGCGACGACGAGGACGTCCGCGTCGAGCGTGTGCCGGGCGAGGTCGGCGGTGTGGGAGTGGCAGATGGTCACGGTCGCGTGCGCCTGCAGGAGCAGGTGCGCGACCGGCTTGCCGACGATCGTGCTGCGGCCGACCACCACGGCACGCGCGCCGTCGAGCGGGAGCTTGTACTCCGCGAGCAGCGTCATCACGCCGAGCGGCGTCGCGGGGACGTGCGTCGGCCGGCCGAGGTAGAGCTGCCCGGCGTTGAAGGGGTGGAAGCCGTCGACGTCCTTGACGGGCTCGACGGCGGCGATCACGCGTGCCTCGTCAATGTGGTCCGGCAGCGGCAGCTGCACGAGGATCCCGTCGATCGCGTCGTCGGCGTTCAGCGCCGCAACCTCCTCGAGCACGTCGTCCTCGGAGATCGTGTGCGGCAGCTTGCGATCCACTGAGCTGATCTCGACCTCGGCAGCGGCCTTGTGCTTGAGCCGGAGGTAGATCGACGAAGCCTCGTCCTCGCCCACCTGCACCGTTGCGAGGCCGATCGACCCGAGCGCCCGCACGTCCTCGGCGACCTGCGCACGGATCCGCTCCGCGAGCGGCCGGCCCTCCATCAGCGTGGCAGTCATGGGCGCTACGGGATCGGCAGCTGGACCTCGGAGACGTCGAGGCCGAGCGATTGCGCGAGGCGGACGCCGATCTCGATATCCTCCTTCAGCTTCTCGATGTCGCGCGAGCGCATCATCTCGCCGATGAAGGCGCGCTCCTTGGGTCGCCAGAGCGCGTGCTGGACGAACGTCGGCAGCAGCCGGTTCGCCGCGTCGACGAGGGCGGTCTTCGTCTTCTTGTCGGCACTGCGCAGCAGCACCTTCTCGTACGCCATGCCCGCGCCGTGGTGGATGCCATCGTCGGTGGTGAGCCGGTTGCAGAGGTCTTCGAGCACGGTCCCGCGCGAGGCGCGGGCGATTAGCCGGAAGCGCGAGATGATCAGCCGCTCGTAGAAGACCTGCATCTGGAAGACCTTTTCTTCGAGCGTGTCCGCCTCGAGCGTCATGTGCGCGAGCTCGTCGAGGTACGGGTCGCGCTCGGCGGTGCCGCCGGCCTCGTCGATCAGCTTCAGCCACGCCTCGGTGTGGCGCGATTCGTCCTGCACCATCGTCGAGTAGTAGAGCTTCGCCTCGGGATCGGGCGCGATGTTCAGGAGCTGCGAGGCCATCTCGCACGCGAGCATGTCCGCCTGCAGCTGTTGCGTGAGCACCGAGCGCCACATGTCGCGCCGCCGCGCCTGGCGCTGCGCCGAGCCCTTCCCCTCCGGAATCGGCGGGATCTCGCCCCACGGCAGGTCGCGCACCTGCCACTCCTGCCGCTTCGCCAGCTCGTAGAAGCGAAGGACTCCGGCGAACGCCTCCCGCTCTTCGCGCTCCTGGTCGATCACCTGCTCGGTCGCCACAACCGGAGCTTAAGCTCCGAAGCGTGGACGTGCGGAAGTGGCCCAGGAAGAACGACGCCGACTCCATTCGCGCGCGCCAGGACGCGCTCGGCCTCGACGGCGGGGTCGCCGAGATCGACCTCCAGCCGTTCGTCGGGGCGCAGGAAATGCTCACTGGAGCGGCCGTGCTCCCGGTCGCGGTGGTCGGCCCGCTCGAGCTCGAGCTCGGCGACTACGAGCTGCGCGAGCCGGATGGCGCGGTCGTGGAGTCCGGCCGCACGCACGACTCGATCCTCGTACCGCTCGCGCACACCGAAGGCGGCCTCTCAGCCTCGCTGCACCGCGGCGCGCGGGCAGTCGCCGAGTCGGGCGGCTTCAAGACGTACGTCCTCGCCGACCGGATCACGCGGGCGTCGTGCTTCGTCTGCGGCTCCGCAGGCGAGGCGCTCGAGCTCGCGCGCTGGATCGAGGGCGAGCTCGACGCGATGCGCGCCTGGCTCGGGGAGCAGGACGACCCGTCGCTCTCGAAGTTCGCGCGCCTGCGCGAGGTGAAGACCCACGTGGTCGGGCCGATGTGCCACGTCCTGTGGCGCTGGACGACCGGCGACGCCGTGGGAGCGAACATGATGACGCGCAACTCCTACGTGCTGAACCTGGGCTACGTGCTGGAGCGCGCGCCCGTGAGGCCTGAGCGGTCGATCCTCGAGGCCAACATGGGCGGCGACAAGAAGCCGTCCTTCGAGTATTTCCAGCGCGGTCACGGCAAGACCGTCATCGCCGAGGCGACGCTGACCGAGGACGCGGTGCGGCGCGTGCTGCGCACGAAGCTCGAGGACCTGCAGGAGCTCGCGTGGGCGGGCACCCACGGTGCCGTGGCGTCCGGTATGCAGTCGGTCGCATTCACTCCGGCGACCGCGATCGCAGCCCTCTTCGCCGCCACGGGCCAGGACCTCGGCATGGTCGGCACCAGCTCGATGTGCCACGGCGCCGCGCGGCGTGTCGAGGGCGGCCTGCAGGTGTCGATGCGGCTACCCGGGCTCGAGGTGGCGACGATCGGCGGCGGCACCACGCTCCCGTACGCCAGGCGCTGGCTCGAGGTGCTCGGTTGCGCAGGCGCGGGCAAGGTCTACCGCTTCGCCCAGATCGTGGCCGCGGCGACGCTCGCCCTCGAGATCTCCGCCTCGGCCGCGATGGCCACCGCGGGCTCCGCAGAGTTCTTCCGCGCGCACCACGAGCGCGGCGGACTGCGATGACGACGGCCGCGCGAGCGAAGCGCGAACGCGCCTCGGGGATCACCGCCGCGACAGCTTCGACCAGACGTTCTCGAGGAGTGCCGATACAGGCTGCTCGAGTGCCGTGCCGGCGAAGTTGAGTGTCCCGGAGGCGAAGACCTTCGCCCCCGCGGACGTCTCGTAGTACGTCATCTCGGCCGAGCTCGCCCGCTGCAGGTTTCGCATCGTCGCGAGGACGATCGTCCCGGGCGGCGACGCGAACGTCCGCGCGTCGATCTCGATGCCTCCGTGCCCGAAGGTGTCGCCGTCGACGAGGCCCGTGCCGCGGAACGCCCAGGGCGCAGCCTTCGCGCCGACGACGAGGTAGTGCCCCTGGTCCTTCCCCTCGTCGTTGCTCAGGAACTGGACGCCGATCAGGCTCGCCTCTGGCCGCCCGAGGGCGCGCCAGTACCGCGTGCGGATCAGCCAGTGGCCGCGGTGCTCGACGCGCCAGAGGAAGTTCGTGGTCGACGTGAACAGCAGGTTTCGGCCCAGGTTCCGGTAGATGCTGTCGTTCGAGTACCACGTGTCCCCGGTACCGTCGCCGTCCGCATCGCGATGGTTGTAGGCCTGCCACGTGTTGGTCGGAAATACGACCGCGACGCGCCGGGTGCCGAGCTTCCGTGGAAGGAGCACGAACGGGGCGAAGCCGACCCGGCCGTCGTCCGCGGTGAGCCGTGCGAAGTAGAGCCCGCTCGGGCGATGCGGCACCCGCAGGCGCACTACGGCCGGGCGGTTCCGGTGGCGCGTCCAGTCGAGGGCGAACGAGCGGCCCGCGGGGACGCCGAACAGCTCGTCGTTGCCGTAGCCGGAATAGAGGCTGGGCTCCGTCTCGGAACCGACCTGGAACAGCTGCACGGTCAGCCGGCGCGCATCGCTCGAGACGACGAGGGACGCCCGGCGGTTCGGCG
>Ga0126311_10001863_pt1 | contig 10372 bp, 11 predicted proteins | sample Plot61_FD_92539 | JGI IMG/M metagenome (GOLD analysis project Ga0126311, IMG submission 92539) | Serpentine soil microbial communities from UC McLaughlin Reserve, CA, USA - Plot61 | ecosystem: Environmental > Terrestrial > Soil > Grasslands | place: USA: UC McLaughlin Reserve, Lake County... | reverse complement strand
GATCGCGGCGAACTCACCCCCGTTACGGCGGCGATACGCACCTCCCTGACCGCGGACGAGGCGGCCGAGATGCTTGAGGAACTCGCCAGCAAAGGATATCTGCGGTTGCGGGTGGAAGACGGCATCCAAGCGTATGCCCTCTGGGAGCAAGATCTACAGGAGCTGCCGAGGATGGCTCCGGCACCTGCCAGGCCGGCAACGGGAGACGGAGAGACACCCCAACCGCCGGTGGAGGATCTGAGCGAGCGAGAGCTGGAGGTACTGGCGCTCTTGGCCTCGGGCAGGACCAACTCCGAGATCGCCAGAGACCTCTTCGTCTCGGTGGGTACGGTGAAGTCCCACGTGAATAACATCTACCGCAAACTTGGGGCCAGGAACCGCGCCGAGGCCATCGCCCGCGCCCGCGAGCTCAAAGTGGTTCCGTAAAGCAGAGCTCCTTACCTCTTCGCTGAACAGTACTCTCCCGGTGGGAACCGCGCCTTCCCTCATGGGCGAATCAACCACTCCGTGAACCACAAGATACGTTTTTCGGCCGATGCCTCTGCAACCCGTTTAGCCGTACTTTGGCCTGTGTAACGTGCAGCCGACAAGTAAGGAGGCCTCGCACAAGTGTCAGGCCCTTCCATCACCACCCGGCGGCGTGCGAAGCAAGAGCAAGGAGAGGTATGCAGCGGGGAGTCGGGCTCCCCTAAGGCTAGGCGGGTACGGTTCGCGCGGTATCTGGTAATCACCGCGGTGTTTGCAACGGTCATCGTCCTCCTCTATCTTCTCTCGCCCGGACTTCGTTCGGGACTGGGTCAGGTCGTCTCCCTCCTGAGCGAATTGAATGCGGTCGGCATCCGAGATTGGGTTCTCTCGTTCGGACCCTTCTCCCCGCTTGCCTACTTCCTCGTCGTGGTCGCCCAGGTGATCGTCTCCCCGATCCCGGCCGGCCCCGTCACCCTGGCGGGCGCGCTCATCTTCGGCGTCTGGAAGGGCCTCGCCTTGAGCGTGGCAGGCTCGGTGGTCGGCTCGGTGATCGTCTTCGCTGCAGCGAGGAGGTGGGGCAAGCCGCTGGTCCTGAGGCTCGTCGGCAAAGACGTATTCGACAAGTACGCTGGGAGGCTCGATGACGAAGGATGGTGGGTCTTCGTCATCCTGCTCGTGCCTTTAATGCCCGACGATGCGGTGTGCGCCCTCGCGGGGCTCTCGGCTGTATCGTTCCGGCGCTTCGTCGTCTTGATGGTCGTCGGCAGGTTGCCGGGAGCGACGATCACGACCCTTCTAGCCTCGGATTTTGTGACGGGTTCCGTGGCGGGATGGATCACCGCCGGTCTCGTCCTCGTCGTGCTGCTGGCGCTGGGATTCACCTACCGGAGACGTCTGGAAGGCTGGATCTTTCGGCGTGCACATAATGGACACGCGGCGGACACACTTGCAGAGCCGAGTTGAAGACGCTATCGCGCCGTCCAGCCCCTTGCTCGCTACGAATGAGCTGTCCTCTGCTCCATTCTGCCGTGGATCGGTGCGCAGCCGACAACACCGCAGAAGTGAGGTAACGTGAGCCGAGCAGACAACCCCACGAACACGCCGTTTCGCGAGCGGATACCGATCGAACGTCGGCGAGCTGTGCGGGTGCTGCTGTTCGTGTCCGCGATTCTCACTTTCCTGACCGCCACCCTCTTCCTGCGGTCCGAACCGTAAAGTGGCGTCATCCAATTTGCCAGCATCGCTTTCTTTGTCGCGGTGGGTGCCGCTAGCCTCGCCTTGGGATTGCTGTTCGCGCGCCGGGGCCTTGCGTTGCGGCGGACGATCATCGGGTTCGACTTCCTCCTGGTACCGCTACAGCTCGCTACTAGCGTCCGGTCCAATGTACCTCTGCTCGGGGTGGGCCCCTCGATCGCCGTCCTGGTCATGTTGCAGCCTGAGTTTCCGAAGCTGTCGCAGCGGCTGCGGAAGGTCTTCCTCACCCTTCACGTCGGTTTTGCAGTTAGCTGGCTCGGTGTCTCGATCGCCATGCTGGTGTTAAGCGTTTCCGGTCTCGTTGCAGAAGACCTAGATCTGCGCCACCATGCCTACGCCTTCATGCACATCTTCGACCTGGCGATCGTGATCCCGCTGGTTCTACTGTCCATCATCACCGGACTCGTTGTTTCTATGGGCACACATTGGGGCTTGGTCAAGAACTGGTGGGTACTGGCCAAGTTCGTCGGGGCCCTGGGTGTCCTCGGATTCGCGAGCCTGAAAGAGATCTTCTGAGTACGTGAATTGGCCGAGAAGACCGTGGCTAACCGCAGTGCGGACCTCGGCGGCGTTGACCTCAAGCTGGCCGTGTGTATCGGCGTGTTCTGCGCCGCGTTGTGGACCGCAACGATTCTCTCGATCTATAAACCATGGGGCAGGACACCATGGGGCGAGCGACCGTTGGAGGAAGACCGTGCGGTTGTCGAGGCTGCTCGGCCAACCGCCGCACCACCCGCACAAATCGAATGAAGCCGGCGTCCAGGCAGTAAGGATGTCAAAACGCCAACGCCTTTCGAAACCGAGCATGGGTAGCATGGGAGCTGTACGGTACCGGCGCACCGTGCAACAGTTCCCGAAGGAAGCATATCTGTAGCAACGGACCGAAGCATGCTGCCGGGCGGCGTGATGGGAAAACTTGCCCGCGGCGTCTGAACGACTTACGAGCCGAGAGCGACCTCTATCTTGCGCGCGGCCGCCACGACCGGCCCCGCCAACCGCTCGCCTGGACGCTCCCCGAGGCGCGAGCTCGGGCCGCTCGCGCACACCGCTGCCCTCAAAGCCCCACCGGCGTCGAAGACCGGCGCGCTCACGCTCGCCACCCCAGCCTCGCGCTCGGCTACGCTCTCCGCCCATCCCCGATCCCGAACCTCCGCCGTACTCGAGCTAGATAAACTCTCCCCATCCTCGGCCCACGCGAGGAGCACCTTTCCTCCTGAGCCGCGGTCCAGCGGCAGCACCGCGCCGACCGGAACGATGTCTCTCAAGCCCCCGGCCGCCCGCTCGGCAGAGGCCACGCACACCCGGCGATCGCCCTCCCTCACGTAGAGCTGCGTGCTCTCCCCGGTCTCGTCCCTGAGAGCCGCGAGCACAGGTCGGGCCGCCTCGACGAGATCCAGATCCATAGCCTTGCTCCCCCATCCCAGAAGCCGCACGCCCAGCGAGTACCGCCCGCCGTTCCGTCCCACCAGGCGGTGCGCCTCAAGCGCCGACAATAGCCGGTGCGCCGTCGGACGCGGTAACCCCGTCCCACGTACCACCTCCGCCAGCGTCGCCGGACCACCCTCGGAGAGGAAGGAGAGAATCACGACCGACTTGTCTAAGACCCCAACCCCGCTCACACTCATGACCTTGCTCTCCGCGGAAGTCCCTTCTATACTGTCCATATGGTAAACATTTTGTCTCATTATATGAGACAAAACAAGGAGGGTGGGGCAGCTTGCCGCTCGAATGGGATGCCGCCGAGTACGAGTCGGTCTCCGGGCCGCAGACGGGCTGGGGCGCGGACTTTCTCGGAATCTTTCTTGAGCGCCGGGGCTTGAGGGGGGATGAGGCCACCATCGACGTGGGGTGCGGGACGGGCAGGGTGACGGAGCTTCTTTTGCGGCACCTGCCATGGGGGACGGTGCTGGCCGTGGATATTTCGGAGGACATGGCCGAGGCGGCGAGGAGACGTTTCGCCGGGGAGCCCAGGGTACGGGTCGAGTGGAGGGACATCTTGCGGCTGGAGGTAGAGGAGTCGGTGGATGTGATCTTCTCGACCGCCACGTTTCATTGGATCATGGACCACGAGCGTCTCTTCAACCATCTCGCACGGCTCCTGAAGCCGGGGGGCCAGTTGGTGGCCCAGTGCGGCGGCAGCGGCAACATCGCCCGGACGCTGGTCGCAGCGGAGCGGGTCATGGGCGAGGACCGCTTCAAAGACGCCTTCGCTGGCTGGGAAGACGGCTGGAACTTCGTGGACCCCGAGACGACGAAGGCTCGCCTGGAAGCCGCCGGGTTCGAGGAGGTGGAGATCTGGCTGCACGAGGCGTTCACGGAGTTCGCTTCGGTGAGCGAGCTGACCCGCTTCCTGAAAACGGTTGTGTTGAAACATCACCTTACGTTCCTGCCGGTTGGGAAGTGGGACCACTTCGCTCGCGCGGTGGCCAAGCGGCTCGCAGAGGAAGGATCGCTCGAGGTGGACTACGTCAGGTTGAACATGCTCGCGACCCGGTCGGGGACTGCGTGAGATCAGCCGAGGTCGTCGTCATCGGCGCGGGGGTGATCGGGGCTAGCGTCGCCTACCATCTCGCGGTGAGAGGGTGCGGCTCAGTCCTCGTGGTGGAGCGTAACCGGGAGCCGGGACAGGGAAGCACAAGAAAAGCGACTGGCGGGTTTCGCGCCCAGTTCGGCTCCGAGATAAACGTGCGCCTCTCGCTGCTCTCGCGCGAGAAGCTCCTGCGCTTCGAGGAGGAAGTCGGCGTGGACCCCGGCTACCGCCAGTGCGGGTACCTCTTCCTCGCAAGCACTGAGGCGCAACTCGACGCGCTGCGAGATGCGCAAAGCGTCCAGAGGGCGACCGGGCTCGAGGAGGCGAGGGAGGTGGGGCAGGAGGAGGTAGAGGACATCAACCCCGCGGTACGCGCAGACGGGCTCATCGGTGGCGTGTACGGCCCGACTGACGGCTTTCTCAGGCCGATGGAGATCCTGCGCGGCTACGTCGAGGCGGCCAAGCGGCTCGGCGTGCGGTTCGAGTACGGTGTCGAATGCGGGGGATTCGGGCTCGACGGGGACGGTGGGATCTCCGCCGTGCGCACGCCGGACGGCGACGTCGCCGCCGGATCCGTCGTCAACGCCGCGGGGCCCTGGGCGAGCGTGGTTGCCCGGGAAGCTGGGCTCGACCTGCCCGTCGAGCCGCTGCGCAGGCAGGCGGCTGTCACGCACCCCTTCGATGCGCTGCCGGAGGACATGCCAATGACCGTCTTCGTGGAAGACGGGTTCCACCTGCGCGTGCGCGATAGCCGCGTCCTGCTCCTGCTGCCCGACGAGCCCGAGGCCGCTGACCCCTTCGACCAGAGCGTCGAGGACGCGTGGGTCAGGGCGGTCGTCGAGACGGCGCGAGAGCGCGTGCCGTGCTTGAGAGGAGCTTCCATCGACCATGAAGAGTGCTGGGCCGGCCTCTACGAGATGTCCCCTGACGGTCACGTGCTGCTCGGGAGGGTGGAGGAGAAAGATAACCTGTACCTGGCCAATGGATCTTCGGGACATGGGGTGATGCACGCCCCGGCGCTCGGCCAGCTGCTTGCGGAGATCATCGTGGACGGTGCCGCGAGCACGCTCGACGCGCACGCGCTGCGCCCGTCCCGCTTCGCCGAGGACGAGCCCAACCTCGCCCCTACGCTTCTATGAAATACACTGACCGTTCAGAAGGAGGCAGCATGGAAAACCCGATGACGCTCACAGAGAGGGTGTGAGGTTGAGTATCGAGGCTTTGTTCGATGAGGCGGCCGCCGGCTATGATCGGGCGCGGCGGCAACTGGTTCCCGGCCTCGACGGCTTTTACGGGGCAGCGCTTGAGAGCGTGCCTTTCGCGCGGGACGCACAGATCCGGGTGCTCGACCTGGGGGCCGGGACGGGGCTACTCAGCTCGATGGTCGCCGGGAGGTTTCCGCGCTCGCGGGTAACGCTCGTGGACCTCTCGGTGGAGATGCTCAGGGTGGCGCGCCGGCGCTTGTCGGAGGGTAACGGGCGCTTCGAGTTCCGCAACATGGACTACGCGCGCAAGCCGTTGCCCAGCGGGTACGACCTCATCGTATCGGCGCTCTCGATCCATCACCTCACGCACGGTGACAAGAGGGAACTTTTCGAAAAGGTCCACGACGCACTGGCGGAGGGCGGCTACTTCGTCAACGCAGATCAGGTACAGGGCGAGACGCTGGAAGAGGAGACGAGCTACCGCGAGTGGTGGCTGCGGCGCGTACGCGAGGCGGGCTTGTCAGAGGGGGATCTCGCCGCGGCCCTCTCTCGCATGAGGGCGGACAGGAACGCCACCCTGCAGGCGCAGCTGGGGTGGCTCGCGGAGACCGGCTTCGAGGCGGTCCGCTGCGCATACACAGACCACAGGTTCGCGGTCTATGGTGGCCGCAAGGGAAAGGATAGCGATGGATAGACCGAAGACGCTCGTAGAGAAGGTGTGGGAGCGCCACGTGGTGCGCAGCGCCGAGGGAGAGCCGGATCTCCTCTACGTAGACCTCCACCTCGTGCACGAGGTAACCTCACCTCAAGCCTTCGAAGGATTGCGCCTCGCTGACCGGAAGGTGCGGCGCCCCGACCTCACCCTCGCGACGATGGACCACAACGTCCCAACGACCGACGTGGGGATGCCTGTAAGGGACAAAGTCTCCGCGAAGCAGATGGAGGCGCTCAGAAACAACTGCGAGGAATTCGGCATCCAGCTCCACCCGTGGGGCTCTTTGGGGCAGGGGATCGTCCACATCATCGGACCGGAGATGGGCCTGACACAGCCGGGACTCGTGATCGTCTGCGGCGACTCCCACACCGCGACCCATGGAGCGTTCGGCGCTCTTGCGTTCGGTATCGGCACCAGCGAGGTCGAGCACGTCCTCGCAACCCAGACGTTGCACCAGAGTAGACCCAGAACTATGGCCGTGACGGTGAAGGGTAGGCTGCCCGCAGACGTCACCGCCAAGGACCTCATGCTCGGCATCCTCAACCGCATCGGGACCGGCGGCGGGGTGGGCCACGTCATCGAGTACAGGGGCGAGGCGGTGAGATCGCTCTCGATGGAGGGCCGCATGACCGTCTGCAACATGTCCATCGAGGGCGGAGCAAGAGCAGGGCTCGTCGCTCCCGACGAGACCACCTTCGAGTACCTGGAGGGCAGGGAGTATGCCCCGAAGGGCGAGGAGTGGGAGCGGGCGGTCGAGTACTGGCGCACACTCCCGACGGATGAGGGCGCGACCTTCGACAAGGAGGTCATCATACAGGCCGAGGACCTCGTCCCCTACGTCTCATGGGGGACGACGCCGGCGCAGACTGTCCCCCTCGACGGGGAGGTGCCTGAGCCCCAGAGCGACGGCCACGAGCGGGCCCTCAAATACATGGACCTGAAACCGGGCATCCCGATCAGGAAGATAGAGGTGGATACTGTCTTCGTCGGCTCCTGTACCAACGCCCGCATCGAGGACCTGAGGGCCGCAGCCCGCGTCCTGGAGGGGCAGGAGGTCAAGGAGGGCATCCGGGCGCTCGTGGTACCGGGCTCGATGCGCGTCAAGCAGCAGGCCGAGGAGGAGGGCCTCGACGAGGTCTTCACGCGGGCGGGCTTCGAGTGGCGCAACGCGGGCTGCTCGATGTGCCTCGGGATGAACCCGGACATCTTGCGGCCCGGCGAGCGCTGCGCCTCGACCTCGAACCGCAACTTCGAAGGACGCCAGGGCAAGGGAGGGCGCACGCACCTTGTGAGCCCGGTCGTCGCCGCGGCGACGGCTGTGATGGGCCGCTTCGCCTCACCATCCGAGCTCGGCGTCCCTGTGGAGGTGAGCTAGATGGAGCCCGTAAAGAAGGTCGAGGGCAAGGCGCTGCCGCTCGGTTGGGACGACGTGGACACGGACCAGATCGTCCCTAGCGACGCCCTCAAGCGCATCGAGCGTACCGGCTTCGGTCAGTTCCTGTTCTCAGGTTGGCGCGAGGACCCGGACTTCGTGCTGAATAAACCAGAGCACGAGGGCGCTGTCGTGCTGATCGCCGGGCAGAACTTCGGTAGCGGCTCGAGCCGGGAGCACGCGCCGTGGGCCATACAGGACTACGGCTTCGGCGCGGTCATGGCCTCGTCTTTCGCCGACATCTTCAAGAATAACTGCGCCAAGATCGGACTTCTTGCGGTGGAGCTGCCGGAAGGGGCGGTACAGAAGCTCCTCGACACCGTCCGCGAAGACCCGGAAGCCGAGATCTCTGTGGACCTCGAGGGACGCGTCGTGAAGGGGCCCGGTTTCGAGGAGCCCTTCGCTTTCGACAACTTCGCCCGCTACCGGCTCCTGAACGGCCTGGACGACATCGGCTTGACCTTGACGCACGAGGACGAGCTTGAGGAGTTCGAGAAGTCGCGTCCGGGCTATCTGCCGAAGGTGCTGTAGATCCTGGATCGTTCTCGATGATCGAGGGCCGCCGTGGTCCTTCTCTGACTTCCTCAAGGATGTGCGGGGACTCTGCGGGTAGGGATTTGCACGATGCCCTTCGAAGCCAGCAAGCATGCCCACTCTTTTTCGAGCTCGGCGGCTATCTCGCCGGGGATCGCAACGCCGCCGGTCCGTGCGTCCCAAGGTCCTCCTGCCAGCGAGCCATTCTTCAGTACGGAGCGTGAGAGTATAGGTTCGGAATCGGAGTCGAGCAGAACGTCCAGACGAATGGGGATGTAAAGAGCCAGCTTGCCTTTCCTCGCCTCGGTCTCGTCCCAGTGCTCTTGCTGGTAGACGTCCGACATAGCCCAACCGGAAGCAAAAACGCCTCGTCGTTCCCTGCTCCCATGTCCCTGGCGCGTCATGAATACACGGTCTCCAGCGGTTATTCTCCGGTTGCGGCCACAACTCCATGAGGTCGCGTAAAAACCGTGATCTCTGACGTCTGCTATGCAGTCTTGCAAATCCTCCCATTTGAAGGCTTTCTCTGGATTCCAGGTGAGCAGGTACGTCGGCGTGTAATCTCTTTCTTGCAGGTACGGGAAGTCCGGCTCCGTGTATCTTTCGACGCCGACGATCCGGTCGATCTCGTCTTCCAACTCCGTGAGCGCATCCGGGGCGGTTGGATCCCCATGATAATGATCGATGCTCTTGGCGCTTCCGTCTTCGTACTCGATCGAGGTCAAGCAGCCCGGGGCGCCGGAAAACTCGCGACTCGTGTATCCGTCTTCCAGGCGGAAGTAGCGTGCTCTTTTGAAGGCTCCTGCCAGACGATCCACTCTTCTCCGGGATATCCTCCATCTGTGCGCGCCCGTTTTGGCGACGTGGGCTTCCCCGAAATACTCCACCTCTCCGGTTCCAAAGACCGATACGGTGTAGACCGAGCACGGACCGTAGCAGGGAGTACGTTTCAGGCTAATTTTCCTGACCGTCGAAGTCATCGATCTACCTCTCCGAAGACCCGTTCCCGGATTATACGAGAACGTCTCTCGGAGCCGCCCGAAAACCTCCTCGGCTCCGACGAAGTCTCCATCGACGGACTTTGCCCTGGCAGCGGTCCGACGCTAGGATGACTGCTCGTTGCTGCTTAGAGACAGGAGGATCCGCGTGCCCGAAGTCGCGATCATGATCGAGGGGCAGGACGGGCTCGACTGGCCACGCTGGCAACGGCTGGCGCGGACTGTCGAGGATTCCGGCTACGCCGGGCTCTTTCGCTCGGATCACTTCACTAACCCTACGGGTCCGAAGCTGGACGCCCTGGAGCTGTGGTCTTCGCTCACCTGGCTCGCGGACAATACCGATAGCATAGAGTTTGGGCCACTCGTTTCTCCGGTCTCGTTCAGGCACCCGGTTATCACTGCCTGGACGGCGAGCACCGTGGACAGCCTCGCTAGCGGACGTCTCCGACTCGGTATCGGCGCGGGCTGGCAGGAGCACGAGCACGAGGCTCATGGCTTCGAGTTGCTCGAGGCCGAACTCCGGTTTGCTCGCCTCGAAGAAGCTCTCGAGGTCATCACTCTGCTCCTGCGGAACGACTCCCCGGTCTCGTTCGACGGCGAGTTCTACCGTCTGCGCGACGCCGCGCTGAAGCCCCGGTCCCCCCAGCCGGGCGGGCCGCCGATTGTCATCGGCGGCACGGCAAGCGGCGCACCCTCCCGCTGGCGGCCCGCTACGCCGACGAGTGGAACGCCGTCCTCGTGCCCCCCGAAAGATTCACAGAGCTCAACGCACGCCTCGACGAGCTACTGCGAGAGGCCTGCCGCCCACTGGAGCAGGTACGCCGCACGCTTATGACGCGGGCTATATTCGGGCGCATCACCGCCGACGTCGAGCGCAAGCTCGCGGGCCAATCCGCGGATGAGCTCCGCGCCCGGGGCACCGTCGTCGGCACAGGACTTGAGGTCGCGGAGCAGCTCGCGCGGCTGGACGAGGCCGGGGTGGAACGTGTAATGCTGCAGTGGCTCGAGACCGACGACATAGACGGCCTGGAGGCGATGGCCGAGTCGGTCCTGCCGCGGTGAGGGCACGCCTCGGCGACAGGGATCGAACTGGGGGATAGAATGGGGACATGGCATCGCGCGCGACACTGGTGGGGTTCAACCATGTCGCCCTCGAGGTTGGCGACATCGAGGAGGCCCTGGAGTTCTTCGGACGCCTCTTCGAGGTAAAGCTGCGTGGGCACGGCCCCGGCATGG
>Ga0126311_10001862_pt1 | contig 10373 bp, 8 predicted proteins | sample Plot61_FD_92539 | JGI IMG/M metagenome (GOLD analysis project Ga0126311, IMG submission 92539) | Serpentine soil microbial communities from UC McLaughlin Reserve, CA, USA - Plot61 | ecosystem: Environmental > Terrestrial > Soil > Grasslands | place: USA: UC McLaughlin Reserve, Lake County... | reverse complement strand
GAGTTGCCCGTGCCCGAGATAGTCTTCGTCGAGGTGGCCGCGGAGCTGGCGCGCACCGAGCCCGACCCGGAGATACAGGACTTGATACGCGCGAGCGCGGGACTCAACCTCGCGCTCGACTACCTGCCCGGCTCAATCACCTTCGACCCCGCGGCCGACTCGGTCGAGTCCGCGCTCGCCTCGTCAATCGTCTGGCTCGACGCGTACCTTACGAACGTAGACCGCACGGCGCGAAACACAAACATGCTCACGTGGCACCGGCGGCTCTGGCTGATAGACCACGGCGCTGCGCTCTACTTCCACCACAACTGGGACAACTACCTCGCGCGCAGCCGCGGGCGCTTCCCGCAGGTCAAAGACCACGTGCTCCTCCCTTCGGCCTCCGCGCTCGAAGAGGCGGACGCGCGACTCTCGGCCCGCGTGACGCCGGAGTTGATAAAAGATTTGGTCGAGTTCGTCCCCGAAGGGTGGCTCGCGGGCGAGACGCACTTCGCGGACGCGGGCGCGCACCGCGCGGCCTACGTCGAATATCTCCTTTCGCGGCTGCAAGCGCCGCGCGACTTCTTGAGGGAGGCGTCGGATGCCCGAGCTTTGTCCGTTTGACTACGCCGTCGTACGCGTCGTCCCGCGGGTCGAGCGGGGCGAGTTCGTCAACGCGGGCGTGATAGTCTCGTGCCCTTCGAAGAACTACCTGAAGGCGCGCGTCGAGCTGGACGCCGAGCGCCTCGCCGCGCTCGACCCGGCGTTTGACCGCGAGACAATCGAGCGCCACCTCGCGGCCATACTCCGCGTGTGCGAGGGCGGCGAGCAGGCCGGCCCCATCGGGCTGCTCCCGCAGCGCGCGCGCTTCCACTGGCTCGTCGCACCGCGCAGCACCATCATCCAGACCTCGCCCGTCCACACGGGCTTCTGCGAGGACGGCGATCGGATGCTCGAACACCTCTTCACAACGATGGTGCGCCGCCCGCAGGGCGAGCGATAGCGTCAATCAGAACCGCGAACGGTGGTGAGCGGGTAGCGAGCCCCGACGGGCGAATGCCTGTCGAGACTTGCGACCCGCCCACTACCGTTCGCGGTTCTGTAGTTCCGTGTAGCGCGCGCGGTCTGCGTCGGAGAGTGCGGAGGGTGGCGGCGGCGCGGCGTAGGGCGTCGGGTCGGGGCGCGAGTTAAAGATTGAGAACATCGGGACGGCCATGCGGTCGTTGAGGTTGAGCGGGCGCAGGCCGAGGAGCAGCCCGACCGTGCGCAGCGCGCTCAGTTGGTCGTAGCGGTCGTGTACGAGCGCGCCGCGCTTGACGTACGGGCCCGCGGCGAGCGCGACGATGCGCGTGGCGTCAACGTGGTCGGGGCCGTTCTGCGCGTCGTCCTCCTCGACGAGTATGAGCGAGTCGCGCCACGCGGGGCTGCGCGAGATGGTCTCGACGATGAGCCCGAGCGCGGCGTCGTTCTGCGCGACGAACTGCTGCGGCGTGCGAATCTTCGTGTCCGCGCCGTTCGTGTGGTTGTTCGGCAGCCAGAGGTAGTTGAAGCGCGGGAGCGTGCCCGCCTTCACCCTTCTTTCGAAGTCGGCGCGCCACGCCGCGAAGCGGTCCAGGTCTGAGTGGGTCAAGTCCCACGAGCGGTAGTCGAAGGCGTAGCGCGTGAGGTACTCGGCGAAGCGCCGCCGCAGAGTCGCGCTCGACTGAAGCGCGCGCGCGAGCGCGTCGTCGCCGACGAGGAAGTTCGAGAGGTCGCCTACGAACTTGGGGTCGGACAGGAGTTGGAGCGCGGCGGCGTCGGTGTCCGCCCGCCCCGCGTACGTGTGCGCGAAGTCGTAGAAGATTCGGCCCCGGTCAACGTCGGAGGCGAGCCGCATCGTGCGCGCGTAGAACTTTCGCGCGAGTTCGCTCTGCTGTCCGACGGTCTCCGTGATGATTCTGTATGCGCGCGTGTAAAGGTAGTAGTTCTCGCCGTAGATTCGGTAGCTGACGCGCGCGTCGTCCAGCGCGTCCCAGAGGTACGCGGGCGAGGTCACCGAAGGAACCATGCCGAAGGGGTAGCCGCGGTAGCGGCCCGAGTACGCCGCGTTGCCGAGCCATTCGAGGAAGGGCGAGGCGTAGCCGCTCGTCGTGAAGCTGTGGCCGAGGACGCTTATCTCTCCGTCGGCGTAGAAGTCGTCGAGCGTGACGAAGCGCTCGGCGATGGCGTGGTGGTTGGGCGTGATGTCGCGGCCGAAAAGCGTGAGTGAAGAGTCGCCGTCGCCGCGCCCGAGGTCGCCCAACACCTGATCGTAAGAGCGGTTCTCCTTGACGATGTAGAAGACGTGGCGCACGGGCAGCTTGAAGCCGCGCCGCGCGTCGAAGGTGGGCGCGCCCGCCAGCACCTGACGCGTCCAGCGCGAAGCGTGCGCGGCGTCGATGTCGGACGTGGGCAGTACGGAGAGGCTCCCTTTGAGCAGAGTCAGGACGTAGTCGGGGCCGCCCCGCCCCTCGACGGGCTGCGGGCCGCGCGGGTTGGGGCGGCGCGGGCGCACGCCCTTCGCGTTGAGGATGAGAAGGTAGCTCCCGTCCACGACCGCCTTCGTCGGATACCAGCCCGCGGGGACGAGCGCCGAGCGCCGCAGCGTCTTCTTGTCGTAGACCGCGACGGCGTTCACCCCGGAGAGCGTGACGTAGAGGCGTCGGCCCGCGACGGCGCAGGAGGTCGGCGCGGTGCCGAACGGGCTGGCGAACTGGTTCGTGCGAATCGTCGCCGTCGCGCGGTCGCGCGCGGTGTCGATGACGGTCAACTGGTCTGAGTCTGTGCTGACGACGTAGAGGCTCTTTCCGTCAACGCACATCTCCTGCGGCCTGCGCCCCGTCGGAATCTCTGCGAGCGGTTTGAGGCTCGCGTCGAAGACGCGAAGGCGGTTCTCGCCGAGCATCGAGACGTAGAACTTGCCGCCGACGAGGCGGACGGAGTAGGGGAAGTAGCCGACCTCCGCGTCGCGCTCGACCTTGCCCGAGTCCGTGTCGAGGATTGCGAGTCGGCCCGCGACGTAGTTGCCCTTCTCGTCCTTGCCCGCGAGGTAGAGGACTGCGACGCGCCTGTCGTCTACGCGCGCGAGCCCGGCCGCGTAGCCCGCGACCGCGTACTCGCGCGCGATTTCGAACTGCCTATTCAGGCGGTAGACCTTCGAGTCGAAGCCGCCGCTCACGTACAGGTCTCCGCCGGGGCCGACCGTCGCGCTCGGGAACATCGCGTTTATCCTGACGGTCTTCTCGACGCGCGCCGTGGAAGGGTCTACGACGGAAAGCTCCTGCGGCTCGCGCATGTAGTAGCCCGTGTTCAGGACGACGAGGCGGCCCGCGAAGGGGATGGCTTCATACGGGAGGCGGCCGAGTTCGACCTGCCGGCCCGCGGGGGCGAGCTTCCACCCCGTGGGGAGCGCTGCCTCCGCGACGCGCGCGGCCTGCGAGCGCGCCTGCGCGGCGGAGACGTAACTCAGGGCCGACTCGTAAGGCGTGCCCTTCACGTACTCCCAAAGCTCCCGGTTCAAGTCCTCCTCGTCCTCCGCGCGGTCGAAGAAGTCGGCGCGCTCTTCCTGCCCTTCGCGCTCTTCCTTTTTCTCTTCACGTTCTTCGCGCCCGACGTGCTTCTGGCGCGAGGGCGTCTGCGAAGAGACGTGCGGGGACGTGGAGCAGACGGCGGCGAAGAGCGCGGCTACGATGAGAAACTTTCTGTTCATACTGTGTCCGGGACGGAAGTGTGGTTCAGCGGAAGCCGCGCGGCGGCATGTCGGGCGCGCGCCGGAGCCAGTTGTCTTCGGGGTATCGACAGTCGGCGTCTACTACGTGGACGGAGTACGCGTGGCGCGAGCGCGGCGAGCGGTTGGCGCGGCTCATGTGCGGGAGCAGCCCGTGCAGGACTATCAGAGTCCCCTTCCCCACTTCGAGCGGCACGAGCCGCGCCTCGTCCCACCCCGCGTCGTCGAGAGTCAGGAACCGCGTGCCGCCTTCCGAAGCGCGCATGAAACGTTTCTTCAGCCCCGCGCGGTGCCCGCCCGGAATCGCCCAGAGGCAGCCGTTCTCGACGGTCGCGTCTTCGAGCGCGAACCAGAGGCCGGTCACGCAGCCCGGCTCTGTGTAAAGGAAGGTCGCGTCCTGATGGCACGTGACCTCGCCGCCTATCCCCGGCTGCTTGAAGATGTACATCGACTGCAAGAGCAGAGGGCGGCCGACGCCGAGGGCTTCCACGACCGACTCGACCTCGGGCGCGCGCGAGAACTCTTCGAAGACCGCGTCGAGGTCGTGCAGCGCGTGGCCTATCTTGTTAATCGCGAGTTCCTTCTCCACGGAGAGGCGGCCGCCTTCGTCGAACGCGCCCTCCTCGAAGAAGAAGCGAACCTTGTCGCCGGAGTCGAGAAAGTAGTCGTCGCTCTTGCGCGTCTGCTCGCGCGTGGAGAAGACGGAGAAGGTGTCCGCAGGGTCGAAGGCTTCGAGCAACTCCGCGGCGCGTCGGCGCAGGCGGTCGCAAGCCGCGTCGGTGACGAAGCCTTCGAGGACGAGAAAGCCGTCCCGCTCGTAGCGCGCGAGTTCTTCGGTGCTCAACTTCATGTTCTTAAGACGGGACACGCGGAGGCATCTTTATACTTCAAGGCCGAGCCGCCGCGCATTAAATATTTCCGCCCCGCGCAGTACGCCCTTGAACACTTCGGGACGAGTTAAGCGTTTTTCTTGGGGTTTTTGCGAATTTCGAGGAGGCACTTGCGCTCGGGCGCGGTTTGCTATAGTATGCGTCTCATCCGGGCCGTTGGTGAATCCTTCGGCCCACCGGTTGCTGGGGTGAGGACAGTGACCGAACCAGAACTGGCATGCCGCCCCCAAGGCTGGCATGCCAGTTCGCTTTTCTACGCGACTCTTTTTCCTACTTTACCCCGGAGCTTCGAGGAAGCGCATGACCTCGCGCCGCGAGCGCAGACGGAAGACCTTCTGCCCCTCGCGCATCTCGCCCAACTTCTTCAGCACGCCCGGCCTGCGCGTTCGCGGGTAGTCCCAGACCCAGCGCACGAACTCCCGAGTCATGCGCTCGTGGCAGCCTTCGGCCATGTCGGGGCGCGTGCGGCCGCGGTAGCGCATGCTCCGCCGGATTATGCGCCAGAGGCAGAGCGCGCGCGGGAGGTCTAGGAAGACGACGGTGTCGCAGGCGGCGAGGCGGCGCTCCAACGTGCCGCCGTAGTTGCCGTCCATAATCCACTCGCCGCCCTTGAGCAGCTCGTCCACGCGCGCGGCCCACTCGTCGCGCGGCGTCTCCTGCCAGCCCGCGCGCCAGAAGAGCGAGTCGAGATGTATGACGGGCAGGCCCGTGCGCCCGCCGAGTCGTTCGGCGAACGTGGACTTACCCGCCCCGCCGGAACCAATTACAAGGACTCTCCTCATCGCGCCCGCGCACACTTGCGAGAGTCTAGCAGGAGGCTTACGGCTTCATGACTATCTTTATGCAGTCGTCCTGCTTGTCGTTGAAGATGCCGAAGCCGTTCGGCGCGTCGTCGAGCCGCATGCGGTGCGTGATGACGAACGACGGGTCTATCTCGCCGTTCTGAATCCTTTCGAGCAAAGGCTGCCAGTAGCGCTGGACGTGGCACTGCCCCGTCCGCATCTGTAGAGACCTCTGCATGAACGAGCCTATCGGGAACTTGTCTATCAGCCCGCCGTAGACGCCTATCACCGAGACCGTGCCGCCGTTGCGGCACGCCATGATGGCCTCGCGGAGCGCGATGGGCCTGTCGGTCTCGGCCATCACCATCTGCTTCGCGCGGTCGTACGCGTAGGCGAGCCCGTGCATCCCCGCGCCGTGCGCTTCCAGGCCGACCGCGTCGATGCAGGCGTCGGGGCCGCGCCCGCCCGTCATCTCCATCAGCGAGTCGTAGACGTTCGCCTCCTCGTAGTTGATAACGTCGTCGGCCTTCGCGCCCTCCGTCGCCATGCGCAGTCGTTCGGGGAAGCGGTCGATGCCTATGACGCGCTCGGCGCCGAGCAGGCGCGCGCTCGCCATCGCGAACTGCCCGACGGGGCCGCAGCCCCACACCGCGATGGTGTCGCCGGGCTTGATGTCGCACATCTCCGCGCCCATGTAGCCGGTCGGGAAGATGTCCGAGAGGAACAAGACCTGCTCGTCGGTCATACCCTCCGGGACTTTGAGCGTGCCCACGTCCGCGAAGGGCACGCGCGCGTACTCTGCCTGCCCGCCCGCGTAGCCGCCCGTCAGGTGCGAGTAGCCGAAGATGCCGCACGTCGAGTGGCCGAACATCTTCTCGGCCATCCACGCGTTCGGGTTCGTGTTCTCGCAAAGGCTGAACAACTGCTTCTGGCAGAAGAAGCAACTGCCGCAGGATATCGGGAAGCTTACGACGACGCGGTCGCCGACCTTCCTGTTCTTAACGTCGGGGCCGACCTCCATGATCTCGCCCATGAACTCGTGGCCGAGTATGTCGCCCTTCTGCATCGTCGGGATGAACCCGTTGAAGAGGTGCAGGTCAGACCCGCATATGGCCGTCGAAGTTATTCGCACGACCGCGTCGCGCCGGTTGATGATCTTCGGGTCGGGCACCTGCTCGACGCGCACGTCCTTCTTTCCGTACCAACAGTTCGCTCTCATTACTCCCCCTTTTCCTGAATCAACTCACACGCTCGTCACGCGCGCGACACCTTAAGCCGAAGCGGACGCGCCGCGGCCCGAAGACTCCTGCTCCTCGCGCGAGACGGGCTGCGCGGGCCGCTGCGAGAGGTAGCCGTTGTCCCAGAACGCGCCGTCGGAGACGACGACCTCGCCCGTCTCCATCAACTGCTTGAAGGTTCGCAGAGACTCCTGCGCCTGCTGCCCCGGCTCCTCGCCGAAGAGCTTCGCGACGAGCGAGCCGAGTGCGCCGCCCGGAGGCGTGTAGTTGATCTCGACTTTGACTATCGTGCCGCGGTTGCCGGGCGCGGGCTCGAAGCGCACGGAGCCGGAGTTATCAACGTCCGAGCCTTCGAGCGAGCGCCACGCTATCAGCTCGTTCGGGCGGTCTTCCGTTATCTCGGCGTCCCACTCGACGGACGTTCCCGCGGGCGCTTTGGCGACCCAGTGCGAGCGGCCCTCGCCCTTCACCTTCACCGATTCGAGGTGGTGCATGATGTTCGGAAGGTTTTCGAAGTTCCGCCAGTACTGGTAAAGCTCCTGCGGCGGGCGGTTGATGATAAGGCTGTTCTTCACCTGCGTCGTCCCCCCTTTCGCCCCGCCGTCTTCGCCCGCGCCCTCGCCGCCGCTGAGCTGCTGCGCGCACAGAACGTCGAGCGCCGTGACGGCGAGCACGTTGGCGGTCGCGAACGCGAGCCTCCCCTTCTTCGTCGTCGGCGAGGCGAAGGCCGCGCCGAGGCACGCCAGGTCGAGCGCGTCGCCCACGACCCTCGCCCAGACGGCCTCCGCCGGCCTGCGCCCCTGCGAGAAGATGCCTACGCCGTGCGCTATCTCGCGCAAGCCCAGAAGGCGTATGAGCCCCGTGTTCTTCCTGCTCACGCCCGAAATCTTCGCGACGCCGCCCGGCGCCAAGACCTCCGCGAGCCCGAGCCCGATGCTGAACCAGCCGAGGCCGCGCGCGAGCTTCCCCGCGTCCACGCTCTGAAGTGCGTCCGCGAGCGCGCCCTGCCACTCGCCGCCGCCTCCTCCTCCGTTGCCGTTCCCCTGCGCTTGTCCGTCCCCGTGCGTCTGTGTGGACATTGTATTGCTTCCCCCTTTGAACGATTGAGTTTTTCAACTCGCCATTTTGGCCGTCTGTGAATCGGGCGGCGCGAGCCCCGCGTCGGCGCGTACGACTCCGTAAACAAATAAGTCCTGTTCGGAAGTCTTGTACTTTAACGCGCGTTGGTGTTGCGTGTGTGTCCGCAAAATTACTAATGCGTGAAATTTTGGAGACGTGGCTGTCGCGCGCCGGAATGAAGGGCGGCGGCGGCCTCTTTCGGGCTCTTCAGGAGGGGCTCTTCTCGCCGGGGAGTTTGGCGTCGGGCGCCCCGCGGCGCGCGGCGGCGTGCTCTATCTCAGCGTTGACCGCGCCGCCGACGAGTATCGCCGCGCCCGTCAGGTAGAACCAGAGCAGCAGGACTATGACTGCGCCGAGCGAGCCGTAGGTGACGCTGTAGCGGTCGAAGTATGTGAGGTAGACGCGGAAGCCGAAGGAGGCGAGCAGCCAGAGCACGACGCCCGCGAGCGAGCCCGGAGTTATCCAGTACCACTTCTGATGTTTGAGGTCGGGCGCGAAGTAGTATATGAGCGCGAAGCCGAAGAGGACGAAGGCGAGCACGACGGGCCACTGCAAGACCGCCCACACGGCCGTGAAGGCGTCGCCGAGGTTCAGACGCGCCGCGAGGCTCTCCCCTATCTCGCCGCCGTAGAACATGAGCGCGAGCGCGGAGACGATAATCACCGCGAGCGCCACGGTCAGCCCCAGAGACACGAGCCGCACGCGCCACCACGCGCGCGACTCCCTGACTCCGTAAGCAGAGTTTAGCGTGTCGCCGACCGCGCCCATGCCGAAGGAGGCGAACCAGAGCGCGGCGAGCAGGCCGAGCGAGAGCTTGCCGCCGTCCGCGTTCTCGGTTATCTCCGCGACCGTGGAGCGCACGAGCGCCGAGGCCGTGCGCGGCGCGACGCTCGCGAGGTAGTTGAGAAGATTCTTGCGAAGCTCCGTGCCCGCGTCGGCGAAGTAGCCGAGCGCGGCCGTTAAGAATATCAACAGCGGGAAGAGCGCGAGCAGGAAGTAGTAGGAGAGCGCGGCCGAGCGCGTGAAGAGGTCGCCCTCGTAGATGTCATTCCAGACGCGCGCGCCGAGCCGCCGCCACGTCAGCCCGCCGAGCTTCCACACCGACTCCAGAGCCTCGCGCGTCTTCTCCTCCATGCGACGCAAGCTAACACCGAGCGCGCGTCGTTAACAAGACCGCGGGGCGTTGACGAAGCTCCGGGCGTGAGTGAGAGTGTGACCGTGAACGTCGCAGACGATGACGAGCGCGAGTCGGGCGAGCCGCTGCCTCTGGTCGAGGGCGTGGGGCCGAGCCGCCGACGCCTGCCCGCGGGGAGTTGGGAGACCGTGCTCGATTTTCTCTCGGAGGAGTACGCGCGCGTCGGGCGGGACGCGTGGCGCGCGCGCATGGAGCGCGGGCTCGTGCTCGACGAAGCGGGGCGGCGCATAGAACCTCCGAGCCCTTACCGCGCGGGCGCGTGCGTCTACTACTACCGAGAGCCCTTTGACGAGCGCGAGATTCCGTTCGACGAGCGCGTCCTGCACGTAGACGAACAGATACTCGTCGCCGACAAGCCGCACTTCCTCCCGGTCGTGCCCGCGGGACGTTACCTGCGCGAGACGCTTCTCGTGAGGCTCAGGCGAAAGACGGGCCTCGCCGACCTCGCGCCGCTTCACCGCATTGACCGTGAGACCGCGGGGCTCGTCGTCTTCTCCGTCAACCCCTCGACGCGCGGCGCTTACGCCTCGCTCTTCCGCGAGCGGAGCGTCGAGAAGGTCTACGAGGCGCTCGCGGGAACGGCTCGCGCGACCGACTTCCCCGTCGTGCGCCGCAGCCGCATCGTGGCGGGCGAGCCCTTCTTCCGAATGAAGGAGACGGGGGGCGAGCCGAACTCGGAGACTCACATAGAAGTTTTAGAGGAAGCGCGCGGCGTGTCGCTCTACCGCCTGCGGCCCGTCACGGGCAGGAAGCACCAGTTGCGCGTACACATGAACGCGCTCGGCACGCCCATAGTCAACGACAGGCTCTACCCCGATGTTAAGCCCGAAGCGCCCGAAGACTTCGACGACCCGCTCAAGCTCCTCGCGAAGTCGCTCTCGTTCCGAGACCCCCTGACGGGCCGGGAGCTTCACTTCGAGAGCGCACGCAGACTCACTCACGACTAAATTGCCGTCGGCTGTTAGCTGTTGGCTTTTGGCTTTTAAGTCGCCACTAGCTTTAGCTATAGCGGCGTGCAGATGAATGCGACCCTTAAAGCTGGGAGCGCGGGCATCCCTGCCCGCATTGAGCGCGACAGCGCGAAGGCTGAGAAGCGCCTTCACTCGTCTCCTGAGTGAAGGCGCTTCTTCTCTAAGCGTGCTCCGGCACGCTTTGGCGGGCAGGGATGCCCGCGCTCCCAGGGAGGAGTCGCGCCCGAGTGAACGCCGCTGTAGTGGACAAGAGTCATTGAAAAGGGAGGCTTCAGCCGAATCACTCTTTCGGCTAAAGCCGGAATGCGGGTGAGCCTTTTCCCACTAACTAAATCCGAGTCATGAGTTGGGATCAGGCTGACACGACGCCAGCATGAACCAGGTTGTAGTGCAGCACCTTGAGCTTGAGCGTATTCCAGAGTCCGTTCCACGAGCGGCTGAAGACGCGATCAAT
>Ga0126311_10001861_pt1 | contig 10373 bp, 4 predicted proteins | sample Plot61_FD_92539 | JGI IMG/M metagenome (GOLD analysis project Ga0126311, IMG submission 92539) | Serpentine soil microbial communities from UC McLaughlin Reserve, CA, USA - Plot61 | ecosystem: Environmental > Terrestrial > Soil > Grasslands | place: USA: UC McLaughlin Reserve, Lake County... | reverse complement strand
GCGCGAGCAATGCCCACGAGTTGTTGCTGGCCACCTGAAAGCTGGGTTGGAAAGAGATCTTTCTTGCCTACCATCTGGAAACGATCGAGCGTGTCGCAAACGATCGATTGCCTGTCTTTCTTGCTTACATCTCGATAAGACAGCGGCAGCTCGAGGTTCTCGAAAACGGTCTGATCGTCGAGCAGGTGATAGCTTTGAAAAACAAACCCGATGTTCTGGTTCCGCAGCGCCGCGCGTTTCTTCCCGTCCAGTTTGTGGACCGGAACGTCGTCGAAGTAGTACTCACCGCTCCACGACTGGTCATGCATTCCGAGAATGTGCAGCAGTGTCGACTTCCCTGCTCCTGACGGGCCCATGATCGACACAAACTCACCCTGCTTGATGTCCACATCGATCCGCCGCAGCACGTAAGTTCTGGTCGGACCGTGTGGAAACGACTTCTCAACGCCGCGCAAACTGATCATTGAATCGCTCCAAAGCCACTCTCGGCCAATTCGCGTTTGGCTTCCCGAATCTCGCGACGCTCGGAACCGGCTTCTTCTTCGACAATCAAACCATCGAAGAGATGCACGATGCGATCGGCCTGCTGCGCGTAACGCGGGTCGTGCGTCACCATGCAGATAGTTGCGCCCGCGCGGTGCAGCTCGCGCATTAACTCCATCACCGCCTCGCCGTTGGTCGAGTCGAGGTTTCCGGTCGGCTCGTCCGCGAGCAGGATGCTCGGCTGTCCACCGACTGCACGTGCGACTGCGACGCGCTGCTGTTGACCGCCGGACAACTGGCTGGGAAGGTGTTTCGCGCGATGCGCCATGCCGACGCGCTCGAGCGCTTCGGTCACGCGCTTCTTTCGCTCGGAAGAGCTCATGCCGCGATACGTCAACGGGAGCTCAACATTCTCGTAGACCGTCAGGTCGCCGATCAGGTTGAAGCTCTGGAAAATGAAACCGACTTCGCGGTTACGGATTCTTGCTCGCTCCGAAAGCGAGAGGTTCTCGACGGGGTGGCTGTTTAGGACGTACTTGCCGTCAGTCGGCGTATCCAGCAGGCCAAGAATCGAGAGAAGAGTGGATTTGCCGCAGCCCGAAGGTCCGGCGATGGAAACGTATTCACCTTGCTTGATGTCGAGATGAATACCGGAGAGTGCGTGTGTTTCAACCTCGTCTGTGTAAAAGACTTTCTTCACATCAGCAAGGTGAATCAGGGGCTCAGAAGAACTCATCATTCGCTCCTTAACGAATTTTTGTACACGATCTTGTTAACTGAACACCGCGGACCCGGGATTTTGTGCCTTTTTTTACCTAACCCGGATGCGATTGTAACTATCCAATGCCGAGGTATCGGAAATAATGACTTGGTCGCCTTCTTTCAGGCCTTCGAGTATCTCGATCTGGCTGACTGAATTGCGCCCGAGTTTCACGGTCCGGCGCTCCGCTTCGGTGCCATCAGGACTTAACACAAACATGCCGATGGTTTGTTGTGCCTGTCCAAAGGCGGGCCGTCCGACTTTCAAAACGTCTTTGAGTCGCTCCAATTCGATCGTTCCGTCAACGCTCAGATCGGGACGCGCACTCGGCGGCAACGGGCCAATCAACGACGCGTCAATTTCAAACGTGCCTTCGCGAGCGGCCGGATCGATGCGCGAGACTGTTCCCTGGATCAAACCGTTGCGTGTGTCGACGATGACGGGCTGCCCGATGCGTACACCCGAGATCTGCGTCTCAGCAACTCTCAACACAGCCTTCAATGAAGCCGGATCGGCAACGCGCGCGATGTTGGTTCCCGGCGTCACCTGTTGCCCTTCAGTAATGAGGACTTGCTGGAGAACGCCGCCGCTGCCGGCGCGCACTTTCAACTCATCAACTTGCTGACGCCGCAACGTCGCAAGTGCGCGTAACTGTTGCAGGCGCGCCCCCGCCGCATTCATTTGCGCCTTTACTGACCTCGAATTGACCGCCAATCGTTCCTGCTCAACTTTGAGCCGGTTCGCGAGATCCTGAACAGTCACACGGGAGATCTTCAAGGTGAGATCTGCCACCAGCCCCTCTTTCGCCAGCTTTTCGTCCGCGTCGAGTTGTAACTTTGCCTGACTGTATTGCGCGTTGATGGTGGCGATTGCGGCCTTTTGAGTCATCGCATCGCTCTCGAGCTTCACCTTCAGGTTTTCCTGATCAGCCTCAGCCGCTTTGACCTGAAACTCGGTGTCGGCGGCTTGCTGTTCGAGCTGAGGGTTGGAAAGCTCGGCGATGACCGTGGATGGATCAACTTCGACACCCGCCTTCAGAAGAATCCGCTCGACACGTCCGTCAGCCGGCGCCGGTACCCAGCGAGTTATTTCCGGGACGAGCGTGCCATTGCCGCGCACGTCGCGGACCATCTCGCCGCGCTTGACTGTCTCGATGACGGCCGTTGAGCGCTCGAGAGTCGGTGCGGCCGGCTTCAACTTAGTAAGACCGTACGTGATGCCGCCGATCGCTGCGATTCCGATCACGATCATGACGACGTTGCGAATCTTCTTCTTGATCTTCGATTTAGGGGGTCTCTTGATATCCATAGTGCTTTACTCAAAAAAATTTTTGGAGAGCTGTACTAGCCATTTTTGAGAGAGCGGCGATGCGCGCGCGAAGAATGAATTGAACGAGCTAGGTTACAAACTTCACGCACAACTATACAGTTCTCCGCTGCGGTGCAATTCAAAGCCTGTGCCAGCCGCGGAATGGCTCTTAGTTTGAGACTGAAACGTTCGAAAAACAAGGGATTTCGGGCGGGTTGAGAATGAGCGATGGTGGCAAACTCGGATGCACGTTCGAAAAAACGTAAATGATCGTGTCGCTTGCGGGACATCCGAATCCCACTTTCGAAATCTGCGAATTCAATTGTAGGGGCGGCCCTCCGTGGCCGCCCCTGCTCGGAACCACAATGTGGAACCCTGGGACCACGGAGGGTCGCCCCTACAGTTGCACCGATCTCTAATTAACTGCCGGTGGTCTTTTGGCCCGTGGTGGGAGTGTGGAGGCTGAGGCGGGTGCGCATGCGCTGTTGCCACGCGCTTTGCTTCACGTCGCCTCCTTCAACCTGAGCCCAAACGCTCGTCAGCGATTCGCCTCCGAGTTGACGCATCTTTACATACAGCAACGCCGGCACGATCGAGATGAGTGGCATAACGAAGATATTTGCGAGGTCCAGAACCTGACGATAAATCGGGGCCCAAAGTGAGTGCTTCTCGATCTTTGCGCGCCCCACCATAAAACCCACAAAAGCGCTGACAACAGTCGGGATTACAAACTGGAGCAGCGAAACCACGATCACCGTTCTCCACGAGCGCGATGCAAGTTCGCGTGCTCGTCGCATCGCGGCTTTGCCTTGCAGTCCTTCAATGAGCACTACCGGCGCATACATCGAGTAACGAATCCATATGACCATGGCCGGTATGAGCAGGCAAATGAATCCCAAAAAGAACCATAGTGTCACCCTAATCATCGTCCTCAGAAACGGACGCCAGCGCTTACGGAAAATCGCAAACGCCTCGCGCAGCTTGACTGGTCGTAAAGGTGCCGCTGCCAGTTGGGTGATGATTACGGCTGTCACTCCCGAGACCACGCTGGCCGTGACGGTGGTCGCCACAAACTTCAACAAGCCAAGTGTTCCCATTGTTGAGTACACCATTACTTTTTGAAGCATGCTTGCGGGCGGCCAATACTGGTACCAGACGAATGAACATACCACCAGAATGCTGGTGATAATCATCGGTACATGGGCAATCAAACTAAGCTTGAGGAACTTTGGAAGGTACTCACTATAAAGAGAGAACGCACGTCGATAAAGCGCGCCGACGCCTTCGCTGTGTCCTCGGATTGCACTCCCAAACGCAAACGCGGTTGGCGGACGCTCCGCCGGGTTTTTTGACAGCGCAGACATCACGACAGCAGCCGCGCGTTTCGGAAGCTTCGCGGCGCGCTCACGAAGATCCTGCGGCTTCTGCTCGCGATGTGCGCGCATTACGGTCGAAGTGTTGCCGGCAAATGGCGGCTCTCCGGCGAGCATCTGGTAAGCAATCACGCCGAGGCTGTAAATGTCTGAACGCGTCTCGACGTGGCCGCCACCACATTGCTCCGGCGACATGTAAAGCGGTGTCCCCATGATAGCGCCGACACGCGTCAACGCTGCGCCTTCTGGAGACGTAGCGATGTGCGCTGTGTGCCGTCCTCCACCGTGCGTTTCCTGATCGAAGAGCAACGTGCCGTCATCGTCGGCCGCATGGTCACTGTGATTGAGCAGAGGATTCGTCAGTGGATCCTGTAGGACTGTTCCAGCGGCTTTAGCTTTGACCTTGAGGTTCTGCGTACTTGCCTCGTCGCCCGCTGGTCGCATCAGGGTGTCAGTCTCGAGTTGTGCGCCCGTTAACGCTGCTGAGGCACTAACATCCTCGATGATTGTGACTGCCGGATCGTCGTCAGGCGAAGGCGCGCCGGCTTCGCCGAGTTTCGCGATACCGAAGTCGAGAACTTTTACTCGATAACTGCCGAGACGATTCGGTTCGAGCCAGATGTTGTCAGGCTTCAAATCGCGATGGATGATGCCCTGCTGGTGTGCTTCGTGAACGGCGGAACAAACCTGATCGAGGATGTCGGCAACCCACTCGAGCGGCAAACGCTTCTCTTCCGCCAAAACGTCGCCGAGCGTGCAGCCATCGAGATACTCCATGACGAGGTAAGCAACCTGGCCAGCCTTCACGCGCGCGAAACCAAAGTCCGTTACGTCAACGACGTTCGGATGGCGCAAGCGTCCGGCGGCGCGCGCTTCGCGCTTGAAGCGCTCGACGAATTCATTGTTGCGCATGAACTGCGGCGAGATGAGTTTTAGCGCGACGTAACGTTCGGTACCGAGGTGTGTGGCGAGATAGACGGCGCCCATCCCACCCTTTCCGAGCAGGTGTTCGAGGCGGTACTTCTCGTCAAGTACCTCACCAACGTATTCTTCAGCAACCGGCATAATAACCACAGATAAACGGATCGTAATACGGATTAAAACGCAGATCAGTTTCGCATCCAAGTGAAGCTACAGTCGCCGCTGGCGCGCGACCACCATTCCATGCCGATCGGCTGGCCGTCGGGTGGTTGCTGTGCGGGCGTGATGTTCGCCTTCTTCGGATCGTCCTGGAAGCGCTTGATCTGTTCGATCGCATAAAACAGAAACGCACGACGGTTTTCATCCGCCGCCAAACGATTCTGCGCCGTGAGCCACATCTTTAGCTGGTCTAACTTCCAGGATGCAATTGCCCGCACCTGATTGGCACCGCGCTCATTCGCCGCAAGCGCCATCAGATCTGAAAGTATGATCATGTTAACCGTGTGCTGGATCTCGCCTGCATAACCCGTCGCCGCCGGTGCTTTCCACGTTGCGGCGAGTATCCTGTCGATCACTTCCGTTAGACCGGGATTACGCAGATCGCGCGCGTGAAACTGGACCAGCCGCGCCGCTCGCTCCTGATTCAAAAGAAAACCACTGACGTGATCGGCAACTGCTTCAGCGGGCGCAAGTGCATCGAACACTGGCTGCGTGCGAATGCGAAAGTCTTCGCGCGTGCGTGCGTAACCCGCCGGTCGCGGTGGAATCAAACGCAGCAACGACTCCGGCACTGCAAGCGCATCCGGTTTGATCGTGTCGAGCACAGCGGCGAGCGCGCGTCGTTGCTCGTCAGGGGCGACGATCTGCGGATTGCGATCACCTTTGCCTTTTACACTGAACGTGTAGTCCTGCCCGCCGATCACTTTCGCAGCCGCTTCAACCTGGTATCGGTGGTACATGTAGATCGGCACGAGCACGTCTTCAAGGGTCGCCATCGGCGCACCTTCGCGAATGTTGTTCTCGCCAAAACGTCGCAGAGCAGCCGCACGTACCTTCATCACGTTTCCGAGCTCTTCGATCGCGTTCGATCCGTTGTCCCATAGATGAGCCACTGAGCTCGCGCTACTCGGCGGTCGCGCGTCCTGATCGGTCAAGTACATGAGGCCACGCGCAAAAGCCTCGCTCAACGTGCGATCGAGGGTGGAAGGCTCGTCAGTTCCCGGAGCAAAGTCCTGGTAACCGTACGCGATCGCGACTTTGTCCCACTCGCCAATGCCTTTCGCGTACGCGTCAGACAAATCAGGAACACCGTCCGGACCAAGCGTCGCTCGCGGCGCTGGATAGTCCATCACTGACGCTCGACCAACCGGACTCGCTGCGTAGTTGTGCTGCAGTCCGAGCGTGTGGCCCACTTCGTGTGCCGAGAGCTGACGCAGGCGCGCGAGTACCATTTCGAGAAGCTTTGGTGAAGCCGTGTTGGTTTTGTCGTAGGGAGCGAGTAGTCCTTCAGCAATCAGGAAATCCTGGCGATCACGAAGCGAGCCGAGTGAAACCCGTCCCTGAATGATCTCACCGGTGCGCGGATCGACAAGCGAGTTGCCATAGGACCAGCCACGCGTCGATCGATGTACCCACTGGATCACGTTGTAACGCACGTCCATCGGATCAACGTCAGCGGGCATGACTTCGACGCGAAACGCATCCTTGTAGCCAAGTGCCTCGAACGCCTGGTTCCACCAGCGTGCGCCTTCGACCAACGCCGAGCGCACCGGCTCGGGCGCGCCGCGATCCACGTAATAGATGATCGGCTTCACCGCTTCACTCACGCGCGCAACCGGATCTTTCTTTTGCAAACGATGCCGCGCGATGTACCGCTTCGTGATTGGCTCCTCGATCGGCGTCGCGAAGTCCATGTAGTCGATGCCGAAGTAACTAGCGCGCGGATCGAAGACGCGTGGCTTGAAGCCCGGCGACGGCAGTTGCACGAACGAAAGACGCTCGCGAACCGTGATCGCTTCCGGCACCGGCACGACTTCTCTGACGAATTGTCCAGTCGGCTCGCCGGTGAACGTCAGCGTGGTTTCCACTTCAGTGTTCTGTGGGAAGTTTTTTGTGTTTGGAAGATAAAACGCGCTGCGCGACTCATCGAGCCGGTAAGTTCCCTGCTGGCCGCGTTGAAGTGTTTGCGTGACCTGGTGAACGTCGCGCAAATAAAATCTGGTGGCATCAACCAGCACACGATTGCCTTCTTCCGCGGCGACCTCGAAGCCCCATAGCGTCGACTCTGCAAAAGCATCTCTCACGGAAAGTCGCTCGTCCATGTTGTTACTGCTGGCGCGAAAGTTGTAGTTCGGCGCGACCATTAACACGCGTGGTCCAGTACGATCGAAACGGACGATGGCGCTGTTGCCGAGTTGACCACGATCGAGACCGATATCGTTCGAGCCGATCCCGGCGGGCAACGATTCGACGTAGAGAAACTCGGTGTTCCACTTGTCGATCTCGAGCCAGATCTTTCCGGCTTTAGCGTCCCAGTAAAACGGGAAAAAGCCCTGAAACTTCTCCATGCCCGCGACCTTCTCTGAGAGGGTTTGCGGCTTCTGTGCCTGGACAGTCAGAAAGCAGAAAAACAAAAGCAACAACATGCAGAGACGTTTCATTTGATTTCCTATTTAGCTTTCTTATTGATTTTTCCACTCCGGAACGCGGCCTGGTGTCCATGGCGCGCCCGCGGCCTCCAACTGCTTCTCGAGCTTATCGAGATCGACTTCGATCAACTGCCGCAACTGGCCCAGTACGCTCTCGAAGTCCTGCGCGGCGGCGTTGTATTGCGCGATCTGAGTTTGAGTCGGACGCGCGATCGACATGCGTTGCGCACCAACCACATATCCGATCCGATCATTGATCGACGGCGGCGTGTTTATGTTGCGCTGCCGGGCCGCTGCGTCACCACTCAATGCACGCATGATCTCGGCTGTGCGTCGATCCAATGCTGTAGCCTCATCCTGCAGGCGCTGCGGCAACAACGGTGTCTCCGCAATCGCACGCTTGATTGCTGCCAGTCTCGGCCTGAGCGAGTTGGCCGCTTGAGTCGCACCGCTCGCGGCGCGTTGTAGACGCATCGCTTTCGTCTGAAACTCTACGAGCGATGCGTGATCGGAAGTCGACATGTTTTCCTGGCCCTCAACCACGAGCTGAAACTGCTGTGGTGGACCGAGCGGTGTCACGACACCATCAACTCGCTTCGCGACGCTGACCTTGTATGTGCCAGGCATCACGAGTGGACCTGACGGCGGCTCAAAATCGAAATCCGCATCAGGCGGTGGCGGCGCGGAGAGATTTGCAGCCGGATAACGCAAGTCCCACGTCAGTCGCTGAATGCCCGCGCCGACTGGTCCATTGAGACGGCGCACAACGTTGTCTGACGAGTCAGTGATCGTGACGATGATCGCGGGCGCTTCTTCCTCTTCTTCCGCGCGCAGCTCGGCGCTCGTGGGCCAACCAACGGGCGTGCCCTTTCGTTCCGCCTCGCGCTCGCTCTCCTGTCGTTTCTCTTTCTTCGTCTTGATAGCGTCTTTCATATACCACGTGACGGTCGCGCCATACGGCGGATTGTCAGCGGTATAAAAGCGCTCACCCTGAAAACTCTTGCCGCGGCCGCCGAGTGGCTGCGACTGGATGTACATCAGCGAATCCTTTACCGGAAACACGGCCGCGTCCTGCCGCAGTGTCTCAGGCTTGATCGAACGCAGCGGTGTGTAGTTGTCGAGGATGTAAATGCCACGACCGAATGTCGCGACGACTAGATCGTTCTCTCGTTTTTGAATGTTCAAATCGCGCACGGCGATCGTAGGCAGGCCACCTTTAAGCTGAATCCACTTCTGGCCGCCATCGACTGAGAAGTACAAACCAAACTCGGTGCCTGTGAAAAGAAGATTAGGATTTACGTGATCTTCCGCAATGGCCCAGACGGGTCCATTCTTCGGCAGGTTCGCGCTTAACGAAGTCCACGTCTTTCCCGCGTCGGTCGTCTTCAGAAGATAAGGTTTGAAGTCGGCGTTCTGGTGATTCTCGATAGCTACGTAAGCGGTGTTCGCGTCGTGATTCGAAGTGATGATGCGGCTCACGTAAGCCATGTTCCCGACACCGGGAAACTTCTCGATCTTGCGCCAGTTCTTGCCGCCGTCTTCGGTTATCTGCAAGAGACCGTCGTCAGTGCCGACGTAGATCAAACCATCCTTTTTCTGCGACTCGGCAAGCGCTGAGGCGTTGCCGTAGAATGCCGTCGAAGCGTTTTTCGCAATTGCATCAATGCCCCAGATCTTTCCCATCACCGGCAGCTTGTCGCGATCGAGTGCGCGCGAGAGCTGGCCACTGATCACGGTCCACGTGTCGCCACGATCGTCGCTGCGATAAAGCTTGTCAGATGCGATGTAGAGCCGGGTGTGTGAATGCGGGCTGATAATGAATGGCGTGTCCCAGTTCCAACGCGGCGGATCTTCGTCGCGACCGGGTTGCGGTTGAATGCCCATACGCTCACCGGTGCGCTTGTCGAAACGAACGATCACGCCGTGCTGTAAGGACGCATAAACCGTATTCGGATCTTCCGGATCGACTTGAGAACGAAAACCGTCGCCGCCGTTTGTGACAAACCAGTCAGCGTTAGTGATGCCTGACGCGCTGCGTGTGCGTGAAGGACCACCGAAGCTGAAGTTGTCCTGCGTGCCGCCGTAGATGTTGTAGAACGGCTTCGCGTTGTCAGTGGTGATGTCGTAAAACTGCGGGATGGGCAGGTTCTGTTTGAAATCCCAGTTCTGGCCGCGATCGAAACTCTCGTAGATGCCGCCATCGCAGCCGACGAGGTAATGATCGGTGTTTGCAGGATCGATCCAGATGTCGTGATTATCGACGTGCTTGTTCTTCTCGCCGAGCCGTCGCAGCGTGCGGCCTCCGTCATCCGACACCATCAAAAAGACGTTCATCACGTAAATGCGATCGACGTCTTTTGGATCCGCAACGATGCGTGCGTAATACATCGCGGTCGCGTCAAACTCGTTGCGCCGCTCCCAACTGCCGCCACGATCGCTCGAACGAAAAATTCCGCCTTTACGGTCCGCGGCCTCAACCGTCGCGTAGATCACATTTGAATCAACCGGAGAGATAGCGAGTCCGACGCGACCGAGCTCAACCGTCGGCAAGCCCGCGCGGAGTTTGTTCCAGGTGGCGCCTGCATCTGTCGATTTGTAGATCGCACTCTCCGGACCACCGTTGATGAGCGTGTAGAAATGGCGGCGGCGTTGATACGAAGCACAGTAGATCGTGTTCGCATCGTTTGGATCGATGACAACGTCGGTGACGCCCGTGTTCTCGCTGATGTTGAGAATGTTCTTCCACGTCTTGCCGCCGTCGGTGGTTTTGAAAAGTCCACGCTCTCCGCCCGGTCCCCACAACGGACCCTGCGATGCGATGTACACGATGTTTGAGTCTTTCGGATCGATCGCGATTCGTCCGATGTGTTCGGAAGTTTT
>Ga0126311_10001860_pt1 | contig 10375 bp, 11 predicted proteins | sample Plot61_FD_92539 | JGI IMG/M metagenome (GOLD analysis project Ga0126311, IMG submission 92539) | Serpentine soil microbial communities from UC McLaughlin Reserve, CA, USA - Plot61 | ecosystem: Environmental > Terrestrial > Soil > Grasslands | place: USA: UC McLaughlin Reserve, Lake County... | reverse complement strand
GAGCCGCCGGTGTCTGTGCCGAGGGCCGCGTCCGCGAGCCCGGCCGCAAGCGCCGCCGCCGAGCCGCCGCTCGAGCCGCCCGCGATGCGCCGCGCGCGAACCGGATTCGGAACCCAGCCGTAGTGAGGGTTCATGGACGTGACCCCGTACGCGAACTCATGAAGGTTCGTCTTGCCGACGTCGGCGTACCCGGCGGCCTCGAGCAGGCGGACGGCCGCGGCCGTCTCCTGCGGCACGTGCCCGGCGAAGATCGAGGAGCCGTACGTCGTGACTAATCCCGCCGTGTCGAACAGGTCCTTGACCGCGAGCGGGATCCCGGAGGCGGGGCTCTCGGGCAGCGCGAGGAAGATGCCCTCCGGTGACTCCATAATCAAGAGCGTGTCGATTTGCCCGAGTTGCAGTCAAGAGAACCCCGACGTCGCGCGCTTCTGCCTCCACTGCGGCACGGCGCTCGCGACGGCGGCGCATCGCGAGGAGCGTCGCGTCGTCAGCGTGCTCTTCGTCGACATCGTCGGCTTCACGTCGCGCTCCGAGCACCTCGACCCCGAGGACGTCCGCGCGTTCCTGAAGCCGTACTACGAGCACGTTCGGCGGGAGATCGAGGCGCGCGGCGGCCGGATCGAGAAGTTCGTCGGCGACGCCGTCCTCGGGATCTTCGGCGCGCCCGTCGCACACGGCGACGACGCCGAGCGCGCTGTGCGGACGGCCCTGGCGATCCGCGACTCCCTCGGTCAGATGAACGTCGTCGACCGGGAGCTCGACCTCCAGGCGCGGCTCGCGGTGAACACGGGGGAGGTGATCGTGGACCTCGACGCGCGGCCGGAGTCGGGAGACTCGATGGTCGTCGGCGACGTCGTCAACACGGCAGCGCGGCTGCAGAGCGCGGCACCCGCGAACGGCGTGCTCGTCGGGCGCGAGACATATGCCGCCACGCGCACCGCCGTCGCGTACGAGCCGGCGCCGCCGGTCATCGCCAAGGGAAAGGCCGCGCCGGTGGCGGCGTGGCTCGCCGTCTCCGCCGACGCACCGGCGGGCCAGCGAACGCTTTCAGAGGCGCCGCTCGTCGGCCGCGCGCGCGAGCTCGACGTCCTCGGCCGGCTCTGGGCGCAGGTGTGCGAGGAGCGGCGTCCGCACCTCGTCACGGTCATCGGCCCGGCCGGAATCGGCAAGAGCCGCCTGGCCGAGGAGTTCGCGCACTTCGTCGAGCGAGAGGGCGGACGGCCGCTGCGCGGCCGCTCGGCGCCGTACGGTGACAGCTCCGCCTACGGCGCCTTCGCGCAGCACATCAAGCAGGTCGCGGAGATCTTCGACAACGAGAGCGCCGACGTCGTTCGGGCGAAGCTGCGGCGCGTCGCCGACTTCGACGACGAGCTGACGGACAACCTCGCCCTCTTCCTCGGGTTCGAGACCGAGCGCGCGGTCGACCGCGAGACCCTCTTCTTCGCGGCACGCCGCTTCGTGGAGCAGGCTGCCCGACAGCAGCCGACGCTGCTCGTGTTCGAGGACATCCACTGGGCCGATACGAGCCTGCTCGACCTGATCGAGGTGCTGAGCTCGAGGACCGAGGACGTCTGCCTCCTCATCGTCGTGCTGACGCGCCCCGAGTTCTTCGCCGACCGTCCGGCGTGGGGCGGCGGCCTCCTTTCGGCCACGGCGCTCTCGCTCGACCCGCTCGGCGCCGGCGAGTCGCTGGAGCTCGCGACGCAACTGCTCGCGCGCGGCGCGGGCGAATACGCGGCGCACCTCGCCGCGACCGCGGAGGGAAATCCGCTGTTCATCGAAGAGCTCGCGGCCGTCGTGGCCGAGCGCGGCTCGAACGACGCCCACGACCTGCCGACGACGATCCGGAGCATCCTCGAGGCGCGGCTCGACGCGCTCGAGCCGGACGAGCGGGCGGTCCTGCTCGACGCGTCTGTGGCCGGCAAGGTGTTCTGGCGAGGCCTCGTCGAGAAGCTGCAGAACCGCAGTGTCGGGATCGGCGAGCTGCTGGGTGCCCTCGAGGCGCGCGGGCTGATCCGCCGCGAGGCCGTCTCGCGGATCCAGGGCGAGACGCAGTACTCGTTCAAGCACGGGCTCATCCGCCAGGTCGCGTACGCCTCGGTGCCGCGCGCGCGCCGGCGCGAGCGCCATGCGGATGTCGCGCGGTTTCTCGAGGAGGCGACGACCGAGACCGGCGTCTCGGCCTCCATCCTCGCCTACCACTGGAACGAGGCCGCCGACGTGGACCGCGCCGTCACCTACTTCACCGCCGCCGCCGATCACGCGGGACGCGGCTGGGCGAAGGAGCGCGCCGTCGAGCTCTACAACGAGGCGTTCAAGCTCCTGCCGGACGGCGATAGGCGCCGCCGCGACATCGGCAGGAAACGCGCCGTCGCGTTCCAGGCGCTGTACCACGTGCCGGACGCCGCGAGCCTCGCCCGCCGCGCCGAGCAGTAGGAGCTACGCGGCCGCAGATTCGCCGTCGAGCGGGAAGTCGTCGGGAGTCACGTCGCCGACGATCTCCTGGATCCAGTACTCGTGTTCGCCGAGTGCCATCGCGTGCTCGCGGACGGTCTCCTCGTCGGGCGCCTCGTACACGCAGTAGGTGCCGGCCATGCCGTTCTCGTCGACGATGACGTGGCTGTGCTCCCAGACGATGCCGGGCATGCCCATCCCGACCTTCTTCGACTTCTTGCCGATCCTCGGCATCTCCGTCTCGGTGACGCTGAACTTGCGAACGATCAAATACCTCGGCATCCGTCCCTCCCGATAGGCCCGTCCGGAAACGATACCGCGCTAGTAACTCGATACGGCGTTGTAGATCAGCCCGACGGCGGCGGTGCCGAGGGCGAGCACGAGCGCGAGCGCGAGCAGCGACCAGCCCCAGACGTTGTTCTTCCGCGCGAGCTCGCGCTCCTCGGGATTCACAGGACGTCCACCGCCATCACGACGAAGAGCAGCGCCAGGTACAGGAGCGAGTAGTGGAAGAGCAGCGCGGCGCGCTTGCGTGACGGGTCGTGCCGCAGCCGCAGCGTCAGGAAGAGGAACGTGCCGCCGAGTGCGAGCGCGCCGACGGCGTAGCCGGTGCCGGCGGTTCCCCACGCGACGGGCAAGAGCGTCACCGCGATTAGCACGAGCGTGTAGACGAGGATCTGCCGCAGCGTCTCGCGCTCGCCGCGGACGACCGGCAGCATCGGCACGCGTGCCGCGGCGTAGTTGTCGCGAATCAGCAGCGCGAGCGCCCAGAAGTGCGGCGGCGTCCAGAAGAACACGATCAGGAACAGGAAGGCCGCGGGCAGCGTGAGGTTCCCCGTCGCAGCCGCCCAGCCGACGACCGGCGGGACCGCGCCGGCCGCGCCCCCGATCACGATGTTCTGTGGCGTCGAGCGCTTGAGCCAGCGCGTGTACACGAGGACGTAGAAGAGGTTTCCTGCGAGCGCGAGCGCGGCGGTGAGCACGTTGACGGCGCTCGCGAGCAGCACGAACGAGCAGGCGCTCAGGGTCAGGCCGAACTCGAGCGCGCGCCCGGCGTCCATGCGTCCCGCGGCGACGGGGCGCTTCTCCGTGCGCTTGCCCATCAGCCGGTCGATGTCGGCGTCGAGCACGTGGTTGAGGGCGCTGGCGCCGCCGCACGCGAAGGCGAGGCCGAGCATCGTCGCCGCGAAGAGCGACAGCGACGGGAGGCCGCGCGCGCCGATGACCATCCCGCACGCGCCGGTCAGCAGGAGCAGCGTCATGATCCGCGGCTTCGTCAGCGTCACGTAATCCCGCGAGGCACCCGCGGGGAGACGCTCGCCGCGGAACGTCTGCGCGCACGCGACGAGCGTCGCGGCGAACGCGAGCGCCGCGACCGCCCCGTGCAGCGGCTCGCCCTCGACGAGCGCGGCGGCCCCGAACAGCGCGAGCGCCACGAGCGACGGCTTGAACAGCCTTGGCCGCGCGAGCTTTCCCGCGAGCACGAGTGCCACGAGCGGCGGCAGCGCGAGCGCGGCGAGGAGCCGGTGCTCGAAGCCCGCCGCGCCCGAGACCACGGCGGCGAGCGTCGCGGCCGCAGCCGCGATGCCCGTCAGCCTCATCCACGCGCCGGCGCTAGAGCTCACCGCGCTCCTGGAGCTTGAGCCGGAGGTCGCGCACCGGCCGCGCGCTCGTCACGTACGGCACCGAGTCGAAGTTCTGCGGCGCCGGCGGCGAGGCGGCGAGCCACTCGAGCGTGTTCGCGAGCCACGGGTCGTTGCCCGCCCGGCGGCCGCTGCGTTGGGTGCGGATCACGTTGACGAAGAAGACGAGGATGCCGAGCGCCATGACGAACGAGCCCACTGTCGACATGAAGTTGTAGACCTCCCAGGTGCCCCCCTGGGAGTACGTGTACACGCGCCGCGGCATCCCGAGCAGGCCGAGCAGGTGCTGCGGGAAGAACGTCACGTTCGTGCCGATGAACATCAGCCAGAAGGTCCACTTGCCGAGAGTCTCGTTCAGCAGCCGGCCGAACATCTTGGGCCACCAGTAGTGGAGCCCACCGAAGATCCCGAAGATCGCGCCGCCGAAGAGCACGTAGTGCATGTGCGCCACGACGAAGTACGTGTCGGTCACCTGCCAGTCGACGGGGAACGCCGCGAGGAAGATCCCGGTCAGGCCGCCGATCGTGAAGACGGCGACGAACCCGAGCGCGAACAGCATCGGCGTGTCGAAGCTGATGTTTCCCTTGTAGGTCGTCGCGAGCCAGTTGAAGATCTTGACGCCGGTCGGCACGGCGACGGCGAGCGACGTGATCATGAAGAAGCCCTGCATCCAGTAGGGCAGGCCGACCGCGAACATGTGGTGCGCCCAGACGAGCATCGAGAAGAAGCCGATGCCGACCGTCGAGAGCGCGACGGCCTTGTAGCCGAAGATCGGCTTGCGTGCGAAGACGGGGATGATCTCCGAGACGATCCCCATCGACGGCAGGATCATGATGTAGACCTCGGGATGGCCGAAGAACCAGAACACGTGCTGCCAGAGGACGGCGCTGCCGCCGTGGTTCGGGTCGAAGAAGTGCGTGCCGGCGTGGCGGTCGAGCAGCAGCATCGTCAGCCCGGCCGATAGCGCGGGCAGCACGAAGACGAGCATCACCGCGTACACCTCGATCGTCCAGACGAAGAGCGGCAGTCGCATCCACGTCATCCCGGCGGTGCGCATGTTGTGGATCGTCGCGATGAAGTTGATCGCGCCCGCGAGCGAGGCGATCGTCAGCAGGTGCAGCGAGAGGATCCAGAGGTCGACGCCGTGCCCCGGCGAGTAGCGCGTCTCCGAGAGCGGCGCGTAACACGTCCAGCCGCACTTCGCGGCGCCGCCCGACGCGAAGAAGCTCATGAACAGCGTCAGGCCGCCGAAGAGGAAGAACCAGTACGACATCGCGTTCAGGCGCGGGAACGCGACGTCGCGCGCGCCGATCATCAGCGGGACGAGGAAGTTGCCGAAGCCCGCGAGGATCGGGACGACGACGAGGAAGACCATCACGGTCCCGTGCAAGGTGAACAGCTCGTTGTAGCCGTCGCGCGTGATGAAGTGCTCGTTCGGCGTCGCCAGTTGCCCGCGCATGAGCATGGCGAGGATCCCGCCGCCGACGAAGAAGAGCAGGCTGGTCGAGATGTAGAGGATCCCGATCTGCTTGTGGTCGGTGGTGACGAGCCAGCGCGCGAAGCGCCCCTCGTACCAGGGCGGCCTCAGCGCGACGGGTTGATCAACTGCCACTTGCCTCTCCTCCGAAGCGTTGCTTGAGGTAGCGGGCGACGGCGTTGATCGTCTGGTCGTTCCAGGTGAGGCCGACCGCGGGCATCTTGCCGCTGCCGTTCTTGACGAGGTCGCGGAGCGACTTGCGGTCCTGCAGCGTCGGGCTCGACGCGATCGCCGGGCCGATCAACCCCTCGCCGCGGAAGCCGTGGCAGCTCGCGCACACGCCGCTGAACGCCTGTTTGCCGATCGCCGAGGGCGACGGCGTGCCGTTCGTCACGCGCACGAAGCCGTGCATCGCCGCGTGCTGGATGCCGCAGAACTCGGCGCAGCGGATCGGATAGTTGCCGACCTTCTCTGCCTGGAACCAGGTGTGGTTCGTCTTGCCGGGAATGGCGTCGATCTTGCCGCCGAAGGCCGGCACCCACCAGCTGTGCGCGACGTCGGCGGACGTCACGTCGAGCGTGACGACACGGTCTTTCGGCACCGTCAGCACGTTGATCGACTGCCGCCCGCCGGGATACGTGAACAGCCAGTAGAACTGGTACGCCTCGACCTTGACGTTCGTCTCGCCCCCGGCCGCGGAGGCCGGCGGCGTGTTCTTGATGCCCGGCAGCTTGTAGAAGACGAAGCCGACGATGACCGCGAGCAGGACGACGGGCACAACCGTCCACACGACCTCGATTCGCGTGTTGCCGTGGACCTGCTCGGGCTCGAGGTCGCGCCGGCGCCCGCGCCGCCGGTAGCGGATCACGAACAGAAGGAGCGTGCTTTCCACGATCAGGAACACCGCGCCGGTGATTGCGAGGATCAGCCAGTAGGCGTCGGTGATGCGGTGGCCGTTCGGCGAAACGGGCGCGACGGGCGAGATCCCTCCGTTCTCCGCCGCGGCGACACCCGCGAGCGCGAGGGCGCCAGCGAGCGGAAGCGCGAGGAAAAGCAGTCGCCGGCGCACGGACGGGTGGCATTCTACGAAGGTGTCCGGCACCGAAGCGCGGGTGGAGATCCCGTCCCACGTCTCCGGCGACTTCGAGGTCTTCCTCAACGGCGTCCCGCAGGTGGAGGGACGCGACTACCGCCGCGACGGCGGGACGCTCGTCTTCGAGCGGCCGCTCGCGAAGGAAGGCCGACTCGGCACGATCCGCTGGCTCTCGATGCTGGCCGGCGTCGCCGGTACCTACCGGCAGAACGACTCCGTGGACGTCGTCTACGAGTCAGGCGGCAAGCGACTCGTCGCGACGGACCTGCCGATCAAGCGAGGTTAGACGGGAGGTACTGCCATGCCCAGCTGGATGCGCCGTCGACTCACCTACGCCAACGTGATTGCGACGCTGGCGCTCTTCCTGGCGCTGAACGTCGGCGCGTACGCCGCGATCAGGATCCCGGCGAACAGCATCGGCTCGGCGCAGCTGAAGAACAAGGCCGTGACGCCGAAGAAGGTCTCCCCCGCGGCGCTCAAGCTCTTCAAGGGCGCGAAGGGATCGAAGGGAGCCAAGGGCCTGCCCGGCCCCGCAGGCGCTCGGGGCCCGGGCGGCACAGCGGTCGCGTTCGCGGCGGTCGGCGCCGGCGGCACGACCGTCGCGTCGCAGACGAAGAACGTGACCGACGCGAACATCAAGCACACCGCCTCGGGCGTCTATTGCTTCGAGCTCCCGTTCGCTCCCAAGAACGCGATCGTCAACGGATCGAACCTCGGCGGAGCGAACGACACGCTCCCGACCGTCTACGTCAGGCGGCCCGGTGACCCGCCGCCGGACGACTGCACGGGGAACGACAACGTCCGTGTCAGGACGCTCGACCTGGACGGGAACCCGAGCACGGTGTCTTCGATGTATTCGCCGGCGCTGCGAGACCACGATTTCTTCATCTGGTTCGAATAAGGGATAGGTGGCGCTCTCCGCGCTTGCGCTCGCGCTCGGCGCGGCGACGCTGCACGCAGTCTGGAACCTGCTGCTCCGCCGCTCGAGCGACACCGAGGCGGCGACGGCCGTGTCGGCGATCGCGTTCGTGCTCGTCCTGGCGCCGTTCGCGGCCGCGAGCTGGGACGTCGACGGCGAGGCCTGGAAGTACATCCTGCCGTCCGGCGCGCTCGAGCTCCTCTACCTCGCGCTGCTCGCGGCTGCCTACCGGCGCTTCGAGCTGTCGCTCGTGTATCCCGTCGCGCGCGGGCTCGCGCCGGTCGCGGCGCTCGTCTACGCCGTCGCCGTCGTCGGCACCGATCCGTCCGCGGGCGAGGTCGGGGGTGTCGTCGTCGTCGCCGGCGGCGTGCTGCTCGTCCGGGGCCTACGCGGGAGCCGCGGAGCCGCGCTCGGGCTCGCGATCGCCGCTGTAATCGGCGGCTACACAGTGATCGATCGCTACGGCATTCAGCACGCGAATGCGTTCTCGTACGCGTTCCTGATCCTGCTGCCCGCTGCGGTCATCTATCCGCCATTCGTTGGACTGCACCGCGTCCGGTCGTCGGCTATGCCGGTCAACGTGCTCGTCGGCGTTCTCTCCGCGGCCGCTTACCTGCTCGTGCTGCTCGCGCTCCGCCGCGCGTCCGCGCCCGCAGTCGCGGCGGTGCGTGAGACGGGCGTCGTGATCGCCGCGGTTCTCGGCGCCGTCTTCCTGCACGAGCGCGTCGGCGTCGCGCGTTACGCCGGGGCGCTAGTCGTCGTGGTCGGAATCGCCCTGCTCGCGCTCGCGTAGACCCTTCGGCTCGGCCTCGAGCTTGTAGCCGACGCCGTAGCGCGTCTGAATGAAGGTGTGCCTCGCGGCGCGGCTGTCGATCTTGTCGCGCAGGCGCCGCACGAACACGTCGACGGTACGGTCGCGGCGGGACTCTCGCCGGCCCCAGAGCTTCTGGAGCAGCTCGTCGCGCGTCACCACGCGTCCGCGGTCGAGCGCGAGCTGGTACAGCAGGCGGAACTCGGTCGGCGTCAGCTCCGCGCTCTCGCCGTCCACGTACGCCTGCACCTCGCGCGGGTCGATCCGCAGCTCCTCGACCTCGATCGGCTCGCCACGCGTCGCATCCGCCGCGCGCACTCCGCGTCGCGCCGCTGCGTTGACGCGCGCGACGAGCTCCGCCATCGAGAACGGCTTGACGAGGTAGTCGTCGGCGCCGATGTCGAGCGCGTGGATGCGGTCGTGCTCGGTGCCGCGTGCGCTGACGACGAGGATCGGCGTGCCGATGCCGTCTGCGCGTGCCTGCTCGATGACGCTCCAGCCGTCCCGCTGCGGGAGCATCAGGTCGAGCACGACGACGTCGGGCGCCTCGTAGCGCATCGCCGCGAGGCCCTGCTCGCCCTTGGCAGTCCACCTTGCTTCGTGCCCGGCGGCGGTGAGGTGGTCGCGCATCGACTGCGCCACGATCTCGTCGTCCTCGACGATCAGCACCTTGGCCATACTGGGATCATGGCCGAGCCGGAACGCATCGACCCGTTCGAAGAGCTCCGGATCGGCTTCACGGCGGCCGTCTCGCACGAGTTGCGAACGCCGCTCGCGCGGCTGCTCGCGCTGCTCGACAGCGCAACGCTCGCCGGTGCCGACACGCAGGCGCTGATCGCGCAGGCGCGCGAGGAGGTCGAGGCGATGGCGGAGCTCGTCGACGACGTCCTCTTCCTCAGCGAGCTCGAGACGGGGCGCGCGGTCGTGGCGCTCGGCGAGGTGAGCGTCGCGCCGATCGTCGCCGAAGTGGTCGCGGCGCTGCAGCCGAGCGCCGAGCGGCACGGCCAGGAGGTCGTCACGCTCATCGCGGAAGACGTCACCGTCGCGGTGCGGCCGCGAATGCTGCGCGTTCTGGTGGAGAACCTGCTCGCGAACGCGATCCGCTACGCGGGCGACGGCGCGCGCGTCACCGTCTCCGCGCGCACGGAAGGGAACGTCGTGCTGCTCTCGGTCGCGGACAACGGCCGCGGCGTTCCGAAGACCGAGCTGCCGCGGCTCTTCGAGCGCTTCTTCCGCGGCGACCGGGCGCGCACGACCCACGGCTCGGGCCTCGGGCTCGCGATCGTGAAGCACGTCGTGACCCAGGCCGGGGGCGATATCGAGGCGCGTCCAGGCCCCGGCGGGCTCGGCCTCGAGGTCCGCTGCACCTTCCCTCGGTAGGCCGCGCGGCAGCCCGTCATACTCCGCGCCTCAGTGGCGCGCATCACGTTAGTCCCACAGCGGCGCGAGTTCTACGACCTCTACAACCAAGCCGCCTCGAACAACGTCGCGATCGCGCGTCTCCTCGTGCGGCTCCTCGAGCGCTTCCCGAACGACCGCGACACGCTCGCGCGCGACATCAAGGAGTCGGAGCACGAAGGCGACCGCCTGACGCACGAGGTCGTGGATCTGCTGAACCGCACGTTCGTGACGCCGTTCGACCGCGATGACATGTATCGCCTCGCCAGCGCGCTCGACGACATCTGCGACCACATCGACGAAGCGACCGGGAACATCCTCGGCTACGGGGTCACGGAGATCCGGCCGAACGCGCGGCAACAGGCGACCGTGATCGAGCGCGCGGCCACGAAGCTGCAGGAGGCCGTCGGCAAGCTCGAGGGCTTCAAGGACTCGAGCCGCGAGTTGATCGAGCTGCGGGAGCTGGAGGACGAGGGCGACCGTCTCAACCGGGAGTCGATCGCGCAACTGTTTGCGGCGAGCGACGACGCCATCGCGATCATCCGCTGGAAGGGCATCCACGAGCAGCTCGAGGAAGCCG
>Ga0126311_10001859_pt1 | contig 10378 bp, 11 predicted proteins | sample Plot61_FD_92539 | JGI IMG/M metagenome (GOLD analysis project Ga0126311, IMG submission 92539) | Serpentine soil microbial communities from UC McLaughlin Reserve, CA, USA - Plot61 | ecosystem: Environmental > Terrestrial > Soil > Grasslands | place: USA: UC McLaughlin Reserve, Lake County... | reverse complement strand
CTGCGCCGCTCCATCGGCGACATGTTCACCAACCTGGCCCGCCGCTCCCAGACCCTGATCGACCGCCAGCTGGAGCTGATCGACGACCTGGAGCGCAACGAGACCGACCCCGACACCCTGGAGCACCTGTTCCGCCTCGACCACCTGGCGACCCGCATGCGCCGCAACGCCGAGGACCTGATCGTGCTGTCGGGCGCCGACACCGGCCGCCACTGGGTCCAGCCGATGCTGCTGGTCGACGTGGTCCGGGCGGCCGCGGCCGAGGTCGAGGAGTACCAGCGGGTCGAGCTCCTGCCCCTGGCCGAGCTCGAGGTCGCCGGCCACGCCGCCGTCGACGTCATCCACCTGCTGGCCGAGCTGGTCGAGAACGCCACCGCCTTCTCCCCGCCCAACACCAAGGTCCAGGTGGCCGGCCAGGCGGTGCCGCACGGTTACGTGCTCGAGATCGAGGACCGCGGCCTCGGCATGAGCGACGAGGAGCTCATCCAGGCCAACGAGCGCCTGGCCAACCCGCCCGAGATCGACTTCGCCCTGTCGCGGGTGCTGGGGCTGTACGTGGTCGGCCGCCTCGGCCAGCGCCACGGGATCAAGGTCCAGCTCCGCCACTCCTGGTACGGCGGGGTGACCGCCCTGACCCTGCTGCCCCACGCCCTGCTCGTCTGGCCCAACGCCCCCCAGGCCATCCCCGAGCCGGTCCAGGCGGTCGTCCCGGGCCGGGGCGAGCTGCCGCCGCCGCGGCCGACGGACGGGGCCGACCGGGCCCGGGCCCCCGAGCTCCAGCCGGCGCCGTCCGGCGACCACCTGCCGATCTTCGAGGCGGCCCGCTCGGACTGGTTCGTGACCGAGCCGGCCGAGCCGGCGCCCCTGCCCGTGCGCCAGCGCCAGAACGCCCGAGCCGGCGACGGCAACGGGCCCACCCCGCCCCAGGGGGGGCCGCCCCCGGTCCCGCCGGGCGGGCCAGGAATCGGCGACGACCCGCGGCGGCCGTTCCGCCCAGCGCCGGTCGCGCCGGCCGAGGCCCCGGGACCCCACGAGGCCCCGCGTCCCTCCCGGCCCGAGCCGGTCCGGGCCGACGACGACGAGTCCCCGCTCTACCAGGCCGAGCGGGCCCGGCTGCGCGAGCAGCCGCCCCCGCCGGTCCCCCCGGCGCCGCCACCGCCGGCGGCCGCGCCGATGACCGCCGCCGCCCCGGCCGAGGAGCCGGCCTACCGGCCGGCCTCCTTCGCCGAGGCCGCTCCGCCCCCGCCCAGCCCGCCGCCCGCGCCGGCGCCGTCCCCGGCGGCCGAGCAGGGGACGCGGCTGACCCAGGCCGGGCTGCCCCGGCGGGTGCCGAAGGCCAACCTGGCCCCCGGCATGGCCGCCCAGCAGGCGGCCGACCAGGCGGGCGGCCAGGCGGCCCCGAGCCAGCCGGTCGGGCGCAGCCCCGACGAGGTCCGCAGCATGCTGTCCAGCTACCGCACCGGGATCGAGCGTGGACGTACCGTGGCCGGGGGGGCCGATCCCGGCGAACGGCCGCCTGACGCTCCCTAGCGAGGGGGCGAGATGTCGCAGCTCAGCGCCGACGCCCGCAACCTCAACTGGTTGGTCGGGAACTTCGCCAAGGCCACGCCGGGCGTGGCCCACGCCATGGTCATCTCGGCCGACGGGCTGCCCGTGGCCATCTCCGAACGCCTCGACCGCCCGCGGGCCGACCAGCTCGCCGCCATCGGCTCCGGCCTGGCCAGCCTGACCATCGGCGCCTCCCGCTGCTTCGGCGGGGGCCTGGTCAAGCAATGCGTGGTCGAGATGGAGGGCGGCTTCATGTTCATCATGTCGATCAGCGACGGCTCCTGCCTGGCCGTCCTGGCCGCCTTGAACTGCAACGTCGGCGTGGTCGCCTACGAGATGGCCGTCCTGGTGGCCCGCGCCGGCGACGTCCTCACCCCCAGCCTCCGCGCCGAGCTCCAGGCCACCCTGCCCCCGACATGAGCCGTTCCCGCCGACCCGAATGAGGCACCGGGCTTGACCACTCCCGAAGACGCGCCAAGCGCCGGCCGACGGCGGGTCCGGCCGTACGCCATGACCGGCGGGCGCACCAGGCCGGTCCACACCGAGCTGGAGATCGAGGCCCTGGTCTCGACCACCTCGCTGGGGGAGCGCTCACCCAAGCTCACCGTCGAGCAGCGGGCCATCGCCGCCCTCTGCCGCGACATCCTCTCCATCGCCGAGATCTCGGCCCGCCTCGACCTGCCCCTCGGGGTCACCCGGGTGCTGGTCGGCGACATGGCCGACGAGGGCATGGTGATGGTCCACCGGCCGACCCAGGGGGCCGAACGCCCCGACCTGGCCCTGCTGGAACGGGTGCTGTACGGGCTGCGGTCGATCTGACCGGCCGCTCTCGGTGCTTGGGTGGTTGACAGCCTCTTCGCGCCTAGGGAAGTCTTTATTACGCTTCTGTCCTGACTGTGCGGTGATGCTCCATCCAGTCCACTTCGTTCCCCTCCTGAGAGGTAGGCACATGCGCAACGTTCGCGTACGCCTGGTACTCGCCGCGGTCGCCGTCCTGGCGCTAGTCGCCGCGGGCTGCGGTGGTGGGGGGGACGACGAAGGAACCACCCAGACGCCGGCGGCCACCGCCCCCGCCGGGGACGCGGTCAACCTGGCCGAGGCGTGCCCCAACCCGATCGTGATCCAGACCGACTGGGACCCCGAGTCCGAGTACGGGGTCTACTACCACCTGCTCGGCCCCAACCCCAAGGTCGACACCAAGAAGAAGCTGGTCTCAGGGCCGCTGGTCGCCGGGGGCAAGGACACCGGGGTGCGGCTGGAGGTCCGCACCGGCGGCCCCTCGATCGGGTTCGAGCCGGTGTCCTCCCAGATGTACAAGGACCCGGCCATCACCCTGGGTCAGGTCAGCACCGACGAGGCGATCCGCTTCTCGGCCAAGCAGGCGACCCTGGCCGTGATGGCCCCCATGGAGATCAGCCCGTTCATGATCATGTGGGACCCGCAGACCTACCCGCAGTTCAAGACCATCGCCGACATCGGCAAGACCGACACCAAGGTCCTCTACTTCGAGGGCGACACCTACATGGCGTTCCTGACCGGCACCGGCGTCCTCAAGAAGTCGCAGGTCGACGGGTCCTATGACGGCAAGCCGGGCAACTTCGTGGCCGCCGACGGCAAGGTCGCCCAGGCCGGGTTCGCCACCTCCGAGCCCTACATCTACGAGCACGAGGTCCGCCAGTGGGGCAAGCCGGTGAAGTACGCCCTGGTCAACGAGGCCGGCTATCCCTTCTACCCCCAGGCCCTTTCGATCCGGGCCGCCGACAAGGCCAAGCTCGCCCCCTGCCTGAAGAAGCTGGTCCCGATCATCCAGCGGGCCCAGGTCGACTACCTGGCCAACCCGGCTGCGACCAACAAGCTCGTGCTCGACCTGGTCAAGCAGTACAACGACGGCTGGGTGTACACCGACGGGCTGGCCAACTACGCCATCGAGAAGATGCGCTCGGACTTCGTCAAGAACGGCTCCGACCAGACCCTCGGCAACTTCGACAACGCCCGGCTGCAGCGGATGATCGACATCGTGACCCCGATCTTCACCGCCCAGAACCAGCCGCCCAAGTCGGGGCTCAAGCCCGAGGACATCGCCACCAACGAGTTCATCGACACGAGCATCGGCGTCCCCACCTAGCCTGACCGCTCCGGAGGGGGGTGCGGAGACCGACCGAAGGAGCACCGGATGAACCGGATGACCGTCCGACCGCCGTCTCCAGCCCGCCGTGCCGTCGTTCTGCTGGCCCTTGCCGCCGCCGTCCTGGCCGCGGCCTGCACGCCCGGCGGGTCCAAGGACAAGGGCTCGTCGTCAGGGCCCGTCACCCTCAAGCTGTAGGCCAACGCGGTCAAGGGAGGGAAGAACGCCACCGAGGCGAGCTGGCTGCAGGACTGGGTGATCCCCAACTTCCAGAAGCAGATGGCCGACCAGGGCCGCCAGGTGACGGTCCAGTACGTCGGCACCGGCGCCGACGACGAGGACGTCAAGACCCAGCTGGCCCTGGACCTGCGCACCGGCGCCGACCCCGACGTGTTCACCCCGGACGGCCCCTGGGTGGGGGAGTTCGCCCAGGCCGGGTTCCTGAAGCCGCTGGACGAGGTGGTGGGGTCCGAGGTCAACGACTGGGACGGCTGGTCGCAGATCCCCAAGCCGGTGGCCGGCATCGTCGAGTTCGAGGGCAAGCGCTACGGCATCCCCGTCGGCACCGACGGGCGGGTGCTGTTCTTCAACAAGCGGCTGTTCGCCAAGGCCGGCCTGCCCGCCGACTGGCAGCCCAAGAGCTGGGACGAGGTCCTTCAGGCCGGCCGCCAACACCCAGGTCCCGCTGTGGGCCCCACAACCTGTTCGGCTCGGCGTTCTACATCTTCCTGCTGCGCCAGTTCTTCCTCGGCCTGCCCCGGGAGCTGTTCGAGGCGGCCCGGGTCGACGGGGCCAGCTACCTGCAGCTGTTCCGCAAGATCGCCCTGCCCCTGACCAGGCCGGCCCTGATCGTGACCTTCGTGTTCGAGTTCCGGGCGAGCTGGACCGACCTCATGCGGCCGCTGATCTACCTGCGCGACGGCCAGCTGTTCACCCTGCCCCGGGGCCTCAAGGTCATCCTCGACCAGTTCGGCCAGGGCGGCGAGCAGCAGTGGGAGGTCGTGCTCGCCGCCAGCGTCATCGCCACCGTGCCCATGCTGATCATCTTCTTCATCGGCCAGCGCTACTTCGTGGAGGGGATCGCCACCACCGGCCGTAAGGGTTGACCGGATGATGACATTGGTGTAGTTACAGAGTTGTAGTTAAACTGCAACTTTACCTTGCCCGCCTCACGCGCGTACGGGCGACGCAGGGGAGTGCCTGTGCAGCAACCGGTCGCCGGGCGCGGCGACGACGAGCGGGGAGGGCCGCAGCCGGTGGGGGCCGCCCTCGGCGCCGCCATGGTCGAGCTGCTGGCCCGGTCCGACCCGGCGGCCCGCCGCCTGCTGGGGCGGGTCGAGCGCCCCCTGGCCCGGCTGTGGCTGGCCGCCTGGCTTCCCGAGGCCCCCGAGGGGACCCGGGTGGAGCCGAACTGCAAGATCGGCCCCTACCGGGTCGACTTCCTGGTCCTGCCCCGGCTGGTGGTCGAGATCGACGGCGAGGGGCCGGTGCGGGCCAGCTCCGACCAGGTCGTGCGGGAGCGCCGGCGCGACCGCTACCTGGTCGCCCAGGGCTACGCCGTGCTCCGCTTCGCCGGCGACGAGGTCTTCGCCAACCCCTGGCGCTGCACCGCCGAGGTCCGCGACTACCTGCTGGGCCGCCGGGTCGCCGGCCTCGAGGGCGCCTAGCGGCCGAGGCGGAGCACCTGGCCGCGGGCGTCGGCGGGGATGGCCGGGTCGGCGCTGCCGGTGGCGGGCAGGATGCTCCAGTTGGCCACGTACACCTTCCCGTGCCGGTCGACGGCGACCCCGCCGGGGCAGTGGAGCACGTCGGTGCCGAGCACGCTGCGATGCCCGTTCGGCCGCACCCGGACGACCGCCCCCACCGGGCTGAACGTCGCCGTGTCGGTGGTGAACTCGCTGGCGTACAGGCTGCCGTCGGGCCCGAAGGCGATGTCGACCACGGCCGTGAGGCCGCCGATGTAGACCTCGGGGTCGTGCCCGGGGACGATCCGCCAGACGTTGGCCCCGCCGTTGCCCGCGCCCTCGGCCAGCGTGCCCACATACCAGGCGCCGTCCGGCCCGCGGGTCACCGAGGTCGGGACCTGGTCGGAGCCGTCGGGGCTGGAGGGGATGACGGCCAGCAGCGACACCTGGCCGTTGCGGACGTCCAGGATCGAGTCGCCGGCGGCGTCGGCCACCACCTGGTGGCGGTTGCTGGCCGCGTACACCGAGTAGGGGTCGCTCTCGGGCCCCTGCCTGTCGGGGTCGTTGGCGCACTCGAAGGCGGTGATGTCGGCCACCACCCGCTTGGCCGGTCCGCGCAGCAGCTTGCCGTTCTGGCGCAGGACCTCGGCCGGCAGCCCGGGCGGGACCTGGTCGGGGCAGCCGGCGGCGGTCGCGATCATGAACAGGCCGCCGCCGCGGCGGGCGACCGACACGTCGTCGACGCCGACGGCGAAGGTCCCGTCGGGCCCGGCCGCCGACAGCAGCCCGCGGACGATCCGGCGCTGGTGGCCGTTCCGGACCCGGGTGATGGCGCTGGTCAGCCCGACGCAGGTCTGCTCCTCGGGCGTGTCGCCGATGCAGGTGTCGCCGCCGCGGCCGGCCTCGGCCACATACAGGGCCCCATGGCGCAGGTCGAGGCCGCGCGGGTTGTTGAGGTGGTCGGCGACCACGGTGGCGCCGCCACCGTGATGGCCGGAGTTGGCCGCCGTCCCAGCGGCCCGGAGCATGGGTACCTTGCCCGACAGCGGCGACCGCAGCACGTCGTCGCCGCTCGGGCGTCCGGTCGCCGGGTTGGTCAGGCCGAGCAGCAGCGCCGTGGCGGCCACCGGGGCCAGCCACCAGCGTCGCAGTGTCGTGGATCGCATGATCCACCCCCCTCAAGGCTCTGCGATGCGATTGCGCCGGACACGCTAACCCGGCGCACGTTTGCCGGACAATGCTCGTTTGCCGAGCATTGTCCTCAAAGGCCGGAGGTGGAGCGGGGGTAGGCGACCTCGGGATCGGTGGCCACGTTGACCAGGTAGGGGATCCCGGCGTCGAAGGCCCGGCGCAGGGCCGGCCCGAGCTCGGCCGGGGAGGTGACCAGCTCGCCGCCGGCCCCGAGGGCCTCGGCGACCCGGTCGTAGCGGCACTGGGGCTGGAGGTCGGCGGCCACGTCGTAGCCGTAGAGCATCCGCATCGGGTGCTTCTCCAGCCCCCAGATGCCGTTGTTGCCGCAGACGATCACCACCGGCAGCCGGTGCCGGACCAGGGTGTCCACGTCCATCAGGGAGAACCCGGCCGCCCCGTCGCCGAGCAGCAGGACCACCTGGGCCGAGGGCCGGGCCAGCCGGGCGGCGATGGCGTACCCGAGCCCGGTGCCGAGGCACCCGTAGGGCCCGGGGTCGAGCCAGTTCCCGGGCCGGGCCGGCTCCACGAACCGGCCGGCGAAGGAGACGAAGTCGCCCCCGTCGCCGATCACCACCGCATCGTCGGCCAGCACCCGCCCAAGCTCGCCGTACACCCGGGCCGGGTGGATGGGGTCGGCGTCGCTCTCCAGCAGCTCCCGGTCCGCCCCGACGGCCGCCCGCGCCCGGTCGCGGAGGCGCTCGAGCCACGGCGTGGTGCCGGGCCGGGCGCCGGGGAGCGCCTGCACGGCCTCGGTCAGCCCGTCCAGGACCAGGCCGAGGTCACCGGCCACGCTCCCGGCCAGGGGCACGTGCCCGGCCAGCTGGCTGGGGGCGTCGGCCAGGTGCACCACCTTGGCCGGAGGGGTGCCGCGGCCTCCGAAGCTCCCGTACCCGAGCCGGAAGTCGAGCGGCGCCCCGGCCACCACCACCAGGTCGGCCTCGCCGAAGGCGAGCGACCGGGCCCTGGTCACCAGCAGCCCGTCCCCGCCCGGGGCGACGATCCCGCGCCCCTGCCCGTTGGCCACCACCGGCAGCCGCAGGGCCTCCGCGCACCGCCGCGCCGCCGCCTCGGCCCGGTCGGCCCAGACGTCGGACCCCAGGACCAGCACCGGCCGCTCCGCCTCCCCGAGGAGCCGCGCCACCGCCGCCAGCGTGTCGGGGTCGGGCTCGCGGCCGTCCGCCGGCGCCGGGTCGGGGAGCTCGGCCTTGGCCTGGGAGAACAGCGCCTCCAGGGCGATGTCCAGGAACACCGGCCCCCGGTGGGCGGTGGCCGCCAGGTCGAGGGCCTTCCCGACCTGGTCGGCGACGTGGGCCACGTCGCCGACGGTCCCGGCGTGCTTGGTCACGGTCGCCACCAGCGGCGGATGGTCGAGCTCCTGCAGGCTCCCCGCCCCCCACCGTCCGGTCGGCGCCCGGCCCCCGAGCACGAGCACCGGCGACCCGTTGAAGTGGGCGGTGGTGATCGCGCTCACCCCGTTGGTCACCCCCGGCCCCGCCGTCAGCACCGCCAGTCCCGGCCGCCGCAGCAGCTTGGCCGTGGCCTCGGCCGCGAACACCGCCGTCTGCTCGTGCCGTACGTCGACCAGCCGCAACGGCGGGTCGCCCTTCACCGCCCCGTCGTACAGCGGGAACACATGCCCCCCGGACAGGGTGAACAGCTCCTCCAGCCCATGCCGCCGAGCCACCGCCACCGCCAGCGCCCCGCCATGCCCCTCAAGGGTCGTCCCGGCCACCGTCACCTCCAGCGTCCAGCCGCTGCTGATCCGCGCCTGGATGCTAGCCGCGCCTCGCCGCCCCGGCATCCCGCCCGGCCTCGCGGGTCACCCCCGAACCGGTCGATATGGCCGCTCCTGCCGGCTGGGCGGCGACCGGTCCCCTCTGGCACCCTGCTCGGCGTGACCCAACCGCCGCGTCCCCGGTTCACCGCGCGCCATCCCCTGATCGCCGTGCTGGCCGCCCTGCTGCTGTTCCCGGGCGCGTCGCCCCCGGCCCAGGAGGCGTCGCCCCCGGCCCAGGGGATGTCGCATCTGACCCAGGGCATGCCGCACCGCGACCTGCCGGGTTCCGGGGCCCCTACCGGGAGGGTAGCCCAGCCGGAGAAGCGGCTGCTGGCCGCTGTCCACAGGGCGGCGGGCGTCTCAGCGGTGGGGGTGACTGAGCGGGGGCGGCCGCCGGAGGCGGGGATTGTGTGGCGGCGGTCGCGGGCGGTCGGGAAGCCCAACCACGGGCGGCTGCTGGGTGGGGTGGAGCTGCCGGCGGCCGGGACCCTCTTCGTCAGCGTCGACCCGGTCACCGGGACCAGCCCGAACCGGGCGTGGCGGCGGTACGGGACCGACCGGCTGCTCCGGGTGCTGTTGCGGGTGGCCGAGGCGCATGCGGCCGCCCACCCGGGGGCGGCGCGGCTGGTCATCGGGGACCTGAGCCGGCCCCACGGCGGGCGGTTCGGGCCCGAGTACGGCGGGGACGGGCACCGGTCCCACCAGAACGGGCTCGACGCCGACGTCTACTACCCGCGCCGCGACGGCCTGGAGCGGATCCCGCGGCGGGTCGGCCAGGTCGACCGGCGCCTGGCCCAGGAGCTGGTGGACCGGTTCGTCCGGGCCGGTGCCCAGTACGTGTTCGTCGGCCCCCGGACCGGCCTGCGCGGGCCAGCCAAGGTGGTGATGACCCTGGCCAACCACGACGACCACCTGCACGTCCGCATCCGCCCCGGCGCCGGGGCCCGCCGGTGACCGGGCCGCCGGAGCGGGAGCGGGACGGCCGGCGGACCCTGACCCGCCGCGAGGCCCTGCTCGCCGGGGTCCTCCCCCTGCTCGGGGCGGTGGCCGGCTGCGGGGGGCCCGGCAACGGCCAGGCCCCGGGCGAACAGCCGCCGGCGTCGACCGCCGCCATCCCGGCGCGGGGGACGGTCCGCTCCGGCCTGGTCGCCCTGGGCGACTTCGGCGGCGGCCCGGCCCAGCCGGCGGTGGCCAGGGCGATGGAGCGCTGGGCGGCCGCCCACCGGGTGGACGCGCTGGTCACCACCGGCGACAACGTCTATGAGCGGGGCGATCCCGAGCTGTTCGCCCGCCAGCTCGACGAGCCCTACAGGCGGCTCCGGGCCAGCCGGCCCGTGTGGGCGACCCTCGGCAACCACGACATCGCCGGCGGGCACGGGGCCGAGCAGCTCCGCCATCTGGGGCTACCTGACCTGCCCTACGCCAGGTCGCTGCCCGGCCTCCAGCTGCTGTTCCTGGACGCCAACCGGGTCGACGAGGCCCAGGCGAGCTGGCTGGACGACCGCCTGTCCAAGCCCGGCCCGGCGTTCCGGGCGGTGGTGTTCCACCAGCCGGCCTGGTCGTGCAGCACCCACGACTCCAGCCGCCAGGTGGACCGGACCTGGGTGCCGGTGCTCGAGGACCACCGGGTGGCGCTCGTGCTCAACGGCCACGACCACAACTACCAGCGGTTCGTCTCTGCGCCGGGGTCACCTACGTGGTCACCGGCGGTGGCGGCCAGGCCCTCTACCCGCTGGACGCCTGCGCCGCCGGTAGCCCCGAGCGGGCCGCCGGGCTGGTGCGCCACCACTTCACCGCCGTCGAGGTCCGCGACGGGTCGCTGGCCGTGACCGCGGTCGGCGCCGACGACCGGGTGCTCGACCGGACGGTCATCCGCCGGTGATGTCGACCTCGAACCAGATGGTCCGGCCGGACGAGCTCTCGCGCACCCCCCAGCGGCTGGCCAGGGCCCGGACCAGCTCCAGGCCGCGGCCGCCGGCCGAGCGGACGGCGTGGATGCGGCGGCGCAGCCGGGCCGGGCCGCCGTCGTCGGAGACCTCGACCCGCAGCTTG
>Ga0126311_10001858_pt1 | contig 10383 bp, 8 predicted proteins | sample Plot61_FD_92539 | JGI IMG/M metagenome (GOLD analysis project Ga0126311, IMG submission 92539) | Serpentine soil microbial communities from UC McLaughlin Reserve, CA, USA - Plot61 | ecosystem: Environmental > Terrestrial > Soil > Grasslands | place: USA: UC McLaughlin Reserve, Lake County... | reverse complement strand
TGGATCTCCTCCTCGCTCGCTTTGACGTAGTCGAGGTCCTCTTCGTAACGGAGGTCGGTCGTGCCGATGAGATACCGTCCGTTCCACGGCACGATAAAGTAGGGTCTCCCGTCCTTACGCGCCTCGACGTAGAGCGCCTCGCCCTTCGGGGCCCCGGGGAAAGCGTCAACGACAAGGTGGCTGCCCTTGGTGCCGCCCATAAAGCGTCCGACGTTCTCGTCAGTGCCTGGCTGCTGAAGGTCGGCGAGCACCTCGTCCACCCAGGGGCCTGCGACGTTTACTGTGACGGGGGCCCGGGCCGTGTGGCTCTCGCCGCTTAGCATGTCGGTGAACTCCACGCCCTTCACGTCGTTGTTCCCGATGATCAGGCGTTCCACGTTGGCGTACGTGACGATGGTCGCGCCGTGGTCGCGGGCGGAGATTGCGTTTTCCACAGCCACTCTTTCGGCGTACTCGACCTGCGCGTCGTAGTAGAAGGCCGCAGCTTTCAGGCCTTCGGGGTTGAGGCCGGGCTCGCGATCTTCGACTTTCTTGCGGCTGAGCATCTTGTGCCGGTCCATGCTCTTGTCGTAGGAGAGCGTGTCGTAGAGGTTCATGCCGAGACGGATGAGGAGCGGTCCGTGGGCGTTCCTGTCGTAGATGGGAACGAGGAAGCCTAAGGGTTTGACCAAGTGCGGCGCGATATGCAGTAGCGCCTCCCTGTCCCTCAAAGACTCTCTAACGAGCGCGAACTCGTAGTGTTCCAGGTAGCGGAGTCCGCCGTGGATCAGGCGCGTGGCCCACTGCGTGGTCCCGCTTGAGATGTCGCCCTTGTCCAAAAGCAACACCCGTAAGCCGCGCATCGCGGCGTCGCGGGCTATGCCCGCGCCGTTGATGCCGGCCCCGATCACGATAACATCGAAGACCTGCCTCTCGATATCCTGCGGTATGCGTGGCTCCATCTCTATCCTTCCCCCGCTCTATTCTCGTCCCCGAAAAAGGTGTCCCAGGGCATATCCAACGGCTCGTCTAATGCTACAACGGAATAGAGGTGGCGCATGAGTGGAAAGTCACCTTGCTGGACGAGCCCGCGATCGGCGAGCTTCGGCAGGGCGCCGCCGATCACCTCGATGGCCGCCGCCCCCTCGAGCGTCACGCCCGGCATCTTTTCACGCGCCTCCGAGAACCGCAGCCCCGAACCGACGAGCCGTCCCACCTTGACGTTGCGCCCACCCATGCTGGTGACGAACATGTCCCCGACCCCGGCCAGCCCGTAGGGCGTCTCCGGCTCGCCGCCGAGCAACTCCATGAACTGCCCGAACTCCCGCGTCGCCTGGCCGAAGAGGGCGGCCCCGTAGTCGTAGTTGCGGTACTTCGCCTCCGACTCGCCCTTGCGATCGAGGATTCCGTCCATGAAACCGGCCCCGAGCGCGTAGCAGTTCTTGGTCGCCGCGCACACCTCGACGCCGATAAGATCGGTCGAGGTCCACACGTGGTAGTAGGGGGTCCGGAAGAGGTCGGACATCTCCTCAAGCACGCCGGCGTCGCGGCCGGTGAAGACGACGCAGGTATCCCGCCGCACGGCGACCTCGCCGGCGATCGACGGCCCCGCAATGGCCGACCAGGAGACCTGCTCGCGCAGATCCTCGGGAACCTCGGAGGCAAGCACCTCGGGAAGGATGCGCAGGTCGCCGTTCTCCGTTGCCTCCATCCCCTTGGCTATAGAGAGGACGTGCATGCCGGGCTTCAGCAGCGATGCGAGCTGTTTTCCGGCCCAGCGCACCCCGAACGAGTTGACCCCGCTCATCACTACGTCCGCACCGTCGAAAGCCTCCTCGGCCTCTTCGAGTTGGAAAGCCGTGGCAACCTCGGAAACCTCGAGGTCGAGGTTCGGGTGCACGCGCGTCTCCTTGATGCTATCGATGATCTCGCGGTCAAGGTGCGTGCCCACAAGGCGCACCTCGTGACCGTTGTCCGCGAGCGGGAAGGCTAGGGCCGTGGCCATTATTCCCGAGCCAAGAACACAAACGGTCGTCATGTTTCTCCTTCCCGAACGTCAGAGCAAGAAAGGCCAGGCACGGACGTCCCGGTCCGGTAATTCCCGAGAATACCAGATCCCGGTTTCCGGCTAGCCACGCCGGTGTTCTTCACGTTCCGCGCTCGTTCAGAAACGCTCCTATGCGGTTGTGGCAACGGTATCTTGCGCCATCTCTCCTTCCTCTCCGGGGTCTGCCGGGGAGACGATGAACGAGGTCAGCACGGCGCTCACCAGGTAAAGGGCTGAGTAGGTGATCACGACGCCCCCGTATCCTATAAAGGGGGCGAGGGCGGTCGGGATGGCCAGGCCGACAAACGCGGCACCGCCGGCGCCGGTGTTGAGGATCGCCAGGGCCGCGCCCTTATCGTGCCGCTCCACCATGGAGGGCATCAGGGCCGACAGTGGTACGAACCCGGCGAGCAGGACCCCGTAGAGCATGCCGAACACGACCGCGAAGAGGTAGCTTCCCGTAAGTAGCGACCCGAAAAACCAGAGCGGCGTGGCTATCGCGCAGCCGACACAACCGAAGAACGTCACCGTGCGCCGCCACCCGAAGTAGTCGCCGACTATTCCGAAGAACAGGTTGGCGCCGATGTTGGCGCCGTAGACCAGGGAGACGAGGACAGAATACTGCCCCGCTCCCATAAAGCCTTCATAAGGGGCTTCGGCGGTAGCCGACACGAAGACGAACGGCATAAAGAAAAAGAACCCATACTCAGGCGAAGTGTTGACGAGACGGACTACGAGACCCAGGGCCGTCCTGGGGTCGCGCCACAGGATGTCGATGCCTTCGAGAAGCCGCTTGTAGCTCCTCGGGTCCTCGACGTGTTCGTCGGCGATCGGCTGCAGGCCCTGGGCTTCACGCACGCCAAAGGAACCTATAAGGCCGCCGATGGCCACTATCACGAGCGAGAGCCAGAAGGTGTTGTATACGCCCAAAAGAGGCACGGAGGCGGCGGCCACTATGGCGCCCAGGGTTGGAAGCCCGCCTGTAAAAGCGAACCAGAACCAGCCGGCGGCCGAGCCCCTCATCTGTACCGGGGTAACCGTCTGGGCCCAGACCAGGAACCCGAAGGCGAAGAGCGGGTACGAGAGGCCCCTTATACCGTAGATCAGGCCAACCAGAAAGAGGTTCCCCGAGTCGATGGCGAAGAGCAGGAACAGTATCTCGAAGACTACCCAGATCGCCGCACCGAGCTGCATGACCCTCTGGGGTCCCCAGATCGCGGAGAGCGTGCCGGAGAACCACGAGGCTATGAGAACGCCGAGACCGTAGACGCTGCCGGTGATTAGAGTGGCCTGGCCACCGCTTAGTCCCCCCGCAGTGGTCAGGTAGCCCGGAAGTCGGCTTATCTCCACGCCGTCGCCTATCATGAAGATGAAGACAGCGACGTAGCCCCAGAAAATGGGCCTGTACATGCCTAGGCGTTCAACTCGGTGCCCGAAGGCCCCATACTCGCCCTGTGATTGCTGACTGCTCACCTAACCACATCTCCTTTGCTCTCTGTTCACAGCCCGAAACCAAACTCTGTACGCTCTATGTTCCCTGCGGCGTGCCGTACCGTGGCCGAGGGCCGACGATCAGCTCCTATCCTGGCTCGCCACGTGGTGGGAGACGTCGTGCATCAACTCCTTCATCCTGGGATAGGTCTCGGCGTACTTGTCGACGTAAAACTTGTACTCCTCGTGCGCGGTGGGGTCCGGCTCGATGCCGCCCTCGGCGTGGACCATGTTGCGCGCCGCCTCGTGGATACCCGGGTAGATCCCCGCGCCGACGGCGCCCAGAATCGCCGAGCCGAGCGTGGGAGCCTCGGGCACCTTTGTAAAGGAGATCGGCAGGTTCGACACGTCGGCGTGCATCTGCATCCACAGCCCGCTCTTTGTCGGACCGCCACAAACGACCCCTTCTGTGGGCTCGAAGTCGTTCTCGCGCATCCTGCGCAGGATGTCCTCCGTGCCGTAGCAGATGCCCTCCATGATGGCGCGAAACACATGCCCCTCGCCGTGCCTGAGGGAGAGGCCCCACATGACGCCGCGGGCCTCGGGGTCCGTGTGCGGCGTACGGTTGCCTTGCCAGTAATCCAGCACCATCAACCCCTCGGAGCCGCGAGGGATCTCAGCCGCCATCTCGCCAAGCACCTCGTAAGCGTCCACGCCGCGCCGCCCGGCTTCTTCTGACGCGCCCTTGGCGAAGTTGTCCTTGAACCACTTGACGATCGAGCCGGTCGAAGCCTGGCCGCCCTCGACGGAGTACTGGCCTGGCACGATACCGTCGGTGTAGGCGCCGAAGAGCCCGGCCCCGTGCTTGGGTTCGGCGGCCTGCCCCACTATGACGTGGGATGAGCCCGTGATGAGCGCCATCTTGCGCGGCTCCAGAACGTCGAGGCCGATCAGGGCGACGAAGGCGTCACCGCCTCCTTCCGCGACGGGGAGGCCTGCCGGAAGCCCCAACTCTTCGGCCACCTCTTCGCGCAACTCGCCCGCGACCTTGCCCATGTCGAGCACTTCCTGGGGGAACTTGTCGAGCAGATCTTCGAGCCCCAACGCGGCGTACAGGCTCTCGGGTAGGCCGCCCTCGTCTCTGTCGTAGTACCAGCGGAAGCTCGCCGTGTTGATAGAGGCGGTCCACTCGCCGGTTAGGCGGTGGGTTACCCAGTCCAGGCACTCGCAGATGTGGGTGGCCGACTCGTAGGTATCCGGCTCGTTCTCCTTGAGCCACAGCGCCTTGGGGGGCATCCACTCTGCCGAAACCCTGCCGAAGCCGTTGTACTTGAGCGCCGGATCCTCGGTCTTCTCGACCCGCCGTGCCTGGTCCACGGCCCTGACATCCATCCACATGATGGCCGGGCGCAGGATCCTGTCCTGCCGGTCCATGGCGACTACGGTGCAGGTCGTTGCATCCACGGAGAGACCGGCGATCTCCTCCGGGGCGATATCGCTTTCTTCAATCGCCCGCCGGGTTGCCCTGACCAGGGCACTCCACCACTCGTCGGGGTCCTGCTCGGCCCACCCCGGGTAGGGATGCGCGAGCCCGTAGGCTTCCCCGGTGAAGACGATGGGGGTTCCCTCCATGTCGAAGATCCCGACCCTTACGCTCTCCGTGCCGAAGTCTATGCCAAGCGCGTATGGTCCCTCGCTCATAGCCCTGCTCCGTCAGCCGTTGCCCTAGAGGCCGCCACGCGGCCCCAGAAGCCCTCAGGCGCAAATAGCTCGTCAACACACTCCCCGAGGATGCCGGTCTCGAAGGCCAGGTCGAGCACGGTGTAGCGTTTGCGGATCGTCTGCGCCTTGAAGTACGTCGCCTCGAAGTCTTCCCAGCCGAGCCCGATCTCGACGGGGCCCGTAGGACAACCGGCGGCCTGTAGCATCTCTCTTATCTGTTCGGCCGGCCTCAACTGCTCCCTGACCTTCGCGCGCAGCCCGGACCATACCTCCCGGAGCAACTCCAGCCTCTCGGCGAGCTCGTCCACGCTGATGTACTTGGCGAGGGTCTGCTCGACGGCTCCTTCCTCAAGGTCGGGGCTCGTGTGCTGCACCCGCACAGATTGCTCCATCTCCTCTTTGGTGGGCCAGGAGTTGCGGAGCGTCTCGATATCGAGGTCGGCCAGGTCGCGTTCGAGGATCAGCTCGTAGAGGGCGGCGATGGCGACCGAGCCTACCCCCACTTTGAAGCCGTGGGAGAGGGGAGTTCCTTTGTGGCCTTCACCGTGCCCGAGGCCCTCCATCTCCCACAGGTGGCTGAACTGGTGTTCGGCGCCCGAGGCCGTCCTCGAAGACTCGTAGGACTGCATCCCGAGGCCTGACAGGATTAGGCCTTCTATAAGGTCTTCGGTGGCCTGTTGGTCGCCGGCACGCAGTTCTGCCGGGCTGTCGGTCCACTCGCGCAGGTGGTCCTGCACCAGCGACCAGCCCGCTGGGTCGATCTTCTCGACCTCCAGGGAGTCGGCTATCAACCAGTCGGCCCCCGAGGTCACCTTGCCAAGGAGATCCGCGTACCCCGACGCCGTCATGTCCTCCGGGGCGTGCCTGAGAACCTCCAGGTCGGCGACCACGGCCCTGGGAGCGGGGCATGAGAGCGTCTGCTTCAACCCGTCCTTTTCGATCGAAGCGCCGAACGCCGTGTACCCGTCCATCGAGGCGGCCGTACCGACGCACATGTAAGGTCTCTCGCACTCGTGGGAAGATCTCTTCACGATATCGTTCAGCGTCCCAGATCCCACGGCCACGGGTATGGCGTCGTGCCCCTTCAGGCAGTCCCTGAGCTTCTCGATGTTCGAGTACTCGGCGTAGAGCGGCGGCTCCGCCGGAAACACGTAGGGCTCTAGCGTGGTGTACCCGGCTTCTTCGAGCCGCCGCTGGACCTCTTTGCCGGCGACCTCGAGGGTGTTCCCGTCGGCGACGACGACCGGGGGCCTGTCGCCGAAATTCGCGCGGAAGACGTCGGGTACGGAGGCGAGCGCGCCCGCGCCGATGTTCACGTTGTGTGTATCGGTAGCCTCCTGTAGGGCCGCTCTTATGCGCTGTTCACTCACAAGCTACCTCCCGTTGGTGCGACTCGGGTATGGACTACGCTGCCGGCCCTCCGCCTGAGACGTGGCGCTCCGTCTTGTGCATCAGCTCTTTCATCTGAGGGTACGACTCCAGGTAGCGATCCACGTAGAACTTGTACTCCTCGTGGCGGTCGGGGTCTGGCTCGATGGTGTCCGCGGTGTGGACCATGTTCTCGGCGGCGGCCTGGATGTCCGGGTAGATCCCTGCCCCGACGGCGGCCAGCATCGCGGAGCCGAGGGCGGGACCCTCGCTCACCTTCGTGAAGGAGATGGGCACGTTCGAGACGTCGGCGTGCATCTGCATCCACAACTCGCTCTTGGCGGGACCGCCGGAGACGACGTTGAGCCTCGGCTCGAAGTCTTGCGCACGCATGGTGCGCAGGATGTTCTCCGTCCCGTAGCAAATGCCCTCCATGATGGCGCGGAAGACGTGTCCAGGTGTGTGGCTAAGGGTCAGGCCCCACATCATGCCGCGCGCCAGGGGGTCCGTGTAGGGTGAGCGGTTGCCCTGGAAGTAGTCGAGCACGATCAGGCCGTCCGAACCGACGGGCACGTCGCGTGCCAGCTCCGTCAGGACGTCGTAGGTGTCCACGCCGCGCTCCCTGGCCTCGGCGGCCGCGTCGCCCGCGAACTGGTTCTTGAACCAGGCTACGACGGAGCCAGTGGAAGCCTGCCCGGCCTCCACAGTGTACTGGCCTGGGATCATGGCGTCCGTGTAAGCACCCCAGAAGCCGGGATCGTGGATGGGTTCTGAGGTCTGCCCGATCATAACGTGCGAAGAGCCGGTGATGAGGGCCATCTTCCCCGGCTCGACCACCCCGAGCCCGAGCGCCCCGACGTACGCGTCCACGCCACCCTCCGCCACGGGCGTGCCGGCCTTGAGGCCAAGCTCCCCGGCAGCGGGCCTGCTCAGCTCACCGACGACCGTGCCCAGGTCGAGGACCTCGGCGGGATACTTCTCGAGTAAATCACCTGCGTCCGCCGCGTCGTAGAGGCTCTGCGGGAAACCGCCCTCTTCACGGTCGAAGTAGTACTTCGAGCTCGCAAAGTTTATGGAGAAAGCCCACTCGCCGGTGAGACGGTAGATCAGCCAATCGCCGCAGTCACAGATGTGTTTGGCATTCTTGTAGACCTCAGGCTCGTTATCTTTGATCCAGAGCGCCTTCGGAAGCCCCCACTCGGCGGAGACGGGCCCGTGCCCGTTGTACTTGAGCGCGTCGTTGTGCGTGCCCGCGATCCTGTCGGCCTGGTCGGAGGAGCGAACGTCCATCCACAGTATTGCCTGCCGCAGATGACGGCCCTTGTCGTCGATCGCGAGAACGGTGCTGCTCATGGCGTCCACCGAGATGCCCGCGATCTCCTCTGCGGGCACGCCGCCCTCTTCCATCGCGGCCCTTACCGCTCCCACGAGCGAAGACCACCACTCGTTAGGGTCCTGCTCGGCCCAGCCCGGACGAGGGTGCTTCAGCGCGAACTCCCGCTCGGTAAACACGACAGGCGTACCCTCGGGGTCGAAGATGCCGACCCTGGCTCCCCCCGTCCCGAAGTCGATTCCAAGGAGATAAGGACCCTCGGCCATCAGCTTGCTCCTTCTTCCCAACCGAACTTATCCCACAGATCGCGCGGGATGAGCTGGTCTATCCTTTCCAACGTGTAGTCGGGCAAATTTTCCTCTGGCTCGTTGGCCAGTTCCTCGGCGGTGGTCTCGCCGGTCAGGACGACCGCCGAGGGCATGCCCGCGCCTTTCGCCATACGGATCTCCGTGTAGAGACGGTCACCGGCCACCACGCACTCTTCTGCGTCTAGCCCGATCAGGTCCATGATAGTCTTCAACATTATGGGGTCGGGCTTGCCGACGTTGACCTGGCACTTCGCCCCCGTACACGCTTCTATGGCCCCGACGATCGCCGCCGCGTCGGGCTCTCCCCTCCCACCTGGAAACGGGCAGTAACGGTCGGGGTTCGTGGTCACAAGCAGCGCCCGTTTGTAGAACCAGATGGCATCGAAGGCGATCTGGAGCTTCCTGTACTCGAAACCGCGGTCGTAGCTGGCGATGACGATGTCGATCTCCTCGGGGTCCTCGGACATCCTGATCCCGGCCTCCCTGAGCGAGTTCTTTAGGGGCTCTTCGCTTATGGGAAAGACCGTCGCGTCGGGGTAGTTCTGAAGCAACCACTCCGTCATGGTAACGACGGTGTTGACGATCTCGGAGTAGGGCGTTTCAAGGCCAAACTTGCCGAGCTTCTCGGCGTACATCTTCGGGTCTTTCGTGGGGTTGTTGGAGAGGAAGACGACACGCTTGCCGAGCTCGCGCAGCTTGAGCACCAGACGTTCCGCCCCGGGGAGCAGCTCGTCCCCAAGGTAGATGGTCCCGTCGAGATCGAAGACGTAACCTTCGTAAAGCCTATCCGGCTGAACCATGCGATGTACTCAACCCCCTCCCACCAGTTTTACCCTCCTGTTGCCGACCGGAAACGGTGGCGTCTCCTCACAAGAGGTCTCCTCTAGGCCTCCCTCGCGGCGTGGTAGCGGCGGTCGATCTCCTCCATCTTCTCGACCTTGGGAGCCGAACGGCCTCCCTCGAACTCGGACGCGAGCCAGGCGTCTAGCACGGTCTTGGCGTTCTCGGATCCGATCACACGCCCACCCATCGTCAAGACCTGCGCGTTGTTGGACTTGCGGGCCCTCTCCGCAGAATAGACGTCGTGGCACTACGCGGGGCCCGCACGCCAGGCACCTTGTTCGCCGTGATGGACACCCCCAGCCCGGTCCCACAACACAAGATGGCCCGCTCGTGCTCGCCCCTGGCGACGGCCTCGGCCACCTCGACCGCGACATCGGGATAGTCGGCGGGGGCCTCAGGGTCAGTGCCGAAGTCTTTTACCTCGTAACCGCTATCTATGAGGTGCCGCGCCAGTACGTCCTTGAGCCCGAAAGCCGCGTTGTCAGCCCCTATCGCTATGCTTGCCATCTTCCCAGTGACCTCCTCATCTCACCGATGCCTGACCGTAGATTGGCCAGGCGCAGAAAGAGACTTACCCCCTCCATACAAAGCATCGGACACCAGAAGCTGCGTGTCAGAAGATCCATCAGCGTAACGCTCTCATCCTCCTCTGCCCCATTGGAACAAGCGTAGCGGATCCGGAAAAGCGTGTCAAACGTGCAAATTGTGCACTTGTGTGCAGCAATGATATTGTTGCCCCACGGGGAACCGGGGTCCGGGATGCTAAACTGCTGCGGGCAAGAGCAGGGTCGCCCGTATTCTCGAAGTAATCGGTGAGCACAAACCTCAAGTTCCGTTATACGGTCGGGCTAGAAGGAGGGCTACAGGGTTGGCACCGCGGCGTCGGATCCCGCTAGCCGAAGATCAATTCTTGCTCGCCGAGGTGGCGCAACTCTACTACGTCAAGGACCTCACGCAGCAGCAGATCGCCCGGCAGATAGGAACCTCGCGCTCCAACGTCTCGCGCATGCTGAAAGAGGCGCGCAAGCAGGGGATGGTGGAGGTAAAGATACATTCTCCCCTGCGGACCGTGCCGGGCTTGCAGGAGGAGCTCGTCTCGCGGCTCGGACTGCGCGAGTGCCTAGTCCTTGCGGCCCTGGATCGGGATTCCCGTACCTTTGAGTCTACGAATACGGTGACCCAGGTCGCGGCGCTGGCAGCGCGCTACCTGCAGGAGACCATCGCGGGGGACGCTACTGTGGGGCTGGGCTGGGGCAGGAGCGTGCACCGCGTGGTCCACAATAGGTTCTTCCGCGAGAAAAGGGACGTCACCGTGGTCCAGGCAATGGGCAGTATAGGAGGCTCCATCCCCG
>Ga0126311_10001857_pt1 | contig 10385 bp, 9 predicted proteins | sample Plot61_FD_92539 | JGI IMG/M metagenome (GOLD analysis project Ga0126311, IMG submission 92539) | Serpentine soil microbial communities from UC McLaughlin Reserve, CA, USA - Plot61 | ecosystem: Environmental > Terrestrial > Soil > Grasslands | place: USA: UC McLaughlin Reserve, Lake County... | reverse complement strand
GCTAAGAAATCTTTGCGTCCTCCTTTGCGACTTTGCGTGAAATATTCTTATTGCTTTTCTTTCGCGAGGGTGCGGACGTAATTCACGACGTGCCAGCGTTCCTCTTCGGTCATGCGCTTCTCGCCGGCGGGCATGATGCCGGTGATGCCTTTCGAGATCTTCCAGAACATCTCGCCATCAGTCATTGCGGTCTGGCGTTCCTTGCTCGTCAGATCAGCGGGCTTGCGGCGCAAGCGCGGCATATTTGCTTCGTTGCCCGCGCCAGTTTCACCATGACAAAAAACGCAGTTGCCCTTGGTTTTTTCCAGGTAAAGCGTTTTTCCTTTTTCGATCGACTCAGCGGACGTCATCACCGGGTTCTTTGTTTTGTCTGCATCTTCGGGAAGTTCCCAAGTGTTCTTCGAGAAGTCCTGTTGGGCTTGCCCGCCGCCGGACGGCGCGGAAATCGATCTCGAATCGTTCTGATTCTTGTTCGTCGTCGTGGGACTATTCGCGTTTTGAGAAGACGTTGCACCTACGTCAAAAGAGTTCACAAGCAAAAACGAGACTACGAGCAACAGTGAAAACGCCAGTAGGGACAAGCTGAGTAATTTACGCATCGGTTCGATTCTCTCCTTGAATTGGGCTTAACGGGTCCGTTTCTTTCGCACCGGCCGCTTCGTCGCGGGCGCAGAAGTTTTAACGGGTGCTTCTGCTTTCGGCTTGGACGCGGATTTCAGCATGTCGGCGACAACCTTGTCAGGAATGTCGGCCTCCACGACGATCTCACTTTCCTTCGCCGTCATCTTGAGCGCCTTCAACATCGTCTGCGCGTCTTTGTCAGACACTGCGCTGATGCCCTGCTGCATGAATCCCCAAAGCAGGCCCTGGATAATTTTGGCCGTGTCGGGATTGTCGGCATTCATTGCGCCGCGCAGGCTGAAACTGGTTCCGGTCATTGTAAGCGCAGCGTAGAAGTTGCCAAAGCTCGTATCGCAGCGCGACTCGCGCGACGTGTTTTCCAGCCCCATCATGCCAAAGCTCTTCGCAAACGAAGCGAGCGGTGCGCCTGAAGCGGAGATGAGCGCGTTTGGATCGCGCAACAACGACTCCAGCGACGCAGCGCTGATGCGCCCGTTACCGTTAGCGGCATCAATCGCCGACTTGAGATAACGCAGATTACCGAATGCGAGCGAGTTTGCGGTTAGCGGCACCACACCGATCTCGGTGAACGGTTTGAGTATCGGATTCTTTTCTGCCTCAGCTGCGATCGGATCGACTTTCATTAACGTGATCGACTTCGATCCGTACTGCTCAACGCGCACTTTGTCCTGAAGATAAAGTTGACCGAGAGTCATCAGCGAGTCGGAACTAAAGTCGCCGCCGACTACTGCCATGATGTCCGGAGCAACGAAACTCAGATCGCTCGCAGGTTTGTTAAACCGCACGGCGATCACGAGGTACTGGACAGAAGACGGCTCGATGCCGGCAGCTTTCTTCATGTCTGCAAACGTGCTGCGCATCTTCGTCAACTCAACCGGGTCGATAACGCGTGGCGCAGCTTCGTTGAGAATGCGTTGCGGACTGACGTAGATCAGCGCATCCGCCTCAGGTAGCGAGGCCAGCGCAGCTTGCGGGTTTTGTGCAAACACTTGAATCGCCATCGACAGGAGAGCGATGGCGGTTATGGGAAGTAGTTTTAATCGCAAATTCGGGACCTCCGTTTATTTAACCTGACGGTAACGAAAACACTTCGAATCATGATCGTTGACGAGGCCGACAGCCTGCATAAAAGAATAACAGATTGTCGAACCTACGAATTTAAAGCCGCGTTTGAGCAGGTCTTTGCTGAGTGCGTCTGAGAGCTCCGTGCGCGCAGCGAGCGGTTGCTCCGGCTTGCGCTTGAGTGGCTTATCGTTCACATACTGCCAAACGTAAGCAGCGAAACTTCCGAATTCGCGCTGCACTTCGAGAAACGCAATCGCGTTGGTCACCGCCGAGTTAATCTTGAGACGATTGCGGATAATGCTTTCGTCCTGCAGCAGCGCCGCAATCTTTCGCCGATCGTATTTGGCGACTTTCTTCGGATTGAAATCGTCGAAAGCTCTGCGATAGTTCTCACGTTTGCGGAGAATCGTTTCCCAACTGAGTCCAGCCTGTGCTCCTTCGAGAATCAGAAATTCAAAAAGACGCGTGTCGTAATGAACCGGCACGCCCCACTCTTCGTCGTGATAGGCGATTGATAAAGGTGTGGTCGCCCAGGAGCAACGCGTTAACATGGGCGGCTATTATAGCCGCGGCGAGATCTTTGTCTAAGAAATCTTGCCGGTGAGACACTTCACGACTGTCACGAGTTCCCGTATGTCGACCGGCTTGGCAACGTGCGTGTTGTAACCGGCGGTAATCGCGCGGATGCGATCCTGCGTGCGCGCGTAAGCTGTGAGCGCAATGGCGGGAATGTGCTTGCCGTGCTCACCTTTCAGCGTTCGCACCTGGCGGATGAGGTTGTAACCATCGGTATCGGCCATGCCGATGTCGCTAATCAACAAGTCAAACTTCTCGGCGCGTAGCAGCTCGAGCGCCTGTGCCGCCGACGATGCGCCCTGCACCTTCGCGCCGTGCGCACTCAGATCAATAGCCAGCAGATCGAGCGCATCCAGCTCGTCTTCAACTACGAGTATCCGCAAGTTTTGCAAATCAACTGCCGCTACGTTTTCGATCAAAGCCGGCGCCGGCGGACTCTCGCGACTCAGTTCAGTGCTCGGCAACGGAAGTTTGACAGTGAAGACTGCGCCCGTACCTGAACTGACGTTCTCTACGGCAATCAGGCCGCCGTGCAGTTCGACGAGATGGCGCACAATCGCGAGTCCGAGACCGAGTCCGCCGTGCGTGCGCGTAGTCGAGCCGTCCGCTTGTCGAAAACGTTCGAACACATGCGGCAGAAACTCAGGTGCGATGCCTGGTCCAGTGTCGCTGACTACGATCTCTGCGTAGATATCCGTCACGCTGACGCGTAGGCCGACAACTCCGCCGGCGGGCGTGAACTTAGAAGCGTTTGAAAGCAGGTTCCAAATTACCTGCTGCAAGCGATCGGCGTCGCCCGCAATGATCTTCAGTCCTGACTCAAATTCAGTCTCGATCTTTATGTCTTTCGCTTCGAGCGCCGGGCGCACCGCGTCGAGCGCGGCGTTGACTACGCTGACGAGATCCACTGGGCCAAGGTGAAGCTGAAGTTTGCCGGTGATCACGCGCGAGACGTCGAGAATGTCTTCGATGATCTGTTTCTGTGCCCACGCATTTCGTTCGATCACTTCGATCGCGTGAATCGAGCTTTCCGGCTCGAGGCGGCCGGATTTCAGAATGCGTGCCCAGCCAATCACAGCGTTCAACGGCGTGCGGAGTTCGTGTGAAAGAGTGGCGAGAAACTCATCCTTCAAACGGTTTGCTTTTTCAGCGTCAGCGCGTGCGGCGCGTTCACGAACGAGAAGTTGGGCCAACTCTTTTTCGGTTTTCTTACGCGCAGTGATGTCGCGCATGATGCTGACGTAACACTGCGGTTCGCCGAGGCCGCTGCGCATGGTGAACACTGAAAGTTCGATAGTTCGTTCGTCGCCGCTCTTTGTGCGGCAGACGTGCTCGCCGGCATAGTCGCCGGAAGCGACGAGTTGATCGAAGATTTGCTGAAAAGTCTTTTCACCGAGATAGATTGCGGGAGTTTTGCCTTCGAGATCGTTGTCGGCGTAACCGAGCAGGGTGAAGTGCGCGCCGTTTTGTTGCAGGTAGAAGCCGTCAGGATCGATGATCGCGATCGCTTCTTTCGAGTGCGCGAAGATCTCTTGATAGAGACCCGCGTGCAACTCTACGGGACGGGCACTCGGCCCAGGTTTTCGTCGCGAAACTTCTGCAGACATGGCATCGCCCGAGGAATGGAAAATCGAAGGGGGCTTTGCCGGGTAAAGAAATCTTAACACTTATAAGACTACCGGGCTATTGGAGCGTACCGATTCATACACCGCGTTTGCGATTCGCACGGACATTAGACCATCCAGCGCGGTGACGAGCGGTGGTGAATCGTTCACGATCGAATCGATGAAGGCCCTGTCTTCCTGCACGTAACCCCAACGTTCTTCGCGCGCTAGCTGCTGCATCGTCTGCACCGTGAAATGCCCTTCGAGATTGCTGCTGGAGGTGAGACTTTCCATCTCACGCGTCACGAGCGTTGCGTGATGACAGAACACCTCGACTCGCTCGAACGGAAACAGCCAACTCGCATCCGCCGCAGTCGCCAGCGTCGCGTGCATGCCGTTCTTAAACTTCAGCAACACCGAGAAGTCGTCAACCTCTTTGTACTCATGCGTCGATCCAACGGCATGCAAACTTTCCACTTCACCAAACAGAAACCGCATCATGTCAAACATGTGAATCGGCGTTTCATACAGAAATCCACCGGTGATCTCGGGATCTCCGGTCCATTCTGGTTTGAGTAGTTCGCCGCGATTCATCTTGACGTGCGCCGAGTGTGGCGTGTACGTCTCGGAAAGCATCTGTTTCAACGTGGCATACACCGGCGCGAAGCGACGATTATGGCCCACCTGAAAAATGCCTGGTCCCTCTTTCGACTTCTCAAACACTCTTTCGGCGTCGGCGACGTTCGTAGCGAGCGGCTTTTCACAGAACACGTGCTTGCCGGTTTCGATCGCCGCAATCGCGAGGGAGACGTGTTGCGTGTTTGGCGTGGTGATGTAAACGGCATCGGATCTTTCGAGCACTTCGAGTGGCGTGGCCACGGCGGTGGCGTGATGTGAACCGGCTAGACGTTCCGCAGCGGCGGGCGCCACGTCGTACACGCTCGTGAGTTGAACGCGCTCGTCACGCGCCAGCACGCCGGCGTGAACCCCCGCGATGTATCCCGTGCCGATGATTCCTACCTTCAGTTTCGCCATTCGCTCTAACCTTTCGCCAGCAGCGTTTCTGTTGCTTCACGAGCTTCACGCGCGAGTGTAAAGGGATCTCGTTCCCAGTACTCGGGGCGGAAGATCTCGACGCTTGCGACTTTGTCGTAGCCGATCTTTCTGAATGATGACAACATATCCTCGAGCGGCAGGATACCGAGGCCGGGCAGCAGCCGGTGCCGATCTTCCAACTGCTCGCGCGGCAGATCTTCGGCGTCGTTGATGTGAAAGATTTGAATCAGTTTCGGATCGAGAGCTTCGATCATATCGAGAGTAGAGTTGCCGGCGTAAAAGTGAAAACTATCGATAACGATGCCGAGATCATCTCGATTTACTTCGCGCACGATCTCGGCGGCGAGGTCGAGAGTGGGAACGCTGCAATCCGTCTGTCCCAGAAACTCGAAGGCGAGCGTAACGTTGTGCGCGGCTGAGATGTCGCAAAGTTCAGTCAGGACTTTGATCGATTCGGCGATCACGTTCTCGCGTGTTGCGCCGCCTTTCGGCAATGGACCAGGTACGACCACGATGCACGGACAGCCAACGGCGGCCGCAATGCCGCTCAGTTCTTCGCATTCACGTTTTACCCCATCATAGGCGTGCGCATCTCGAAACGTAATGTGTTCGATCGAGTTGATGCTTAGTGGTGACAAGCCCGATTCAGAAAAAAGATCCTTCAACTCAGCCGCGGAGCGTTCTTTGAGAAAAGCGCGGAGCTTCGCAGCCCAGATTTCCAGGTAATTAAACCCTGCTTCTTTGGCTACCCGCAAATCAGTCGCAAGGTCAGCCCGCATCGTCGTAGCGCCGTTAAGTGCGAGTTTCATTGAGGCAGAATATCACGGGACTTGCGACGATGGAGTCAGTACCACCTGCGATAGCGGGTGGGTCTGCACGCGACATAACGCACCCGCTATCGCAGGTGGTACTGACCCGATCCTTCACCGCTGCCCGCGGTTTGACTTGCGCCACGCATAGTTGTAAAAGTGGCTTCAAAGACAACTTAATCCGCATCCCTGCTTTCCCGGTTGGTTGACCGGGAATCGGTTTTTCCGAAATAAGAAGGAGATACAAATGGCCCTACGACTTGGCGATATAGCACCCGATTTCGAAGCAGATACAACTGAAGGCCCCATTCGCTTCCACGAGTGGCTTGGCGATAGTTGGGCAGTACTGTTCTCACACCCAAAAGATTTCACTCCCGTCTGTACCACTGAACTTGGCTACGTGGCGCGCTGCAAACCTGATTTCGAAAAGCGCGGCGTAAAAGTGATTGGTCTTAGTGTCGATCCGACGGATTCACACAAGCGCTGGGCTGAGGACATCAAAGAGACCCAGGGATCAGCGCTCAACTTCCCCATAATCGCAGACCCGGATCACAAGGTCGCGGAACTGTACGACATGATCCACCCGGAGATCAGTGATGTGTTCACAGTCCGTTCAGTTTACGTGATTGGCCCAGACAAAAAGATCAAGTTGATGATCACTTATCCGGCCAGCACCGGACGCAATTTCGACGAGATCCTGCGCGTCATCGATTCTCTGCAACTGACCTCGAAATACAGCGTTGCAACTCCGGTCAACTGGAAAGATGGCGACGACGTAATCATCGTACCGTCGTTGTCAGACGAGGCCGCGAAGGAGAAGTTTCCCGGCGGCTGGAGAGCACCGAAGCCATACCTGCGGATCACGCCGCAGCCAAACAAACCGGCCGCTCAAACAGACTCGGCCGCGAAGACCGCAACATAATCGAGCACGTAGAGAACAGGAAGCAGGAGCAGACCTCAGCAGCAGGCTGCTCCTGCTTTCTGCCTCCTGCCCTGCTTCATGACTCTTCCTCCCGAAACACAACTCGGTCGCTATCAGATTCGCTCACTCCTCGGCGCAGGTGGCATGGGTGAAGTCTACCTGGCACAGGACACGAGTCTGAATCGCAAAGTCGCGCTGAAAGTGCTGCCAGCCGAGCTTGCTTTGAATCAGGATCGGATGCGCCGCTTCAAACAGGAAGCGACGTCGGCCGCGTCACTCAATCATCCAAACATCGCGCACATCTACGAGATCGGCGAAGCAAACGGCATAAACTTCATCGCGATGGAGTACGTGGATGGCGTCACGTTGCGCGACAAGATTCGCAACGAAGACGAAGAGCTTTCGAAACTCCTGCGCGTGTTGCAACACGTTGCCGAAGGACTCGCGAAGGCTCACGACGCGGGCATTATTCATCGCGACCTCAAGCCCGACAACATCATGATCACGTCCGACGGCCACGCAAAGATCCTCGACTTTGGTTTGGCCAAACTAATCGAACCGCAAACGACTTCGGGCAGCGAAGAGCCGACAATCCTGCAACAGTATTCAACGCCAGGATTGGTCCTCGGCACGTTGGGTTACATGTCGCCCGAGCAGGCGCAAGGCAAGACAAAGGAGATCGATCACCGTTCCGACATTTTTTCGTTTGGTTGCATTCTCTTCGAAGCGATCACTGGAAGAAAGGCGTTTTCAGGTCAGGATCAGATCGACGTCCTGAACAGGATCATCCGTGAGCCGGTCGCATCACTGGCGACTTACAATCCGGGCGCGCCCGCCGACTTGCAACGCATCGTGCGTCGCTGTCTCGCAAAAGATCCCGAGCAGCGTTACCAGGACATTAAAGACGTTGCGATCGAGTTGAAAGAAGTCCGGCGCGAGTTGCAGGAACGAGGTGTTGATAGCACTCTGCCGCCCGCGTTGTCAGCGAGCAGTGAAGCGCAGACGGTTTTGAATTCCGATGCCACGCATGTGCAGTCGCGGCCGCGCACTGCCGAGTCACCAGTCTCAGCGGCAACGCGCGCGTCGAGCGCGGAGTTTATCGTCAGTGAGATAAAGCGTCACAAGGCCGCCACGCTTATCGGAGCCGCACTCGTGTTGATTATCGGGATAGCGGCGACGCTCGGAATCCGTTCCTATCTTCACGCGAAGAATACGGAGGTCGCAGTTGATTCGATCGCCGTCATTCCGTTTATGAACCAGGACAAAGATCCGAATTCTGAATGGATCTCCGATGGTCTAACCGAGAGCATTATCAACAACCTCACGCAACTGCCGAACTTGAAAGTGATCGCGCGCAGTTCTGTATTTCGTTACAAGGGCAGGGAAACCGATCCGATCGCAGTCGGCAACGAGCTTGGTGTGCGAGCGGTGCTGGTGGGGCGTTTGATGCATCGTGGCGACGCGATGTTGATTAGTGCCGAACTGATCGACATTCGCGACAACAAGCAACTCTGGGGTGACAAATACGAACGCAAACTCGCCGACATGCTCTCAGTGCAACGCGAGATCGCGCGTGAGATCACCAATAACCTGCGGCCGACGCTCTCAGGCATGGAGCAGTCGCGCATGGACAAGCAGTACACGGCTAACGCGGAAGCGTTTCAACTCTATCTGAAAGGCCGTTTTTACTGGAGCAAACGCTCGCCGCAGGGTCTGCAACGCGCGATCCCATTCTTTCAACAGGCAATCGAGAAAGATCCAAACTACGCGCTCGCTTACAGCGGTCTTGCCGATACGTATGCCTTGATCGCCGCCTACACAAACCAACCCGCGCGAGAGGTGATGCCGAAAGCAAAAGACGCGGCCTTGAAAGCACTTGCTCTCGACGACAAGCTCGCCGAAGCACACGCATCGCTTGGTCAAATAACAGCCTATTACGATTACGACTTTGTCACTGCGGAGCGCGAGTATCGACGCGCGATCGAGCTCAATCCAAACTATGCGTCGGCGCACCAGTGGCTTGCAGAACACCTCGCCGCAACGAGACGAAACGACGAGGCGATGGCGGAGATTCGTCGCGCGCTCGAGCTCGATCCGATGTCTGTGATCATGAATCGCATCTACGCGGATATTATGGTTGACGGTCGAAGGTTTGACGAAGCCATTCAGCAGTATCAAAAAACTCTCGAACTGGAGCCCAACTTTCCCACTGCACACTACTTCCTCGCCCGCGCTTACGAAGCAAAGGGCTCGTATGACGAAGCGGTGAAGGAGTACATGATGTCTTCACAGCTCGGCACGGTGATGGGGGAAGTCATGGGTAAGGCGAATGACATTTACAAGAGGCAAGGCTGGAAGGCATACGTGCAATTCAATGTTGAGCAGTTGGTGGAGAAAGCTTCGGAACGCAGGTTTCCGGCTTTTGTGATCGCGACTCTCTATGCGAGAGCAGATCGCAAAGATGAAACAATCGAGTGGCTCGAAAAAGGTTACGAGGAACGCGACTTTCGCATGACGCTGCTCAGCGTCGCGTTTGAGTTTGACGGCTTGCGCAGTGATCCCCGGTTCAAGGAATTAGTGCGGCGAATGGGATTGCCTGAATGAAGTTAATTTGCTGTCTTATCCTGCTGTTGCTGGCCCAACAGGACGACGTTATTCGCACCGAGACTGACGTCACTAACCTGCCTTTCACGGCTATGGACAAACAACGTCGCTTCATCACAATGCTTAGCGCGGAAGACCTGCGTGTGCTCGAAGATGGCGTGCCGCAAAAGCTTTTTACTTTCCAGCGCGAAACTGACCGGCCTCTGGCGATTGCGTTCCTGATCGACGTTAGTGGTTCGCAGGAGCTTACGCTTCCCGATGAGAAAGCGGCGGCACGGTCGTTTATCGAGAAGGTGATCCAGTCAAACAAGGACCAGGTTGCGATCGTGCCGTTTACGGGTCTTGCGTATCTGGAACAACCGATGACGCGCGACATCCTGAGTGTCTATCGCGTGCTGGAACGCATCGAGGTTGCCGCACCTTCATATCTCGGCGCAGGTCGACCGCTGACGGGAATTGCGACTGGTCCAGGTTTAGCGGCAACGCCGGAAGAAGGAACCACCGCGATCTGGGACGCAATCGCACTGACGTCGAGCAACGTGATGGCGAATGCTCCCGGTCTCAGGCGACGAGCGATCATTCTTTTGACAGACGGTTTGAACACGCGAGGCCGGTTGGACCAGAAGGAAGCAATCAATCGCGCGCTCGCGGCTGAGACAGTGATTTATGGCATCGGTATCGGTAACAAACGCGATGGGCTCGATCGTGGCGCGATTCGTGAGGTAGCCGAAAAAACCGGCGGGCGCGCCTTCTTTCCTGATAAGAAATTCGACTTGAACGCCGCCTTCGCGGAGATCGAACGCGAGCTGCGCACTCAATACTTAATCGCTTATTCCTCAACCAATAAGAAACGCGACGGCGCCTATCGCAAGATCACAATCGAGATCACAAACCCCGAGTTGCGCAAAGAGAAACTGGAAATCCGTCACCGCCCGGGTTACTACGCGAAACCCGGTTAAGATCAAAAAAAGATCAAAAAGTTCTTGACAGGACCATGCCTGTTACTTTATACACGTCCGTTCGCGCGGAAGGTCGGAAGATAAAAATGCGCGTCGAGGTAAATCAAATGAAGACGAGCTGGACACACATAGAACACAAACGGCGACT
>Ga0126311_10001855_pt1 | contig 10395 bp, 10 predicted proteins | sample Plot61_FD_92539 | JGI IMG/M metagenome (GOLD analysis project Ga0126311, IMG submission 92539) | Serpentine soil microbial communities from UC McLaughlin Reserve, CA, USA - Plot61 | ecosystem: Environmental > Terrestrial > Soil > Grasslands | place: USA: UC McLaughlin Reserve, Lake County... | reverse complement strand
TCCCGGTGGCCGGGCTCGCCGGCGACCAGCAGGCCGCGCTGTTCGGCCAGGCATGTTTCGAGCCGGGCAGCGCCAAGAACACATACGGGACCGGGAGCTTCGTCCTGCTCAACACCGGCGAGCGGGCGCCCGACCCGGCCGCCGGCCTGCTGACCACGCTCGCCTGCGCGAGCGGCGAGCGCGCCGACTACGCGCTGGAGGCGTCGATATTCGTCACCGGCGCCGCCGTGCAGTGGCTGCGCGACGGCCTCGGGGCGATCGAGGAGGCCGCCGAGACCGAGGCGCTCGCCGCCTCGCTGGAGGGCAACGACGGCGTCTATTTCGTCCCCGCCCTGACCGGTCTCGGCTCGCCGCATTGGGACCCCTACGCGCGCGGCACGATCGTCGGCCTGACCCGGGGCAGCGGCCGAGCGCATCTGGCCCGGGCCGCGCTGGAGGCGATCGCCTACCAGACGGTCGACGCGGTTCGCGCCCAGGAGGCGGCGAGCGGCGAACGGCTCGGGCTGCTCAAGGCGGATGGCGGCGCCGTCTCCAACGCCTGGCTGATGCAGTTCCAGGCCGACGTGCTGGGAGCCGAGGTCGTCGTCCCCGAGGTCGCCGAGACGACCGCGCTCGGCGCCGCCTATCTCGCCGGGATCGCGACCGGGCTCTGGAGCTTCGAGCGGGTCGCTGAGATGTGGCGCGAGGCCGCCCGCTACGAGCCCCGCATGGGCGAGGGCGAGCGCGCCGAGCTGCTCGCCGGCTGGCACCGCGCCCTGGAGCGCTCGCGCGGCTGGGCCGACCCCGCCGCCCGCCCGCCGCGCCCGGCGTAACCGCCGCAGCCGCAGGGGGTAGGCAGCGATTGCGCCGGTCACGCCGGCGTCGAGCCATGGCGGAGATCAAGCCCCAGAAATACAAGGACGACCGTCCGGCCGAGTACTTCGACCAGTTCCATGCCGCCGCGCGCCGGGGTGTCGGCTGGACCTACACGCTCGCGCGCGTCCTGGTGACGCCGCCGACCCTGCTGCTGTGGCGGGTGCGCGCGATCGGCCTCGCCAACGTGCCCAAGTCGGGTCCCCTATTGCTGGCCCCGAACCACCTGAGCCAGATGGACCACTTCTTCACCGCCCTCTACCTGCGCCGCAAGGTTCGCTTCATGGCCAAATCGCAGATCTTCGGGCCGCCCGTCCTGACCTACGTCTTCAAGCACGGCGGAGTATTTCCCGTGCGCCGCGGCCACCGGGACGAGGAGGCGTTCAGGACCGCGTTTGCGCTCCTCGAACAGGAGGAGATGCTCCTGATCTACGCCGAGGGCGGGCGCTCGCGCACGGGAGAGCTGGGCGAGCCGAAAGCGGGGATCGGGCGGCTGGCGCTCGAATCGGGCGCTCCCGTGGTCCCCGTTGCGATCCACGGCTCGGCGTCGGTGCGCCGCTGGAAGCGCTTCACATTCCCGAAGGTGACGGTCCAGTACGGAGAGCCGATCAGCTTTCCGGTCGAGCGCGATGTGGGGCGCGAGCGCCAGCTCGAGGCCGCGCGTGAGATCTTCGACCGAGTGCGTGAGATGTACCTCTGCCTCGATGCGGGGCAAGCTTCACGCCAACTCAACGACGCCTGAGAAAAACGCAACCGGCTGCTCTAACCTTCCGCCCACCGTGGGTGGGAGGAGAGCAGGGGCATTGAGCAGCAGCGGGAGGAGCCGCATGCCGCTGTCGCTTCGGCGGCCGCGCTCCGTATTGGTGATCGCACTGGCGCTGATCGTCGCCCTGGGCTGGGTCGGGCGCGACGTCGAGAGCAAGCTGAACCCGACGTCGCTCGACGTGCCTGGCACGGACGCCAACCGGGCCAACAAGATGCTGGAGCAGTACTTCGGCGACTCCGCCCCCTTCGCGATCCTTCTCCAGGGCCCGCCGAGGGAAATCGAGGAGCAGGGCCCGGCGCTGGTCCATGCGCTCCGTGCCAGCGACCCGAAAGTGACCACCGTCTCACCCTGGGACAAAGGCAAAGTCGGCAACCTGCGTCCGGCGCCGAACAAGGCGCTGATCCTCGCCGACTTCCACGTGACGGTCAACGACGCGGTTCGCTACACCGTCGACGAACTCAACGAGATCCTCGATGAGAAGGTCGATCCCCCGGTCGAGGCAACACAGACCGGCTTCGCCACCCTCTCCCGCGCGATCCAGGACGAATCGATCCACGCCACCCATCGCAGCGAGCTGATCGCGCTGCCGATCCTGCTGCTCGTCCTGCTGCTCGTCTTCCGCTCGCCGGTCGCGGCGATCATCCCGCTCTCATTCGGGGCGATCACGGTGATCACCTCGCGCGGGGTCCTCTCGCTGCTCTCCTCGGCGATCTCGATCGACGGCTTCGCCCTGACCGTCAGCACGATGATGGGGCTGGCCCTGGGGGTCGACTACGCGCTGCTGATGGTCTCGCGCTACCGAGAAGAGCTCGCTCTCGGAGCCGAGGCCTATGAGGGAGCGGCGATAACGCGGCGGACGGCGGGTCGCACGACCGTCTTCGCCGGAAGCACCCTGTTCCTCGCGATGGTCGTCTCGGTGCCGATCCTGCCCGGGGCGCTGCTCGTCTCGCTCGCCGGGACCCTGATGGTGGTCGTGATCCTCAGCGTCTCGGTGGCGACCGTGGTCGCTCCTGCGCTGCTGGCGCTGCTCGGCCCGAACCTCAACCGCTGGCAGATCGGCAGGGGCCAGGCCACCGACCGGACCGCGGTGATGACATTCGTCGACGCCGCCCTGCGGCGCCCGGTCTTCGCCACGCTCGTGATCGGGGGCATCGTCCTGGTTCTCGCCGTGCCGGCATTCGGGCTGAAGACAGGCCCGCCGAGCACCGAGCAGCTGCCCAAGGACAACGACGTGCGCGAAGACTTCGACGTGGTCCAGGAGGCGATCGGCCCCGGCTACGAAGCGCCCTTCGTCGTCGTCGCCGCGACCGAAAACGGGACCATGACCGAACGGGCCCGCCTCGACGAGCTCGCCAGGTGGCAGCGCCGGATCGCCAACGACCCGGCCGTGCAGGCCGTGATCGGCCCCGAGCAGGTGGCCGAAAGGACCGAGCCGCTGAAAAACACCGGCAACGAACTGCGGACGAGCAACGAAAAGGGCGGCGACCTGTACGAACTCAATCGGCTCGGTCCCGGGCTCGCCCGCGCGGCGAACGGCGTCTCGCAGATCCGCAACGGCCTCGCCCGTGCCGCCGCCGGCGCCGGCTTGCTCGGCGAAGGCTCCGGCAACGCCGAGGAGGGGGCCCTGCAGATCGCCGACGGCCTCGGTCAGGCGATCGAAGGCGGCGGCAGGGCGGTGCGTGGGATCGCCCGTCTCGACGACGGTTCCGGACAGCTGGCCGAGGGTTCCCGGGCGCTTGCCGAGGGACAGGAAGAAGCGGAACTAGGTGCCTCGAATCTCAAAGAAAAGACGGAAGGCATGCTGAGAAACGTGCGCCGGTCCTCACTGCGCAAAGCCCGTGATCTTCGCGCCGAACTCAATGCCCTGGCAGCCGGAAACCCGGAGCTCGAAAAAGCGAAAGAAAAAGCCCTCGAACTGGTCGGGTTCGTCGCCACCAACCGCAACGAAGCGCGCAGCCTGCGCGGCGAAGCGATCGAACTGCTCGGGGGCGAGAAAAGGCTGGTGGCCGGTGCCAACAACATCAGCGAGGGCGCCGGCAGGCTGAACGAAGGAACGACGAAGCTCGAGCAGGAATCGACGGCGCTGCCGACCGGGCTGGAAGAACTCCAGGACGGCACCTTCCGGCTCGCCAACGGCATCGACAGGCTCCAGGGCGGCTCGGAAACCCTGCAATCGAACCTCTCAGAGGGCTTCCATCGCACCTATCCCCTGCAGGCCGGGCTGCGGCGGGCCAGCGTAAAAGTCACCAAAGGCGCCGGCTCGATGAGCAAACGGGTCGACCAGATCAACGAGGAGTCCCCAGGCCTCTTCGACTCGGGCTACTTCGTCCTCTCCGCGATCGACGGCGCACCGACGGCCGATCGCGAGCAGGCCGGCGAAGTGATCAGCCTCAGGAACGGCGGCCAGGGCGCGGCGATCACGGTGATCTCCAAATACACCTTCAACACCGACGGCTCGACGGACCTCGACCACCGGCTCAAGGACGACGCCGAAGGCCTGGCCGAGGACGCAAATGTCGAAGCGGGCGTCGCCGGCGGCGCCGCTCAGCTGACCGACTATGACGAGATCACCAGGGAGCGGATCCCCCTCGTCGTCATCGCGATCACCCTCGTCACCCTGCTGATGATGATCATCATCGTGCGGGCGCCGCTGCTGGCGACGCTCGCCGTCGTCCTCAACCTGGCGACCGTGGGGGTCGCCTTCGGCGTCATCGTCCTGCTCTTCAACGTCCCTCATGGCTACCCCGGCGGGGGCCACACCTACGTCGACGCGATCGGAGCGGTGGCGATGTTCGGTGTCGTCTTCGGGCTCTCGATCGACTACGCGGTCTTCCTCCTGATGCGGATGAAAGAGAGCTACGACCAGAACGGCGACAACACGGCGGCGATCTCGGTCGGTCTCGAGAAGACGGCGCGGGTGATCACCGGCGCGGCGGCGATCATGATGGCCGTCTTCATCGCCTTCGCCGCGGCGCCGATCGCGACCGTCAGCCAGCTGGGCATCGGCCTGACGGTCGCGGTGCTGCTCGACGCGACCGTGATCCGCATCGTCCTGCTGCCGGCGCTGATGCTGCTGCTCGGTGACCGTGTCTGGTACGTGCCGCCGTGGCTGGACCGGATCCTGCCGAGAATCGACGTCGAGGGTGAGGACCATGCAGGTCCCAGGCCTGTCGTCGTCGGCGGCTCGGCGGACTAGCTGTAGCGCGGCTCGAGCCGCGCGAAGAACTCGGGGTCGTGGCCGGGGGTGACGATGGCTTCGGGGAACTGGCGGCTGAACAGCCTCAGCTCCTGGAGCGAGCGCCGGTGGTTGTGGGCGTCGAAGGGACGCGGCGGGGGCGGCGCCGTTCCGGCGAGCTGCCCGGCGGTGTAGGTGGCGTCGCCGCCGATCACGAAGTCCCGCTGCCCCAGGCGGCAGACGAGCGAAATGTGGCCGGCGCTGTGGCCGGGCGTGAAGGCGAGGCGGATCGAGCCGTCGCCAAAGAGGTCGTGGGTGCGGCCGAAGCTCGCGTAGGAGTCGATGCCGCCACGATCGAAGTCGACGGTGCGGTAGTCGAAGGCGTAGTCGTAGTGGGGCCGGCGATAGCCGTTCAACAGCGGCCTCGTCCCGCTGGTCGCGGCCTTCCACTCGACCTCGCTGAGGACGAAGGTCGCCTGTGGGAACTCGGAGATCGCCGAGGTCTGGTCCATGTGCATATGGGTCATCACGACGACCGGGACCTCGCCGGGCTCGAGTCCGCGGGCGCGCAGTCGGGCGGGGACGTCTTCTCCAGGCTCCAGCGCCGGCCTGCTGAAGCGGGCGCCCAGCGGGCCGAAGTTCTCGCGGCCGTCCGTGGCGATCGACGGGTGCAGGCCGGTGTCGACGAGGATCGCCCCGGCGCTCGGGTGCCGGATCAGGAAGGCCGGGCACGGCATCTTCATCGCCGGCTCGCCGCTGATCAGGGCCCGCGCCAGCTTCAGGCCGAGGAAGCGCCCGCCGGGGCTCTCGATCATCGAGCGCGACCAGGTGACATGGCCGGCGACCATCGGCTCGACCGTGACGGTCGCCCCCGCCGTGCCTCCGGCGAGCGGCTCGTGAAGCGGTTTCGCCTCTACGTGGACCTTCATCCGCGGGTCAGGTTACTTGCGGCGCAGGCGCATATATAGGCTGCCCGCCTTATGGGAGGAGCGGAGCGAACGGGCGCGGCGTCGCAGGTCTTCAGGGACGATCTCCTCGAGGGCCAGGTCTGCGTGGTCTCCGGCGCCGGCAGCGGCCTCGGTCGTGAGACGGCGCTCGAGCTGGCGCGGCTGGGCGCCGTCGTGATCGGCTGCGGGCGCCGCGAGGAGCCTCTCGCCGAGACCGCCGGCCTCGCCGAGGGCCTGGCGGGCTCCCTCGAGCACGAGCAGCTCGACATCCGCGACGAGGAGGCCGTCGGCCTCTTCTTCGACGGCGCGCTCGAGCGCCACGGGCGGATCGACGTCCTGGTCAACAATGCGGGCGGCCAGTTCCTCAGCCCCGCCGAGGCGATCACCCCGAAGGGATTCCGGACCGTGATCGAGCTCAACGTCGAGGGCACCTGGCTGATGACCCACGCAGCGGCGACCAAGGCCTTCATCCCGCAGGGCGGCGGCAAGGTCCTCAGCGTCACCCTCTCTCCCCACAACGGGATGCCCGGGATGGTCCATTCCGGCGCCGCACGCGCCGCCGTCGAGAACATGATGCGCACCCTGGCCACCGAGTGGGCGCGCTTCGGCATCAGGACCTGCGCGCTGGCCGCCGGCCAGTTCAAGACCGAGACGCTGATGACGAAGTACCCACAGGTCGTCGTCGACAACCTCGAGCGCTCGATACCGATCGGCCGCGCCGGGCGCTCCGAGGAGATGGCCTGGCTGGTCGCATACCTCTCATCGCCGGCCGGGGACTTCTTCTCCGGGACGACGATCACGATCGACGGCGGGCGCGACAACTGGGCCGGGCCATGGCCGCCGGAGGCGATCGCCGACGATTCCGGCGCTCCTGTCGCCGAGGAGCGGCGGCCGCGAGCCGAATGAAGCGGTCTACTCCCGCGGCTCGAGGATGACGAGCGGGATTTCGCGGCCCTTGCTGCGTGCCTGGTAGTCGGCGTAGCCGCGGTAGGTCCTCAGCGCCAGCGGCCAGAGGCGCTTGCGCTCCTCGGCGGTGGCGACGCGTGCGTGGACGACGCGGCGCTCGCTGCCCACCTGGACCTCGGCGTCGGGGTTCGCCCTGAGGTTGTGGAACCAGGCCGGATTCTTCGGAAAGCCGCCTTTCGAGGCGACCAGGACGAGGTTCTCTCCGTCGCGGAAGTAGAGCAGGGGAGAGGTCCGCTTCCTGCCGCTCTTGGCGCCGACGTGGTCGAGCAGCAGCATCGTCGGCAGGCCTGGGGCGGTATGCCCGATGCGCCCGCCCGTCGCCCTGTAGACGAGCGTATGCAGGCCCATCACGCGGCGGGTCAGAGGCCAGGTCCGGTCCGCCAGATCAAGAACGCGGTTGGACCTGCCCTCTGCGTCCGCGCTGCTCATCTCAGGTGTACATGCCGCCGAACATGCCGCCGGTCACGTTCAGCGTCTGGCCGTGCACGTAGTCGGCGAGCGGCGAGGCCAGGAACAGGACCGGGCCGGAGGCCTCCTCCGGCGTCGCCGGGCGGCCGATCGGGATGATCGCCGAGGCCATCGCGCGCATCTGCTCGGGGATGCCGAGCTCGATCTTCTCGCCGCCGGGGGCGGTCATCTCGCCGCCCTCCTCCTTGGCGGCCGTGAGGCGCGTGTCGACGAAGCCGAAGGCGACCGCGTTGACGTTGATGCGGAACTGGCCCCACTCCTTGGCCAGCGTTTTGGTCAGGCCGACGACGCCCATCTTCGCCGCCGAATAGTTGACCTGTCCGGCATTGCCCATCGTCCCCGAGGTCGAGGAGACGTTGATCAGCTTGCGGAAGACCTCCCTGTCTTCCGCTTTCTCGGCCTTTGCTGCCTCGCGCCAGTGCGGGGCGAGCGCACGGGCGACACGGAAGGGGACGACGGTGTGGATGTCGATCATCGCCTGGAACTGCTCGTCGGTCATCCGGTGGGCGACGCCGTCCCAGGTGTAGCCGGCGTTGTTGACGCAGATGTCGACGGCGCCGAAGGCCTCGACCGCGGCGGCGACGAGCTCGTCGGCGGCCCCGGGCTTGGTCAGGTCGCCGGAGTAGACCGCGGTCTCCCCGTCGATCTCGCCGGCCGTCTGCTCGGCGACGTCTGCGTCGAGGTCGTTGATCATCACCTTGGCGCCCTCGCCGACGAACAGCTCGGCGGTCGCCCGGCCGATCCCTCGGGCCGATCCGGTGACGATCGCCGCTTTCCCATCGAGAAGTCCCATCAGTCTGCGCTCTCCTTGGTTGTGAAAATCGGCCCGGGAGGCTACATGGAACTCCGCGACCCTGGTTGACCGGCCAGTCGGCCCCGGCAGGCGGCAACAACGGGATTGCCGCCGCCCCGTCGGCGACCATTCGACAGATCCCTACCAGGAGGACCGCACGTGGAAACCGTCGAGTACCCGGTCAAATTCTCCGTCGACTACCCGGACCGAGACCTGAATCGCCTGACTACCTTCTTCCGCCTCTTCACGGTGATTCCGATTGGCATCGTCGCCGCGCTGCTCGCCCAGACGTCATTCGCGGCGGAATCGGGCACCTACGCCTACGCGGGCGGCGCCCTGGTCGTCCTGCCCACGGTCCTGATGATCCTCTTCCGGCAGAAATACCCGCGCTGGTGGTTCGACTGGAACCTCGAACTGATGCGCTTCCTCAACCGGATCAGCGTCTACTTCACGCTGATGGACGACACCTATCCATCCACCGACGAGCAGCAATCCGTCCGCCTCGACTTCCCTTATCCGGACGTCGAGCGGGACCTCGGCCGCGGCATGCCGCTGGTCAAGTGGCTGTTGGCGATCCCCCACTACGTCGTGCTCTTCTTCCTCGGGATCGGGGCCTTCTTCGCCGTGATCGGCGCCTGGTTCGCGATCCTGTTCACGGGGCGCTACCCGCGTGGGATCTTCAGCTACGTCGAAGGCGTCCATCGCTGGTGGAACCGTGTCAACGGCTACGCCTTCGCCCTCGTCACCGACCGCTACCCGCCGTTCCAGCTCAAGCCCTGAGCCCTTGGATCGCGACGAGCAGACGCTGAGGGAGGCCTACCGCGCGTTCAACGAGCGTGACATCGCGGCCGCCCTGGCGCTGATGCACCCCGCGGTCGACTGGCCCAATGCCTGGAAGGGGGGCCGGCTTCTCGGGCGCGAGGCGGTGGAGGCATATTGGGTGCGCCAGTTCGAGCAGATATCGAGCCGGGTCGAGCCCATGGGTTTCTCTCGGCGGCAGGACGGCAGCATCGACGTCGACGTCCACCAGGTCGTCCGCGAGGCGGCCTCGGGGGAACTCCTCACGGACGCCCGCATCGTCCACCGCTGGCGGCTCGAGGACGGGCTGGTGGTGAGGATGGACGTGATCGAGCCCGCGGAAGAGGCGAAACCGCCGTCCTAGGGGGCGGGGGAGAGCAGCAGCCGGTAGTCGTAGATCCTCTCGTATCCCATCGCCCGGTAGATCGGCTCTCCCATCGGCGACGCCTGCAGCGAAGCGAGCCCGGCGCCGAGCTCGAAGCCGGTCCCCGTCGCCGCCGCGGTCACCGCCCGGCCGATCCCCCGGCCGCGCGCCTCGGCCAGGCTGCCGACCCAGTAGATGCCCGCGACGCCGTGGCTGACGATCGTCATCGCGATCGCGACCGGGGCGCCGTCGAGGTCGGCGAGGAAGGCGGCGGCATCTCCTCCGGGAGCGGCCAGCTCCTCCAGGCCTCGATAGAACGAGAAGACCTCCGGCGGGAAGCCGATGTCCCGGTAAGCCGCCGCCGCGATCCGCCAGTAATCGTCGGCGTCCTCAGCCGAGCTCAGCCGCCGCAGCTCGACCCCCGCGGCCGGGAGGAGCGCCGCCGGCCGGTCCGCAAGGATCATCTCCGGCATCTCGTAGACGTTCTGGAGGCCGGCGGCTTCGGCGGCCGAGATCAGCTCCTCGTCCTCCGCGACTCCGCTGCGCGCCCAGACCGTGAAGCCGCGGCCACGGGCTCCGAAGAACTCCCGCGCGCGTGCCAGCAGTTCCCCCGCCTCGAGCCCGTCGTCGAGGCGGAAGGCGGCGTTGGAGATCGCCGGGTGGTCGGCGCTGCCGGCCCCGAAGAGCCACCCCTCGCCTGCCTCGAGCTGGGCCCCGGGATCGAGCCCGAAGAGCAGGCGCGACGCTTCGACCAGATTGAGGTGGGCGCGCCTTGCCGCCGAGTCAGCCAAGCCGTATGCCGCCATCCTCCGTGACCGTCCAGTGGGGGTTGTGGGCGATCTCCCAGGGATGCCCCTCGGGGTCTACGAAGACGCCGCTGTAGCCCCCCCAGAAGGTTTCGGCGGGCTCGCGGGCGATCCTCGCACCGGCGGCGCGGGCCTCCTCGATTGCCGCGTCGACCGCGGCAGGCGAGCCGAAGTTCAGGGCCAGCGTGGTGCCGCCCCAGCCACCGCCGTCCTCGACGCCGCTGTCCTCTGCGAGGCGGGCCCTGTCCCAGAGCGCCACCACCATCTCGCCGGCCTGGAAGAAGACGACGTCGTCACCTGGGTCGGCGCCGGTCCGCCACCCCAGCGCCTCGTAGAAGTCGCGCGCCCGGCCGAGGTCGGCCACTCCGAGCGTGATCAGGTTGATCCGCTGCTTCATGCCCCCCATTCTTCCAACTGTCCGCCGCTTCAGGCCGGGTCGGCGAGGTAGCCGTCGGGCTCC
>Ga0126311_10001854_pt1 | contig 10395 bp, 10 predicted proteins | sample Plot61_FD_92539 | JGI IMG/M metagenome (GOLD analysis project Ga0126311, IMG submission 92539) | Serpentine soil microbial communities from UC McLaughlin Reserve, CA, USA - Plot61 | ecosystem: Environmental > Terrestrial > Soil > Grasslands | place: USA: UC McLaughlin Reserve, Lake County... | reverse complement strand
CTCATAACTTCTAGTTACAGCCATAAAACCTTGCTAGATCTCCGAGAAGCAGTGGTTATCTTATCCAATAATTGTAATTGATCATCTTTGTAAGTTCTTTATAATATCTTCACAAGGTCAAATTGAATCTATGTGGTTTAATTTTGATATCTCTATCATCTTTTTTTATGATATTGATTTATTCGTAAATGTGGTATTCTGCAATAGGCGCAATATATATTTATTCGACATTTAATTGGTTACATAATTCTAAATATTTCATAATTTACCAATAGTAAAAACATAGAGCCTTAAGGGAATAATTTATCTTCTAATGTCTTTACCGTTTTGTTATAATTTGTCACTCTCCATCTGTCAGTACAATTTTGTATTTGTAATATCTTATAAATGACCGTTAAAGTTGTCACCCTAAAAAGAAAGATTTATTAAGATTTTTGTATACTATCTTTGCCTAGTTTTTTTGGGTAAATAACTCCAAATAGAACCAGATAAATATATTAATTCAATATTGTCAAAGTTATATTACTCTTCCTTTTGTTTTAAATTCTATATGTTCTATTGATTGCTTATGAGTAATATGATGAAATCCAATGGAGATGATGATGGTGCTTCATATCGTGAATCTTCGTGAATATTATGAAGAACTATATTTATAATTTTAATGAATATGATCTATATGAAATCAGAAATTAATTAAACGAAAGAATCAGTAGTAGTGATAGTTATGGTCAATGGATTGACTTATTCATTTTCATGATTATGTATCTAATTAGTGATGCAAAAATGATGATATTAAAGTTTAAAAGGCTATAAATTAATTATAACAATTAAAAAAATAGTGATAGTAGAAACTTTTACTAAAAGTTAAAGTAATCAAGAATATTATTGTGAGTATAGATCAAAATTATTATTATAATGTATCCATTGCCTAAGTGAATCAAAAATAAGAACAATAAATAAATGATTGTAAGTAATATGTGTATTCAGCTATATTGACAAACAGATATTAGCAATTGGATTCTATTTGCGTATGCAAACAAATATTTTTTATTGGATAGTAATGCAGATCATTTTAAATGTTCTTTTCAACAGTTCCAATATATTTTTTATATGCCATCACTAGATTTTTATAGTATGTTATTACATTATCGTAAACTTTAACCAGCTCTGTATTAGATCTATAGTCTGTAGTGTCTTTAATTGATCCTAGTTTTTTATCAATATTATTCATTTCACTTTCCAGATCTTCAACTTTCTTTTTTGCATTTGAAATTTCATCCATCGGTGAGTCTATCGACATAATATCTCATATTTCATAATTATTTTATTTCTTTTATTATATAAATTTTCACTGCACATTTTTAATTGGGAATATATTAATATAATGAAAAGATAACTATTGTTTACTATATTTAAGGGCGTAAGAATTCCGTCTTGTTTGCTACAATGAGTTAAAAATATACTCAATCTAATATTCTTTAATGATAGATAATTAGTAATTGATATTAGTTTTGAATTGAGTTATAAATAAATTATTTTTGTTCAATTTTTAGATTCTTTTCTAATTTTAAAATTTAGTAATTGTAAAATGTGTGTATTTATTTGGAACTTTTTTAGTATTTAGAAATATATAGTCTTTTCCTTTGGGTTAAAATATATGAGGACGAGCAAATTCTATAATGGAAAAAGATACTTTGAAATTAAACAGTATTATCTTTGATATTTCTAATTAATTTTTGTTTCATTTGATTAAACTCTTCTTCAGTTAGTATTCCTTCTTCTTTTAGTTTTGCAAGTTTCTCTAATTCACTGGCAACCGATATTGATAGATTAGACGAGGGAATATGACCTCTCGGTTCAACCAATTTGGAAGATATGTTTTTTTTGGAAGGTGCTGACTTACGACCATTGTTCATTCCTGAACGAATTATTTCCAATAAATCTTCTGCCTTATCTTTTGGAATAGCTTCAATTATACCTGTTTGATCATCTTCACCTTCGATTATACTATCCATCATTCCTAATTTGGTTGAGCTCATTAACCCAGCAGCTTTAAATCTTATTGTAGATGATAGCACTCCCTTTTCAAGCTTTAAACTTGTAATGATATCGTAAGGAATATCTACTACATTTGCTTTTAGCCCAAGCATATACGGATCTCTGATTATAAGTCTTCTGTCTGTTGCATAGATGGTATTAGGCGTAAAATAAGAGCCTCCGGGTTTGATTTTTGATTGTCTTGCAACAAGTAATACTTTTTCATCTGGATTTAACATTTCACTTATTTTATTAATTTCTTCTAAATCACCTTTATCTATAATGGACTTTTTTATATCATGAGAATATCCTTTATCATCTTTATTGCCGATGCCCAATGCAAAAGACATGTTATTTCTATGTTAGAAAGAGATACTATTCAATTTAGAATTTTTTGAAAATTATTACATTTCAATCTTATTGTTATTGTATTAATAAAAAAATTACTATGATTTATCTTTTAGAATATATATAATCAAATATACTCTTGCATAACCTTCCAATCTATATTTTCTTTTACCTTCAAATTTTAGTTCGATATAATATAGAATCTATTTTGAACAACATCCTATTTTTAATTAATATTATAATTAAAATAGAATAATACACTATATGAATAATAAAATGTAAATTAGTGAGGCACTATCAATTTTTGTATCTCTGTTTTTAATTCATCAAGAAATACAGGCTTTTCTAATATTTTGTCAATTTTCATAATATAGGATATTTCATATGGAATATCGGTTTTAGTGTATGCGCTAACAATTATTGTTTTTATATTCTGACCAGTATCTTTTTCTCTTATCTTTTTTAAAAAATCTAATCCTGACATTTGAGGCATTCTATAATCTGTAATAACCACAGAACAATTGTTTGTATTTTTATAAAAATATTCTAATGCTTTAACTGGATTATCAAAAGAGATGATGTTATAACCATTTGATTTTAAGTATTCACTGAAGAGATCCAGAACGTCTTTTTCATCATCGACCAATAATATGTAATAATTATTTTTATTTGATATTTTAAAGAAACCCCATTATTACTATATTATGGTTAATTTGTTATTAAATAGTTCTATTCATTTCATTTAAAAATTGGTTTATATGTAATTTGATATATTACATTAATAATAAAGATAATAAAAATAAATTACTTTGGTTTTTATAAAAATACTTGAATATTTCATCCATAGAAAATGATTTTGACTTTTATTTACGTGTAGCAATGTTTTCTATATCGGTTTTGTCAATTTTTACTATTGCAAAGTTGTAGTTACACAATTGATTTTTATTACTACTATTCTATTTTTAAGGATTTAGCCTTGAGCATAAATCAGAGATTAAGTTTTCTTGATAAAGGTATCATTCTATGATTTTATTTTTTTTATATTATAACTTTTGACGATGATGAATTCGAATATTTTTTGACATGATCTTGATAAAGATATCATATTGAAATGAATATATAAAATTTTGAGGTAATAACATAATAATTAAAGAGAACAAATAACATTAAATTTTATCTTTATTTAATTTTTAATTATGACAACATAATATTCAATTTACAGTATGTAAATTGAATAGAACCCTTCAGTTAATACTAAATTTGCTAGAAGAATAATCAACTATTTTTGATAGATATTGAAGCTCATATATTTGACATACAATATTAAAAGAAAACTAAGAAGCCTTTCTTTTAAATATTTTTAAACAGAATAACCATGAATTTCAGTTATTATTATAAAAAATGAATAATAAAATGATAAAGTTCTGATATCTCTACCACAAAAATTAGAATAAGATATTAACTTACTATTACAAATATCATATAATTATAATAGGATATTGATATTAACAAATGAATTTCCTTTTTACTCAAATAAATCATATCTATATAATAAAATTTTTCAATCATTAACAATAAATAATGTAATTTCTAAAAATGGGTGTGAACAGTAATTTTATCATTGTTTCATTAATGGTAATATTTACACTATGTATTACATTATCCTCTATTATTGTGCTTAATGCAGAAGGACAGAACGAAGATTTCAATATTACTACTCCTTCTCAATTTAATATCAGTAATGTAGAGAAATTTGAAACATATGAAAACTCAAAATATGGGATAAAAATTGACTATCCTTCCAATTGGCTAAAGACCGAGCCAGGTTCTACTATTGGCATGCCTCCTTATGAACAAATAAATGTTGTAACTTTTAGTTCTCCTCCCAAGAATGACCCTGTGTTAATGGTTATAGTGGCAAATAAAACTGCAGGAACATTAACAGATTTTGCAAGTGAAGAAATTAACCAACATAGAATAATATATCCTGATTTTAATCTTTTAAAGTTGGGAAATGTCAATCTAGGTCATAATCCTGGATATAACTTTATCTTCAATGCTTCTGATATAAATGGAAAATTCAAAGCTGCACAGATATGGACTATTAAAGATAATAAATTATTTTTACTTGTAAATACAGTAAGTGAACATCTATATCCTTTAACTTGGCCAACTATACAGAGAATGATAGATTCATTTGAAATTGTAAATTAGTACTATTAATCCATTGACAGTTTATTTTAAATAATATGAAAAACAAAATACCAATAATTTATAATAAAAAACATTCTCTTGATCAACTATAATTAAATATACCATAGTTTATTGCTCTAACAAGAATATTCAATTTTTTAGTGTTAGTAATAGGTGTAGTCATATGACACTATACCGTTAATTATAAAAACATTAGAAACATCAACGACGCAGGAAACAAAACTTTTGTTCATTTGCAAATGAATTATAATAATATATATGCTTATGATTGAATCTAATTCTATCAAACAACAATATTCTAAATACAGAGTATACTTCTATAACAAAAATATCATTATTACTGCAATAATAACAACAGCAATTGCAGACGTATTTATTGTAAATTATATATTAATACAATATACGTCAAGATTATTTACTTCTCACAATCGATTCTATCGTATTATCTTTAGCATAGATATAATTATTAATTGCAATATAATGGCAAAAAAACGAAACCTATTCCGTTAGAGCCCAATCGATGAGTTAGTGATTCTGAATACTGATAGTTATTACTCTTTGGTAGGAGTTTGTAATAATTCTCCAATTTCGTTATGCATTTTAAGAAAATTTAGTCCTTTTTCTGTAGTCTTGAAGGTTTGAGTACCGTCGATATATTCTAGTAGGTTATTTTCTATCAAGATAGTTAGACATTCTTTTAATTGGTTATAACTTAGAAAAGCTTTGTACATAATTTTTGTCTTGGTTGCTCCTCCATTTGCAGCATCCAGTATATTACCCACTATTTCTGTTCTACTTCTATTTTTCATTTATATTACAACCTCAAAACACATATCTCTGTCTAGTTATAAGTTGTAAGCCATCATATATATCAGTTTTCGTTACTATTCTATTATAAATAATATGTAATTGATATGGCTTAGTTTAATAAAATTAATACTCCTTTTTTATTTTAGTATAATAATAATAAATCGTATACTTCAAAGAGCCGTAATTTACTTGGGTAAGGAATAGTTACTTGAATACCGATATACTTTTACGATGAAACTATAATAACTATAGTCTTCTAAAAACTTTATAACAATAGAAAAATGTTTTGGCCTATCTTTGTAATTTGTATATTGTCATATTTTTAACATTGTAGACAAGTGCAGAACTATACTGTATTGGTATGCAATGATAATGGACTGATGATCAAATTACGGCAAATGAGAATAACAATATAATTTATGATTATACAGGCAACCATTATTTTGCATAGTATGACTGACAATAATATCATCAGAGGAGACTACTACTATGCATACAATAATTTGTTATACATCAAGTGATGTTTTAGTGATATAATCATGCAAAGATGTTGTAATTGATGTCAGGATTATTGGCTTCGAGGTTTTAGTTCGAGGAAGTCGAATGAACGAGATAATTTTTAATTCGTATTTCTCGTCTTGTAAATCATGTATAATAAGAGGTTGTCTTTGAGGAAAAAAGGTACTTATTTCATTATCTCAGATAATGTAAAGAATAGAATTATTTCTTGATTATTAAGTTAACTTCTGATTCTATTTTAGTTATTGATTATACAAACAATCTTAATATGACCTTTTGTTTTTAATTTAACGAGTGAGCAATAATGAAAAGGGAATACCAGAGAAATCATCTGATAAATTTCAAAAAATAAAAGATTATGGAATTCCACTGGGAATTATGGCTATATCACTTGTTGTGATTTATATATTATGGGCTTCCTTCGGATATATAGGACCTTCATTTTCTAATGGAGTGTTATCAAATCAACAAGAAACACTTCGTGAAAAATATAATCTGTCTTCTTCAACTGGTGAGGATAATAGTATTACTAGTGAAATTCCGCCTTCTCTTCGTGAGGTAATGGAGTCAAATAGAACACCAACTTCCACTTCACAAAATAACCAAACAACAACTACAACTCAATCATCAACAAATACTACTATGTCTGGATCCTCAGGAAATGTTACATCTGGATCAACTCAAGGAGCACAATCAACAGTAGCAGCAGGAGGTGTTACCTTGACAATACTTGAAGGTTCATCAATACAGGGAAATCCAGACTATGATCCAGATGAACTAAAAGCCAAAAAAGGTGATAAAATAATAGTTAACAATGCAGATACTATGCCTCATACTGTAACCAATGGTGAAAGTGGGTCAGACCCTAATTCTGGCAAGCTTTTTGATACCAGTATAATAAATGGCGGTGATTCGGCCGAAATAGATACATCCACTGTTGATGCAGGAGCACACCCATTTTATTGCATGGTACATCCATACATGACAGGGAATTTAATAGTCGAATAATTTAACTTATAGGTATTTCTTCAATTAATTTCCTTTATTAGATTATATCTTTATATTTAAAGATAAGAGATTAATAAAACAATAAGACGAATGCATCATATTATTACTTATGACAAATCTGGAGTTAAACAACAGAAACAAATTTCTCAAACAGACTTACAAAATGGGTATCAAATATGGTTGGATTTAGAAAATCCTACGTCTGAAGAAATTTCTAATATTCAAAAGATATTTGCTATTGATGCTAATATTTTAAAACAATATTCTAGTGGCGTAAAAAAACCACAAATACGCGTTTTAGAAAGTTATATATTTACTATACTCTTAAACATAAAGTTTAAAACTTTACAGACATTAGAAACAGAAGCGGTTTACCTCTTTTTTGGCAAGAATTGGTTAATAACAATTCATTCATCTCAAATTAATCTTAAAGAGAAGACACGACAAATATTTGAAAATGATAAAATGGTAATTGAATCAACAATTGACATCTTGTATTACAATATCCTGACAATAATTGTAGAAGAATACGAACAGGTCCTTACTGCAATAGAAATAGCAATGACTGATTTAGAAGAAAAATCTCTGTATCAACCTTCTAAGAAAATATTAGTAAATCTGGAGGGGTTATCACGCCAATTAATTATTCTCAGAAGGTATTTCTGGAAAATAAGAGAGATTTTTAATTTTTTACTTTATTCACAAAAGGAGTCAGAAGATAAAAACCAAAAACATACAAAATATTTAAAGATTATTTATGATAATGTAAATGAATTATTAGATTTGATTGAATCCCATAAGGACACAATTAACTCTATAAGAGAACTTTACATTGCTTATGTTTCATTGCAAATGAATGATACAATAAAAACATTAACAATATTTTCTGTTATACTTTTGCCTTTAACATTTATTACTGGTTTTTATGGAATGAATGGAATAGATTTAACTAATTTCTTTAGTTTGCCCTCTGGCTTAATTATGGTTTTAGTTATTATGGGAATAATCCTTGCAGTATTAATTATATTTTTTAGAAAAAAGCAATGGATATCTCAAAGAGAATATTATGATATTGAAAAAGATATAAAAAAAGGAAAAAAGGATAAGACAATTAATACATCTAACTAGATACAGTTAACTCCTGCTTTTATTCAACTTATGAATATGTTAATAACAAAATACAAACTTCTTAAAATATCTTAAAAAAGCAAATATTTTTGACTCTAATAAAAAATAATTTGTTTTAGAGGTTTGGTTATACATTAAAGGCATGTTTACAGATGTTTCATATTTTTCTTTTGGGGAAAACCAAACAATTTCTTGCTACTTCATTGCCATTTTTAAATAATACTAATGAAGGAATGGATTGAATATTGTATTTGGTCGTAATTTCTTGATTTTGATCAACATTAAGTTTTGATACTTTTACTTTTCCCACTAGAGAATGAGCTAATTGCTCTACAATTGGACCAACCATTCTACAAGGACCACACCATTATGCCCAAAAGTCAACCAAGACTGGAATATCTGGATTTAAAACTTTTTTACTTTATTTCGTTTCGTTTAATGGAATAACCTTTTCTAATTCTTTTGTCATGATGTGTGTTATTTATTTAAGGTAGATAGACTTACAAATACATATAAAGTCAGAAATAGAAGATAAATTAACTAATATTTCTTTAATTTAATATTACAAGTATTAATAATAGTTTAAACTATTTCATTTTGGTTTTTTACTCTTTCATGATATCGTTAGCCATAAGATATTTTTTTACATATTCTTGGTGATTACCTTGTAAAATAATTATTCCATTTTTGTATGTCCCTCCAGTACCAATTTTCTTTTTTAATTCTCGTAAGATCATTCTTATCAAATCTTTATCCTTTAAACCTTGAATAATTGTAATTGGCTTATTGAATTTTTTTACGTCTGTGTAAACGAAAATATTTAATATACTTTTATCTAGTTCCTTTAAAGCATATTCTATAGAATTCACATTCTCATCATATGTAAACATCAATTGATCATTCAAAGTTATTATACATATTGACTCATTTTTATTTTTCAAGTCATAGTCACTTTCAATAGCTTAATTTCCTTACGTAGATCACTTTAAATTCTCTTAGTTTCCTATCTTTGAAAATATCTTTACTACCTTATTGTATATAATAGGCTGTCATAATATTAATAATTGGTTGCAAAGTTAACCTTTCTTGGTAGGGTAATATTGTATTCGATAGGGTGTTTCATATGGAAAGACTTTTCTCTCTATCAAACACCGGTTCTCCCTCTCTCAAGTCTTATTGAAAGGTTTTTGGATTATTACATTATATCTAAGTAAAATTGGTTAAACCTTGTTCGTTTACCCTATTATATTTTTAAAATTAAAATTGTAACTTTTTTACCTATTTTTCCAAATGTGTCATTTATCGGATCGGATCAGCATTTTACGATTTTATACATATTCTTCTTATTTGTATATTTCAATTTTCTTCTATATGATTCAAGAAATGATACATTATATTAATAATTATATTGTATTTATTAAAAAAGGGAAATAATTCAGTTTAATATAATTTCTAATTTATTTAATTAGTTAGTTATTTTATTAAAATCCTTATGATTTATAGGATATATGAATAAATTATTTTTTATCCCAATATTACAAATTGATTCTATAATTCTTGTAGAATAACTAAAAGCTTTGGATATATTCAATGGATTATCATCATTTGTTCCTATTATGATATTATTGTTAGATAAATAGACTACTATTTCTATAAAATTTTCTATTTCTTTCCATTTCAATTGATATCCTTTGATATTTTGAATGATCCCAATCCATCTTAAGTTACCAAAATATTTGCCTACTAATTTCTGAACTATTTGTTCATTAGAGATTTGAAAAGGAACAGTTACGTGAATGATTTGTGTATATTTTGTTTGATTATTTCTTTCTCCATTTGATATACTCTTTAACTTTGAAAAAATAAATTTCTCTTTTTTATTGAAATTATATCCCAATTTGGTTTTATTAATTAATCCCAATTCTTTTAATCGTTTCAAAGATCTTGATAAAATTTCTTGATGTAAATTAGATCGAATCTTTAATCCATTAAATGTAAATGTAGCTATTGTGTTTTCATCTCCATTATCAAATAAAATTTCTAGAATATCTATGTCAGTCTGTCGAAGATCATTAATAGATATAAAATCGTCTTCATAAAATTTCTGATTGTTTAATGGTTCTAGTAAAATAGAATTATTGTTATTATGTATATTATTTAGATTTTTACCTTTTTTATTACTTTGTTTGTTTAAATCACATATCACATTAACTATATTAATGTAAGTATATATATATTGGTAAGTGACATATAGTATAGTAACTTACTATTTATTAAGTAAAAGATAACTAATAAATTATTTACTATATTGAAATAAAAAGATTATGGTTG
>Ga0126311_10001853_pt1 | contig 10399 bp, 11 predicted proteins | sample Plot61_FD_92539 | JGI IMG/M metagenome (GOLD analysis project Ga0126311, IMG submission 92539) | Serpentine soil microbial communities from UC McLaughlin Reserve, CA, USA - Plot61 | ecosystem: Environmental > Terrestrial > Soil > Grasslands | place: USA: UC McLaughlin Reserve, Lake County... | reverse complement strand
CTCGACCATCAGCCAGCCGCGACCACGGGGAAGGTCGGGCACGGACGAGGGCCCGAACCGCGCGCGCACCACCTCGACGATCCGCGCGTCCAGGCCCTCGCAGGCGATCGGCTGGTGCGGCAGCACGGCCGGCACGGCGTCCGCGGCCTCCGCCATCCCGGCATAGCCGAGCGCGACGAGCACGCGTACCGGCGCGTCGCGGACGAGCCGCACGCGGGCGCCGAGGGTCAGCGCCAGTGTCCCCTCGCTGCCGACCAGCGCCTTGGCCACGTCCGTGCCTCGCTCCGGCAGCAGGTGCTCCAGCGAGTACCCCGACACCTGGCGGCCGAAGCGGCCGAGCTCGGTGCGGAGCACGGCCAGGTCCGCACCGACGACCCGGTCGAGCTCGGCCAGCAGCGGCGAGGACGACGTCGACCCGTTGAGCGCTCCTAGCCGGAGCCGCTCGCCGGAACCGGCGACGACGTCCAGGCCCAGCACGTTGTCGCTCGTGCGCCCGTAGCCCAGCGCCCGCGAGCCGCAGGCGTTGTTGCCGATCATCCCGCCGAGCGTGGCGCGGTTGTGGGTCGAGGGGTCGGGGCCGAAGCGCAGGCCGTACGGCGCGGCAGCCCGCTGCAGCGAGGCCTGCACCACGCCTGGCTCGACCAGCGCGGTCCCGGCGTCCGGGTCGATGTCGAGCACGCGGTGCAGGTGCCGGCTGACGTCGACGACCACGCCCGGGCCCACGGCGTTCCCGGCGATAGACGTCCCCGCGCCGCGCATGGTGATCGGCACGCCGAGCTCGCGGCAGACGGCGAGCGTGGCCAGCACCTCGTCGGGGTGCCGCGGCGCCACCACAGCGCGCGGCTCCACCCGGTAGAGCGAGGCGTCCGAGGAGTACAGCGACCGGCGCAGCCGGCTGTCGTCGACCTCCGCTATCCCCGCACGCCGCAGCGCCTCGACCAGCTCGCTCACGCGCGGAACTCTACGGCGCACGGCAGACGCCGGGACGCCCGCCGTTCAGGGACGGCGCGGGGCTAGGCACGGGGAGGAAACGGGGACAGCATGGGCAGATCACCCCAGCGCCGTGGAGGGCACCATGGCCGCTCGCCAGGTTCCGCGTCCCCGTCCCTGCGTCCGGCGTCCCGGGAGGTGGCGCCGCCAGCTGCGGCAGAGCACGGCCGTGCTGGCCCCCTTGGCCCTGGTCGTCCTTGGCCTGACCGCCGCCCCGGCGGGCACCGCGGCCGCCGCCCCGCCACCCTCGCCGCCGGCCGTGGTGACGGCGCAGCAGTCCGCCCAGCAGGACGTGCCGGCCCTCGCCGGGTCCGAGCCGGACACCTTGGTCGAGCCGGACGTCGCCGTCTCGCCGCAGGACGACCGGGTTGCCGTCGCCGTCGCCCACGACGGGCGGTACCCCGACGGCGGCGCGGTCGGCATCTCGTACTCGTGGACCGCCGACGGCGGGCAGACCTGGCACCCGCACCCGCTGCCGGGCGTGACCTCCACGACGGGCGGCGAGGCGCGGTGGGCGCGGGCCAGTGATCCCGTCGCGGCCTTCGACTCGGACGGCCGCGCGTACGTGTCGACACTGCTGTTCAACACCGGCTGCGACAGCGGCGTCGCGGTGTCCCGCAGCACCGACGGCGGTCGCACCTTCGGCCGGCCGGTGCTGGTGCACAGCAGCGACACGTGCGCGGTATCGGAGGACAAGAACTGGCTGGTCGTCGACACGGCCGCCGGCAGTCCCCACCGCGGCCGTCTGTACCAGTTCTGGACGCCCTTCCTTACCGACCCGTTTGGCGGCGCGGACGGCTCGCCCCAGGCGGTGGCGTGGTCCGACGACCAGGGCCGCACCTGGAGCCCACCAGTGAACGTCAGCGCGCCGCACGCGAACACGCAGAACTCCCAGCCGATGCTGCTGCGCGACGGGACGATCGTCGACTCCTACATCGACTTCGGCGACGAGGCCGCGGAGGAGGGACCCGAGGCGGCGCAGGCCCGGCATGCCCGGCGGTTGCCGCCCCCGGCCGTGGCGGCGCAGGTGCAGGGGCCGACGCTGCTCACCCGTATCTCCCGCGACGGCGGCCGGACGTGGACGGACGGCGGGGTCATCACCCGCGACCTCAGCGCAGGACCGCCCGGCATCCGGTGCTGCCTGCCGTCCGCGACCGCCGACCCGGTGAGCGGCCGCATGTACGCGACCTGGAGCGGGATCGACCCGAGGCGACTGCTGCTGGCCACATCCAGGGACGGGGTCAACTGGTCGGAGGAGCGCCGGATCAACCGCGACAGCGGCGACGTGCTCGGCGTCAACGCCGACGTCTCGGCGTACAACAGCGTCATGGCGGTGTCGTACGGGCTCACCAATCCCGACAACGGCCAGGGCCGGTTCGCCCGGCAGCTGGTCGTCACCAGCCGGGACGCCGGCGCGCACTTCTCCACGCCGGTCGTCGTCGGGCCACGCATCGACTACGCCTTCGCGGCTCAGGCGCGCGGGATCTTCCCGGGTGACTACATCGGCACGGCAATGAGGGGCACCGTCCTGTACGCCGTGTGGTGCGTGTCGACCCGGCCGGACCGCGCCGGAGCCAGGTTCCACCAGGTCGAGTACGCCGCGAGGCTCGACACCCGGTCCGGGCTGCGGCGCCGGTCCTGAAGCCGGCGCCGCAGCCCGCGCCGCGCGGATCGACCGTCGTCCGGGTCGGCCCGCTCCTGCTGAGGTGACACAGCGGCCCGGTCTGCCAGGATGCGGCGATGGCCCTGTTGCGCTGCGACTTCTTCTCCGACGTCCTCGGGCTCAGCACCTCGATGACGGTGATCCTGCCCCAGAGCACGTCGGCCCAGATCGGGATGTCCGGTAGCGCGGGCTCCGGCGCGCCACCCGTCCTGTACCTGCTGCACGGGCTGAGCGACGACGACACGACCTGGCTGCGCCGGACGTCGATCGAACGCTACGTAGCGCCGCTGGGGCTGGCCGTCGTGATGCCGCAGGTCCACCGGAGCTTCTACAGCGACCAGGCGCACGGCGGCCGCTACTGGACCTTCCTGTCCGAGGAGCTGCCGGCGGTCGTGAGCGGGTTCTTCCGGGTGTCCGAGCGCCGCGAGGACACCTTCGTCGCCGGGCTGTCGATGGGCGGCTACGGCGCGTTCAAGTGGGCGCTGCGGCAGCCGGAGCGGTTCGCGGCCGCGGCCAGCCTGTCCGGCGCGCTCGACATCGCCGCTCCGCCGAGGCTGGACCGGGTCGAGCCCGGCCTGACCGAGACTCTCTTCGGCGACCGGGAGCTCGCGGGCAGCGACGACGACGTGCTGGCACTGGTGCAGCGGACCGACCCCGCCACCACGCCCCGGCTGTATCTCGCGTGCGGCACCGAGGACGAGCTGCTCGGGCAGAACCAGCGCTTCCTGGAGGTGGCCCGCCGCCGCGAGCTGCCCGTGACCGTGGAGCTGGGTCCGGGGGAGCACGAGTGGGGCTACTGGGACGCGCGGATCCAGGACGTCCTGGCCTGGCTGCCGCTGACCGCCGCCGTCTGACGGACGTGCCACCGGGCGCGGGCAGCCCTACGGTGGGCGCCATGAGCGCACCTCGGGTCCTGTTCATCGGCGGCAGCGGAGTGATCAGCTCGGCGTGCTCCCGGCTGGCCGTCGAACGCGGCATCGACCTGCATGTCCTGAACCGCGGCACCAGCACAACCCGACCCCTGCCCGAGGGTGCCACGCTGCACCAGGCCAACGTCCGCGACCCGGCGTCGGTCAAGGAGGCCCTGGGCGATCTGGACTTCGACGCGGTCGTCGACTGGGTCGCGTTCACGCCGGACCACGTACGGACCGACGTCGAGCTGTTCCGCGGCCGCACCGGCCAGTACGTCTTCATCAGCTCCGCGTCGGCGTACCAGACGCCGCCGTCCCGGCTGCCCGTCCTGGAGTCGAGCCCGCTGCGGAACCCGTACTGGCAGTACTCGCGGGACAAGATCGCCTGCGAGGACGTGCTGACCGCGGCGTACCGGGAGGAGGGCTTCCCGGTCACGGTGGTCCGACCGTCGCACACCTACGACCGCACGCTCGTGCCGTTCGACGGCGGCTGGACCGCGGTGGAGCGGATGCGGCAGGGCCGGCCCATCGTGATCCACGGTGACGGGACGTCCCTGTGGACGCTCACCCACCACGTCGACTTCGCCCGCGGGTTCGTCCCACTGCTGGGCCACCCCCGCACCGTGGGCGACGCCTTCCACATCACGTCCGACGACGTGCTGACCTGGGACCAGATCGCGCACGCCATGGCCGCGGCCGCCGGCGTCGATGCCGAGATCGTCCACGTGCCGTCGGACGCCATCGCGGCCGAGAACCCGGAGTGGGGCGCCGGGCTGCTGGGCGACAAGGCGCACTCGATGGTGTTCGACAACGCCAAGCTGCGCTCCGTCGTCCCGGACTACCGAGCCACCATCCCGTTCGAGCAAGGTGCGCGCGAGATCGTCGAGTGGCACGACGCGGACGCGTCCCGGCGTGAGGTCGACGCCGAGCTGGACGCGCTGATGGACCGGTTGGTGGAGCGGTACAGACTGGGTTGAGCGTGGGCTGAGCGTGGGGCGGTCGCGGCTGCTCGTCCAGCGGGCCTAACCCGGCGTGATCCGGCCGCCGCACTGCATCGCGGCGCCGAGCAGGTCTGCGGTGCCCCACCACTCGACGAACCGCCCGGAAGCGACACGGGCCACGTGGAACGCCGGCAGCGTGACCGCCGCTCCGGTCGGCGGCAGGCCGAGGAAGTCCCCGCGTTGCGTCCCGCGCCAGGTCACCCGACCCGCCACCAGGTCGCCATCCGACAGCACCGCCTCGACCGTCCCGGTGAGGTCCGGAAAGGCCGACCGCGCGCCGGTCATCCATTGCTTGAAGCCCTCGATGCCCGGTTCCTGCCCCGGCACCGGGTTGTGGTCGACGATGTCCGGCGCCAGGACGTCGTCCAGCCCGTCGGCGTCGCCCTCGCTCACCGCCGCGATGACCTGTCGGTAGATGTCCCTCGGGTCGCTGCTACGGGTCGGGTCCATGGTTTCCTCCGTGGGTCGCGCCGTACGGGCCCGATCGTGGCAACAAGCGTCGCTGCCGCGGAAGCCGTTGCCACGCTGACTCAAATCCAGAGTCGGAACCAGCGGCCGTCGACGCGGCCTTACCGGGATGGGCCGCGTGTGCGGGGGCGTTGTACCTGGTGTGCCGGGCACGGCGGGTGAGAGACGCGCGCCGTCAGACCGGCGCGGAGGTGAGTGCCATGAAGGGTGACCGGGTCGAGATCGTGATCGACGCGGGTGGGTCCACGCGGACCTACGAGATAGAGGCAACCCGAGCCGGACGCCGGGTCGACGTCACGCACGGGCGCGGTCTGGTGGAGGTCACGGAGACGACCCGCGGAGGGACGCCGGTGCGTACCGCCCGGTTCATGGCGTCCCGGGTGCTGGCCCTGGTGGAGCACCCCGCCGCGCGCCCGGTGCTGCCGGACGACGAGCAGGTCACGCAGCTGCACCGCCCGGCCTGAGCCGGTCGACGGGGCGGGCCGACGTCTAGGCTCCCGGGCATGCCACGGTTCCTCGAAGCGCCCAGCCGCATCCCCGTCCCCGGCGGCAAGCTGATCGACGAGTACGTCGGACGGGTGGCCACCGGCACCGAAGCGGTCTCGGTGGCCCGCATGACGGCTCCGCCGGGGTGGAGTGAGCCGGCCCAGACGCCGGAGTTCGACGAGATCACCCTGGTGCTCGACGGTGAGGTCGTCGTCGAGCACGACGGCGGCCCGACGTCGGTCCGCGCCGGCCAGGCCATCGTCACCTCGGCCGGCGAGCGCGTGCGGTATCTCGTCGGCGAGCAGGGCGCGTCCTACGTGGCGATCTGCCTGCCGGCCTTCGGGCCGGACCTGGTGCGCCGCGAGGACGCCTGACCAGACCGCTACCGACACCACTCAGCCGCGCCGCCGCGCGAGGTCGTCCTCGACGTATCGCTCGCGGCCCACCACCCAGCCCGAACCGAGCATGGCCGCCAGGACCACGAACAGCAGCGCGAACGGCCAACCCCAGCCGCCGGTGGCACCGTGCAGGATCCCCACGAGGAGCGGGCCGGCGCCCGCGAACAGGTAGCCGATGCTCTGCGCGAAAGCGGACAGCGAGGCGGTCGTCGCGGGCGTCCTGGTGCGCAGCCCGATCAGGGTCAGCGCGAGCGGGAACGCGGCCGCGCCGAGCCCCGCCAGTGCCACCCAGAGCCATGGAGCGCTCCGCGGAGCGGTCAGCAGGCCGACGTACGACACGACGTAGACCAGCACGAGCAGAACGATGAGCGGTCGCTGGCTGCGCATCCGAGCGGCCCAGGCGGGCATCACCATGGACGTCGGGATCGACAGCGCGGCGAGGAACGCGACGAGCAGCCCGGCGCGCGCGGCCGAGAGGCCCGCGTCGCGGTACAGCTGGGCGAACCAGCCGAAGGCGACGTAGGCCTGGATCGACTGGCAGCCGAAGAAGATCGCGAGGGCCCAGGCCACCGGGCTGCGGAGCAGGGCACCGGTGCCGTGCTCGTCCGACGCCGGGCCGCGACGCACGTCACCGCGCAGCAGGGCCAGCCAGGGCAGGACGGCGACCGCGGCCACCGCGGCCCAGATCCCCAGGCCCAGCCGCCAGTCCTCGGCGCCGCCGAGCCGCGAGACCGGCACGGTGAGCGCCGCGGCCAGCGTCGTCCCGGTAGCGATCGCGGTGGTGTAGACCGCCGTCATCGGGCCGATGCGGTTCGGGAAGTGCCGCTTCACCAGCGAGGGCAGCAGGACGTTGCCCATCGCGCCGCCGACCAGGGCGAGCACGCTCATCAGCAGGAAGACGGTGGCGGAGCCCGCGAGCGCGCGGACCGCCAGCCCGGTGGTCATCAGCACGAGCGCCGCCGCGAGGGTTCGGCGCTCCCCTAGCCGACCGGCCACCGAGGGCGTGAGAGCACCGAGCGCGGCGAAGGACAGCACCGGCAGCGTGGTCAGCAGCCCGGCCAGACCACTGCCCAGGCCCAACCCGCGCTCCAGCTCGTCCAGCAACGGGCCGACGCTGGTCACCGCGGTCCGCAGGTTGAGCGCCGTCAGGACGATCGCGAGAAGCAGCAGCCACCGGGGGCCCGGCTCCGCCCGGCCGGACGACGGCTCGGTACCGGCGACCACCCGCCCGGTGGCGGTCGAGGCGGTGTCGGAGGCGGTGGCACGGGGGCCGGTGGAGGCAGCAGCGTGGCGCACGAGGGTCCGTTCGGAGGGGTGGCGGCCGACAGATTCTCCCCCGCCCCGGTCACCCACGCCCGTCCGGGGCGCGCTCACGTCCTCCGCCCGCTTGCTCCCCAGCCACGCCGTTGCTCACGAGCAACGCCAAAATCCGCCGCCGGACCCGCCGTCGCCGGCGCTGCTCGTGAGCATCGGCGTCGCTCGGGAGTAAGGGGCTAGGGGGCGAGGGTGGTGACGGCGGAGCGGATCACCTCGGGGACTGGCACCGGACGACGCGTGGCGGCGTCGACATACACGTGGACGAACCGGCCCAGCGCCGCCGGCGCCTCCTGGCCGGGGCGGAAGACCGCGAGCCGGTAGGTCACGCTCCGGGCGCCGAGCCGTTCGACGCCGAGCCCGATCTCCAGCTCGTCGGGGAACCCGACCGGCGTGAGGTACCGGCAGGACGTCTCCGCGACCACCCCGATGGCCGGCAGCCCTCGCACGTCGGTACCGGTGGCCTGCATCAGCCAGCCGTTGACCGTGGTGTCGAACCAGGCGTAGTAGACGACGTTGTTCGCGTGGCCGTAGGCGTCGTCGTCGGCCCAGCGGGTCGGCATCGGACGCCGGACCGGGAAGTCGGCACGGGTCGGCAGCGGGTCCACGGCCCCATCCTGACCGGTGCCGCCGGCCGGAGGCCGTACCGGGCAGGATGGGGAGCCGGCGAGCGGAGGAGAGCGGCATGGACGACGTCATCGCGGTGACCGGGAGCACGGGCGCTGTCGGCAACCGGGTCGCGCTGGCCCTTGCCGCTGCGGGGGTTCGCCAGCGGTTGGTCGGCCGCGACCCGTCCCGCCTGCCCCAGCTTGCGGGCGCCGAGCACGGGCCGCCCGCCCAGTACCGCGACACCGAGGCCATGCGCCGCGCCCTGGACGGCGCCAGCACGCTGTTCCTGGTGTCCGGCCGGGAGTCGGCGGACCGGCTGGTCGAGCACCGCAGCGCGGTCGACGCGGCCGTGGCGGCCGGTGTCGGGCGGATCGTGTACCTGTCGTTCCTCAGCGCCGCGCCGGACTGCACATTCACGTTCGGGCGGGACCACTGGCACACCGAGCAGCACATCCGCGAACGCTCGCAGCAGGACGGGCTGCGCTTCACGTTCCTGCGGGACAGCTTCTACGCCGCCATGCTGCCCGCGCTTGCGGACGCCGAGGGGGTGATCCGCGGTCCGGCCGGGGACGGCCGGGTCAGCGCGGTGACGCACGACGACGTCGCGGACGTCGCGGTCGCGGTCCTGCTCGACGGTCACGGGACGGCGCGCTCAGCTCACGATGGTGAGGCATACCCGGTCACCGGGCCGGAGGCGATCACCCTGGCGGAGGCGGCCGAGCAGATCACGGCGGCCACCGGACGTCGGGTCACCTACCAGCCGGAGACGGTCGAGGAGGCCTACGCCTCCCGCGCGCACTACGGCGCGCCCGACTTCGAGGTCGCCGGGTGGGTGACGTCGTACGTCGCCATCGCGAACGGGGAGCTCGAGCAGGTCAGCGACACCGTGCCTAGACTCACCGGCCACCCGGCCCGCAGCTTCGCGGAATTCCTGCGCACGCGCTGACGGGTCGGCGGCTCAGGGGCGGCGGTGATCGGCTCAGGACCCAGCGCGCCGGCGGGCGGCTCAGGGCCGGGGGCGCCAGAGGACGAGCGCGGTGTCCGTGCCGAACGCCGACCGCGCGGGCCGGCGTCCGGGCAGGACGCTGACCACGTCACCGCCCGGTCCGGCCGCGAACACCCGCTGCGCCAGGCCGGCCGCCGTCCGCGCCCGCTCCAGCTCGGCCTCGAGGTCGTGGACCCGACCGCGCAGCTCGCTCACCTCGCGGCCGAGGTCCAGGATCCGCTTGACGCCGGCCAGGCTGACGCCCTCGTCCTGCGACAGCCGCTGGACCTCACGCAGCATCGCGACGTCCCGCGCGGAGTACCGCCGCCCTCGGCCGCGGGTGCGGCCCGGCGAAACCAGCCCGATCCGGTCGTACTGCCGCAGCGTCTGCGGATGCATGCCGGCGAGCTGGGCCGCCACCGAGATGACGAAGACCGGGGTGTCGTCGTTCAGGTCCAGCGAGGGACCCGCAGCCGTTCCCCGCGCGTCCATCGAACCTCCTCGGTCAGCCGCGCGCCCGCGCCAGCAGATCGGCGCGCGGGTCGTCGCCCTTGGTGGCGACGGCGTAGGACTCCACCGCGGCCCGGGCGTCGGAGTCCAGCCGCTGCGGAACCGCGACCTGCACGGTGACCCGCAGGTCACCCACCTTCTGCGCGGTCCGGACGCCGCGGCCCTTGACCCGCAGCACGCGACCGGACGGCGTGCCGGCGGGCACCTTCAGCCGCACCGTGCCCACCTCGGCGCGGCCGTCGACCTGCTCCAGCGTCGGCACCTCGATGGTCGCGCCGAGCGCCGCCTCGGGGAAGGTCACCGGCACGGTCACCGTGAGGTCGTCCCCGGATCGGCCGAACACGGGGTCCGGGTCGACCGCGACGGTCACCAGCAGGTCGCCGTCACCAGCGCCGGGGTCTCCGGGCAGGCCCTTGCCACGCAGCCGGATTCGCTGGCCGTCCTTGACGCCGGCCGGGATCCGGGCGGTCACCTGTCCGACCTCGGCACCGCGCAGCGTGACGGTCGCGCCCGTGACGGCCTCCCGGAAGCTGAGCCGGGTGCTCGCGTTCACGTCGGCGCCGCGGCGGGGGCCCGGCGTCGCGCCGAAGCCGCCGAAGCCTCCGGTTCCCCGGGTCGTCGACCCCTCGGCTCCCATCTGGCGCAGGAGCTCCTCGATGTCCATGCCGGGGGCGCCGCCGCCCCCGGTGGAGTAGCGCACGCGTGGGCCGGCGCCGGAGCGCCTCCCGCCGCCGCCGAAGAGGCCGCCGAGCAGGTCCTCGAAGCCGCCGCCGCCGGCACCGCCGGGCGCGAACCGCGCCCCGCCGTGCGACATGGTGCGGATGGCGTCGTACTGCTGGCGCTGCTCGGGGTCGGAGAGCACGGCGTACGCCTCCCCGACCTCCTTGAAGCGCCGCTCGGCGACCTCGTCACCGGGGTTGGCGTCGGGGTGCAGCTGGCGGGCCAGCTTGCGGTACGCCTTCTTGATCGCCGCGGCGTCGGCGTCCTTGGCGACACCGAGCGTCGCGTAGAAGTCCTTCTCGAACCAGTCCTGACCGGCCACCCGGTGCCTCCTCTCTCGATCT
>Ga0126311_10001852_pt1 | contig 10401 bp, 8 predicted proteins | sample Plot61_FD_92539 | JGI IMG/M metagenome (GOLD analysis project Ga0126311, IMG submission 92539) | Serpentine soil microbial communities from UC McLaughlin Reserve, CA, USA - Plot61 | ecosystem: Environmental > Terrestrial > Soil > Grasslands | place: USA: UC McLaughlin Reserve, Lake County... | reverse complement strand
CCTCGAAGCGCACCACGCCCGCCTCCTCGTCCACCTCGAGGTCGAACAGCTCCCGGCAGCAGAGCAGGAAGTTGCGCCGGTAGGAACGCGTGTGGAACGCGATGATGTCGTTCGAGAGGATGCCCTCGTAGAGGTCCTCGCGCATGTCGGCAGGCAGCACGCGCCAGGCGTCCGGCTGCGTCCAGGGGATGTGGACGAAGTGGTGCAGGAACAGGTCGGGCCGCTCGCGCCGGATCAGCTTGGGAGCGACGTACAGGTGGTAGTCGTGCAGCATCACCACGGCGTCGCGCTCGCCGTCGACCTCCTCGAGCACCGCGTTCGCCAGGTCCCGGTTGACCGTGCAGTAGCCCTGCTCGTAGGCCTCGATCTCGTGGCGGCGGATGTCGGGCGCGTTCGACAGGTCCCAGAGGTAGTGCTGGATGAACCACAGCATCGGGTTCGCCACCACGTTGTAGAAGAGCTCGTACGCCTCCGGGTCCGACTCCACCAGGCGGATCCGGTAGCGGGCCTCGTCGAGCTCGATCTCGAACGACCCGCCACCGTGCTCGCGGCTGACCGCCACGTCGCCCTCGGTCATCGTCGACGCCACCCAGACCGCGTCGCGGTGATGCACCAGGCCGGTCAGCGCGGTCACCAGCCCGCCGCCGCCCCGCCTCGCCTCGCCGCCGGCCTCGAACGTGGCCGGCCCGCGATTCGACACGAGGACGAGCGCGGCCTCCTGGGTCATTGGTGCGCCTGGAAGATCCTGAGCCAGTCGAGCAGCAGGCGCGGCGTGAGGAAGTGCTTGCGCACGTGCTCCTTGCCGGCCCGCCCGAGCTGCTTGCCGAGGTCGGGCTCGCGCAGCACCCGCAGGGAGCGGTCAGCGCACTCGGCGGGGGAGGACACGAGGAACCCGGTCTGGCCGTCCTGCACCTGCAGCGGGATGCCGCCCACGTCGCCGCCGATGAAGGGGCGTCCCTTCCAGAGCGCCTCCGACACGGTCAGGCCGAAGCCCTCGCGCGTGGACTTCTGGATCACAACGTCGGCCTGCGACTGGAAGGCGTTGACCTCGATCGCGCCGACGCTGTTGAGGTTGTTGAGGATGTGGATGTCCGGGTCGCCATCCGCGTAGGCCATCGTCGAGTTGAAGAACTCCCAGCCCTCGGGGTCGTCGGTGGCCATCGATCCGACCAGCGCCAGCTGCACCTCGGGCAGGTCCTGCTTGACCAGGCGGTAGGCGTCGATCACGCCCATCGGATCCTTCCACGGGTCGAAGCGCGACACCTGGCACAGGAGCGGCCGGTCCACGTCGATCCCGAACTGGTCGCACACGAACGCCGCGTCCTCGGGGGAGAGGGCCATGTTCTTGGGCGAGAGCGGGTCGATCGCGGGCGGGCAGATGTTCACGCCCGCTCCGTTCAGGTTCGGCGGTACGTACGCGGGCACGTGCCAGACCGACGCGTCGTAGTCGCGCACGAACGGCACGATGTGCTCGATCGCGTCGGGATTGGGCGTGGACAGGTCGATGTGGCAGCGCCAGATCCACGTGCGGGCCTTCTCCGGCACGTGCTGGCGCACGGCGACCGGCTGGGGGTCGTGCACGATGATCACGTCCCAGTCGCCGGACACCTCGGTGGCGTTCAGCGCGTTGTAGCGCTCGAAGATCTTCCACTCCTCGTCCGAGAGGGAGTCGGGGTTGCCCTGCAGCGCGTTGTGGAGGCGCTTGGTGACGTTGTAGAACTCCTCGCGGCCCAGCATCACCTCCCACTGGGCGTCCACGCCGACGTCGTTCATCAGCGGGATCAGCGTGTAGAGGATCTCCGCCACGCCGCCCCCGAAGGCCGTGGCGGACAGGTGCAGGACACGCAGGCCCTTGAGCGGCTCCGCGAGCTCGCGGATCTGCTGGATGAGCGGCCGTCCGGCCAGATGGGTGTAGTCGGCGAGGCTCTTGGTCCCGACCGAAACGGGCTGTAGCACGGCGGGGGAGCCTACCTAGCCGGAGACTGTGGAGAGGTACTTGACGAGCCGCGTGCGGCCGCCGCCGAAGTTGCACTCGTCGACGGTCGCCTCGATGATCGCCCGGCTCAGCTCCTGCTCCATCGCCGACACGCTCGTGTCGGGCCCCTCGAGCTCCATCGCTAGGCGATCGTCCAGCAGGTGGAACCCGAAGCTCACCCGGCTCTCGTCGTCGAGCGGGCGGCCTTCGTCGACGTAGTCGTTGGCCGCCTCGGTGATCGCGAGCTTGAGGTCGGCGATCTCCTCGGGGGAGAGCGGCGTGAGCCGGCACACGGCGGACAGTGCCAACCGGGCGAGGACCAAGTAGTCCGGTCGTGCCGGAATCGTCAACGAGACGTCGCGGCTCTCGGGGACCTGCCCTGCCTCGCTCACGATCTGGACCCTACCCGGTCAGCCGTCAGCTCGAACCGCGCGGGCGCTCCCCCAGTCGCACGCGGACCGTCTTGTGTTGACCGTCGCGCACGAGCTCCAGCTCGACCTCGTCGCCGGGGCTCATCGCGCTGATCTCGTCGGCCAGATCGTCGCTGCGGGAGAGCCGATGCCCGTCGACGGCCACGATCACATCGCCGCCCGTCTGGATCGTCTGCGCCTGGAACTCGATCTGCTCGTCGCCCTCCTGCAGGTCTGCCTTCTCGGCGGGGCTGCCGCTCTCGATCTCCTGGATCAGGGCGCCGTCGGGCACGTCCAGCTCGAGCTTGTCGGCGAGCTGTGGCCAGAGAGAGAGCGTCGAGACGCCGAGGTAGCCGTAGCCGACCTTCCCGCCGGCGCGCAGCTCGCGCAGCGACCGGCTCACGGCGTCCACCGGGATCGCGAAGCCCACGCCCTCCCCGCCGCCAGACTGCGACTTGATCTGGGCGTTGATGCCGAGCACGCGCCCCTGCGCGTCGAGCAACGGGCCGCCGGAGTTGCCCGGGTTGATCGCCGCGTCGGTCTGGATCGCGTCGCCGATCTGGAAGCGCGTCAGCGACCGGATGTTGCGATCGATCGCCGAGATCACGCCGATCGAGAGCGACTGACGCTCGCCGAACGGGCTTCCGATCGCGGCGACTGGCTGCCCGACGACGATGTTGCGGGACACGCCCAGCCGCAACGGCGTCAGCGACAGGCCGCGCGGGTCCACCTTGATCAGCGCGACGTCGGCGTTGGGATCGACGCCCACGATGTTCGCCTGCACTCGGTTGCCGTCGGAGAACTCGACGAAGACCTTCTCCGCCCGGCCGCCGGAGTCTTCGGTGACCACGTGGGCGTTGGTGGCTATGTAGCCCTCACCGTCGATCACGAAGCCGGACCCCTGACCGCCCTCGCCGCCGTCGTCGAGGATGCTCGTCGTGCCTTCGAACAGAGACAGGAGCGTCACGACGCCCGGGGACAGCCGGCGGTAGATCTGAGCCGGGTCGAAGCCGCCCTTGCGCCCGACGCCCTCCACGACCTGCACGCGCGTGGTGGTGACCTCGCTCGAGGCGCGTGGTTTCCCGTCGTCGCCGGAGTCGCAGCCCGCGGCCGCCAGGCCGAGGACGGCCAGAAACGACGCGGCGGTGCGCCTCACGCGCCGTTCCCGTCCGTGGGCAGCTCGAGCGTGAAGGCTGTACCGCGTGACGCGGAGCTCACCCGCAGCCGCCCGTGCATCCGCTCGGCCAGCTCGCGCGCGATGGCCAGGCCGAGACCCGCCCCGCGCGCGGCGTCGCCCGTGTAGAAGCGTTCGAAGACCTTGGTGTCGGTGTGGTCGGGCAGTCCCGGCCCGCTGTCGGTGACCGTCAGCCCGGCTGTTCCGTTCACGCGCGAGGCTCCGACGGTGACCTGAGTCCCCGCCGGCGTGTGCCGCAGGGCGTTGTCGAGCAGGATGCGCATGATCTGAGCCACCCTGACAGGGTCGCAAAGCGCCTCGGGGCCGTGGTTCGGCAGGCGGATCTCCAGGTCCGTGTCGTGGTCGGCCAGCGCCGGCGTGAACTCGTTGACGACGCTCCGGGCCAGCTCCGCGAGGTCGACCGGCTCGGCGTGCAGCTCGACCGATCCGGCATCCAGACGGGACAGGTCGAGCAGGTCCACGGACAGCTTCTGCAGGCGAGCGACCTGCTCGCTCATGGTCTCGAGGAACTCGCGCCGGGTGTCCTCGTCGAGGTCCTCGTCCTGGAGGAGTTCGACGAACCCGGCCAGCGAGAAGATCGGCGTGCGCAGCTCGTGCGAGGCCGTCGCGATGAACTCCTTGCGGGCGACGTCGACCTGTTGGAGCTGGGCCTGCATCTGGTTGAAGGTGCGCGTCAGCTGGCCGAGCTCGTCCTTCGAGTCGACGGGCAGCGGGTCGATGAAGCGTCCGTGCGCGACCTCGTTGGCGGCCACCTCGAGCCGGCGCACGCGGCGCGCCAGCGCCTGTGCGACCAGAAACGCGCCCACCATCGCGAGGCCCAGCGCCACGCCGGTGGCCACCAGCACGCGGTTGCGCACCAGGTCGACGGCCTCGGCGACGTCGTTGAGATCGCGCGCGTAGAAGACCACGGCGGCCGCCGCCCGCCTGCGCTTGCGCCGCACGAAGAACGGCTGGGCCACCTGGGCCAGCTTCTGCCCGGCCAGTGGGCCGATCTCGGTGTGCGTGTGCCTCGAGGCGATCGCCCGCCTCGCGAGGGCGCTGTTGAACGGCGCGTCCTTCTCCGTGCGCGAGTCCGATTGCGTGTAGAAGAGCCCGTGCTCGCCGATCCCGAGCAGCGTCACGCGCGCGTCCGTCTCCTCGCCGAACGCGCGGATGTCCTCGTTGAGCTCCTTCTCCTTGAGGTCCTCGCTGATCAGTGCCTTCAGACGCGGCCGGACCTCCTGGGCCGAGGAGCGGATGTCGTCGAGCTGGCGCTGTTCGAGCTTCGTCTCGAGCTGCGGCGTGGCGATGAAGTAGAGGAGCCCGAACGCCGCGGCGATGATCGCGAAGAAGACCAGCGCCAGCTTGGTGCGCACCGAGCGCAGTCGCGGGCGGCGGCTCATGTGTCCTGGAAGCGGTAGCCCACGCCGCGCACGGTGAGGATCAGCTCGGGGTGCTTCGGCTCTGCCTCGAGCTTCTCCCGCAGGTGCCTGATGTGGACGTCGATCGTGCGCGGGTCGCGATAGGAGGAATCGCCCCAGACACGCTCGAGCAGCATCGTCCGGCTGAAGACGCGGCCCGGGTTGCGCGCCAGGGCGGCCAGCACCTCGAACTCGACGTAGGTGAGCCGTACGGGCTCGTTGCGGGCCGTGACCTGGCGCCGCTCGAAGTCGATCACCAGCTCGCCCTCGCGGATGGCCTCCTCGAACTGGTCGTCCGGTTGGGCGAGCGCCGCCCGGCGCAGCACGGCCTTGACGCGGCTGCGGAACTCGCGCACCGAGAAGGGCTTGGTGATGTAGTCGTCGGCGCCCAGCTCGAGGCCGAGCACCTTGTCGATCTCCTCGGTCTTGGCCGTGAGCATGATGATCGGCACCGTGCTGCGGGCGCGGATCTGGCGGCAGACGTCGAAGCCGTCCTGCTTGGGGAGCATCACGTCGAGGACGACGAGGTCGAAGCTGTCCTCGCGGAGCCGGTCGAGCGCCTCGCGGCCGTCGAGGGCGGGGACGACGTCGTAGCCCTCCTTGCGCAGCGGATAGGTCAACAGCTTCTGGACCGACAGCTCGTCATCGACGAGAAGGATCCGGGGTGCTGAAGCCGTCACCTTCAGAATTGTAGGTTGAGGGCGGTGTTCGAGCCGCGCGTCTACAGAGCGGCGTTCGTGCCGGCCCTCCTGGCGCTGGTGTTGACGATGTTCTCGCTGCAGAGCCGGCCGCGCCCGCTCGCGCAGGGCCTGGCGGCGGATGTGCTGTTCGACGGCCGCGTCGCGGCGGCGGAAACGGCGCGCATCGTGGACGCAGCCCCAGACCGGCGGCCCGGGTCGACGGGCGACCGGCGCATCGCCGGGCGAGTGGAGCAGGCGCTTGACCGCAGACGCTTCTCCGTCGAGCTCCAGCATTTCGAGCACGCCGGCAAGCGGCTCGTGAACGTGATCGCCCGCCGCGCCGGGCGGTCGCGCCGGCAGATCGTGGTCGTGGCCAACCGCGACGCGGCGGCGGTCCCGGAAGCCACCGGCAGCGCGGCCGACACCGCCGCTCTGATCGAGCTCGGGCGTGTGCTCGAGGGCCGCGCGACGACCAAGACGCTCGTGCTGGTCTCGCTCGACGGATCGACGCTGGGCGAGGTGGGCGCCAAGGAGCTGCTGTCCGAGCTGCCCGGACCCGACCTGCTCGACGCGGTACTGGCGATGTCGGACCTGGCCTCGCCGAAGCACCGCGGCTCGCTCGTCCAGGCCTGGTCGACGAACGAGCGGCGCGCCGGCATCGGGTTGCAGCGCACCGTCGCTGAGTCGATCCGCCGGGAGCTCGACGTGGGCGCCGGCGGCTCGGGCACGCTCGGTCAGGTCGCGCGGCTGTCGTTCCCGATCGGCATCGGACCGCAGGCGGTGCTGCTCGAGCAGGGCTATGACGCGGTGCGCGTCGCGGGGGCGGGCGAGCTGCCGCCGGGAGGCAACGGCCCGGCGAGCGAGATCGACGAGGACCGGCTGGGAGCGCTGGGGCGCGCGACCTTGAGGACCATCACCGCGCTCGACCGCGGATCACGTCCCGAGCACGGCCCGTCGAGCTACGTGACGGCGGTGAGCCAGGTGATGCCCGGCTGGGTGCTGTCCCTGCTGGCGGTCACGCTGCTGCTGCCGGCCCTGGTGGCTGCCGTCGACGCGTTCGCCCGGGCCCGGCGCCAGCACGCCGAAGTCGTGGTCTGGCTGCGCTGGGTCGCCGCCTGGGTGGCGCCGTTCCTGGCGGGCCTCGCGACCGCCGAGCTGCTCGCACTGGTGGGCGCCACTCCGCCGCCACCGCCCGCCCCGGTGCCCCCGGATCTGCTGCCGCTCGACGGCGCCGCACTGGGTGTGCTCGCCGGGGTCGGCGCCGCCATGCTGCTTGCGCTCCTGCTCGCGCGCTACCTCGCCGCGCGGCCCAACCCGGAGCTGAGGCGCCCGGAGGGGCCGGGTGCCGCGGTCGCGCTGGCGCTCGTGGCCGCAGCGGCCGCGCTCGTGCTCTGGCTCGCCAACCCCTACGCCGGGCTGTTGGCGGTGCCGGCCGCGCACCTCTGGCTGCTCGTGTTGCTCGCGGGCATCCGGCCCAAGCGGCGGGTTCGGGCGGCGCTGCTCGCCCTGGGCGCGCTCCCGGCGCTGCTCGTGACCGTCTACTACATGGCCGCGCTCGCGATGGATCCGCTCAGCGCCGCCTGGTACCTGCTGCTGCTGGTGACCGGGCACACGGTCGGCCTCCTGACCGCGCTGATCGGGTGCGTGATGCTCGGCGCGCTCTGCGGCTCGATCGAGCTCGTGTACCGCACGCCGGCCGAAACCGCCGAGCCGCCCGAGACCGCGGGGCCGCCGGCGCTCGGGCCAGGGTTCGCCCTACGCCGGTAGTCCAGCGATGGCGTCCGCCGCTCGCTGCAGGATGCTTCGATGCCGATATCTGCATTGACGGGCAGGTAGGAGGTACGTTCTGATGATGAGCACGAGCAGCAAGGACGCGGTCGCGCGGTTGGTAGCGCGTGGCGAGTACGTGGTCGACACGCACGCCGTGGCCGAGGCGATGCTCCGCCGTTCGGGCGGGCCGCCCTCACTCGTGCTCGTATCCGCGCAGCCCCTCGACCGGCAGCCCGTCCGCGTCGAGCAGGACGACGCCCCGCCCGGCGCGGACGTCGCCTAGCCAGGTCACCGGCGCCGCGGCCTCGGCCGCGGCGCGCAGCTCCGGCGCGATCGTGAACAGCAGCTCGTAGTCGTCGCCTCCCGTGGCGGCCGCGACCGGCTCCACCCCGGCTGCGCACGGCACGGACGCGAGCGACAGCCGCAGCTCCACGCCGCTCGCCTCCGCCAGGTGACCGGCGTCGGTGGCGAGCCCGTCGCTGACATCGATCATCGCGCTCGCCCCGGCCGCCGCCAGGGCGCGCCCCTCGCGCAGGCGCGGCTGGGGCAGCAGGTGGCGCCGCACCAGGGGACCGCTGCGCTCGCCGCGCTCGAGCAGCAGCCGCCCCGCCTCCGAGCCTCCCAGCTCGCCGGTCACGCCGACCAGATCCCCCGCCCGGGCGCCGTCGCGCCCGGCGAGCTCGTCCTCGCCGTCGGCCCACCCGGTGACCGCGACGGTGACGACCAGCGCCGGCCCGCTGACCACGTCGCCGCCGGCGATCGTGGTCGCTTCGCGCCCGGCCAGCTCCTCCATGCCGTGGACCAGTTCGAGCGCTCCGTCGAAGCCCGCGGGCACGATCAGGGAGACGTACGCCTCACCCGGCTCGGCCCCCATCGCGGCGATGTCCGACAGCGCGGTCGCCAGCGCCTTCCAGCCGACGTCTCCGGCCGTGTGGGTCGCGAGCGAGAAATGCACGCCGTCCACGATCGTGTCGATGGAGGTCACCGCGAGCGCGCGCGCCCGCACCACGGCGGCGTCGTCGCCGGTCCAGCGCACGGTGCGAGACCCGCGGTCGGTGAGCGCCGCCTGGATCGCGCGGATCAGGTCGAGCTCGGGCACGTTGCCGCCGCGGCGCCGCTACTGGGCGCCCTGGGGCTCGCCGTCGGCGGGTGGCGCTTCGGTCTCGGGCACCTGCGCGTCGGGCTCGTTCTGCGGGGCCTCCTCGTAGTAGCGCGGGTCGAACTCCTGGCCCGTGCCGGTGCCCCCGCCGCCGTCCTCGTCGGTGGTGGTGCCGTCGTCCTCGCCGTACGCCGGCACGACCTGCTTGCCCGTCGCCGCGTACTTGCCGAAGAACGGGTGGAACTCGGCGGGCTGCTCGGGCGGCGGGAAGTCGTCGCAGTCCTCGCCGTGCGCCTCGACCATGAACGCGTGCCAGACCGGCGCCGCGTACGTGCCGCCCTGTGCCCCCGGCATCGCGATGCCGGCGTCCGGGTAGCCGACCCAGACCGCCGCCGAGAGCTGAGGCGTGTAGCCGACGAACCAGGCGTCCTTGGCCTCGTCGGTCGTGCCGGTCTTGCCTGCGGCGGGGCAGCCGTAGCTGGCCGCCGTGCCGGTGCCCGACTGGACGTTCATCTCGAGGACGCGGGTCACCTCGGCGGCCTGGCCGTCGGTGAGCACGCGCTTGCCCTCGCCGCTCGCCACGTTCTCGCTCTTGCCGTCGGGGAACACCACGCGCTCGATTCCCGTTGGGCGGTGACGTACCCCGCCGCTCGCCAGGGTCGCGTACGCGCCCGACATCTCGAGCGGCGTGACGCCGCGCGTCAATCCACCGAGTCCCTCGGCCGGATAGCAGTCGAGCTTCGTGGTGATACCGAGCAGCTTGGCCGTCTCGCAGACCGCCTTCGGCCCGACGTCGAGGATCAGCTGCGCGTAGACCGTGTTGTCGGAGGAGAGCGTCGCGCGCGTCAGGCTGACCGTCCCGATGTAGCTGTTCCCGAAGGTCTTGACCTCCCACTTGCCGTAAGCCGGGTCGTCGATGTTGAGCGGCTTCGAGGTGTAGGTGGTCGAGTCGGGGTCGATTCCCTTGCGGATGGCCGCGGTCAGCACGAACGTCTTGAACGCCGAGCCGGGCTGGCGGTGCCCCTGCGCGGCCAGGTTGAACCTACGCTCGCCGTAGGTCCCGCTGGACGCCATCGCCCGGATCTTCCCGTTGGCCGGATCGACGGCGACGATCGCGGAGCTGGGGCCGGCCGGGTCGGCGTAGTAGGAGTTGATGGCGGTGCGCGCCTCGTCCTGCATCTTCGGGTCGATCGTGGTGTGGATGCGCAGCCCGCCGCGGCGCACCACGCCAACTCCGTAGCGCTCGATCAGCTGCTCCTGGACGTAGTCGAAGAAGTAGGGCTCGCGCCGCTGCACGTAGCGCCGGCCCTGCTTGAGGTGCAGCTCCTGGCCGGCGGCGTCCTCGTACTCGGCCGGGTCGATGTAGCCGTTCTCGACCATCTTCTTCAGAACCTCGTTGCGCCGCTCGATCGCCGCCTGGGGGTTGCGGAAGGGGTTGTACTGCGAGGGCGCCTGGGTCAGGCCCGCGAGCAGGGCCGACTCGGCCAGGTCGAGCTTCTTGGCGTGCTTGTCGAAGAACGTGACCGCCGCCGCCTCGGCGCCGATGGCCGTGCGGCCTTCGACGGTGCCGTAGGGGACTGAGTTCAGGTAGTTCTCGAGGATCCACGTCTTGGAGTGCTCGTCCTCGAGCTCCGAGGCCAGCTTCGCCTCGCGGATCTTGCGGGCGAAGTTGCGCTTGGGGTCCTTGATGTAGAGGGCGCGCACGAGCTGCTGGGTGAGCGTCGATCCGCCCTGCACGGTCTCCCCCGATTCGAGGTTCTTGATCCCCGCGCGCACGATCGCGCTGATATCCACGCCCTTGTGCTTGTAGAAGCGCTCGTCCTCGATCGCGACGGTCGCGCGGCGCAGGTCGACGGGTATGTCGCTCCAGGG
>Ga0126311_10001851_pt1 | contig 10403 bp, 9 predicted proteins | sample Plot61_FD_92539 | JGI IMG/M metagenome (GOLD analysis project Ga0126311, IMG submission 92539) | Serpentine soil microbial communities from UC McLaughlin Reserve, CA, USA - Plot61 | ecosystem: Environmental > Terrestrial > Soil > Grasslands | place: USA: UC McLaughlin Reserve, Lake County... | reverse complement strand
TCGAGCAGGTCGGTGGTCGCGCTCTGCACCCAGCTGCGGACGTTGTCGAGCTGGCCGCGGAGCTCGGTCGCGCCCTCCTGGGCGCGCGCCTGCGCGCCGCCCGACGCCTCGCGGATCTGCTCGACCGCGGAATCGATCCGCGTGCGGACGTCGCCGCTCGCGCTCTCGGCCGCCTGACGGAGATCGTCGAGCGCGCCGCTGAGGCGATCGCTCATCCCTCCGCCGGTGCCACCACCGCTACCGCTTGACTCCATCCGAGATCCTCCTGTTCGAGTGCGGGACCCGGCAACCCTACCCGCCGGACCGCCGAGCTACGCCCAGCCTGTGACCTCGTCGGCGACCGCTGCGAAGTCGAGCTCCTCGCCGAGCTCCTCGGCCAGCAGCTCCTCGCCGTCCAGCCGCTGCCCGTTGGCCCACAGCCCGCGCAGCCACCCCCCAGCCTCCGCCGACTCGAACCAGGACTCGCCGAAGCGCTGTCGCAGCGCCCGGCGCCAGTGCGTCTCCAGCGCCCACGCGCGCAGGTAACACGCGACGTAGAAGCCCGAGTCCACGTCGGCGATCCAACCGCTCTTCGGCCAACGAACCCGCATCCCGCCCCCCAGCAGCTCCGCGTACCGGGCCGGCATGGCGTCGAGGTCGGGCGCGCCGGCGTGCAGCTCCAGCTCGTACGCGATCTTGGCCGCGTAGCGGCGCAGGAACACCAGCCGCGCGGCTCGCGCGTGCGTGATCGCCCCGTCCGGGTCGTCGACCTCCAGGCACCGGCTCAGCCACCGCGGGTCCTCGCACAGGTGCTCGAGCAGGAAGGCGAACGACTCGGTGACCGAGTTGTCGCCGAGGTGCCGGTACTCGAATGCCAGCGCGGCCTCGGTGTTCGCGTAATGCTCGGTGTGGCCGGCCTCGTGAAAGAGCGCGCCGTAGTCGTCGCGCCCTCCGACGGGGGCGATCACGAGGTAGATCTCATCCGGCACACGGATCGGCGAGCAGAACGCGCGCGGCGACTTCGTCGGCCGGGGCCCGGTGTCGAGGTGCACCCCGTGCTGGGCCCGCAGGTCGACCCCGAGACCGGCGAGCGTCGTGTCGAGCGAGGCGACCAGGCGATCCTCGGGGAAGCTGTGGTCGAGGTCGGGCGCGCGGAAGAACCGCGGGAGGTCGGCCCGGCCGAGCTCGCCCAGCGGCGACAGGCCCAGGCGATCGAGAGCCGGGTCGACGAGCGCCGGGTAGATCCCGTCGGTCGCCTCCAGAAAGGCATGGGTCTGGGCGGCGAGCCGCTCGAAGTCGATGCGGCGGACGCTGGCGAGGGCGTCTGCGTAGCCGCTCCATCCCAGGTCGCGGCACACCCCGTGCGAGCGCTCGAGCGCGACGACGTGCAGCGGGTTCAGGCGATCGGCGAGCAACTCGTCGCGCGCCTGCTCGAGCTCCGCGCGGCGGCTCCCGTCCGCCTCGTTCGCCTGCGCCACCGAGACCTGGCGGTAGGGGATCGCAGCGCCGTTGACCTCGACCTCGAGCGTCGCCTCCAGCTTCGCGGCCTCCTTCGCCTCGAAGCGCGTCGCCCGTCCGAGGCAGCCCTCCAGCGCGAAGGCGAGCAGGTAGCGCAACCGCCGCGCGTCCTCCCGATCGGTCGCGGCATCCCGCGCCTCGTGCAGCGCCGCAACGGAGTCGGGCTCGAACAGCCATCCCGCGCGGTCGTAGATCCCCTCGATCTCCAGTTCCTCCTTGAGGCCGGCGTCCTGGAGGTAGTACTCGCGGTCGAGATCGGAGACGAACGTCTGGGCGGCCTCGCGGTACCGGTCGAGGTCGAGTGCCATCAACCGTCAATCTATTGGCGATGGAGGCGAGAACCCCCACGGCGGCGGGGCAACCCAGGACCCGCTCGCAGCGGCCGGCTCCCGGCTCGGAGCTCGAGCTTCAGGTCGAGGCGCTGGCGCACGGCGGGCGCGGCATCGCACGAGCCGACGGCTACGTCGTCTTCGTGGCCGGTGCGCTCCCAGGCGACAGCGTGCGGGCCCGAGTCGCGAAGGCGAAGCGCAACCACGCCGAGGCGGTCGCCGTCGAGATCGTCCGCCCCGCCCCCGATCGCGTCCCCGACCGCTGCGTCCACGAGGGCGAGCCGTGCCCGGGCGCGTCGTGGCAGGGCCTTCCCTACGAGCGCCAGCTTGCCGAGAAGCACGCTCAGGTGGACGACGCCCTGCGGCGCATCGGCCGGCTGGACGGCTTCGAGCTCGACGCGATCCAACCCTCGGTGGAGCCCTGGCGCTACCGCAACAAGCTCGAGTACTCGTTCGGCCAGCGGGACGACGAGAGCCTGGCGCTGGGCTTTCACCGCCGCGGCAGCTGGCACGAGGTCGTCGACGTCGACGACTGCCACCTGGCCTCGGAGGCAAGCAACGCCGCCCGCAACGAGGTCCGCGCGTGGGCGAGTGCCGAGGGGATCCCCGCGTACGACGCCCGCGAGCGCGACGGCGTCCTTCGCAACCTCGTGGTCCGCGACTCCGCGCGCACGGGCCAGGTGCAGACCCGCCTGGTCACCTCGCCGGCGGAGTTCACCAGGCCGCCCGTCGACCTGCACACCGTGATCGAGGGCCCGGGATCGGGGACCGACGGCCCCACGGGCGCGCTCGGCGAGGAATTCCTCGCCGAGGAGCTGTGCGGGCTGCGCTTCCGCGCATCGCCCACGGCCTTCCTCCAGACCAACACCCCGACCGCGGAGGCCCTGTACGGCATCGCCACCGAGCTCGCGGGGCTGACCGGCCGCGAGCGGGTCTTCGACCTGTTCTGCGGGATCGGCACGATCACGCTCTCGCTCGCTCGCCATGCGGGCGAGGTCTGGGGGCTGGAGTCCGTGCCGGAGGCGATCGCAGACGCCGAGCACAACGCCGCGGTCAACGAGATCGAGAACGCCCGGTTCGTGGCGGCCGACGCCCGGCTCGGCATCCGGCCGCTGATCGAGCGCGCCGGGAGCCCCGACGTGGTCGTCGTCGACCCGCCGCGCGCCGGACTCTCGAAGAAGGTGGTCCGCAGGGTGATCGAGTGCGACGCGAAGCGCGTGATCTACGTCTCGTGCAACCCCACGACCCTCGCCCCGAACGCGGCCCAGCTCGCCGAGGCGGGGTACTCGCTGCGGCGCGTCCGCCCGGTCGACATGTTCCCGCAGACCCCTCACGTCGAGTGCGTGGCGCTGCTGGAGCGCGAGTAGGGTGGCGGTCATGTCGCGCGGATTCGGAGTCGCCGCAGGCCTCGAGCCCGACGTCGCCAGGCCGCTGGCCGAGCGCTGCGCCGAGCTCGGATACGACTCGCTGTGGTCCAACGACCATCCCGGTGCGCTCGGCCTCGAAACGCTCGCCGTCTTCGCCGAGTCCGCCCCCTCGCTCGACCTCGGCGTCGCCGTGATGGCCCTCGACCGCCATGAGCCGGAGGCGATCGCCGCCCACGTCGAGCGACTCGGGATCGCGCCCGAGCGCCTGTGGCTCGGGGTCGGCGCCGGCTTCAACCCCAAGCCGCTCACCTCGATGCGGGAGGCGCTGCCGCTGCTGCGCGAGGCGTTGCCGGGCATCAGGCTCGTGCTCGCCGCGATGGGGCCGAAGATGTGCGCGTTCGCGGGTGGCAACTTCGACGGGGTCTTCTTCAACTGGATGACGCCCGCGTTCGCCGACTCGGCACGGGAGCACGTCGAGGCCGGCGCCCGCGAGGCCGGTCGCGAGCCGCCGCCGGTTCTCGGCTACGTGCGCACTGCGGTCGGCTCCGACGCGGACGATCGCCTCGCCAAGGAGGAGGCCTTCTACCGCGACCTCCACGACGGATACCGAAAGCACTTCACCCGCCTGGGCGAGCCGGAGGGCACCGTGGGCGTGGCGGTCCCCGATCGCGAAAGCGCACAGCCGGCCCTCGCGGCCTACGACGCGCTCGACACCGTCGTCGTACGGGGCCTCGCCTCCGCCACCGCCGAGGCGATGACGGCGGTCGCGGAGGCTGCGGCGCCCTAGCGAACTGGCGCGCGGCTCAGTACGGCGGCAGGTCCTCGTACCACTCGCCGAGGGCGCGGAAGGCGGTCCAGAACTCCCGCTTGGAGTCCTCGGAGTCCAGCGAGGCGTCGATGTCGGGCACGTACAGCGCGTCGATGGTGGGCGTCAGCGACTGCACCTCGCCGAGCTCGGGCTCGAGCCCGCGCGACAGCGGGATGCCGACTTCGTTGATCGTCTCGAGCGCGCGCTCCCCCATCACCACGACCATGCGGGGCTGGACGATCGCGACCTCCTCGATGATCCGCTCGAGGCACTCGCCGCCGGCCAGCGAGGGATCGGAGACGGGACACTTCACGCAGAGGGTCCCGTACACGGCCAGCGGGTCGATCCCGAGGCGCTTGAAGCTCTTCATCAGCGCATTCCCTGACCGCCCGTAGAAGGCGACGCCCTCCTCGATCTCCGCCGTGGTCGGCGCGTGCTTGAGCAGCATGATGTCGGCCTGCGGGTGGCCGGACCCGAGCACCGGCATCAGGTTGCCGCGCGGGCAGTGCGAGCACTCCTGAAGCCGGCGTGTCAGCGAGTTGAGCTCGCGGATCGCGCGCTCCAGGTACTTCTCCTGGATCTCGTCGTCTGTGGCCGGCATCTCGACGTCCGTTCGGTGCACCACGTGCTCTTTTGACGGCCCGGCCCGCCCTCCTGCCACGCGGCGCGCGTGCATCACCGCTTGCCCGCGCCGCCGCGGCCGCCGCTGGTCTGGAGGAACTTCAGCGCCTGCACGTAGATCAGGTTCTTGTGCTTGCGGACGATGTCCGCGTCGCGCATCGCCTCGAGGAACTCCGCGGGACCCTCGAAGTCGTGAACCCGGATCTTCACGCTGCCGAGGCCCTGGGCGACGTGGCTGTCGGATCCGGCCCCGGGGACGATGCGGTACTTGGCGGCAAAGCGCTCCGCCTCCTCGTTGAAGGCGGTGAGCGCGACGCGCGGGTTGAAGACCTCGAGGATGTCGATGTCCTGGACCACGTCGAGCAGGTGCTCGTAGTCGGGCACCGAGTGCAGCCGGTCGAACGGATGCGGGACATATACGAGTCCGCCCTGGCGCCGGATCTCGGCGATCGTCTCGGCCATCGTCATCCCGCGCTCGATCTTCTGGGTGAGGAAGAGCCCGATCACCTCGCCCTGCTCGGCCGTCTTGACCTCCTCGGCGACGATCACCTTGACGCCGAACTCGTCGGCGATCTCCTGCGCCGCGAGCGCCCCCGACACCTCGTTGTGATCGGTGATGGCGATCGCCCCGAGCCCCTGCTCGGCCGCCCTCGAGAGGAGGGTCTCGACCGGGGTCGCGCAATCCTTCGAGTGGTCGGTGTGCATGTGGAGGTCGACGTGGATCGACCGGCGGCGCGAGAGCCTGCGGCGCAGCTCGCGGTCGCCCTCGGGATCGTGCCGGCGCGCGGCGAGGCGCCTGTAGGTCTCCTCCACCTGGTCGGCCACCGCCCCCCAGTCGCGCGTCGCCGAGCTTCCCGCGCGGGCCAGCTGCCTTCGCAGGGTCGCGCTTGCGATCAGCCGCTCGAGCTGGCCGGCGAGGGTGATCACGTCACCCGGGTTGAACAACAGGCCCCGCTCGCCGTCGCCGACCAGCTCCCCGTAGACGCCGAGGTGCGAGACCACCGGCACCGCGTCGCTCGCAAGCGCCGCGCGGACCATCCACGGCGCCGTGTGCGGCCCGCCGGATGCGGCGCACACGATGTCGGCGCCCGCGATGAGTGCCTCCGGAGAGGCGGCCCCCGGGCGCACCGCGTGCACCCGGTCGCGCAGCCGGGGGGCGATCCGCAGCTCGCGCCGGTCGGGCAGCAGGATCGCCGCCTCCCAGTCCGCCTCGAGGGAAAGGCGGCGCAACGCGCGCAGCACCAGGCGCAACCCGCCGCGCTCCTCGGTCGCGCAGTAGGCGATGCGCACCGGCCGCTCCCCGCCGGCCCCCTCGGCCGGCCACCACGGCTCGGCTCGGTGGGCGCCGGGCTCGACGAGCTCGTAAGTGCCCGGGAAGAACCGCTCGATCAGCGCCGCCGTCCCGTGGCTGGACGCAGTCCGGGCGTCGAGGCGCCCGAAGAAGATCTCCACCAGCGGCCGTGCCACCTGCGTCGAGAAGGCTCGCTCGCTGGCCTCGTGGAAGCTGCCGACGTTCAGCGAGTGCGAGTGGCGCAGCGCCGTCGACGCCGCGCTCGGCGCGAAGGGGTCGTGGACGTGGACGACGTCCAGCTCGCCGGTCTTCAGCAGCGACTCGACCGTGCGGTTCATGTCGAGGGGGACGGGCGCCGCCCGCGGCCGCGGCCCGCGCGGCAGCGGCAGGCCGGAGCCGAGCGCTAGCACCGGCGGGCCGGCGGCGCCGGCGGCCCGCTCGCCCTTCCAACGGCCATCGAACAGGGCCTCCGGCCGGTCGCGCGCGGCGCGGATCAGCTTGCGCGACTCGCGCACCGCCGTCCGCGACTCCGAGGGCGCGGCGACCAGCACCCGGTGGCCGCGCTCGTGGAGGTCGGTGGCGACCCGCCCGGCGAACTCGTTCACCTCGTGCCGCGCCTCCCACGGATGCGGCGAGACGTGGGCGATCGAGAGGGGCTCCGGGGCCACGCCCGGAGGATATGGCCGGCCTGGCTTAGGCCTCGGTCTCGATCTGCTCCTTGACCTCGAGGGCCGCCTCGGCCGACTCGCGCGTGCGCGCGTTGTTGGCGATGAACTCCTCGGTCATCACCCGTGCCTCGTCGTCGGGGCGCTGGTTCTGTGGGGACTTCATGAGGTAGCTGGAGGGGCCGTCGAGCTGGCCCGCGATCCCGTTGTTGAGGGCCAGCTTCAGGATCCTGACCGCGTCGATCACGATCCCGGCCGAGTTCGGCGAGTCCCAGACCTCGAGCTTGAGCTCGACGTTCAGCGGCACGTCGCCGAACGAACGGCCCTCGAGGCGGATGTGGGCCCACTTGCGGTCGGTCAGCCACGGCACGTAATCCGAGGGGCCGACGTGGACCTGGTCCTCGGGCAGCTCGTGGCCCATGATCGAGGTGACGGCGTTTGTCTTCGACTCCTTCTTCGAGTCGAGCCGCTCGCGCTCCAGCATGTTGAAGAAGTCCATGTTGCCCCCGACGTTGAGCTGCGAGGTGCGCTCCATGAGCACGCCGCGGTCGTGGAAGAGGCGGGCGAGCTGGCGGTGGACGATCGTGGCGCCCACCTGCGACTTGATGTCGTCGCCGATGATGGGGAGGCCGGCATCGCGGAAGCGCTTGTCCCAGTCCTGCTGGCGGGCGATGAAGACGGGCAGGCAGTTGACGAAGCCGACGCCCGCCTGGAGCGCCTGCTCGACGTACCACTTGGTCGCCGCCTCGGAGCCGACCGGCAGGTAGCAGACGAGGACGTCCGCCTTGGTCTCCTTGAGGATGCCGATGACGTCAGCCGTCTCGCCCGGCGCCTTGGTGATCTTCTGCTTCAGGTACTTGCCGAGGCCGTCGTGCGTCATGCCCCGGTGAACCTCGATGCCCATGTGCGGGACGTCCGCGAACTTGATCGTGTCGTTCTGCCCCGACCACATCGCCTCGGAGAGGTCCTTGCCGACCTTCTCGGAGTCGATGTCGAAGGCCGCGACGAACTCGACGTCGCTGACGTGGTAGCCGCCGAGGTCCACGTGCATCAGGCCGGGAACCCGGTCGGCGGGGTCGGCGTCCTCGTAGTAGTGGACGCCCTGGATGAAGCTGTTGGCGCAGTTGCCGACGCCGACGATGGCAACTCGGACCTTGCCGTCGTCGACGCGGTGGCCGTTGACGCTCACGGCGTCACCGCTTTGGCCGTTTGTGCTCATGCGAACGAAGTCCTCCTGGAGGCGGGTGGATGGGTAACTATGCCCGAGATCGAGTCCGGTTACACGGGTACCCGGCCGTGGCGGGGTCAGGCCTCGAGGATCCGCAGCTGGCCCCGCACGTGCCAGACCCGCTGGACGACGGTGAACGCCGTCAGGGCGGCCATCACGTAGACCGCCGGCTCGAGCAGGTCCACTCCGTCGATCAGCTCGGCGGCCGCGAACACGAGTCCGATCGAGAGGATCACCACCCGCACGGGCCGGGTGGCCAGCCCCACCTTGCACTCGACCCCCAGCGCCTCGGCGCGCGCGCGTGTGTAGGAGACCATCAGCGAGCCCAGCACCACCGCCACGCAGGCCGCGGCGGCGACCGCGTCGCCGGCGTCGGCGAAGTACCAGGCCATGGCCGTGAGTACCACTCCCTCCTCGACGCGATCGAGCGTCGAGTCGAGGAAGGCGCCGAAGAGGGTGCCCTTGCCCGACATCCGCGAGTAGCGGCCGTCGAGCGTGTCCATCACGGACCCGACGATGAACGCGATGCCGGCGAGCACGAACGACTTGTCGACGATCAGGGCCGCGGCGACGACGTTGAGCACGAACCCGGTCAGCGAGATCGCGTTGGGACTGAGGCGAGACTCGATCAGGCGGTCGCGGGCATACGAGCGCAGCTCTTGCGTCGCGCTGGCCCGCGGCGGGCCTGACCCGGTCCCCTCCATGAGCGGGAGACGCTACGCGACGGCTTCGCCGGGCGCGGTGCGCCACGCCCACGCCTCGGGGCGGGCGCGGGCGAGCTGGTGCGCCGCGACGGCCGCCAGACAGGCGACCCCCGCGCCGGCCGCCGCGTCGAACCAGTAGTGGTTCGCGGTCACCACGATCACGAAGAAGACGAACAGCGGGTATGCCGACCACAGCGCCCGGGCGACCTGCGACTGCGACAGCGACATCGCCGGCACCGCGATCATCAGCGAGAAGGCGATGTGCATGCTCGGCACGGCCGCGTAGGCGTTGACTAGGAAGCTCGCCTGGGCGTTGCGGTCCTGCTCGATGTCGGTGAACGTCGCGATCGTGTCCGTGAACCCGTGCTCGGGGAACATCCGCGGCGGCGCCGTCGGGAAGGCGGCGTAGCCCACCAGCGCCAGGGCCATGGCGACCATGAACATGTTGCGGACGAAGTAGAAGTGCTCGTTGCGGAAGAGGTAGAGCCAGACTAAAAACGCGGCGCTGACGACGAAGTGCGTGTTGAAGTACGACCAGTTGGCGAGGTCGACCAGCCACTGGTGGTTGAGCACGGTCTGCTGCAGGCCGGGCTCGAAGAAGCTGCCGATCGAGCGCTCGAAGTCGATCACCCGCTCGCCGTTGGCGAATGCCAGCGCCGACTTGCCGTCGGCGAACCCGCGCACGAGCTGATAGCCCTGGTACGCCAGGAAGAAGAGGAGGACCTGGCGGAAGAGGTCCCCCCAGCCCTTGGGAAGGCGTGCGGAGATGGCGTCGACGGGGCGGGGCACGGGCGCGATTGTAGCCCCCGTGTGAAGGGCGCCCGAGGGGCTCAGCCGTCGAGAAACGCGACCAATTCGTCGATCGCCTCGGGGCGATCTAGGGCCACGTCCCGGGCCGGCGCGCCTCCCACGCGGCGTCGATGAACTCCGGCGACAGCGGCCCCGGCGCGAGCATATTCTCGGGGGATGAACGACGACCGCGCCCCCGAGCCGATCCTGTGCCTGGGGGAGGCGATCGTCGACCTGGTGTGCGAACGCGAGCTCGACTCGCCGATCGAGGCCGACGCGTTCGTGCCGCACTTCGGGGGGGCGCTCGCGAACGTCGCCGTCGCCGCGGCCAGAGCCGGCGGCCAAGTGGCGCTGGCCGGAGGCGTCGGCGACGACGACTGGGGCTCGTGGCTGCGAGCCCGGCTGACGGACGAGGGCGTGGGCCTGCGCTGGTTCGGAGCGCTCGAGGGCCTGCGGACCCCGGTGGCCTTCGTGACGTTCGGCCACGATCGCGAACCTCGGTTCGCGATCTACGGGGACGGCATCCGCGCCGGCATCGAGTCGGTCACGGGGGTCGTGGAGGAGGCCGTTGCCGGCGCCGGTGCGCTGGCGTTCGGGTCGAACACGCTGGTCGGCGAGCCCGAGCGTGAGCTGACCCTGAGGGCGCACGGCCTGGCCCTCGAGCGCGGCGTCCCGGTTCTGTTCGACCCGAACATCCGCCCCAACCGGTGGCGGGACCTCGACCTGGCCGCGCAGCTCTCGCGCGCGGCCCTGGATGGCGCCTTCCTGGTCCACGCCAACCTCGAGGAGGCCCGGCGGATCACTGGCGCGCGCGATGCCGGCCCGGGTGATGCCGCGGAGGCGCTGTGCGAGCTGGGGGCGCGGATCGCCATCGTCACGGCCGGGCCCGAGGGTGCGGTCGTGCGCGGCGAGGCGTCCGCCGAGATCGCCCCGGCGCCACCGGTCGAGGTGGTCTCGCCGCTTGGCGCCGGCGACGCCCTCTTCGGGACGATGGCGGCCGCAATGGGCCACAGCGGATGGTCGCCGCAAAGCGCCGCCGGCGCGCTCGGGCAGGCCGTCGAGGCGGCCTCCCGGGCATGCCGCGCCTGGGGGGCGCTGGGATGA
>Ga0126311_10001850_pt1 | contig 10406 bp, 8 predicted proteins | sample Plot61_FD_92539 | JGI IMG/M metagenome (GOLD analysis project Ga0126311, IMG submission 92539) | Serpentine soil microbial communities from UC McLaughlin Reserve, CA, USA - Plot61 | ecosystem: Environmental > Terrestrial > Soil > Grasslands | place: USA: UC McLaughlin Reserve, Lake County... | reverse complement strand
GGGCTCGACGGCGCTGGCGACCGCGCCCCAGTCGATGGCGCTGCCGCTGCGGCCCTGCGCCACCGGCCCCGCGCCGCTGCCCGCGGGCCGGGACGCCGAGGAGGACGTCGTCGCCGTCTGCGGGGTGTCGTCAGCGGCCAGCACGCCCGCTGTCGTGCCGGCGGCCACCACGGCGGCCACCGCGGCCGCGAGCGCCATGTCGACCCAGCGGCGGCGTGACCGCCCGCCCTGCCTGGAGTCGGCCTGGCTGCCGGCCGAGAACGCGGAGGTCGCCTCCGTCTCCTGCGCCGCGTACGGCTGGTCGTAGGCCGTCGGGTAGGGGTACGACGCGTAGGGGCCCGGCTGCCCGCCGGCGTACTGGTCGCCACCGCCGTACTGCGCCTGCGGGCCGTACTGGCCGCCGTACGGCTGCTCGCCGTACTGGCCGTACGGCTGCTCGCCGTACTGGCCCCCGTACTGGGAGCCCTGGCCGCCCTGCGGTGCGCCGGACCCGGCTGGCGCGCTGCCGCCCGGACCGGCCGGGCCGCGCTGGGCGTCGTCCTCGGGTCCGAACCAGCTCACGCTGGGGGTGGGGCGGGTCTGGTCGGCGGCCGGCAGCTCCTGCGTGCGGTCGGCGTCCGTACCGGGCCGCGCGCCGTGCTGGACGTCGTGGTCGTGGTCGCTCAGGGGGTTCATCGCTCTCCACCTCGTCTACGGGTTGCTCCCACCATGAGACCGCGTGGGGTTGGTCGCCCGCTGGGGTCTGGCTGGGAGGTTGCTGGGAGCCTCAGTCACTGACCGGACGCCGCTGCGCCCGGGTGTGCGAGGCAAGCTCTGCGGATGTTGGCCGGCGGTCGTCCTGGGAGCGATCCTCGGCAGGGTCGTCCAGTGGGTCCCTCGTCGAGTCCGCCACGGCGTTCCCGGCCGGACCCTGGGTCTCGTCGTGCGTGGCGCCGTCGGCGTCCGGCCGATGCGCCCGTACTGGCAGCCGAACCACGAACGTGGCGCCACCACCAGTCGTCTGGCTCACGCCGACCTGGCCCCCGTGAGCGGAGACGATGGCGGCCACGATCGCCAGGCCGAGGCCGGACCCGCCCCCCGTGCCGCGCTGTCGCGACGCGTCCGCGCGGAAGAACCGCTCGAACACCTTGCGCGCCTGCTCGGGAGCGATGCCGGGCCCGTGGTCCCTGACCTCGAGCAGGCCGTGACCGTCGTCCCGTCCCACGGCGAGCTCGACCGGGGTTCCGGGCGGTGTGTGCCGCAGGGCGTTGGCCACCAGGTTGGTCACGACCTGGCGCAGTCGCGCCTCGTCGCCGCTGACGACGACGGGCCCGAGCGCGCCGCCGAGGGCGATGAGGCGTACCTCTCGGTCGGGCTGGAGGGCTCGGGCGTCCTGCACGGCGTCAGCGGCGAGCACGGTGAGGTCGACCGCGGTGCGCCGGTCCTGGCGCTGCTCGCCCAGCCGGGCCAGGGTCAGCAGGTCCTCGACGAGGCCACCCATCCGGGTGGCCTCGTCCTCGATCCGCCGCATCGCGCCGGCGACGTCCTCGGGGTCGCGCACCGCACCCTGCCGGTACAGCTCGGCGTACCCGCGAACCGCGGCAAGAGGCGTGCGCAGCTCGTGGCTGGCGTCGGACACGAATCGGCGCATCCGCTCCTCGGAGGCCGCCCGGACGGCGAAGGACTGCTCGATCTGGCTCAGCATGGCGTTGAGGGCGGCCGAGAGCCTGCCGACCTCGGTCGACCGCGGGTGCTCGGGCACGCGTCGCGACAGGTCCCCGCCGGCGATGCCCTCCGCGACGTCCTCGACCTCGGTCAGTGGCCGCAGCTCCCGGCGCACCACCACCCCGCCGAGAATCCCGACCGCCACCAAAACGCCCAGTCCGACGACCAGCAGCACGACGGTCATCTGGGCGACGGTGTCGTCCACGTCCTCCAGGCTCTGGGCCACGATCAACGTGCCGCTGCCCTCGACCGGGGCGGACACCCGCTGGACGTACACCCGCCAGCGGCCGGAGCCGGACTGCGAGGCAACCGTGAAGCACTTTCCGTCGTGCTGCTGCGCCACGGCCGGCTTCTTCAGATCGGCCACGGCCGGCTGCGTCGAGGAGGTTCTGCGTTCGCCGAAGGTCCCGGTGACACCGGAGTCGAAGAACACGACACCGTAAAGGGTCGTGGGCAGGCGGCCGCGCCGGTTCGGCTCGCCGTCCGGGGCCTGCGGGAGTCCGCCGGTGCGGACGACACTCTGGGAGATGGTCCGCACCTGGGCGTCGACCTTGCCTACCAGCTGTCCCCGCAGAAGGGTCACGGCCAGCGCGCCGGTGATCGCGAGCGCCACCAGCGACAGCGCCACGAGGATCGCTACGAGGCGGGTCCGCAGCGGCAGGCCCTGCAGCGGGTCCCGCAGCCGGCGCCCGCGCCGGGACGCCAGCCGGTGCAGCCGCTGGCGGAACCCGGGGCGCGTGGTGGCGGGGGCGTCGGCCGCGGGTCCGGTGCGGTCGGGGCCGCCGGAGAGGATGTCGGGCTCGGCCATGTCGGTCCTGCCCTGCTCAGGCGTGCTCGGGCGGCAGACGGAGCACGTAGCCGACCCCCCGCCGAGTGTGGATCAGTGGGATCGGCGCGTCGGCGTCGACCTTGCGCCGCAGGTAGGAGATGTAGGACTCGACGATGCCGGACTCGCCGCGGAAGTCGTAGTCCCAGACGTGGTCCAGGATCTGCGCCTTCGACAGCACCCGGTTGGGGTTCAGCATCAGGTACCGCAGCAGCTTGAACTCGGTGGGGGACAGCTCCACCAGCCGGCCGGCCCGCCGGACCTCGTGCGAGTCCTCGTCCATGACCAGGTCCGCGAACACCAGCCGGCCGCCGTCCTCGCCGTTCACCCCGCCGGTGCGGCGCAGCACCGCGCGGATCCGGGCCACGACCTCCTCCAGGCTGAACGGCTTGGTGACGTAGTCGTCCCCGCCGACGGTGAGCCCGGTGACCTTGTCATCCGTGGCGTCGCGGGCGGTGAGGAAAACGACCGGCATCTGCCGGCCCTGGTCGCGCAGCCGCCGGGTCACCGCGAAGCCGTCCATGTCGGGCAGCATCACGTCGAGCACGAGCAGGTCCGGACGCTCCACCTCGGCGAGCTTGAGCGCGGTGGCGCCGTCCGCGGCCGTGTGCACCTCGAACCCCGCGAACCGCAGGGACGTCGAGAGCAGCTCGCGGATGTTCGGCTCGTCCTCGACGACGAGCAGGCGCGCCTCCGGTGCGGCGGGCTTGGGCACGGGTCACCACCTCCGGCGGTCAGTGTGCCGCCGAAGTCTGGGAGTTTCCTGGGCGTCGCGTGCACGCGGAGGAACTGTGGCAAGCGCGCTCTTCGCCACTAGCCGACGATGACGGTGACGCCGGCCGCGGACAGCTGCCGGAGCGTCTCCCCCGGCACGTGGTTGTCGGTGATGAAGTAGTCCACCTCCGAGACGGCGCAGATCCTGGCGAACGCGCGAGCACTCAACTTCGAGTTGTCGGCGACGATCATGACTTTTCGGGCACGTCCGGCCATGAGCGTGTTGACCCTCGCTTCTTCTTCGTCAAGCGCCTTGGCGCCTCCCACGGGGTCAAATGCGTCGACGCCCAGGATCGCCAGATCGAGGTCGATCTGGGAGAGCGTGTCGGATGTCAGAGGCCCGGTCAGCTCGAAGGAGTCGGGCCGGGCGGCTCCACCGGTCATGACGAGCTTGATGTGCCGACGAACGGTGAGCTCGTTGGCGATGTTGATGGCGTTGGTCACGATGGTGACCCGGTCCTGCCGCGCCATGTTGAGGGCGACGCACCGACTGGCGATGGCCCGGGCCACCTCGGTGGTCGTTGTACCGCCGTTCAGACCGACGATCGCCCCGGGCGGCACCAGCTCTGCGGCCGCGGCTGCGATGCGGGCCTTCTCCGGCGCCTGGCGTGCGGCGCGGTAGCGGATGGGGAGGTCGTAGCTGACGGAGGTCGCCACCGCCCCTCCTCGCGTGCGGGCGACCAGCTGCTGGGCGCTCAGCTGGTTCAGGTCCCGGCGAATGGTCGAGGCGGACACGCCTAGCTGCGTGGCCATCCGCTTGACGTCAACGTGCTTGTCCCTGGCGATCACGTCCAGGAGCGCGTTGATGCGGGCATACCGGTTCACGCACCGACCTCCGTCCCCTCCGGCCGCTGCTCGCCGGGTGACCGAACATCGTAGCGCGCATGCTCGAAGATGCTCATAAGGGGTCTTTTCGACCATGTTTGCGCGTGCTAGTTTCGAACGCCGGGGACCGCCGTGCGGCGGCGCAGGACCGCAGCGCGACACCAGGAGGAAGACACCCAGGGAGGAAGCGGTGCTCAACCGGTTGATGGCAGCGGGCGTGGTCGCACTCCTCGCCACCGCGGCGGCGTGCTCTAGCGGCAGCGGCAGCGGCGGCGGCGACTCTGCCGGCTCCGACGAGAAGGTGACCTTGACCTACGGGTTGTGGGACAAGAACCAGGTCCCCGCGATGGAGAAGGTCGCCACCGCGTTCAAGGCGACCCATCCGAACGTGTCGGTCTCGGTTCAGGTCACTCCCTTCGACAGCTACTGGACCAAGCTGCAGGCCGCTGCGACCGGCGGCGAGGCCCCCGACGTCTTCTGGATGAACGGACCGAACTTCCAGCTCTACGCCTCGAACGGCGTACTGATGCCGGACCTGAAGATCGACAGCTCGGTCTACCCGGCGGCGCTGGTGAAGCTGTACCAGTACAACGGCAAGCAGTTCGGAGTCCCGAAGGACTTCGACACGATCGGCCTGTGGTACAACAAGAAGATTCTCGATGCGGCCGGCATCAAGCACCCGACTCCCGGCTGGACCTGGGCGGATGTGCGGTCCGCGGCGAAGAAGGCGACGAACCCCGCGAAGGGCGTCTACGGACTGGGCGGCCTCCCCGCCGGGCAAGAGAACTTCTACAACACGATCTACCAGGCCGGCGGGTACGTGATCTCGCCGGACGGTAAGCGTTCGGGCTATGACGACCCCAACACGATCGAAGGGTTGAAGTTCTGGACGGACCTGATCCAGGAGGGCACCTCACCCTCCATGCAGGAGATGAGCGACACCGAGCCGCTCAAGATGTTCGAGTCCGGCAAGCTTGCCATGTTGTACTCGGGCTCCTGGAACGCGGTCGAGCTCGCTCATAACGCCAATACAGCCAAGAGCGTGGACGTGGCCCCGCTTCCTGCCGGCGAGAAGAAGGCCACCGTGATTCACGGGCTCGCGAACGTGGTATTCGACCGCACGAAGCACCCAGAACAGGCCAAGCAGTTCGCCGAGTTCCTCGGCTCCAAGCAGGCTGCCGATATCCAGGCCAGCACCGGGATCGTCATTCCGGCATACAACGGGACCCAGCAGGCCTGGGTGAAGGCCTTCCCGCAATACCACCTGCAGAGCTTCCTCGACGAGCTCCCCTTCGCGGTGCCGTACCCGATCTCGAAGAACACCGCCGCGTGGAACACCTTGGAGACGGATCTGTTGACGAAGGCGTGGAGCGGAAGCATGCCGGTGGACCAGGCAGCCCGCCAGCTCGCGACGGAGATGAACCAGGAGCTCGCGAAGGAAGGTAAGTAGCCGTGGCCGACACGGTGCCGCGCACCAGCCCGGTGCGCCGCGCCGGCCACCGTGTGCCCAGTGCTCCGGCAAGGCCTGCGCGACGACGGCGTACCTCGGCCCAGAACCCCCTCTGGGCGCTGGTCTTCATCGGGCCCACAGCGCTGGGCCTGGCGGTGTTCTACATCTGGCCCGCACTGCAGACCCTGTACTACAGCTTCACCACCTGGGGGGCCTTCGGGGGCCACACCTGGAGCGGGTTGGACAACTACACCGAGCTGGCCCACGACCCAGAGGTAGCAACGGCCTTCGTCAACACTTTCTGGTACGCCGTGCTCGGGCTGCTCGGGATACCCATCGCGCTGACCCTGGCGGCCGCCTTGAACGGACCCGGACGCCGAGGAGTCAGCACCTACCGAACACTCATGTTCCTCCCGGTGGTGACCATGCCCGCCGCTGTCGCCATCATCTGGCGATGGCTGTACAACGGTGACTACGGTCTCATCAACTATCTGCTGAGCATCGTCGGGATCCAGGGCACGCACTGGATCAGCAACCCACGCACTGCTCTGGCATGCGTGGCCGCCGTCGGCATTTGGTCCACCATCGGGTACAACATGGTGATCCTCATGGCGGGACTGAAAGCCATCTCACCGCATTACTACGAGGCCGCGGCGATGGATGGGGCCGGTCCGGTGCGGCAGTTCTTCTCCATCACCATACCGCTGCTGAGCCCCAGCCTGTTCTTCGTCACCGTGCTTTCCGTCATCGGGTCCCTGCAGACGTTCGACCTGGTGTACGTCATGATCGGGAGGACCAACCCGGCTCTGCCGCAGACCCGCACGGTCGTCTATCTCTTCTACCAGAAGGCGTTCATCGAGAACGACCGCGGCTATGCGGCAGCCTTGGCGTTCGTCCTGCTTCTCGTCATCATCGCCGTGACCGGGCTGCAGTTCAGGTTGCAGAGGAGGTGGGTGCACTATGAGTGAGCACCAAACGGCCGGACGCCGGATGCGCCCACGGCGCTTGGGGCCGGTCGGCACCCAGGCCTTCCTCGTCGCCGGCGCCGTGGTCCTGGCGGGTCCGTTCGTGTGGGAGATCCTGACGTCGTTCAAGAGCCTGACCGAGATCGCCCAGATCCCGCCGACCGTCCTGCCCGCTGAGTGGCACTTCGGCAACTATGCCGACGTCTTCCAGGCGCTGCCCTTCGGCACCATGTTCGGCAACAGCATCATCAACGCGTTGGCGAGGACAACGGCACAGCTGCTCCTGTGCTCCATGGCCGCGTATGCGTTCGCCCGCATAGACTTCCCGGGCCGGAAGCTCCTGTTCGCGCTCTTCCTCTCCGTTCTCCTGGTGCCCGCCCAGCTCCTCGTGATCCCGCAGTACCAGATCATCCAGGGCATGCACCTGCTCAACACCGTGCCGGCGTTGTTCGTGCCCGGCATGTTCAGCGCTTTCGGGACCTTCCTGATGCGGCAGTTCTTCCTGAGCCTGCCCGCCGAGCTCGAGGAAGCGGCCCGCCTGGACGGTGCCAACCCGTGGAGGATCTACTGGAGCATCATGCTCCCCCTCGCGCGCCCGGGCCTGATGGCGCTGGGGATCCTAACCTTGCTGTGGTCGTGGAACGACCTCCTGTGGCCCCTTATCGTCACCACGGACACGCGCAAGATGCCTCTTTCGGTCGGCCTGGCGTCCTTGCAGGGGCAGTACACGACGAACTATCCGGTGCTCATGGCGGGCTCACTGATCGCCACGCTCCCGGTGATCGTGGCCTTCATCATCACGCAGAAGCACGTCGTCGAGGGCATCGCCTTCTCCGGATCGAAGGGCTGAGGAACAGGATGGGCGACTTACGTATCGGTGTGGTCGGCCTGGGCCAGCGGGGCGAGGTGGCGCGTCATGCTCACCGGCCCGGCGCGGGGGCGGCCGTGGTCGCGTGCGCCGACCCCAAGCAGCGCGCGCACGAGGCCGCCAGGGAGCTGTTCGGCCCAGGTGTGCAGGTCACCGAGAACTACCGCGACCTGCTCGACGACGACCTCGACGCCGTCATGGTTCTCACACCGGACCACCTGCACGCCGAACCGGTCATCTCCTTCCTGCAAGCCGGGATCCCCGTGTTCGTGGAGAAGCCGCTGGCAATTGAGGTCATGGACTGCGACCGGATGCTGCAGATCGCCATGGAGCACGAGACCAAGCTGTACGTCGGGCACAACCTGCGGCACGCGGCCACGATCCGCGCGATGCGCCAGCTCATCACCGAGGGCGCCATCGGCGACGTCAAAGCGATCTGGTGCCGCCATTTCGTGGGCCACGGGGGTGACTACTACTTCAAGGACTGGCATGCCGAGCGCCGAAACACCAACGGCCTGCTGCTGCAGAAGGGCGCTCACGACCTCGACGTGATGCACTGGCTCGCTGGGGGTTTCTCCCGGAAAGTCGTCGCGCTCGGCGCAAACGCGGTCTACGGCGCCAACCCCGACCGGCGTGACCGCAGCGATGAGCTGATGCCGGAGTGGTTCGACCCGACCGCATGGCCGCCGGCCGCGCTCAGCGGACTGAACCCGGTGATCGACGTCGAGGACATCAGCATGATGTTGGCGCGGCTGGACAATCACGTCCTGGTCAGTTACCAGCAGTGCCACTTCACGCCGGACTACTGGCGCAACTACACGGTGATCGGCGACCGCGGACGACTCGAGAACTTCGGCGACCTCGAAGGGGCGAGCGTCAAAGTCTGGAACCAGCGCCGATCCGGCTACCGCGAGGACGCGGATCAGGTCGTGCAGGTCAGTCCTCAGGAGGGAAGTCACGGTGGCGCCGACGCGGCTCTCGTGTCCGAGTTCTTGCGCTTTGTCGCGGACGGCGGGCAGACCGAGACCTCGCCCGTGGCCGCTCGTGAGGCGGTCGCAGCGGGCAGTGCGGCCACGGAGTCTCTGCGTACCGGTGGCCGTCCCGTGGACATCTCCCCACCGGACGCCGAGGTCGTCAGGTACTTCGCCGGCGGTCAGGTCCGCCGGCGGACGAAGGGCGCTTCGTCCGCATCCGCCGGAACCGGCTGAGGCACTTCAACCGCGCGCCACCTGCACGCCGGCTGGTGGAGGCAGCTCAGCACTCGGCGGCCGACCTGCCAGTCGACGACCTAGCGCCGCGATCGCGGCCGCCGCGTAGGTGACGCCCTCGTCCTCGATCACCAGGTCGGCGCCGAGGTCGTAGTGCCGAACGACGAGCGCGGGCTGGCTGTGCCGGGGCAGCGAGACGAGCAGCGGGCGGCTTGGCAGCCGCAACCGCAGGTCGGCCGTCTGCGCCGGGTCTGCCCGACTCGCCCACACCACCGCGGGGTCGACGTGCTCCCGGTGCATCACCTCGGCCGGCTCCAGCTCCAGCACCTGCCAAGCGATGGCCGAGCGGACGGCGAGCTGGGCGGAGAGCGTGGGCTGGGCCGAGAAGCCGTGGGCCACGTGCAGCAGCAGGACTGTTGAGCGCATGACCGCACCCTCCCGCCGGGGGCTGGACGCCGGGCGGGCTGAGGCTGTGAGTCCGCTGCGTACGCCACGCCTGATCGGGCAACGACGCATCCACCGGCGTGCGTCGTTGGCTCGATCCGGCTGGCATGCCGGGTCCGTCGCGCGCGGGGCGTGCCGGAAGGCCACGCGGCGAGCTCGGTGGCGACGATCCGGTTACGAGGGCGGGCCGGACAGGACGTCGTCCGCGTCGATGATGCGGTACGCGTAGCCCTGTTCTGCCAGGAACCGCTGCCGGTGCGCCGCGAAGTCGGCGTCCACGGTGTCTCGGGCCACGATCGTGTAGAAGCGCGCGGACCGGCCGTCGCCCTTGGGGCGCAGCACACGTCCCAGCCGCTGCGCCTCCTCCTGGCGCGAGCCGAAGCTGCCCGAGACCTGGATCGCGACACTCGCCTCCGGAAGGTCGATCGAGAAGTTTGCGACCTTCGACACGACGAGCAGCCCGATCTCGCCGGTGCGGAACGCGCTGAACAACCGTTGACGCTCGGTCACCGTCGTCTCGCCCTTGATGACGGGTGCGCCGAGGCTCTCCCCGAGGTCGTCCAGCTGGTCGATGTACTGCCCGATTACAAGCGTCGGCTCGCCCTTGTGCTGCTCCACCAGCCGGCGCACGACCCGGGTCTTGACCTCGCTCGACGCCGCCAGCCGGTAGCGCACGTCCGGCTCCGCGGTCGCGTACGCGAGCCGTTCGTCCTCGGGCAGCGTCACCCGCACCTCGACGCAGTCCGCCGGAGCGATGTAGCCCTGGGACTCGATGTCCTTCCAGGGGGCGTCGTACCGCTTGGGTCCGATCAGGCTGAAGACGTCGCCCTCGCGACCGTCCTCGCGGACCAGCGTCGCGGTCAGGCCGAGGCGACGGCGGGCCTGCAGGTCCGCCGTCATCCGGAAGATCGGCGCAGGCAGCAGGTGCACCTCGTCGTACAGGATCAGCCCCCAGTCTCGGGCGTCCAGCAGCTCCAGGTGCGGGTACACGCCCTTCCGCTTCAGCGTCAGCACCTGGTAGGTCGCGATCGTGACCGGCCGCACCTGCTTGCGCGACCCGGAGTACTCGCCGATCTCGTCCTCGGTGAGGCTGGTGCGCGCCATCAGCTCGCGCTTCCACTGCCGCCCGGCCACCGTGTTGGTGACCAGGATCAGCGTGGTCGCGTTGGCCTGCGCCATGGCGGCCGCCCCGACCATCGTCTTGCCCGCGCCGCAGGGCAGCACGACCACGCCGGAGCCGCCGGCCCAGAACCCGTCCGCGGCCTGGCGCTGGTAGTCGCGCAGCGACCAGCCATCCTCGACCAGGTCGATCTGGTGCGCCTCGCCGTCCACGTAACCGGCC
>Ga0126311_10001849_pt1 | contig 10407 bp, 12 predicted proteins | sample Plot61_FD_92539 | JGI IMG/M metagenome (GOLD analysis project Ga0126311, IMG submission 92539) | Serpentine soil microbial communities from UC McLaughlin Reserve, CA, USA - Plot61 | ecosystem: Environmental > Terrestrial > Soil > Grasslands | place: USA: UC McLaughlin Reserve, Lake County... | reverse complement strand
GTGGCCGTGGCCGTGGCCGTGTCCGTGGCCGGAGCTCTGCGCCACGAGAGCGGCGGGCAGCAACTTCATGCCGCACTTCGGGCAGTGGTCGGGCTTTCCGCTGACGACTTCGGGGTGCATCGGACAGACGTAGGTGCTCGCGGCAGTCGCTACCAGCTTCATCCCGCATTCGGGGCAGCGGCCGGGCTCCTCGCTGACGACTTCTGGGTGCATCGGACAGGCGTAGACCGCCGGCCCCTCGGGCTCGCCGAGGTCCATCTCCGCAACGAGGCCGAGCGTCTTATCCGGCGGCGCGTCGAGGTACTGCGCCAGCCGTTCCCGCTCGGTCGCCCATTCCGGGTTCTCGCGTAGCAACTCGAACTTCCCTGGCAGCGGCGGCGCCGCCTCCTCGCTGACGTCGATCGTTGCCAGCGTGTACGTGCGCTCCGGCGTCCGATGATCGAGAGTCACCTCCCCCGACTGCTCGAACAGCACATCGACAACCACCCGCTCGGACGGCGCCAGAATCACCGATTCGACTAGCTCCTCGCGCTCGACCCGCCCGCTGTCGCCGCCGACGAGCTTCACGCGCGCGCCGGGTACGGCCACGTTGAAGACCCGGGTGTTCGCGGTATTCGTCAGATAGAGGCGGACGATCTCGCCACGCTGCACGCTCAGCGAAGGCTCTGTCTCACCGCCGACCAGCATCACGTTCCCGAAGCGGCCCATCGCGGCGTAGGTCGTCTCCTCGCGGCCGAACGGCGCGATCTTCCCGTCCTCGATCAGAACGTCGTCGAGCGTCAGCGGGACCTCGCGGTGCGCCGGCGGCCAGTAATCCGGCTCGTTCGGGACGACAATGATGTTTCCGTACAGCCCGAGCTCCTGGCCGTAGTCCTCGCGGATGTGGGGGTGGTACCAGTAGACGCCGGGGTCGGGGAACTCGATCCGGTACGAGAAGGAGCCGCCGATCGCAATCGGGGCCTGAGTCTCATGCGTGCCGTCGTAGCGGTTGTCGAGCCGCAACCCGTGCCAGTGCACCGTCGCCTCGAGGTCACCCTCGTTCGCGACGTTGACGAGGAGTTCCGAACCTTCGCGCACGCGCAGCGTCGGACCCGGGATCGATCCGTTGTAGGCGAGCATTCGCACCGTCGCGTCACCGATCTGCTTCGTGACCGGAGCGATCCGGAGCTCGAAAGCATCCCCGTCGGCGAGATCGACCACGGTCGTTCCAACTGCTTGCGGAAGACGCGTAGTGTCGATTGCGAAGTCCGTGTCGACGGCGGCGTGGTGTGTGTGGTCGTGCTCCTCCATCTTCAAATCCCCCCGTGTCTGCACGTTTGTGCCATTGGGTCATCTTTCCACGTTTGTACCGAACCAGCTGACAACTTGAGGGTCCTTGGACCCATGTCTCATTGCGCCTGCGACCCACGCGCCGGCAACCTCCGATCAAGCACGCAACAGACGAATCGGAGGGGTCATGAAGAAGCTCACGCTCATCGGAATTGCAGCGGTCGCGGCACTGCTGCTCTCACTCGCTCCATCAGCGCTCGCCCGCGGAGGCAAGGGCGACGACCGCATCGTCAAGCGCGGAGCGTGCACCGCCTCGAGCACATGGAAGCTGAAGGCCAAGTCCGACGACGGCCGGATCGACACTGAGTTCGAGATCGATCAGAATCGCGTCGGCAAGCGATGGCGCGTGACGCTCGTCCGCAACGGCTCGACGGCCTTCCGGGGCGTCCGCACGACCGTGGCGCCCGAGTGGATCGTTCGAGCTGCGCCGCCTGCTCGCGGCGGGATCCCGGACGACGCGCATCGTCGCTTCCGCCAAGGCTCTGCAGGGCGGCGAGACCTGCCGCGCGGCGGTCTCCTTCTGAGCAAACGATCTAAGGGGAGACCGGGGGCTACAGGCCTCCGGTCTCGCCGTTCTCAGACCGACTGCTGGCGCCTGAACCAGAGCGCGGCCTGCGTCCGGTCGGTGACGCCGATCTGCTGCCTCGATCGCGTCGACGTTCGGCATCGAGAGATCCATCAATACGACGTCCGGCTGCGTCTCGGCGACCAACTCGATCGCCTCGGCACCATCTGCCGCGGCATCGACGACCTCGATGTCTGCCGTCGTTGTCAGCAGCCGTTCGAGCCCCGCTCTCACCAGGCCGTGGTCCTCGGCGAGCAGGACGCGGATCACGTAGCGACCTCGACCGACACGCGCGATCCCGTCCCCGGGCTCGACTCGACCTCGAACTCCCCGCCCGCATCCCTCACCAGGTCCTCGAGCATCCTCAAGCCGAAGTGCCCGTCGCCGGCCGGATGCGCCACGTCGAAACCTCGGCCGTCGTTCTCGACCAGGAGCTGCGCCCGGTCGACTTTGCGAGCCTTCACTCGGAGATGCCCTGCGTCCGCGTGCTTGATCACGTTCCGTACGGCTTCCTGCGCGACGCGGAAGAAGAGCCTCCACGTCGCGACCGAGCTCGACCGAGGGCTCCACGTCCAGCGTCGTCTTGATCCCGCGAGCCTCGGCAGCCGCGAGCAAATCGCTGAGCGCCGCCGCGAGGCGGGCGCGATGGAGCTCGGGCGGATAGATCTCCACGAGCAGCGTGCGCAGCTGGCCGATCCCATGCCTGGTCTCGGCGGCGGCCTCACGCAACTCCGCATCGAAAGGCGCAGGGGCACCTTCCGCCGCGGCGGCGAGTGAATAGGACACGCCTGCAAGATCCTGCACGACGCCGTCGTGGAGATCGCGCGCGATCCGCCTCCGTTCCAGGTCGGATGCCCGAGCGCAACCTTGTGCTCCGCCTTAGACGGCTTTCCGAGCGATCACGCCGCGGCACGACTTTCGGATCGGGCTTGCGTCACGCCGTGCGACGCCGCCGCTAGGACTTAGCCGGCAGCGAGCGGGCGAAGGAGACGCCGCGCCCGACCCACTTCGACAGCTCGTCCTTCGTCTGGACCTGGTCTGCATCAACGCGGAGCCAGCCGCGCATCTCACGTCCCCGCATCTCCATCAAGCGGGCGGCGGAACTGCTGAGCAGCGCCTCGGACTCTTCGGGATCGACCCGGACGAGGAGCCCGCCTTGTCCGCTCGCAGCGACCGCCATGTTCCCACCGACGAGGAAGGCGAGGCCGCCGAACATCTTCTTCTCCGTCAGCGAAGCCTCGTCGGCGACGAGTTCGCGGATGCGAGCCGCCAGTTGTTCGTCATACGCCATCGTCGGTAAGGCGATCGTAGGGGCTGGACCGCAGCGGAGGCCGCGCGTGGCGGCCTCCGCTACTGGGTTGAGCTGTACGTCCTACGCGGCGAGATCGAGCGCAGGCGCGTCCGTCACCTGGATCGGCTCGACCTGAGCGAGCTCGCGGCGGCGGATGAGGGTCAGCGCCGCAACGATTCCGAGGGCCGCGATCCCGACTCCGACGAGGAACGCGAGCTGGAATCCGTCCACCAGCGCGGCCGGAAGCGCCGAGCCTCCAGCGACCGAGTCGGCCGTCCGCGACGTCGCGATCGTCGAGAGCGCAGCTATGCCGAGTGCTCCGCCGATCTGCTGCGACGTGTTGATCAGGCCCGACGCGAGCCCCGCCTCGGCGGGCTCGACACCGGCAAGAGCGGCGATCGAGATCGGCACGAACGAGAAGCCGATGCCGACGCCGATCAGCAGGAAGCCCGGCAGCAGATCGCCGAGGTATGTACCTCCGACGGAGACCTGGGTGAAGTAGACGAGGCCCGCGGTCATCGCGGTCATCCCGACCACGAGCACCGGCTTCACGCCGATCCGCGTCACGAGCTGCGCGGCGACCGCCGACCACAGGATCGCCGTGCCCGCGACGGCGAGGTAGCCGACGCCGGTCTTCATCGGCGAGTAGCCGAGGACCTGCTGCATGTAGAGCGTCAGCATCAGGAACATCGCGAACAGCGCCGTCCCCAGGATGAAACCGGCGACGTTCGCACCGCTGACGGTGCGGATCCGGAAGATGCCGAGCCTCATCAGCGGCTCGGGGTGCCGGAGCTCCCAGACCAGGAATCCGACGAGCAGGACGAGCGACGTTACGAAGAAGGCGAGCGTTTGGCCCGCGACCCACCCGTCGCGTCCAGCCTCCGTGATTGCGTAGACGAGCGTCGAGAGACCGCCGGTGACGAGCACCGCGCCCGGCACGTCGTACCTCGTCACCTGCGCGTCGCGGCTCTCCTGGAGCAGGAACGGCGCCAGGACGAACGCGACGGCGCCGACCGGGACGTTGAGGTAGAAGATCCAGTGCCAACTGAGCGCGTCCGTCAGGACACCGCCGAGAAGCACTCCGGCTGCGGCGCCGAAGCCACCGACGGCTCCCCAGACTCCGAGCGCAACGTTGCGCTCCTTCCCTTCACGGAAGGTAGTGGAGAGGATCGAAAGCGCCGCCGGCGAGATGATCGCCGCGCCGAGCCCCTGCAGCGCGCGCGCGCCAATCAGCGACGTCTCAGACCAGGCGAAGCCGGCGAGGAGCGACGCGACCGTGAAGACCGCGATCCCGACCAGGAACACGCGCCGACGCCCGAGCAGGTCGGCGGCCCGCCCGCCGAGCAGGAGGAACCCGCCGAAGACGAGCGCGTACGCGCTGATCACCCACTGCAGGTTCGCCTGCGAGAAACCGAGGTCGACCTTGATCGAGGGCAGCGCGACGTTGACGATCGCGATGTCCAGGACGACCATGAACTGGACGGCGCTGAGTAGTGCCAGCGCCCACCATTTTCGTTGTTGCGAAGCGACCATCTTGCCCTCCTTTTCCTTGCGTTCGTGCAGCAGAAGCTTGCACGTTAGCAGAATGTACTTCTGTTTTGCAAGTTTGACGTTCACAACAGCAAGCGGACGCGCTATGATGGTCGTCATGAGCAAGCGCTACGACCAGTACTGCCCCATCGCTCACGCGCTCGGCCTCATCGGCGAACGGTGGTCGCTGCTCGTCATCCGGGAGCTGATGCACGGCCCAAAGCGCTACACCGACCTGGCCGAGCACCTGCCGGGAATCGGGACGAACATCCTCGCCGGCCGTCTGCGTGACCTCGAGCAGGCCGGGATCGTCGCCAAGCGGAAACTGCCGCCACCCGCAGCGTCGCGCGTGTACGAGCTGACCGACTACGGCCAGGCCCTGAAACCGGCGATGCGTGAGCTCGCGCTCTGGGGTGCGCGGTCGCTTGGGCCGCCCGAGGAGACCGAGGAGCTGTTCCCGGGCTGGCTCGCGAACGCCGTCGACACCGTCCTCGCTCCAATCGCGCCGCCGGGCCGCTTCGAGTTCCGCGTCGGCGACGAGGTCGCGTCACTCGTCGACGGAGAGGCGAAGGCGGAGCCCGTCGAGGATCCTGACGTGGTCGTCGAAGCCGACCCGCGCGGCCTGTTCTACCTCTTCACCGAGCACCGGCTGGACGGCGTCAAGATCGACGGCGACCGCGCCCTGCTCGAGAAGCTGCTCGACGTCGCGCCCGAGCCGGTCGAGCTCGCCGCGTCGGCCTGACTGCCTGTCCAAGGCGGATGCCCGCGCGCTAGGCGCAGGCACCCACCCCAGAACGACTCAGCTCTCTTCGACTGCCAGCAGGTTGTTTCCGTCGAGGTCGTGGAAGAAGAACATCCGCGGCACCGGGCCCTCGCCGCCGATCGGATCCTCGACTTCGACCCCCTGCTCGCGCAGCGTCGCGTGGTCGGCGTCGAGGTCATCCGTGGTGAAGACGATGCACGCCTGGTCATTGCCGGGCGACGCGCCCGGGCGCGGCGGCATGAGTGCGATCGCCGCCGTGGAACCGGTGGGAGCCACCTCGAGCCAACGGTCGCCCTCGCCGAACGGGGTGTCGGCCCGCGTTTCGAACCCGAGCTTCTCGACGTAGAACTCGAGCGCCCGGTCCTGGTCCGACACGGGAATGATCACGCGTCCGATCTGTGCGATGTGCGTCCTCGTCTGTTGCATCCCAGCCTCCTTCGTCGGTGTTCGATCGTAAGACGGCGGCTCCGCCGAAAAATCATCGGCGAGCGTAAGCTCGAGCCGCGCCGCATGGACGAGACGGAAACGAACGAGCCGGAGAAGCTGAGCGACGAGCTCGAGCGCTGGCTGACGGGCGACGGCGACAAGACGCTCGGCGGCCTCGCGAACCTGTTCGCCGAGAGGAGCTTCGCAATCCTGTTCGTGCTGCTCCTGGCGCTGCCGGCGCTGCCGCTGCCGACCGGAGGCGCGACGCACGTCTTCGAGCTGATCGCGATCCTGGTCGCGCTGCAGCTGATCGCCGGTCGCGACGAAATCTGGCTGCCGGAGCGCTGGCGCCGGCGGGAGCTCGGGGGCGGAAAGAGCGAGCGGTTCCTGACGGCGTTGATGAAGCTGATCCGGCGGCTGGAGCGCTTCTCGCGACCGCGCCTGGCGTTTCTATTCGACCACCGGCTGAGCAACATCGTCTTCGGCGTGCTGGTGATCGGCGGCACGGTCGGGTCGTTCGTGGCGCCGCCCTTCAGCGGTCTCGACACGCTCCCAGCGCTCGGGGTGGTCCTGCTGTCGCTCGGGGTGTTGATGAAGGATTCCGTGATCGTGGCCGCCGCGCTTGTAATCGGATCGGTCGGAATCGCGCTGGAGATCGTGCTCGGAACCGCCGCGATTCGCGGGATCTGGAAGATCTTCTAGCTGTCGGCGGCGAAGGCTGCCTCTACGGCGTGTTCGAAGCTTGTCAACTCGATCGGGAGCAGCTGACGAATGGAATCGTCCCTGACGATCGTCTCGTTCCGTAACCCTTCGATCAGCGGACGCGCGACGCGGGCGTTGACCGGAGTCACGAGGTGGAGCCAGAGCGACGACAGGTAAGGGGTCAGCACCGGAACCTCGACGATGACCGGTCTCTTCGCGCGAAGCCGACCGATTCGCTCGATCATCTCACGGTACGTCATCACCTCCGGCCCGCCGATGTCGAACGCGGCGCCGAGCGCCCCCTTCAACCCGCACACTCCCGCGAGGTATTCGACCGTGTCCTGGAGCGAGATGGGCTGCGTCCGCGTCGAGACCCAGCGTGGAGCCACCATCGCAGGGAGGCGATCGACGAGCGCCACAACCGTCTCGAACGCGGCGCTGCCGCGGCCGACGACCATCGCCGCACGCAACGTCGTGACGGGAACGGAAGATGAGGCAAGTCCGATGCCTGTCTCACGACGGCTGCGCAGGTGGGGCGACAACTCCGGGGATTCGTCGCCGAGGCCGCCGAGGTAGACGATCTGCGTAACACCGGCTCGTTCGGCCTCACCGGCAACGGTCTCAGCCGCCTTCAGATCTTGCTCCTCGAAATCGGATCGGCCGAGGGAGTGGACGAGGTAGTACACGACCTCGGCACCGTCGAGGACACGGGCAACAGAGTCGGCGTCGGTCGCATCGGCGCTCCTCCACTCGACGGCGCCTGCGTCGGGGCGAGTCCTGCGCGAGATGGCGACGACGTCGTGTGAATGCGCGAGCTCCGCGCCCAGCGGGCGGCCGATCGTCCCAGACGCGCCGAAGACGGCGACTCTCATGGTCGGGCCATGGCGACCAAGCGCGCGAAGTAGCGGCGGCTGACGGCGACGTGCATCCGACTTTGAACGTGGTTGTACAGCGCGCCCGTCCAGTCTGGTTCACCCTCGCGTGCGGCGAAGCGCGGGAAGAAGCCTCGGATCGAGGAGCGGACGGCGGGGCTGATCCCACCGTGCTGCGCGAAGGCGATCTCGCCCGCCGCGCGGCGGGCAAGTAGGCCGCCTTCGATCGGATACGTGCAGCGCGCGAGCTCGTGAGTAGCCTCTACCGTCGCCGGACCAAGACGAAGCAGCACGGGGCCGCTTCCGAAGAGCCGCAGCTCGAGCGACCCGTTGCGTGGGCGCGGCCGCACGACCCGTCTGGTGAAGATCTCGACCTCACTCCAGTAAGCGCCACCGAGGCGCTCTGCGCCGGCCGTCGAAAAGTCGACCACAGGTGCGCGTAGAGCTACGCGCTGTTCCGACTCGACCGCTCCGTCGCTCGTCTGCCGGTGCGACGTCTGCCAACCTTCCACCCGTCCCACGGTAGCCGCGGGGATTTCGGTTCGGGACTAGCCTGGCAGCTCCTCGTACTGCGGGAGGTCGTCCGTGATCTCGAACCATGGCGCCTTCGAGCCGACGTAGATGTGCGCGCTGGGGCGGATGGTCGGCGCGTCGGCGAGCGTCCCGAGCCCGACGTGGACGTACTGCCCCTTGCGCACGACCGAGTACAGAAAGCCGCCGCACACGCCGCACCGAACGTGACCGATCTCGGGCTCGGGCCAAACGAGGAGGTTGTCTCCGCCGTCCGTGATCTCGAGCTTCTCGCGCCTGATGCCGCCGACCGACTTGAATGCCGACCCGGTCCCGGCGCGACAGCGCGAGCAGTGGCAGTTCATCGCGTATTCGAACTCGTCGGGCACGCGGTAGCTGACTGCGCCGCACTCACAGCCCCCGGTCAGCATCCGCGTCTCGGTCATCTGCCAATCGTAGGGTCGCCCAGCGGGTCCCGGTCGGGGGACAGCTGGATCGTCTAGGCGGCGTCGGAAACCGGAGCCGCGGCGACGCGGGCTGCCGTAACGATCCTCCGCGGGATCAGCAGTGCGGCTCCCACCGCTAGGAGGAGGGCGCCGGCCGAGACGACGAACGCGAGCGTGAAGCCATGGTCGGTGGGGAGCCCGGAGGCGGCTATGGAGCCGGCGATAATGGAGGCGGACACCTGTCCGCCGATCGCGCCGCCGATCGAGCGCATGATCGTATTCATCCCCGTCGCGACGCCGGTCTGGTCCGGACGGACCGCTTCGACGATCAGGTTCGCCATCGACGAGAACGCGAGGCCGAGACCGATCCCGAGCAGCGCCGACGACACATAGATCTGCCATGGGTGTTCGTGGGCGACCACGAGCACGAGAAACGACGCTGCGGCCGCGAGCGAGCCGGCGATCAGAGGGATCCGCGAGCCGATTCGGTTCGAGAGGCGGCCCGCAACCGGGCTGGCGATCAGCATCCCGCCCGTGCTCGGGAGCAGAAAGATCCCGGCTTGAGTGACGGAAGCGCCGAAGCCGACGCCGCTCGAAGCCGGCAGCTCGACGAGTGCGGGGACGAGGATGCGTTCTCGCTCGAGGCGCTGGCCGAAGACGACGCCTTTGCCGGGCTCGAGCTCCTGCTCGAGCGCACCGCGCGGCTGCAGCTCGAGAACCGCGCTTTCCTCGAGGTGATGGCGATGCGACTGGACGAGGAGCCGCAGCTCGCTGCTGCACGTAAGCGCGTTCGGCCGCTGATCGAGCAGCTCGTCGCGAAGGCCCAGGCGCAGGGGTCGCTACGAGCCGACGTCGAGCCATCGGATGTGCAGATCCTCATCTGGGAGCTCGGGCGGGTCGTCGAGATCACAGGCGCCGCCGCGCCGGACCTCTGGCGGCGCTACGTCGCCCTGGCCGTCGACGGCTTGCGGCCCAAGGCAGCGCGGCCGCTGCCACACCCAGCGCCGACCTCTCGCCAGCTCGATCGAGCGATGGCCGAGACTGCCGAACGCCGTGGATTGCACCGCGAACGGCCGCCGCGTCGCGGTTAGCCCGAGCGGCCGCGCTGTCCGAGTCGCTCGATCCGGAAGATGCGACGGAGCTATGAGGCCTTGGGCATGGCGCCCAAGGGATCGACCGCCGCACCGCGGACCCGCACCTCGAAGTAGAGGGCGGGCTCGGCGGTTCGCCCCGTCTTTCCAAGGACGCCGATCAGCGCTGCGCGCAGAACCCTGTCCCCGAGGCGGACCGTCGATCCGGCCGAGGTGGCCGTAGACGGTGACGACGCCATGGGGGTGCTTAACCGTCCTCCGGAAAGAGGACGCGATCGGCTGAGCTCAGCTTTACCTCGTGCGGGCTCATCCGACGCGTCAATGTGAGAGGTACGCGAGCAGCTGCTGGAGCGGGCGTGGAACGCGGTGGAGAGCGAGCGCCTCGACGAGCCATTGGATTGCCGAGATCCTGCGCCTGCTCTGCGAGCGGAGAAAGCGGTGGAGCTGCTCCTCGATGGGTTGTCCGCGCCATGCCGGCTGGCGCTGCAGGATCCGGAAGGACTCGAGCTCGCCGTTCTTCGCGAGCGCTTCCTCGACCGCGGGCGCGCCAAGCGCGCGAATCAGCTCGTCCTCGAGGTCGCGGTCGCACACGAAGAAGCCGAGGCGTTCCATTTCGTCGCGCGAAAGGTTCGTGCCGAGACCCGCCCGCTCGAGCGCGCGGGCGAAGTCGGGCGCCTCGCCGGCGTCGCAGAGCCCGGCGAGCTCGACGTCGGGACGAGGTGCGCCGAAGAGCTCGAGGAACGTCTGGATGTTCGTCGCTCCGCCGATCGAGACGATCGAGATCCCTTCTGCCTCGAGGTCTCGGTCGTGACGGCGCGCGAGCCTACGGAGCGCAACCTGATCGCTCGGCCCTTCGACGAGCACGACGACGCGCGGTTCGGC
>Ga0126311_10001848_pt1 | contig 10412 bp, 7 predicted proteins | sample Plot61_FD_92539 | JGI IMG/M metagenome (GOLD analysis project Ga0126311, IMG submission 92539) | Serpentine soil microbial communities from UC McLaughlin Reserve, CA, USA - Plot61 | ecosystem: Environmental > Terrestrial > Soil > Grasslands | place: USA: UC McLaughlin Reserve, Lake County... | reverse complement strand
TCTCGATCCCGCCGAGACGGGCGACCCGAGTCGCAAGTTGCGCGCAACCACTTTCGATCGCTTTGGCGAAGCCCGCGGGCAAAAAGAAGTACAAGTCATTTTCAGCGACGGTTCGCAGGGAACGGCTGTTACCAACGACAGGGGCGAATTCGTTCTCGACATGGCGAATCCGCAGGAAGTCGCAAGAATACGATTCAGCACGTCTGACGATCCTGAGGAACAGCAGTTTGCGGAGTTCTTCGTTGACGTTGAGGAGATCAGCACCGAAGAAGGCCTGCGTCGCAGACTGCACAACCTCGGTTACTTGCTCGACGACGATCTTCCTCGCGCCATCACTTCTTTTCAAGCCACACACGGGTTGGATACGACAGGCGAAATTGATGATGCGACTCGCACTAAGTTGGCTTCCGTTCACGACGGAAAAGAGCCACCGCGACCCGAGTTCGCCGTCAGTGAAAAACGGGTAAGTCCATCTGAACTAATCGATTCAGGACCACCGATCTGAGATGTGAACTTATGGTGGATGTGAAACTAAAACCTGACCAGCCTATTCGGCGCTACCTCGGGATCGATGTCACCGGAGCGTTGGACACCGTCGTCTGGGGACATCTGTGGAATGCGACATTCGGCTGGCAGAACCTCGTCTGGGAACTCGATAAAGATCCAGCTTACGCAACCAACCAGCTACGCATAGACAAGTCGCACCCCAAGATGCCGATCAAACGTCTGGTGAAAAAGCATGGAGGCGACAATTTTGCCGATACGGTAGTGATGCCCGAGGGTGTGGACGGCAAGGGTACTGATGCCACTTATACCCAGACCGACATGGATGCCGCAGACGACTTCATGCACACATTCATCTTAAGTCCCGGTGCAGAAAAGGCTAAGTCTGAACTTAATGATTCAGGGAAAGGCGTGGTTGCCGATGTGGTCTTGCTGAGTTCCCACGGTCTCTTGTTCGGCGACAGTTTTGGAATGTCGAATATTTCCAGGAGGTTATTCAAGCCAAGCGAAAGCGCGGCCGCCGGCGCACAGTTTTCCGGTCCCGGATGGCTGCTGTTGGCAAATTGCAGCACGCTGTCTTCACATACTCACGGTGACTGGCTGAAGCTGATGAGCGGGTCGAATCCGTTGCGGGGAATCACCGGATTTCAGCACGGTTGTCCCACTGAGCCAGGGAGTGCCGATTTTCTTGCCTCGTTTATCCGGCGACTCGCTCGCGGAAAAACTATTCTTGAGGCCTGGAAAGAAGCGGTTAGTACTCTCGTCAGCGCCCAGAACTGGGTTGTTGTCTGCCAAAAGGACGCCGTTGGTGACAAGATCGCGGACTGGAACGCAGGCAAGTTAAAACCCATCACACCGGGTTCGGATGTCCTGTTTTTCGACGACGCGAATCCGAGTGGCACTAAGATCGTACCGCCTGTCGATCCATTTGAAGTGTTCTGGTCCAAGGGCAGCACGCGTATCACGGCGGTCAACAAGAACGATCCCGCGAACCGATTGAAGGCAGGCGACACGGTCGTAATTACCGTGCGTCCACCTGCGCCGCCGCCGGCGACTCCGCCGCCACCGGCGGCGACATTCGCCACCGGAACCGTGATCTCGATCACGCTTGTTTATATCCGAGTCGATTACAACCAGAACATCGACGTCACGAAGATGTTCAGTGTGACGAGTCAAACCGGCGCTGGAACACCCACAACCGCAAACCTGAACGCGAAGAGTCCTGGAGGCGACGACAGTTGGAAGTTAACCGTCACTGGTACGCCTACTGAAGTGACGCTCACTCTGAAGTGTTCTGATCTAAGCATGCTTCACGATACGGGAATGCCGCTTTGGTTACAGGTAGACATAACGTCGCAAAACCATGACTTCATCCGCAACGGTGCGATCATCGAAGAAAAGTAAATGCTCAAGCCAGCTTACAAACTGACCATCGGCCGCAAGCTCATCGACACCACCGACGAGCCTAAGGCCAGCACTGTTGTGGATCTACAGGTCGTGCTCGATCTCGACACGCCGGCCGACAGTTTCACTTTTGTCATGGGCAATGTCGGCAGCTTCAAGCCGGCGCGTGATGACGAAACGAAAATCGAGCTGGGCTACGCGGACAATGGCGGGTTCAAGCAGGTGATGAAGGGAAAGATCGTGACGGTTGAGCCGAACCTGACTACTACGCGCGTCGAGGGATTCAGCGGTGCGGACGCGCTACTGCGAACGTTTGTCAACCGCACTTACGAGAGCAAAACCGCGGGAGCGATTGTTCGCGACCTCGCTGACAAAGCGCGCATTACGGTTGCGACTGCCGATGATGGAATCAAGTTTCCCGCTTACGTGATCGACGGACGCCGCAGTGCTTACCTGCACATGCATGACCTCGCTGAGTTGTGTGGCTTCGACGTCTACATCAACACCGAGGGCAAGCTCGTTTTTGAAAAGTTCCTTAGCGGCAAGACGGTGCACGTGTTCGAGTTTGCCAAACACATCGTCGCGCTCGACGTCGATCGAACGCCGCCTTTAGCCGGCCTGGTGGAAGCCTTTGGTGAGAGTCCGGCCGGTAGTCGCGGTGAAGATGCATGGCCATGGATCACGACTGATTTCAGTGGCTCACGGGGAACCTCTGGTTCGGGCGCGTTGCTGTTACGCGAACGCCCCGCACTGAGGACGAAAGAGGCCGCACGCACCGCAGCCAATGCCGCGCTGACCAATATTAATAGGAGAACTCTGCGCGGACGGGTAAAGACATTCGGCCGGCCGGAAGTGAAGTTAGGGGACGCAATCCGTTTCCGAGGTATGGCGGACAATTCGCTGAACACATTCTTTCAGGTTCGCAGCGTCTCCCACAGGATCACCAAAGTTGGAGGATTCACGACGGTTGTAGGGTTCCGAGCAATCCAGACGGCATAAGGAGTAGTGATGCAGTTTTTCATTAGTGATTTAACACCGAAGGCGTTCGCTAATTCCAGCCCAGGGTTGGAACGTAGCGACAACCCTGGGTATGAAAAAAACAAGCGTCATACCCTGAAAGGGTTTGTTGGTCGGCGAACCCTTTCAGGGTTGGTTGAAACGACATGGGCCATGATCCCAGGGTTGTCGCTGCGCTCCAACCCCGGGCTGGAATTAGCGAACGCCTTCGGCGTTATCTGTGAAGACTTATTTCAAACTGCATCACTAGCGGTGTAGCGACATCATGAGCACGATAGTCAACACGATTCAGGAGATCATCCGGCAGGAGATGCGCAGCCTGCGCGTCGCCGATCTGGGCTTGGTTGAGGAAGTCTACCCGCACGCCGGAGAGAACGACGTTGACAACTATGGCTGCGATGTTCGTCTGAAGAACAGCGGCCTGTTGCTCAAGCGCGTCCCGCTCGCAATCGGTCACATCGGCACCGTTGCGATTCCAAATAAGGGCGACCTCGTGTTGCTGGTCTTCGACAAAGGCGACGTAAATCAGCCGCTCATCATCGGCCGACTTTACAACGAGAAACAACGCCCGCCGCTCAACACCACGGACGAAGTCATCTTTCGACTGCCGCTTGCAGCCGCCGATGACAAAACGATCAAGGCTGCGATCCGCAATCATCAATCAGCTTCGCCACCGCGCGAGTTGATCTTCGAGATGCCGCCCAAGATCACTGTGCGCGTCACCGACGGAACAGTACGGGCCACAGCCGGCAAGACCGAAATGAAACTCGATCAGCCGGGCGGCACTGGCGGCACAGTCACGATCTTCGCAGGCCGGACGAAGATCACGATGAACCAGGACGGCGACGTCACTGTCGAGGGCGCTGCCGATATGACGTTCAAAGCAACCGGTGATCTGAAGATGGAAGCACGCAACGTCAAGATCAAAAGTCAGGTCAACACTGACATCGAGGCCGGCATGCAAGCCAGCTTCAAGGCAAAGATGGGTACGACTGTCGATGGCGGGCTGTCGGGCACGCTCAAAGGAGCGACCGTGGCAATCAACGGCATAACTTCATTTTCACCGGCGTAGAGGAGACGTATGCCTGGACCACCTGTCAGCATCGGCGCGATGGTAATGGTTAGTCCTGGCGCGTCCGGGCCACCCGATACCGGCACGATCATCGCCGTATTGCCGCCGTTCATTACTGCCGGCGGAATGCCGCTGGCCACGAGCGGCTCGATTTGCATGATGGTCAACTCAGTCTGGGGCTTCCCCTATCCGATTGTGATTGGTCCATTGGCCAGCACCGGAGTTTCAGTAAGTGGACGAGGATTGGTGCGAATGGGAGACAACATTCCCAGCCCACCGGGAATACTGACGATTCTTGGACCACCGGCAGCGCCCTTCATCATCGATCGATCGGCGCCCTGAGAGACGAACAATGATGAGAAGTCAGAACCTAAGATGGATCGGGTCACTCTCTGGTTCTGACATTTCGGCCAAAGACGGAGGACAACATGGCTGATTCGCAGGATCGCTTTGGCATCGACCTACGCTTGCTGCGCGATCTCGAAAAACAGAACAGCCGGAATCCCGGCAACGACCTGAACGTCAGGAAGCGTCCGGAAACAGGAGACGACGACCTAGAGATCCTCGGACGCGTCAACAACCTGAGCCAGGCGTTGTTGCTGCGCTTTCTGACCGAAGTCGGTGAGTTGACGTTGTTGGGCCATCCCGACTACGGCTCGAGGTTATTTGAGTTGATTGGTGAGTTGAACAATGAGACCAACCGCAATCGAGCGAAGCTCTTCGTGCTGGAAGCGCTTCAGGCCGAGCCACGCGTCAAAGAGGTCCGTTCAGTGAACGTCACGCAGAATCGAGCTGATCGGACGCGCATGGATATCAGCATGTCGTTGCTGCCGGTCGATAGCGACACCTTGCTCAACCTTGTCTTTCCCTTCTTCATCGAAGGAGGAGGTGTGCAGACGTGAATATTGACACTGTAAATCTGATTGAACGTCCATACCTCGAGATAGTCGATGATCTGTTAACAGCCATCGTCGGCGGAATCGTGAATGAGCCGATCATCTTCGACGTGAAGGCGGATGCTTATCCATTGTCGCAGCCGGCCACAGACGTGCGCGGCATCACCGGCACGATCGATATAGAAGGCGAGCCCAACGGCGTTCATCACACGTTCCTGAAAGAAGTCGATTTTTTATTCAGTGCCGATCGAAGCCTCGTTGTCTGGCAGGATGGTGGCCAGAAGCCCAGAGACGAGACGACTTTCTACGTCGATTACTTTATCGCCACCAGCCGTTCTCCACTGACAGACCTCAACGTCGGCAGCGTCACCCGTACGTTGAGCCAAGCCATTGGGCGCGAAATCGCGACCGTCTACCAGCAGATCAATCTCGCGTACCTATCGGGCTTTATCGATACCGCGGAGGGCAAGGCGCTGGACTTCGTCGTGTCGATCCTCGGTGTGACTCGGAAGACAAAGGAGTTTGCACTTGGACAGGCGACTTTCTTCCGCGACCCTGCGATCGAAGGAAACATAACGATCCCACAGGCGACGGAGTTATCGACGACAAAAGGCGAAGTCATCTTCGAGACAACCGAGCCGCGCACATTGCAACGAGGTCAGGCACGTATCGATGCGCCGATTCGAGCCGGCGACAAGTTCAAAGGTGACGCGGGAAAAGTCGAGTCAGGAAAGATCACGAACATCTCGCAGGTGATCGCGGGTATTTCGCGGGTCACTAATTTCGAGCCAACGATTCTTGCCGCCGAAGACGAGAGTGATGTCGATCTGCGTTTGCGTGCGAAGGCTGCGATACATGGCCTCGGCAAAGCCACCATTCTGGCTTTGACGAAAGCGGTGTTCGATAGCCGTGGCACGCTCAAAGAAATTGCTGATCCAAACACGGGCGTCAAACAGACTCCGCCCGGCACAGTCGCGATGCTGGTCGAAACCGAACCGGCGCGCTTTCCCGGCGTGGTTGCGGCCGTCAACGACACGCGCGCCGCAGGTGTGCAGGTAACGATCGTCGCACGCTTCGTCTTCGTCAAACCGAGGATCGTTGCGAAGATTCCCGCGGGGACCACGGCCGCAGGTAAGGCGAAGTTTGCGACTGAGATCATCACTGCCCTCCAACAGTTCTTCGAGAAGTTAGGCGCTGAAAAGCCCGCCACAGGTAATGACCTGCTCGCGGCGATCAAAACCGTGAAGGGTGTGAGTGATCCGAAGATAGTAGACGTTAGGACCAGTCGTGCCGACGTCGGCAAACCCGGCGCCAATGCTCTCGTGGACGCGCTCGTCACCAGGCTGACTAACGTTAATCCATCAGATCCGAATGCGTTGCGCAGTGCTGTCGAGGAAGTCATGGAGAGCGAAGCTCCGGCGCTCGTGCCACATGGTTCGCCGGATCCGGACCGCAGCCTTGTTCAAAGTGCTGACGCGAGTGGTAAGCGGTCGAGCGATGGAGAGATTGAGACCGGCAAATTTGTAATCGTGCCGCCGCAACAATTTTCTCTCATCCTCGACATGGAACCAGCAGACATCGCGTTTGTGGAAGTCTAAATGCCTACGAAGACTGATCGCATTCTCAGCTACCTGCCGCGCACGTTTCAAACCGTGCCGCGACCGAAAGTGCTGTACGCGGTGGCAGACGCTTTCGGCAATGAACTGCTGCGTGGTGAAAACAGTCTTGCGGAAATCATGCTTTCGCATTGGGTCGACTTTGCCGACAAGAATGCCGAGCAGATCGATGACCTCGAGCGAATGGCCTCGCTCTATGGCCTCGCGCCGCAACGCGATCAGGATGGCGATGATCTGGAAACTGTCGAAGAATTTCGTGAGCACCTCAAGCACTACGTGCGCACGTTTCTCGAGGGCACGGTAACGGTCCAGGGAATTCTGCGCATCACGGCGGAAGCGTTGGGATTGCGCCTCGCCGACGAGACGGAAGACATCGATCGCTGGTGGACGAGGCAAAACGATGAGGTAACAACAATCGAGACGCGCGCTGACGACGCTGCGAGGCTGCTTCGTTTTGAACGCAAGCGTGCGACGGGTTTGCCTGCGCGTCCGGCTCAGGTGACCGGCGATATCGATCTTAGTGGCGGGATTGAGTTGACCGGTCCTTCAATCTTGCGTCTGAAAGTTGATGGCGCAAATCCGGTTGAGATCGATTTAGCAAAAGGCAGAACTCTTCCTGCTCGTCTTAACCTACCCGATCTCGTCACGGCCATAAACCAACGATTTCCATCTCCAATCGCACGTCACGATGGTCGTCGTCTTACGCTTGCCTCAGCACAGAGTGGTCCAGCGAGTAGGATCGACTTACTCGGCGGCGCCAACGACATTGCTCCGCGTCTGTTCGGGTTAGCGTCGCGTTCATATCACGGAACAAACGCAACCGGCGCGCGACTTCTTGGCAGCATCGACCTCAGCAAAGGCCTGAATCTCGGTACAGCAAGGTTCATGCGAATTCAGGTCGATGGGAAGGACACCGTTGAAGTTGACTGTGCCGCTGCAAGTCCCGCGACCCTCGCGGAAATTATCAAAGTCATCAATCTCGCCTTCGGCTTCACCGTGGCGGGCGCTGCCGGAAAACAGTTGATTCTGACTTCACCGACGAAGGGCTTTCAGAGCACCATCGCGATCACACCACCGGCCGCACAGAACGCCGCCATCAAAATTCTTGGTGTGGCGACGGCGTTTGAATCGGGACGAGACGATCAGCCGGCGCGCGTTTCGAGTACACGCGATCTGCGCTTCGGTGTTGATTTAAGCGAGCGTGCGAACCTTCAGTTACGCATCGATGGCGGTGCACCGGTCACAATCAATTGCGCAGGAATCGAGCCGGCAAAGACGCAGCGGATTGAAATCGTGGCCGCGATCAACACCGCACTGAAGGCCCAGGTCGCAACAGTGACTGAACGTGGGCTTAGTTTGACGTCGCCGACGAAGGGCGCGGCAAGTCAGATCGTCTTTGAAACCGCGCCGACGGGCGATGCCGCTTCGGAAATCTTCAGCATTGCTCCGCTTAACTTCGCCGGCAGCGCTGATACCACGGCGCGGTTGATCGCCACACCCGCATTGACCAAAGCCGGCGGCATCAATCCGTGGTCTCAGGGACGGCTTTCACTCGCAGTGGATGGCGCTCCCGCAGTTGAGATCGACTTGCGCGATGCAGCTAAGCCATTCGGGAAGCTTAACGAAGTGCCGGCTGAGGACTTCGTCGAAGTCCACGAATCCATCTCTCTCGATGAAGTCGTGAAGTTCATCAATGAGGCATTGCACGCGCAGATCGCCGCGACCGATGGAAAACGCCTGATATTTTCGTCCCCGACGACAGGCGGAGCCAGCAGTCTGGACGTCAAGTCGCCTGAAACGACGCGCCGCCGCCGGTTTGTTTCGCGAGCCATTGTCATTGACGAAGCAACGCCGGCTGTCTTTGGTTTCAATGCGAAAGAAGCTACGGGCAAAGCCGCAACGAAAGCGCGCGTCAGCGGCACTCGCGATCTAGGTCAAAGCGTTGATTTGACTGCGGCGCGCCTGCTGCGACTGGCGATCGACGGTTTCCCCGCGACTGAAATTGATTGCGCTGGACCACGTGCGCGTGCGACGACTCTTGCCGAGATCGTCAATTCAATCAACGCGGCGCTGAAGAAAGCCGGGCTGTCGCAGGATGTCGCCGCTCACGATGGCAGACACCTTATCCTCGTCTCACCTTCATCCGGCACCGACAGCAGGATCGCGATTCAGCCTCCGCGCGCTGCACTCGAACAAGTGCTCGGCATCGAACCGCAGACTGTTCGTGGGCAGGATGATACGCAAGTCAAATTCACGGGCACGGTAGACCTGAGCGCGGGAATCGATCTCGATCCGAACGCCGCGATCAAACTCGGCTTTGACGACAAAGCACCAGTCGAGATTTCGTTGGCCGGCCCGGCCCCGAATCACCTTTCGATCCTCGACATCACTACGAGGATCAACACCGCTCTTCAAGCCGTCATTGCGGGGAGCGACGGCAGGCACATCGTGCTCACCTCTCCGAAACAAGGAACCGTGAGCAAACTCGTCTTTGCTGTTCCCGCCGGCAATGATGTGACGAAACAGATCTTTGGTATCGCTCCCGCTCGAACGTATCAAGGTGATCAGGCAGTCGCGGCCCGCATCACAGGCAAACGCGAACACACCGGACCAATCGATCTCAGCGCTTTACGCTTTCTCAACCTCTCAGTCGATGGTGGTCCAGGTCACGACATTGATTGCGCGGCGCGAGCTGCAAAACCGGCAGCAGCGACGCTTGCTGAGGTCGTTGACGCGATCAACACGGAATTCAGGCAGACAGGTCTCACGACCGACGTAGCAACACACGACGGGAAGCACCTGATTTTGACGTCGCCGGCGGTCGGTACAGCTTCACAGCTCACGGTTGATGTCTTCAGTGCAGGTGATGCTCGCGGAGTTTTGCTGGGCGACGCTGGTACTAATGCGACCGGCAATGCTGCCGAAGCGGCCAGCATCACTGGCGAAAGCACTCTCCTCGCGCCCGTCAATCTCAGCCGCCGCAGCTTGCTACGGTTATCAGTGGATGGTGGTCGCGCGCGCGACATCGACATTGCCGGCACGATTCCCGGAAAGACTTTCCTCGATGAGATCGTCGGCAAGATCAACGCCGTCTTTCCCGGTCTCGCCTCCGCGACTGACGACGACAAACTCAAACTAACGTCGCCGGCTCCCGGCGAAGAGAGCAGCGTATCCGTGTTGCCGCTGCGCTTCCTTGAGGTCAGTGAATACACACCCACCGTCACGGCGCCCGTAAAGATGTCAGCGCGTCACGGCGACAGCAAAAAGCTTTCAAACCTGGGCGTTGCGGACGTTTTCACGGAGATCAAAATCGCTGCGCCGCAAGGCGCGGTCGGACCGACGATGGTGAACGAAACCGTGGGTTGGTCGATACGGCTCTTCAAAGTCATTGAAGCAGGCGAAGCAGTCTCTCTGCGACGCAGCGAAGAGGGCGAGCTGGAAGCCGAGATCATCTCTACTCACGGAACAACGACTCGTGTGGATGGCTCGCGGATTCTCGTCGGACCTCTGGGCGCGCAAACGCACGTGCCTTTCAAGGGCCATTGGGAACTGGCCGACGATGCGGACCACTCACGATCACTACAACTTAACAACCCGGACGCCGCTGCCATTGTCGTGCTGCGCGCTCTCGAACCGGAAGGCTGCATTTCGGCAGGCGTTGTCGAGAGTGATCTGAAATCGCTTGATCCCGCGCCGCCCGCCGGCCGCGGGGTCGTCAGCTTGCACGGGCGTCTGTCTGAACAAGACGGCAAGCTCGTTTTGCTTGATGCGGACGGAAAACTGATCGCCGACCTACGCGCGGGAACACGAGCAAACCTGAGGACCTACGCGGGCAGCGTCGTCAAAGTGAGTGGACCATTTCATCCCGAGGCGCCGCCATTGCTGATCGTGCAATCAATTACT